>SESG01031527.1_pt1 | contig 19290 bp, 19 predicted proteins | sample 3171421 | NCBI WGS metagenome assembly SESG01 (sample SAMN10866946, study PRJNA518727) | freshwater metagenome | biome: subpolar coniferous forest; feature: holomictic lake; material: water; isolation source: holomictic Lake 227, 6 m and 8 m depth | place: Canada: near Kenora, Ontario | collected... | reverse complement strand
GATCGTTGCCCATACTTGCGATGGACATCCTCAGAACATCAGCCCTCTTGTAGACACCGTTCAGAACGGCAACAAGGAAGACAAGGAAGTGGACATTCTTTTCAGGAGTATCGCCCGGATCAAGAAGGTTGATTCCGGTATCAGTACCGATCGACCAGTTATTGTGCTTGCCTGAGCCGTTAATGCCGGCAAAAGGCTTTTCGGCAAGAAGCAAGGCAAAGCCTTTCTTGTCAGCAACCTTTTTCATCACTTCCATGACCAGCAGGTTGTGATCAACGGCGATATTGGCCTCTTCAAAAATCGGGGCTATTTCAAACTGGTGAGGAGCAACCTCATTATGGCGAGTCTTGGCTGGAATGCCGAGCAGATAGAGCTCATGCTCAACATCCTGCATGAATTCAAGCACACGATCAGGAATCGAACCGAAATAGTGATCCTCAAGCTGCTGGCCTTTCGGAGGAAGGGCGCCAAGCAGGGTACGTCCGCACATCACAAGATCAGGACGCTCGGAGTAGAATTTTTTGTCGATAAGAAAATACTCCTGTTCGCAGCCGGCAAAGGTCTTTACCCGTGAGACGCCGGAGACGCCGAGTATTTCAAGCAGCCTCATGGAAGACTTGCTGACGGCCTCCATGGAACGCAACAGCGGAGTTTTGGAATCCAGCGCTTCGCCATGATAGGAAATGAAGACCGTCGGAATACAAAGAGTCAGATCTCTTCCGCCCTTCATGAGGAAAGCCGGGCTGGAAGGGTCCCATGCAGTGTAGCCGCGCGCTTCAAAGGTAGAGCGCATGCCGCCCGAAGGGAAGCTTGATGCGTCAGGCTCACCCTGGATAAGCTGTTCGCCGGAAAAGCGCTCGATTGGCGTGCCATCACGATCAATCGACAAAAATGCATCATGTTTTTCAGCCGTGGAACCGGTCATTGGCTGGAACCAATGGGTATAATGGGTAGCACCGTTCTCCATGGCCCACTCTTTCATGCCATGTGCCACAACGCCGGCAATTTCACCGGTAATTTTTTTTCCTGCCTTGATGGTATCCTGCAATGCGGTAAACTCCTCTTTTGGAAGTTTTGCGCGCATGGCCTTCTGATCAAATGTCATCGAACCAAAATAGGTAGAAACTGGAATTTTACTATCGCTGTTCAAACGAACCTCCTTGTTGGTTTGCGTGATATAACTGTATTAATAATAAAAATGAAACACACGTCCTGTTACTTCCTTGATTTCTTTTCATCAAACGTTATCAGCACCTGACGGTCCTGCAGGTTGTTGCGAACTATTTCTGCACTGATCTTTTTATTTTTCTTCAACTGCGTCAACACAAAGCTGGTATTGGTTCCAAGAACGCCCGGCCAACTCTGTATTCTTGAAAGAAACTGCTCAAGCGATGCGGTGTTGTGGGTCATGACCTTTAAAATATGAGACCCTTCGCCGGTGACAGAAAAACACTCCATGATCTCATCCTCTTTCATCACATGCTCCATAAACGACTTATAGTGCTTGGACGAATCGATTCTGACTCTTACAAACGCATGAATATCAAAACCAAGCTGCCGTTCATCAACCTCCATGGTAAAACCTTTGATGATACCGTTCTTCTGCAGCTTGTCAAGCCGCTCACTGACTGAAGGTATTGAAAGGCCTACGATTTCAGCGAGTTCACTTAAACGAACTCTTCCATTTTCCCCAAGGGACTCTATAAGTTTCAGGTCAATCAGATCAAGATGGCCAGACATAACACTCTTTGGTTTTAATCAGTTTATCAGAAATTACATAATAATAAGAAATAAACAACCATTCTCTTTAATATTCGCAACTTTTTCAATAAATATCTTAACTAATTTAGGCGCGCCGCGATATTCCTGTATTTCTGCCGATTTTCAAAACAGTTGGCGGTCGATCTCGCAACAATCTAATGCTCTTCCAAATAGAAAATATTTCAATATCTTATTCCCAGCAAAAATACAGATTTTTGACCATGCGAAAAAATGCGGTTCTTCTTCGATGAGTAACGTTTCATCCCGAAGCAAGATGGAATTGTTAAGAACATAATCTAAAGCGACTGAGAGTTAAATAAAAATATGAAAATAGCAATTTTCGGCGCAGGAGTTGCAGGTCTTAGCGCAGCCGTTGAGCTTGTAGATCGTGGACATACCGTGGAGATTTATGAAAAACGTAAGGTACTTGGCGGAAAGGTTTCCGTTTGGAAAGACAGTGACGGCGACTCCATAGAATCAGGACTTCATATTATTTTTGGAGGGTATGAACAGCTTCAGCAATACCTTAAGCGGGTTGGCGCTGAAGATAATTACCAGTGGAAAGAGCATTCCCTTATCTACGCTGAACCGAATGGCAACCTCTCATTTTTCAAAAAAGCAAATCTGCCCAGCCCCTGGGCAGAGGTCGTTGGCGGCCTGAAGACCAATTTCCTCACCATGTGGGATAAAATTTCGCTGATCAAGGGACTCTATCCTGCCCTTATCGGCAATGAGGACTATTTTCGCAGCCAGGACCATCTGACCTATTCAGAATGGCATCGGCTCAGGGGAGCTTCGGAGCATTCACTACAGAAGTTGTGGCGTGCCATTGCACTAGCCATGAATTTCATCGAGCCGAATGTCATAAGCGCGCGCCCGATGATCACCATTTTCAAATACTTTGGCACTAATTACACGGCAACAAAGTTCGCCTTTTTTCGCAAAAACCCCGGCGATTCAATGATTGAGCCGATGCGGCAGTATATCCAGAGCAAGGGTGGTCGAATTTTTGTTGATGCAAAACTGAACCGCTTTGAGCTGAACAGTGATGAAAGCATTAAAAACGCAGTACTTCAAGATGGTCAAACCGTCGAGGCTGATGCCTATATTTCAGCCATACCTGTTCATAACATTAAAGCTATTCTACCCAAGCAGTGGCTGGTCCATAAGTATTTTCGCAACCTTTACGAATTTGTCGGCAGTCCGGTTGCAAACTGTCAGCTCTGGTTCGACCGGAAAATTACTGACATTGATAATCTGATGTTTTCACAGGGCACCATTTTTGCCACATTTGCCGATGTCTCCATTACCTGTCCCGACGATTTCCAGAATGGCACAGGCACGGCCAACGGCGGCAGCGTCATGAGCCTGGTGCTCGCCCCTGCACACCAACTGATGGATATGCCCAACGAGGTCATCATTGACCTTGTCATGGCTGACATGCACAACCGATTCCCGCAATCACGGCAGGCCAAACTCCTCAAATCAACCATTGTCAAAATACCCCAGTCCGTTTATAAGGCCGTGCCGGATGTCGATAAATTCCGCCCCGACCAGATCAGCCCGGTCAAAAACTTTTTCCTTGCAGGCGATTACACCGATCAACATTACCTAGCCTCCATGGAGGGTGCAGCACTGAGCGGCAAGCTGGTTGCAGAAAAGCTTCTCAGCAGGTTCGGCAACTGAACGAATTATTACAGATAACGTTGGAATAGGTCGAAAGATTCAATTGTCTAAAATCCTGTTATGGAAAAGAAACAATCGTTGCACCGTCAGGGCATCATACTTGCCGCCGCTGACGCTCAAGTAAAGGTGCTTGAAGAGAAAAACTGCGACCTTCTTCCCTTCAGCAAAAAAGTGGCCGAATCTGGAACCGGGCCACTTTTAGCCGCAGGTATCGATATCCTGCAAATCAACATTGGCTACACCTGCAACCTTCTCTGCCGCCACTGTCATGTCGATGCCGGACCAGACCGCAAAGAGATGATGACGCGCCAAACGATGCAGGAATGCCTGAATGCTCTCGTCAAAAGCACTATAAAAACAATTGATATAACCGGTGGAGCGCCGGAAATGAACCCGGAATTCCGCTGGTTCATTGAACGCATAAGGATAACAAAGGCTGACGCAACCATTCTGGTACGCTCAAACCTCACCCTTTTAACGGACATCGAAAAATACCGCGATCTCCCTGAATTTTTTAAACAGCAGAGGATAACCCTTATTGCCTCACTTCCCTGCTACATAAGGGAAGATGTTGACCATATGCGCGGAGAGGGTGTTTTCGACCATTCCATCAAGGCACTGAAACTGCTCAACAGCCTCGGCTACGGCGTCGAAAAAAGCGCTCTTGAACTCAATCTCGTCTATAACCCCGAAGGCCCCTCACTGCCAGGATCTCAGCAGCAACTGGAGCAGGAATACCGAAAACGGCTTTTTGAAGATCATGGCATTCTCTTCAGCCATCTCTACACCATCACCAATATGCCAATCAGCCGTTTTCTCAACGATCTGCTTGAAAACGGTCACTACTGCGAGTACATGACGCTCCTTGCCGAAAACTACAATGCTCTCTCTGTGCAGAACCTGATGTGCCGAACAACCGTTTCTGTCGGCTGGGACGGTACCCTCTACGACTGTGATTTCAACCAGATGCTCCATCTGCCGTTGGTGAAATCTGCGCCGCAGCACATCAGCAAGTTCAACGAAGCGATACTAAGCAATCGCCGCATCATCGTCGGACAGCACTGCTACGGATGTACCGCAGGAGCCGGTTCAAGCTGTCACGGCTCTCTGCTGTGAACGACGGCCGCCTTCTTGTTATTTTCACCAAAAACCCTGAAGCTGGGCGCGTCAAAACACGCCTTGCACACGCTGTCGGCGACAAAAAAGCTCTTGAAATCTACGAAACCCTCAGGGAGCATACAGCTCTGGTAACAGCGAAAATTGAAGCAGAACGGCAGGTTTATTACTCCCGCTTTATCCCCTCTTCCGATCTCTTCCTCACCAACAAATTCATCGCGAAGCTGCAGGTGGGAGAAGATCTGGGAATGCGCATGCTGCATGCCATACGCACCGGGTTTGAAACCGGCTTTAGCCATATTGTGCTTATCGGAACAGACTGTTACGAACTGAGCAGCGAAATTCTCAATGAGGCTTTCAATGCCCTTGAGCGATCTGATGCCGTAGTTGGGCCCGCCATCGATGGAGGGTTTTACCTTATCGGACTAAGCGGGCCCGTACCTGAACTCTTTTTGAACCGGCAGTGGAGCACCCCGGAAGTATGCATGGAAACCATCGAAATACTCCAGCGATTCGCCATTCCGTACGAACTGCTTGCACCACTCTCGGATATTGACACCGTTGACGACCTAAAAAAAAGCGCATTATGGCAACGCGAACAATAAGCATCATCATGCCGACCTGTAACGAGGAGCCGCTCATCGCTCGCACCCTTCAGTCACTCCTGGCCATGACTGAGCGTTCGGAAGGAGTCGAGGTCATTGTCAGTGATGCCAGTACAGACCGCACGCCGGACATCATTTCAGGCTTTCCGGTAACACTCTGCCACAGCACAAAAGGGCGCGCCATACAGATGAACAGCGGAGCCCGCCTGGCCGGCGGCGATATCCTCTACTTTCTCCATGCCGATACCCTGCCACCCGAAACCTTTATTGACGATATCCGTTCGGCTTCTGCCAATGGGAAAAAAGCAGGCTGTTTCAGGATGAATTTTGATGACGACCACCCGCTCATGACGCTGTTCGGCTGGTGCACCCAGTTTCCGCTGATGATATGCCGAGGAGGAGATCAGTCACTCTTTATCGACAGAACGCTTTTTCTCCATATCGGAGGGTTCGATGAAACCCTGCTTATCATGGAAGATTACGACATCATCACGCGCATTGAACAATGCACACCGTTCCACATCCTCCATCAGCAGGTCACCACATCGGCCAGAAAGTATCACCAGAACGGCATCATCCCCCTCCAGCTTGCTTTCGGGACACTTCATCTCATGTACGCACTCGGATTTGACCAGAAATCCATTATCCGCTACTACAGGGAAAATATTGTCTGAGTCTCAAGTTGCCCGTTCTGACTGTAGCCTTCGCAGACAGCCGAACAGAGTAACCGAGCACGGCGGCATGCAGCTTTTAAACCCACTCTTCAGAAAGCGTTTCGCCTTGCAGACTGATCACGACCTTTTTCACCGGCACCTTACGCGAGGCTTTCCTCTGTGCTTCAGCAACAATCGACATGAGTCCACCGCAACAGGGCACTTCCATGATGGCGACGGTAATGGTATTGATGTGCGACAGATCGATCATGGCTGCCAGTTTGTCAACGTAGATATCCATCTCTGAATCCAGCTTTGGGCAGGCTATCGCAAGACTTTTTCCCCGCATGAAGGAACCATGGAAGTCGCCGACAGCAAATGCGCAACAGTCAGCTGCAAGCAAGAGATCAGACCCTTGGAAATACGGGGCCTGCGGCGAAACAAGGTGAAGCTGGATCGGCCACTGGCGAAGTGCGCTTTCTGCTGGCGCACCAGCCATTGTGGCAGCTGCTGCTTCAGAATTGCCATTAGCGTTGAAATCTATTGTTCTGCTGCCCGGGCATCCTCCACCAGCATGCGATGCATGGCTATGGGCAGGATGAGCATGTTGCACAGTCTTTCTGGCAGATTCACGTTCAAGAGGGTTCGCAATCCCCTGCTCCTGGAGGTATTCGAGCGCCTGCCGAACAAAATCACTCTGACCGTGATCCAAAAGGTGGTGCAGATGAGCTGCTATTACATTGGGACCTCCTTTTGCAATACTCTCATGCATAACGCGCTTTTCGTCATAGGGCTCAGCTTCACGGGTTTCGATCTTCATGGCACCGGTCGGACAGTGACCTATACAGGCACCAAGTCCATCGCAAAAAAGGTCGCTTATGAGACGGGCTTTACCGTCAATCACCTGTAGCGCTCCTTCAGGACAACCAGGAATACAGTCACCGCATCCGGTACATCTTTTTTCATCTATGGTGATAATCTGGCGTTTCATCTGTTACTCCTTTTAAAGGTTCAATTTCAGCTGATTGTTGTTGCTTTGGGACTCACCTGATTTGCCGCTTCAAGGTCCCTAAGCAGCTTTCCGATGGTAAGCCTTTCAAACTCGCCCTGAACGACCTGCTCAATCCGCATGATTTCGTGACGCAGCACACAGCGGGCACGATTGCCGCAAATCTGTTTGCGGAACATGCATTCCGACACCTGCACCTTGCCCTGAAAAATTTCAATCAATTGTGTTACGCTGATCGTATCCGGATCCTTCTCCATCATGAAGCCACCCTGAACACCCTCTTTTGAAACAATCAGGTCGTGGCGAATCATCTCCTGCAATAGGCGGCGCAAAAACTGGTAAGGGATATCGTGCTCAGTCGCAATACTCTTTGCAGACAGATAACTACCCTTCTTTGCAGCAAGCGCCAACAGGGCTCGTATAGCGTAATCCGTATTCTTGGTAAGTACTTTCATAGCTGTTCATTTAATTGATACAAATATAGTATCAGTTTTACTTAAAACAAAACTTTTTTCCAGAGACACACAAAACACAACAATACCGGCCATAATAAGCCTCACACGATGCCGGGAGAATTCCCCTCTTTTTAGTATGGAATATGGTAGGATCAAAAAAACTGCTTTCCCGCTTTCTTTATTTATATTAACTTTAAAGGGTCTTACTGTTAAGATATACGGGTTTCTTTTTGTCTTTAAAGTCACGGTAACGCTCAAATCCTGTAAGGTTTTTGTAAAACCGACACGTTTTCAGCTGTACAATATCAACTATAAAGCATAACTGAATAATATTTCAAAGGTCTTCTTGCAAAAGCGTTATTCATAAGTTCTTATATTCAGGAAATTATTTTTTATTACCCTTAATCCACCCATAATTATGGCAACAGAAGAGATCAAAAAAGCACCGGACACGATTATACCGGCCGCACAGCAAAGCGAGGAATCATCTGCCGGTAATGGCGATATTGCCCATTTAATCGGGACCGTGGGGACTCTTATTGATTCAACGATTGAGACTGTTCAAGGAATGATCAGTTCGGTAAGTTCCACTACCGGGCAACTCATCGACGGCGTTACCTCGACCATCAATTCCGAGTCAGTGCAAGGAATGATCAGTTCGGTAAGCACTGCTACCGGGCAACTCATTGACGGTGTTACCTCGACCATCAATTCCGAGCCGGTTCAGGGTATCCTCAGTAACGTCAACTCTTTTTCAGGACAACTCATCGAGGGCGTCACCAACACCCTGAAGTCTGACCAGATCCAGAACTCCTTTCAGGGACTTGGCAACTTATGGAACGGCCTGATCGAAACCCTGAATGCCACTGTCAATGGAAACCAGGTACAAAACCTCTTCGACAATGTGAGTTCGGGACTCGGACAACTGATGAATAATGCCTTTAGTGCGCCAGGCATGCCTGCTGGCCGTGAAAATCGACCTAAGAAAGATATCACACAGATTCACTATACTTCCGCTACCGAAGTAAAAGCTTCAGCTCCAGCGCAGGCTTCAGCTCCAACTCCTCCCCCGGCTCCAGCTCCGCCTCCAAGCGGCCAGGCAAGAAAAATCTGAAAACAGAACTGCTTATACTGTTGTTCTGAGGGTCAGGAAAAAATCCATGTCAATAATGGATTTTTCCTGACCCTTTTCACATTCATCTTATCGCTGTGTTAGGTGCGCCCGGTGCCTGTATGACCAAATCCCCCTTCACCCCGCACCGTTGAGCCAAGCTCGTCAACCTCTTCAAAGCGAACCTGCTCAACCCTGGCAATCACCATCTGGGCAATGCGATCGCCGTGACGGACAATAAAGGGCTCCTTGCCATAATTGATAAGAATTACCTTGACCTCTCCGCGATAATCCGCATCAATCGTAGCCGGCGTATTGGGCAATGAAATCATGGAACGCAACGCAAGTCCGCTTCTAGGACGAAGCTGAGCTTCATACCCTTCGGGCAATTCAATGGCAAATCCGGATGGAATAAGTGCCGTTGTAAAGGGTTGGAGGGTAACTGGATCCTCAATACAGGCGGAGATATCCATACCGGCGGCATGAGCAGTTGCATAAACAGGAAGTGAGGCTTGCTTGTTAAGGCGAACAATCTTTACTTTGAGCATCAGTCAGCAATGGCTTGTTTTGAAAAATTAATACAATAGGCCAATATAACGACATTAACCACAAGCCAATTGAAGCAATCACCCGAACACATTTATGCCCTGGCCTTCGGAGCCCATCCCGATGACGTTGAACTTGCCTGTGGAGCAACACTGCTCAAAATCATCGCCGAAGGCCGGTCAGTCGCCGTCTGCGACCTGACAAGAGGAGAAATGGGGACACTCGGAACTCCTGAAACACGCAGATCCGAAGCGGAAAAAGCTACTGAGCTCATGGGGTACCAATGCCGTACCTCGCTAGACCTCGGAGACTCGAAACTTTTCCATACGGAAGAGAACATTGCAGAAATCATCAAGATCATCAGGCACTTCAAGCCAAGCGTCGTTTTTGCCAACTCCCCCGACGAGCGCCATCCGGATCACGTCAAAGCCTCAAAGCTTGTTACCGACGCCTGCTACTATTCGGGGCTGCAGCAACTCGCAACAACCATGAACGGCCAAGTTCAGTTACCCCACCGCCCCAAACACCTCCTCTACTACATCCAGTTCAAGCACCTTGAACCCGACCTCATCGTCGACATCTCGGAAACCTTCGAAGCCTCAAGAAAAGGAGTGCTTGCTTTCGGATCACAATTCTATCAGGAAGGCCGAACCGAAGAAGCAAAAACCTTGATCCAGCGTCGTGAATTTCTCACCGGTCTCGAAGCCCGGGCAAGGTATTTCGGCGAACAGATCGGCACGCTCTACGGCGAAGGGTACAAGCTCCCCGCCCCCTTAGCCATCCGCTCATTTACCTCCGTTTTTTAAAAGGGAATAATGCTTTGTGTAACCTCCATCTTGTTCACAATCTTGTAGCATTCCCTTAACAATTCCTCAACAGAACGAATGGTACTTTGTGTGGCGCAGAAAGATATGCGCAAAGAGTTCAGCGAATTTTAATGAACACATCACACAAACCAACCATATTTTTCTTATGAGAAAAGTTGCATTGATAGTCGGCCTGGCCGCAGCCCTCGGGTTCAATAACGCGCAGGCTGTTGACTGGAACTGGAAAGGAGATGTCCGCGAACGCTGGGAAGACCAACGGACGTTAAAGAATAATGCCGACACGTTCAGCACAAGCCGTTCACGTACCCGTGTCCGTCTTGGTGTTTATTCCTGGATCAATGAAGAACTCTCTACCGGTGTTCAGTTAGCAACCGGTAATGATGCTGTAAACGAAACAGTGTCCCGTAACCAGAGCGCCGGAGCTCTTTTTCAGCCGAAAAACATCTATCTCAACGAAGCCTTCATCGATTATCATCCGACAGCTCTTGACGGACAGGTAAACCTGATCCTCGGCAAAAGAGATGACACTGCAGCAATCATCAGGGTTAACAATCTGGTGTATGACTCTGATCTGACCTTCGAAGGTGCAACCGTGCAATACGGCAAGGACGCTGACGGCAAGGAAAAAAGCGGACCGATAGCCATTGCCGGTTACTATCTTCTTGACTCATTTTCTGACACTGTTAAATCCGATCCGACACTCTTCATTGCTCAGGCCGCTTACAAGGGCGATGTCAATGATATCAGGTACATGCTTGGCGCAGGATACAACTTGTACTCAAGCGTCGATAACATCAGTCTTACATACGGTGCTGACAAGTCCGGATACGCTCCATCTACTGTTGCTCCTGCTTCGACCTACCTGACGCGTAAAGGCTACAGGATTGTCGAGCTGTTCGGTAACATCGGCGGTCAGATCACCGATACGCTACCCTGGACTATTTATGGACAGTATGCCGTCAATACTGCCCAATCAGCGAATTATGCCAATATCAATAACAACAGAAGAAACGCCTGGTTGGCTGGTTTGACGATAGGTGACGCAAAACAGGTAGGACAATGGTCGCTGGACGCTAAATACGACCGTATCGAAAGCGATTCCGTCTTCCCGTACTTCACCGATTCCGACAGAAAAGTTGTAGGGACTTCGAAATCTTTGTCCCGCCCTACAGAAGTTGTTAATGTCAAGGGTTTTGAAGTTGCGCTCACCTATCATCTTGTCCAGAACATGACCCTTGGAGCAAGATACTTCAGTTATAACGAGATTGACAAGTTAAGTACAAACCCGACACTTCACCAGTTGCAGGCCGATGTCGTTGTCAAGTTCTAAAAAATGTGTGCTGTTCTTTCTTTGTGTGTTGTATGGCTGGTTTGCAAGGCTGCTCCTGCCGCTGAAAGAGAGCCTTGCTGAACCGGTTCATGATCACCAGAATCTTTTATCGTATTAATTATTATTAACCCAATGATGACCAACACTATGAAACTCTTCAAAAAAATACTTTTAAGTGCAACCGTTTTTGGCGTTATGGCCTCTGGCACTGCCCAGGCTGCCGGCAAAATCGTTATTGACGGCTCAACCACCGTTGGCCCTATCGCCAAAGCATTTGCCGAACACTTTACCAAAACCACCGGCATTCAGGTCACGGTCAGTGAATCAGGTTCAGGAAACGGTGCAAAAAGCCTGATCAACAAAACCTGCGACATCGCCACCATGTCACGCCCAATGAAAGACAATGAACTCGCTGCCGCCAAAGGCAAAGGCGTCAACCCGGTTGAGCACGTCGTTGCGCTTGACGGCCTCTCCATTGTTGTTCATCCGAGCAACCGCGTCAATGCACTCACCAAAGTACAGATCCGCGGCATATACATGGGCAAGTTCACCAACTGGAGCCAGGTCGGAGGCCCGAACGCACCGATCGTCATAATCCAGCGCGAATCAAACAGCGGTACCGCCGACTCCTTCAAGGAGCTGGTTATGGGCAAAGACAATCCGATTTCAAAGAGAGCTGAAACCCAGTCAAGCAACGGTGCCATCAAGAACCGCGTCTCCTCGACTCCAGCAGCAATCGGTTATATCGGCATGGGCTTTGTCGACAGCAGCGTCAAGGCTGTATTGGTCGACGGTGTAGAATCTGACGTTAAAACAGTCAAGAACGGCACCTACCCGGTACACCGCGCCCTTTTCTTTTACACCAACGGCCAGCCGACCGGAGCTGTCAAGCAGTTCATCGATCTGCCAAAAACAGCTGATGGCAAAAAAATCATCAGCGAGACCGGTTTTGTGAACTACTATTAATTTGCCGACGGCATCAGCTCCCAGCTCTTGCCTGAAAACAACAACACCAGAAAGCCGTCTTACTCCAGGACGGCTTTCTGGTATCAAAATTAAATATCTCACCCCATGAACTCTAAAGTTCTTCGCTTTCTTCTGCCTGTCCTGTTCAGTGCCGCTCTGGCACCAGCACTCTCTTCGACTGCATCTGCCTTTAACACAGCACATATGGAATTGCTTAAAGCAGGAGTAACATCGTGGAACAAGATGAGGGCTGCGCACCAGGAGTTTGTCCCCGACCTCTCGGGAGCTGAACTGAAAGGCAAAAATCTGAGCGGGATTGATCTGCACAACGCAAATCTTTCGGGCGCTATCCTCTCTATGTCGAATCTGAGTAACGCAAACCTGCAGAACGCCTCGCTTGATGCTGCAATAATGAATGGCTCAATGCTGATCAGGGCAAATCTTGAACATGCCGGATTACGGGGAACCGATCTTGAAAATGCCGTGCTCGATGGAGCGCATCTCCATCAGGCAGTTCTTCGGCTTGCCATTCTGAAAAAAGCAGATTGCACGAATGCAGATTTTTCAGAATCCGATCTTAAGGAATCCAACTTTCGAGAGGCTTCGCTCGTGAATGCCAATCTCAGCGGAGCAGATTTACGGACAGCCTACCTTTGGCGAGCCAATCTCAGCCGGGCAAAAGTAACCGGGGTAAAGGTATCGGAAAGCACCGTGCTTGAAACCGGCAAATATGCATCCCGGATGTGGGCAGAAAACCATCAATCGTTATTTGTTGGGGAACCAGCGCCATCCATTTCCGCCAACCCGCTCAGTTCTGCTTCACCAGAGAAAGACGCTCAGCAGGTCGCTCTTCCACAGCAGTCAACTGCTCCTCAACTGACGCAGCAGGTCATTGAAAACCCGGTGCCGAAAAGAGATGCCCCCGGCTCACAAACGAGTTTGACTCCGCGCAATATCTGGCAGCATTCAGATGGCCCCGTTAATGTCGCCTACAACAGGGAGCAGTACGAGCAAGTGAAAAGCAATGTGTTCGACTGGAACACCATGAGAAAACGCAATAGGGATATCAGCGTGAACCTCAAAGGCGCATCATTTGACCATAAAAATCTCTCCTATGCCGATTTAAGCCATGCCGTGCTCCTTGATGCCAGTCTGAAGGGAACCGATCTGGGCGACAGCGATCTTCGATTTGCCGATTTAAGGGGGTGCAACCTCCGGGAAGCAAACCTGCAACATGCCGATCTTGGAGGCGCCGATCTCAGGGGCGCCAATCTCTGGCGGGCAAACCTCAGCCGCACCCGCCTCACCGGAGCTGTTGTTTCCAGTTCAACCGTACTTGATACAGGCAAAAAAGCCACACCAGAGCTTGCTGCACGTTACGGTCTGATTTTTGCTGGACAATAGCGTTGCAACATACTGTTCAACGATAAAAAAAGCCGTCCTGAATCAAGACGGCTTTCTGGTTTTCGCCCCACTCAGGCCTTGAATTCGCCGGTATCAATCCACTCGTTTTTCAGGAGCGACCACCAGTCAACTGCCAATCCTTTCAAAACATAGTCGTAGGGCAACCAACCGTATCCGCCGTCACCCCATCCTGTTCCCCAGGAATTTCTGATAAGCAGGGCACCTTTGGTTTCCGTTCCCTTTGGATTGGTATTCTTGATTTTCATACTGTCATCATAACCGACAACAGCAATGGCATGGCCACCGACAATTTTTTCCCCGGCGGTAGGATAGGGTATTTTTCCGCTTGTTGCCGCCTGTGATACTGAGTTATAGACGGTAAAGCCAAACATTGCAGGAATACCTGCCGACAGGCTTGCCTTGATCTGTGCCAGTAACGTATCCTTGGCCGTCCCGATCGGATCAAGACGGTAATAGCTTATTGCCTGAAAGCTCTGGGCAAAGGAGTAGCAGAAGGCGGATGGTTCCTTGTCATAATCAGCAATAACGTATGGCAGGTACTCTTCCGGCGGCACACCAAAAAGGACAAGCGCACCCATGGTTGAGCGCAGAAATGCCCCGGTATCTCCCGTCCAGTGCAAAAGGTTTCTTGTGGCCTTGTAAAGGAAAAGGCGCGATGCATCAGTATGCTTGCCAAATGCTCGCCGTTCAAAATACTCGACAATACCAATGCCGGCATGTGCCGTACAGGAACCGATTGATCCCTGATCTTCGATCGGAGAACACCACGCCCTTAAATCAACAGAAGCCGGTACCGAAAGTTTTGCCGGTTTTGCAATACCCGACTTTGCAAGCATCGCTTTGACGGAATCTTTTTGACCCAATTGCTTCTGGGTTGATGAAACTGTATTTTGATCGGCCGTGTAATCCTTGAAATCAGGATAATCCGGCAACCATCCCATTCCTGACACCTCCAAAATTTGACCCATAGATGCTCACGTTTTTGTTAAATAAAAACAGCTGATTTTTCTCGGCTTTTTATCAAACTAACACTTCGTTTAATTAATTGCAGAATATTCAGTTTTTATGCCGGTTTCATCATTCCATCAACATTGTCGGCCCTCACATTGTCAATTCTCCATTGTTTTGCATACCTTGTGGTCACTCTATCAATCATAAATCACTGTGGAATGAGAAACACCATTTTCCAGAAAATGCTCACCGCGGCAACACTCCTGATGCTTCTTGCAGGAATGTCGGCCTGCAACCAGAACAACAGCAAGATCCGCCAGGAGCAGATCGTTATCGGTGTTTCGGCTGACTTCGACTACCTCAATCCCTTGCTCATCCAGCTCTCCATGTCGCGCGAGGTGTGCTCGTTGCTCTATCCTTCGCTGGTCAAACCCTCCTATGATGAAAAAAAGGGGGAGATAACCTTTTTGCCCAATGCAGCCAAAAGTTGGGAGTTTTCTGATGATGGCAAAAAAGTCACCTTCCACCTGAAGAGTGACGCGCTCTGGGAGGATGGGAAAAAGGTGACTTCGCACGATTTCAAGTACTCCTATTCATTATACAAGAACCCGAAAATTGCCAGTTCACGGCAGCACTACCTGAACGACCTGCTGCTGCTTCCGGACGGAACGGCTGATATCGAACGAGCCGTTGAAACCCCCGACGATGCAACGCTAATACTCAATTTCAGCAAACCGATGGCGCAGGAAATTGTACTCGACCATTTCAACGACCTGATGCCGGTAGCCGAGCATGTCTTCAAGGCATATCCAGCCGATGATATCCGCTCCAAGGCTGCTGAAATACCAATAGTGAGCGCGGGGCCCTTCAAGGTTAAACGGTGGGCCCGTCAGGACAAGCTGGAACTGCTCTCCAACCCCTCCTCGCACCTTCCCCGCCCTGCAGCCATAAAAAACATGGTTTTTCTGGTGGTGCCTGAATACACAACCCGGCTGGCCATGCTGAAATCCGGTCAGATCGATGTCATGATCTCGGCAGGCGGAATCAATCCCAAAGACATCAGCGAGCTTGCAAAGAGTTCACCCTCGATCGAGATCAAACCGGTAAAGAACCGTTACTTCGACAGTATCGTCTGGCTCAACATTGACGGAGAGGCCTGGCGCAACCGCCACAAGGCGGTACCGAACGCCCTCTTCGGCGACAAGGCCGTACGCCGGGCACTCACCCTCGCCATTGACCGGCAGTCCATCATCGACGGCTTCATGGGTCCGGAACACGCCACCATCGTCAATACCTCTCTTTCACCAGCCTACAGGGAAATTGCTGACACCTCGCTTGACCCGTACCGTTATGACCCTCAAAAAGCGACAGCACTGCTGCGCTCAGCCGGATGGGCACCCGGCCCCGACGGCATTCTGCAAAAGAACGGCAAAAGATTTTCGTTTGAGCTTGCCGCCCCGGTCGGCAATCCCCGCCGCAACTATGCAGCAACCATTGTACAGCAGAACCTCCGCGAAATCGGCATTGAGTGCCATCTGAAATTTGACGAGAGCCTTATTTTCAATAAAAACCAGAACGAGTATCGCTACGATGCCGCTCTTTCAGGCATGGCCGCTGAAACCCTGCCGTTCCAGCTTATCATCTGGGGCTCTGACTTTGCCCATCGCCCATTCAACTCCTCGGCCTTTCAGAATCAGGAGCTTGACTCAATTATTGCGGATCTGAGCCGCCCCCTTCCAAAAGAGCGCAGCCTTATCCTCTGGAAAAGCTACCAGAAAATCCTGCACGATGAACAGCCGAGAAGCTTTCTCTATTACTACGATGAACTTGAAGGAGTCAACCGTCGCATCAAGAACACCAATATCAACCTGATTGCCACGCTCTACAACGTCTGGGAATGGAGCATACCATAAAATGAGGGTTCGGCACTGCTTGCCGCCAGTGCCGTTTTTTGCTATATTCAACTACTTTTTTCCAAAGCAGTTAAAGAATTTACGCCACCATCAGTGAACTCATTGTCATTATGCCTCGTTATACACCTGAACAACTGGAACGAAGAAATGCATCAGTCTGGACAAAAGTACAGGGAATCCTCGCACCCATCCAGTTCGTCATGTTTCTTGCCGGCATTACGGTCACCTGGCTCTACCAATCCCACAACGGGATCGACAACTTTGCATGGATCACCTTTTTTGTCACCCTGAAAACCCTCATGCTTGCCCTGATTTTTGTGACCGGCGGCTTTTTTGAACTTGAGGTTTTCGGCCAGTTTGCTTTTGTTCATGAATTTTTCTGGGAAGATTTTGGCAGCGCCATAGCCATGGTGGTGCATCTCTCTTACTTTTTCCTGTTCTTTATGGGGCTCAATGAAAGCACGCTTATCTGGACGGCGTTGCTCGCCTATCTCAGTTATCTTGTCAATGCGGCACAATTTGTCATCCGTCTGCTCCTTGAAAAGCACAATGAAAAAAAGCTCAAGCAGCAGTCGGCCTGATCACCCAAACCTATTATGAACGCAAAAGCCATTGTCTTCACCGGTGTACGCCAGATTGAACTCTGTGATGTGACCCTGAAACCCCTCTCGTCAACGGATGTGCTGGTTGAAACCTGGTGGTCATCAATCAGCACCGGAACGGAAAAAATGGCCTTCAATGGCCTGATTCCTTCATGGCCCTTCATCTTTCCCTTTATTCCGGGCTATGAAACTGTCGGAAAAATCATTAAGGCGGGCGACCATGTCAACCAAAGCCTGATCGGCAAGTTCGCCTATGTTGCCGGTTCATTCGGTTATGAAGGGGTAAACGCCGCTTTCGGAGGCGCTTCAGAGTACATCGTCTGCCCGGTAGAGAGCATTACCGTGCTCGACAACATGAAGAATCCCCAATCCGGTATCGCCCTGCCGCTTGGCGCAACGGCCCTGCATATTGTTGACCTGGCACAGGTTGAAAACAAGAAAGTGCTTATTCTGGGTCAGGGCGCAGTCGGCATTCTTGCTGCAGAACTGGCAAAACTTATGGGCGCCAGACTGGTCGCCGTAACCGAACCCAACAAAAAAAGGTTGCGCCTCTCGACAGCCGACCTGAAGGTCAACCCCGATACCGAGGACGTTGCCGTAGCCCTTGCCGGTCACGAGTTCGATATTTTGATCGACAGCACCGGCATCATGAGCGCCATCGACACCGGCCTGCGCTTTCTCAAATTTCAGGGAACGGTCATCCTCGGCGGCTATTACCAGAGAATCAACATCGACTACTCCCAGGCCTTCCAGAAAGAGCTCTCCTTCATCGCCGCAAAACAGTGGGCCAAGGGCGATCTGGAGCGGGTACGGGAACTCATTGCACAGCACAAGCTCAATGCCGAACGGATATTCACCCATCAGCATACCGTTGAAGAGGATATCACGGCCGCCTACCTGCAGGCATTCACCGATCCCGACTGCCTGAAAATGATCCTGCTCTGGAAAAGCGGCATCAACCTGGAAGCATACCCTATCACCGCACAATCATAAGTACCGCAGGATGGCAGCAAGAACAATAGCGATATACGGCAAGGGAGGCATAGGCAAAAGCTTTACAACCACCAACCTCAGCGCCACCTTTGCCCTGATGAACCAGCGGGTGCTCCAACTCGGCTGCGACCCCAAGCACGACTCAACCACCTCCCTTTTCGGAGGCATCCCGCTGCCCACCGTAACCGACCTCTTCGCCGAAAAAAACGCACGCAACGAGCCGGTCACCATCAGCGACATCGTCTTCCGCCGCGACATTGCCGGCTTTCCGCAACCCATTTACGGCATCGAACTAGGCGGTCCGCAGGTTGGCCGGGGTTGCGGCGGCAGGGGCATCATCTCGGGATTTGATGTGCTCGAAAAACTCGGAATCTTCAAGTGGGATATCGACATCATCCTGATGGACTTTCTCGGCGACGTTGTCTGCGGAGGATTTGCCACCCCCCTCGCCCGCTCCCTCAGCGAAGAGGTCATTCTGGTCACCAACAACGACCGGCAATCCATCTTTACGGCCAACAACATCTGCCAGGCCAACAACTACTTCAGAACCATCGGAGGGCAATCGCGCCTGCTCGGCCTCATCATCAATCGCGATGACGGCAGCGGCGTTGCCGAACGATATGCCAAAGCCGCAGGCATCACCGTCCTCATGAAAGTACCCTATAATGCCGAGGCCCGCGACAAGGACGACAGCTTCGACTTCGCCATACGCATCCCCGCCATCAGGGAAAAATTCCAGAAGCTCGCCGAGGATATTGTGAACGACCGCATCACCCCGTGCGAAGCAGTCGGCCTCGACTTCATGGGCTTTGTCCGCCTCTTCGGGGAAGTCAGCGACGATGCACCGCAACCCGCAACACCAGAAGAACTTTTCGGTCGGAAAGGCAACGATTCCGGCAACGGAACCGTTGCACAAAAAAGCGCCCTCGACAGTGACGACAAGAAAATGCAGCGCTGCATTGAAAAACTCACCGCGGAACAGCAGGAGGTCTACCGGATGGCGGAACAGGAAAAAAAAGCAATCAGTAAAGTAGCCGAACTGACACACCGGGAAGAATCAGCAGTCCGCGAACTCCTTGCAAACGCACGGAAAGAGCTGGCAAGGCTTTTTTTCGAGAACTGACAGCACCACCGCTGGAATCAGGTTCGCAATACATCTTTAAAGCGGCGTGAGTCATCAGTCCTGATACACCACCGGATCCGGCGAGTCAATCATGGGATTGAGACGAACCGCCAGAGAGAAAAGATAGGGATAATCCTCCTTGAGATGCTGCATATAGAGGATCCATTCCCGGATCAGATGACCGAAAACCCGCTTTATGTCGCCATTGATGTGTTCTT
>SESG01026263.1_pt1 | contig 19329 bp, 5 predicted proteins | sample 3171421 | NCBI WGS metagenome assembly SESG01 (sample SAMN10866946, study PRJNA518727) | freshwater metagenome | biome: subpolar coniferous forest; feature: holomictic lake; material: water; isolation source: holomictic Lake 227, 6 m and 8 m depth | place: Canada: near Kenora, Ontario | collected... | reverse complement strand
GTTCATGCAACTGCGCGTGCGCGTTGTTCCCCTCGCCGCGATGCTTCTGTGCGGCGGCAAAATGCGTGTCGGCGGCAGAATCGTGCAACGCGTTGTCCTTGCCCGCGAGAGCTGCTGCTGATGCCGTGTGCGCCAGCTTGCCATGATCTTCCGCGCCGCCTTCCATCTGAGAACCGTCCCCGACTTCACCGGCTCCCGTGTCTTCGGCTTCCTGTTGCCAGTCTTCGGCGGGCTCAATCGCGCCACACTTGCCGCACTTCACCAAACCTTGATCTTCTTCGGTGCCGTCCGGGTCAGTCTCGCCGCAGTCCGGACACACGCCAAACTGAAGATCCCCTTCCGCGCCGGGCTCGCCTGCGCCGGGTTCGTCCCCATCGCCATCGGGGGCTTGCTCGCCGTCTTCGTCACCGTCCCCATCGCCAAGATCGTCCGTGTCTGCGTCCGCGTCATCTTCGTCGTCGGGGGCTGCCGTGGCAACATCGCCACCGTCCGCCGCAGCTTGAACTTCGGCGTCGTCGGGTTCGTCGTCGGCAACTTCCCGCTTCGGGTTGGGAGGGAACGCGTTTGCCATGATCGGGGTAGCTCGCTTGACTCGTTTCGGAGCGCCATCGCACAGGACCGGCTCCCCGTCTTCAATGGTGAACTGGTTCGCGTAGTAGAGTCCATCCGAACACTGGCAAATCACAGTGAGTTTGCCGTCTCCGGAGTTCGGGTAAACAATGTCCGCCACTGCCGGAGTGACTGCGGGCATGATGATCTGTTCGTTGGGAAGTTCCACCATTTCAAACCGGGCGTCACTCTGAACCAGTGCCGTCAGCTTCTCAGTCAGCTCGTTTGCGGCTGGCCAGTTCTCGCTTTTTTCCACGAACGGTTTTTCACCGGCTCCGATGCCGGTCATCTTGAAACCAATCGGGCCACTGTGAGACACGCGCGCCATGCCGTGCTTCTTCGCCGCTGGAATCGAAACGCTGGCATCCGCATCGGCCTGAGTGATTGGCCGGGACTTTGGAGCCTGCTGCGAATCCCTCATGGCGATGGCTTTCTGCCGGGCTGTAAGAAATTCGTCCGACTCCAATTCATGGTGCGCTTCGATGCGTTGGAGTTCAGCCTCTGTCTGGCCCCTCGCCGCCTTCCCCATCTGCTGGGTTCGGTAGCGATACATATCCTGCCCAACCTGCCTCACCCGTTCCAAGTAAGTGCTGGCGTTCACCTTGCCGGACTCCACCCCCCTGTGGAGCAAAGCCATATCCCTGTGTTCGGCAGCCTTGATCGTGTGGTAATCACTGTCACCGATTCCAGACTTAGCCGCAGCATTGTGATCGTTTCTGGCCTGTTCGTGCGAATATGCGGCAGTTCCATGATCCGTTTTGTTGAACGATCTCACAGCGGCCTCAGTGTCAGTGAACGCAGCATCGGATTGATCCTTTGCGCTCATTCCTCCGCGCCGGGTTTCCCATCCCTTTGCCGCCCCCTCACTGGTCCCATCGTTGGCAGCTTCCTGCGCTTCGTTGGCATGCAGAACCGGCTTCACGGGAATGTTGGGCTCGTTGGTGAATCCGACGCTCTTCAGAGAGAACGGACGCCAGTCGTTGCCTTCCTGCCGCACTTTCCAGTTGACGCTGTGCCCGTGGAACTTCTCCTGATTGATAAGCCGCTTGCCTTCCTCGTTAAACTTCACGTTGGCATAGAGCCCATCCTCCCCGACTTCCATCGTCTTGATGCGACCGTAAGCAGCGGTGTCCCTGTACCGATCTTTGAACGCCGGATGATCGGGGTGCCCCACATACCACGGGATGCCCATGTACTTGTGCGGGTTGAGTATTTTGTTCAGCCCGGTCCACTCGTTGACGATTGCCTTGGCGTCCTCTTTCGTGAACACCTGCATTCCCCCGGAGTGTGCAAAACGCCCATACGGAGCGAGCTGGACACGGGTAAGCCCCGCTTCGTTCGGGGCGTATCCTTCCTCATTGGCGATGAAATAAAAAGTCTCGTTGGCTCGCATGATCTTCCTCCGTTTTTTGCGCCGGGCACCAGCGCTGAATTTGTTGACCGGCTGACTGAAGTGCGCCTCAGTGAATCGGGCACTGCCGCCGCCACCGCTGGGCGCAACTGCCGCAACTTCACCGTCGTTGGAAAATTCCTTGTTCGCGAAATACTGAGTGGGAACGGAATCCCCGAGCGATTCCAGCTTGGCGTTTGCGAGGGAGAAGTTGCTGAAAGTACCGACAACATCGCCAGTCTCAAGATCGAGGATCTTGAACTGTCCGCCGCACGGCTTTATCGCGTATCGCATTCGGGCTTACACTGACACCAATGCTCCACATGGGAGCCTAAAAGCCCTCGCACACTATCGTTGCGAAAGTGCCCCGCATAGCAGGGATACTTGTTGTGTCGTCCAGCCATAAGCCGTGCAACACTCAACGGCTACACTATCACCAAACTCTTGTCAAGGGTTTGTGTTGTGAATTCTGCAATCAATCTTCACTCACCCATTCCCCGGAGTTCCCGCTATACTTGGCCCGCCACGTCTTCACGGCTCCGCTTCCGGGGAGCTTGTCGAACACTGCCGCCACCCGATGCGAACGCGAGTAGTAACCCAGATACCCGGCGTCCTTCACCTTTTTCTCTGCCAGCGTGTCCGCCGCCGATTCGGCAAACTTCCCGTATTTGGTTGCCGCCTCTTCGCGCGCCTGAAATTCCAGCCCGGCAGGATCAAGTTCAATGTCATAGAGCGCTTTCGCTGGCACCGCTACCGTGTGAAGCTTCGCGCCAAGAGACGGCTCCTTTCGGTATCCAGCCAAACCGAAGTAAGACCGGCTTGGGTAAATCTCCGGGTAGTCGCGCTTTCGTTTGGCTTCCGCACCGGCAAGCCCGGTGCCGTGCTTGTCCGGGTCAATCGTGCTGTGAGTAAGGTCAACGTTGCTCCAATGCTTCAGCACAACCATTCCGTGGGACTCTCCGGGAACCTTCAGCTCTGAGGCATTGCGCTGGCTAATTCGCTCACTAGGCGTCTCAGAGAGCCGGTACTTTCGCTTCTCTTCGGCATACTGTTGCATGCGGGTAAGATCGCTGCCGCGAAGTCCCCGCTTTGCGTGCGGTCCTGTGCCCTCTTCATCCACCCCATATTCGGAAATGGCTTGCTTGTATTTGGCAACCCCTTCATCTCTGGTGTCGCCTCCAAGGAATTCGCCATGTCCCCTGTAATAGATGTGCTGTGTCTTGTTTTCATGTGCCAATTTCTCCATTCTGTCCCCGAGTGAACCATCCGGGTCATAGACCATAACATGAGTTGCCGCCCCGGCCGGAATCAGCGTCCGGAACTCAATTCCAGCAGCTTTCACTGTGTCCCGAGCCGCCCGCAAGTCCATCGGCAATTTGACTGAGTGCAGGATGTTCTTCCCATCTTCAGCAACCCGGAACGGAATCACAGCCTTTTGATCGGCGGCAATCCCTTTCAGTGCAGCATTCGCGCGAAGCTCGTTCCACGCTGGCGCTACCTTGTAGGTAGTTACAACCGTGTTTTCCGCTCCGTCTTTCCAGTCCCCGACAGCATCATGCATCTTTCCACTGAATGCGAACTCACCGTCAATGCGCTCCGCGAATTCCCTCAGTGCCAGTTGCCGAGCCCCGCGCAACTCACGAATCGCACCGTCGATTGCGCTGTTGTCGTCAACGTTCGGGCTGACAAACTCGAATCCTTTCGGGGCACCCCTTGTGATTGTAGCGTCACCGGCTTCCCCTTCATGACATTCTTTGTCCGCAGAAATCCAGCTCTGGCCACATGGAATCCCTTGGTTGGAAATGTGCTTGTCGCTCTGGGACCATGCCCCGCGATTATACGCAGACTTTACGTGAGTCGGGTCAAACACGATGTAGCTGTCGCTCCCGGTGTCTTCAACGTCGTTTGTGTAAACAATCCCGTCATATCCCTTCGCCTTCAGCAGCTCCATTGCTTTCTGTGGGCTGTACTGCACTTCCCAGAACTCTTCAGAATCAATCACGTCATTCCGGTAGAGGTATTCGGAAAGGTCCGTATCAGATTCCCATGAGGCATGTGTCGGCCCCTCGCCACGATCAATGGCTTGGAAGCGTCGCGATATATCATCATCATCCGGAGGGTATTTTTTGTCGAAGTCGTCAAGTGCTTCTTCGTATGGCTTGCTGGTGTTGGCATCCACGCCAGCAAGGTCCGGCATGCGAAGCGGGTTTTCCAGCTTCAGATATACCGGAACAATGCTGAATGGACCGGCGTCCCGATGAACAACGTCTTCAGAGAAACTGCGCAGTGCCTCGTATCGGTCGTTTGCCGCCTTGGCTGTCCCGAAGTGTGAGAACGGGCGAAACTCAGTCACGTCCGCATTCGTGCCGTGGTACATCACTTCCGGCTTTCCGTCCTTGTCGCGCACAACAGAGTCGCCGAACCAAGCCTTGAACGCCGGAGTGTTTACCACTCCGCTACCCTGCGCAAACTTACCATCCTTGTCGCGGGGATGCTGCGCTTCGTCAAACTCGTTCGTGGCGTCCAGTTCCCATCCGTTTCCAATCGAGTTCGCGGATTGAGCTTCGTCCAATTCCTCTTCCGTCAGAGGGTTGCCAGCGTGTGAAATTACCCAGAAAGGAATCATCGTTTGCCTCGCTTCTTAGAAACGGAAGTCACCCCAAGGGTTGGTCCCCACGGTCCATACATCCGGATCTTTTTCATTTTGTCGAACGCTTCCTGACGTGTGTAAGTCTGCTCAGGCACAGCCTGAAGTTCTCTGTAATATGCTTCCTTGTTGTAGAACTTCTGCATCACCCCGTCAAACACAATCCCTTCGCCGATCTCAACCCAGCCGTGCCCAAGCATGGCTGTGGTTTCTTTATTTCCAATCGCGCCATGCACCAACCGCAGTTGCTCCACCTTGTCGTCTGGTAGCAGGACCGCATTCAGCATGAACTTCCCGGCTTGATCGTAACAGCTCCCAACGTGGTAGCCGCCTTGCTTCAGATCCTGCGCCCACTGCGGCACGTCTCTGGCCTCTGTGATTCTTAGTTTCCCGGCAAGGAAGTTTGCCGCCTTTTGGAGCGGTGCCCCGCCAAACGCGATAATCGCGCGCCACTTCGGATCTTCTGGACTGGTGACTGTCAGTTGCCCGTCCTTGTTCTCCGCGCGCATACGGGAAAGCGTTTCCTTCGCCGCCAGCTCGAATCCACCGATGCGGCAGGTCTTGTCTGCGTCAATCCAGCTATCGCCACACGGCTTCCCTTGAGAGTTCGGCATCACAACGTCGTCGGCTCCGGGATACTTGTACATCCCGGCGTCAGGATGCTTCCCAAGGACTCTGGAAACCTTCACCACTTTCTCAATCGGAATCTTGTCGTGCGTCCGCAAGTATTCATCCGGCTCGATCTTGAAAACATTCGCGTCCTTAGTCTCAATGGCGAGCACAACCCCTTCGTCACCGTCTGGCAGGTAGTAAGCTGCCGTCCCCGTGGAGTGCGTCATGTTCATCCCCTCATCCCTGCTGATTGCACCGCGCATATCCGTATCGAGATACCCTTGATCCTGCATGCGGTCCCAATCGTCGCGGGTTACTCCACGAAATAGGATAGTGCTTCTATTCGGAACCGCTTTGTACATCGGTCCCATCTCTTGCGATTCTCCGATTTTCTCTCCGCGCTTGTAAGGTGGAATTTCCCGAAACACTCCCTTGAAATACTGTGATTCAACCTTCACATCGTCGTTTCCGCGTAAGTCCTGTAGCGGCTTCAGAATGGCGTCCAGCTCTTCTCTGTCAATCGGAACTGCTTTCGGATGATCCCTGTGCAACTTTGCGTCCCGGATAATTCTGCGGGCATCACTCACTTTTTCGTAAGCCGCCTTGTACGCGTCGGAATTCTTATCCCAATCAGTCACCATCTCTTCTTGTTGTGCCACCGCACGGAACGCGTCCTTGGCATCTGCTTCCATCTTCTCGGCTTGCTCCACAGTCATCGTCAACCCGATGCGGCAAACCTTGTCGCTGGAAATAAAGCTCTCCCCGCACGGTGTCCCTGCGTTCGCAGCTAGCTTGCCTCGCAGACGCCGCCACGCTTCCTTGCTGATGGCAAGCTCTTCGTCTCTGGCTCCGGGCCTTGCGGCCTTGATCCAGTCGGCGTTCGTGTCGCTGTCTTCCCGAATTATCAGCGCAGTTTTCATCGCATGTAAATCACTTCACACCCTAACAGACGGTCCGGCAGTCCGCCATTGTGCAGAACAAACTCTTTTTCATTCAGGCAACCGAACCCGGTCGCTGCCGTGCTGAAGACTTGTTTCCGTGGAACAACTGTCTTCAGTAACACTGACGTTTCGTTACCGCTGTCAGACGCACTACAGAAAGCTCTCGCCGTGCTCTTACTGCTTGACCATGAAGACAGACTGTTCATCTCAAGCATCACCCTGTTACCCGCTTGAAGCTTCTTTGGCATTGGCACCCTGCAACCCCTGTAAAGCGTGACAGTTTCAACGTTATCCCTCTCAAGGGTCCATTGAGTATTTCGGTACACTGATTCCAGAAACCGTCTTGATGTTTCCTTCGGATCTAGTTTGTTCTTCTTCAGTGTATCCGAATCGTACTCAAATGGAAGCCATGTCGGGTTTTCCGTGGCGACAACGCCGAGCTTTATAGCCTCTTCCCTTTTCTTGCTCAGCTTGTTGAAGCTCTGTTGCTGCCATTCCGTAAGGCTGCCGCCAGTTATATTTGCAGCCTCTTTCTGCAAGTACAACGATCTCATTAAATGATCGTTTGCGCTTTCGGCCCATGCGTGAATCGCGTCTCTTACTACCAAGTTTGGAGCCTTGATAGCATAAGCCAGCTCCCGGCAAATCTCTTCCTTATATTGCACGCGAGCGCTTCCGGGGCAGAATCCGTCACCGAATGGAGCCGCAAACATTTCTCCAAACTCCGGGCCTCTTCTGGCTAAAAACTTCCCGGCCTTTTCTGCTGCTGCGTACTCTTCGCGAGTGTAGAACTGGTCTGTGGTTGAATAGTGTTCTACGGACTCCCCTTTCGGAGTCTTTGCAAGAACTTTAACCTGCACGCAAGTTCCATCTTCTGAATAGTCTGCGTCAACAACTTCCACGAGAACCGGGTTGTGGTTATTTGTCCCAAGGTAAACTTGGTTGCCTTCCAAGCTCTCGTAACTGCTTCGCGTGCTACTCTGAAAACTCGGCAGTTCATCTTTACTGGCAAACTTCCCATACTTGTCCCTTGGATGCTCTTCCTCTTCCCAGTCAGCAGAGTTGCCCGCAAGCTTCGCCACCGGCTCTGTCATCAGCCCCAGCGGTCCCAGTGACTGCGCTGCCGCTTCCTGATGCTCCGGGTTGGACCAGTCCACCGCAATGCGCTGCTTGTTCCTTGGAAGCCACACGTTTGCCAGTTGCAACAGAAACGCCATGATCTCAGAGCCACGGCTCCCGCAGTCCATCGGCATCGGTGTCCCGTTGCTGCTGAATCCGAGCTTGCCGACCGGTTTGCCGGTTTCTGTCTGTCTAACAATGTAAGTGTTCATGGTGTGCTTGCCTTCCCTACTCCGGCCCCGCCACCGCTCATAAAATAAAGCGTCCACAGGAAGTGCTCCCGGTCATTCTGGTAGAACGAGTAAGGGTTGGAAAACATATTCTGAACGCCCATGCTCAACAACTCAGAGTGATATGGGTCGTTCCTGTAAACCTTGCCGGTGTAAGCATCAGTGAACCTGTCTCCATACGCCTCTTCGTGCATGGCGTAAGCCTTTGAACCGGTAAGTCTCCTGAGTGGCATTACATCAGTTGTCTTGCGAGCCAAGATGAATTCTATTGCCCAATCGTGCGCAACTTTCGGAACGCCATGCGTCTCCATGTGGTGTCCCAATTCATGAACGATAACATCCGCAGTGTCTCCTTTCTGAAGTCTGACACACGGAACCCCACCGGCTGCTGCTTCGTTTCCGCCAGTTCTGGAATAGTAAGCACGATCGTACTCTTTCGTTGACTCTTCCAGTTTGATCCAAGGTCTGGCTTGGTTCATCTTCGCCACAACCCCCGGATGCACGCGATGGCTGTACCAGATAGCCGCCTCTGTGCGCCTGTTCTTAATGTCATTGATCTCACGGTCCGTGTAAGTGCCAACCGTGGTAATATCGGTCTGCGTTACCTGTTTCACTTCCCCGTGAAAGAATGGAAGCATGTGCTTCACAACATCCTTGATGATTACGTCTCTGGCTCTGTAAACGGTGTCCGCCTTGCGCATCCGCGTGTTATCTTCGGCGAATTTATCAAACAAGGCATCAGCTTCCTTGGACATGCCTTGATCTCTAAGGACTTTTGATTCGTCCACCATCTTATTGAAATCCGCGTCGAATTTCTTCGATGCTCTGCTTCTTACTCCGCTCAGATATTCCAAAGCTTCAGCATTGGTCATCCCTTTCATGTGCCTGAACATCCTGTCCCCAAAGTCATAGTCAAGCCCGCCACTGCCGACATTCTTTGCATCCATCTCAACTGACGTGTGGCGAATCACGGGTTGGTTGAAAGCGGCAGCTTCCACCTTTGCCGCGTAACGCATCAGCCCCTGCACAGAGCTAGGGTCTGCGGTAGTTATCAAATCTCTGAATGCTTGCGGGCTCAAGTCTTCCTTGTTGTCCGGGTCTGCCTTGCGTCTCGCGTATCCTTCGTGAGAAAGCTGTATATCGTCATCGAACGTAGTGCTATGATTCCAAGCTCCCACTTTCTCGTTAAACCATCCGGTTGAACCCCTTTTCGTCCCCTTAGTAGGAACATCGTCCAAGTCAGGAAGGAATGTGTGCGACCATGTTCCGTCGCTGTTCTCTCCGTATTCTATCTTTGCCCTCAAATCCACAACTGTCCTCTTGCCATCCCTCTCACTCTTCAAAAACAGCAAGTCTTCAATTGGGGCAATTCCAGTAAGCAGGTTCTGGAAAGGCTCTGTCGGAGCACCTTCGACAGTGGCGAGAATTTTGTCTCCCTTTTTTATTGTGAGTCGCGCCCTGCCGACCGGAGATTGTCCAAATGCGTAACCATCCGGCAGCTTCGGCATTGAGTAAGTGCCACTCCCGATGCGACACGTCTTGTCTGCGCTGATGTAACTGTCCCCACAAGGAACACCGTCTTCGTTGCCAATGTCTTTTCCTGCCCACGTTCCACGGTTGAAGACTGACTTGATCTGCTCTGGATAGAAAGCAACTATCTGTGTGGAGCCGTTCCACCCTGTCTTACGAATGTCGTCTTTGTAGCTCGCATAGATTGCCCCATCATATCCCATCGCCTTGTATTTCTCGATACGCCAATCAGCCGCAGCATTCTCGATTTGCGCGGAGTTCAGATAGATTGGGTTCTTGATACTGAGATACACCGGGAGCACGCGCCCTTGATCCCTGATGCCAATGTCCCGAATGAACGAGTAATTCACATCCGGAGTGAAATAAAATCCGTCGTTGGTTGGACGCACTTCTGTTCTGTGTTCGATTTTGGTGAACGCAGCCAGCCTCTTCAGGTCGTTCAAATGCCTCTGAGTGTCAACGTCCTTGCTGTCATACTTATCCGCGTCGGCTTGGCGCATCTTCAATGCTGCCTGCGGTCCCATAACTGAAGCGTCAGATACTGCCCCGTAGTGATACGCTTCCGGCATTCCTTTTCGGTCGTCTCCCATGTCCCAAGAGTTCGCCTCTTTTACCTCTGTGCCGTCCGCGTAGTAAACGGTTTGTGGCTGGTGTGACTGAAACACGCTGAAATCGTCTGCGCCTGTCCCGTGATAGACAACCAACGGATTCCCATCAGGGTCAACTATCTTGCTCCCGGCGAACCACGCCTTGAACGCTGGCGAGTTTGGACCGGAAGCGAACCTGCCATCGGCTTCACGGGGATGCTTTGATTCATCGAACTCATTACCAAGATGCTCTTCGCGTGGAATCAGTGGAGACTTTCGGTGAAAATATTCCAGCTCTTCGTCCATGCCGAGCTTTGGATTCAGTTTCGCGTGCTCTGAGATTGGTAGCCACCCGCTGCCATCGAACACTTCGATGTGCTCTGGCGGGATTGACCCTTTCACCATGTACGCCGCCGCCGTGCTGTCGCGGCTGCCTTCGGTGTCAGTCTCCATTGCCGCTGGCTTCTTGATGCGCAGAACCACGGGCACAAGCTTGCTCTTGAATGGATCATCCGCCGCATCCTCTGCCCACTGCTCCGCCCGCATGTGCCAGAAGCCGAGCCCTTCCTTGTCACTCAGGAACACTTTCCCGTGCGCGTAGCCGTCCAGTGACTTACCCCCGATGCTGCGCTTCCGGTCCGGAGTAAGTCCGTTCTTTGCAATGCTGTCCAGCCTGCCGTTGTAAGTAACATGATAAGTGCTCTCGCCGACGTGGCAGGTCTTGTCGCTGCTGATGTAAGACTCACCGCACGGAACGCCGTCTTCATCGGCAACCCACTTGGCTCCGGTCAGTATTCCTTCGTTTCCAATGTCTTCGTCGTCTTTTGACCAAGTGCCACGGTTGAAGACTGATTTGATTTGCGACGGATGGAAGGCTATCCACGTCCGAACGCGTTGCCCTTCCTGCTCATCCCCATTCTCATAAAGAACACCGTCATATCCCTTTTCTTCCAGCTTATCTCTGAGCGCAGTCCCGATCTTGTATCTCTTGCTTGTTGGCATTGCTGCAATCTCAGACCAAGTATGCCCAGTGAGTGCCGCAATCTCTTCCTCTCGCAAAGGACGGTTGTCGTCTTTCAGTTTTCCAAGCTTATGCATCGCTTCGTCTCGCCGGGCAGACGCTGCTGTATATTCATCGGAGCGCTTCATTGCGCTTCTGAACTCTTCCGAATCGAGTCCGTGTGTCTGGATAATCTTCAGCAATGCGTCTGGATTTACCGCCCGGCTTCTTTCCTCCCGGTCCTTCCTTTCAGCATCGTTGAACTCTTTGTCAGCCTTTGACAGTTCGGCTTCCAGCTCCGCCTTCAACTTAGGGGGCACGATTCCGTCCCCGATCATAAGTGGCTTCTTGATCGAAAGGTAAACCGGGAACACTCCGCCACTGCCTGCCTTGTAAAGCCCGCTGGCAAACAGTGACGCTGTAAAACTGGACTCACTAAAATGAGAACCAAGCGACGTGTTGAAATCGGCAGTTGTTCGGCTCGCCTTAGATCCTGTGCCAGACGTGTTGAACTTGCTGAAGTTCGGGCTTGGCGTACCGTGATAGACAACAATCGGATGCCCTTCGGCGTCAGTCACCTTGCTACCTTCAAACCAATCCTTGAACGCTGGGGAATTCACTCCGGAAGCGAATCGCCCATCGGACTCGCGCGGATGCTTCGCTTCATCGAACTCGTTGGAAATGTCTTCGCTCTCCTTAGACCATGTTCCCCGGTTGAAGATTGACTTCACTTGCGACGAATGGAACGCGATGTAAGAGTCTCCGCCGCCCTCAAATTTATTGCGATAGACAATGCCATCGTAACCAGCTTTCTCAATCGCATCCATAATCATGCGATTCTGACGCTTGAACTGGTCTATGTAGTTGTGCCCCATGTCTGCGCTCACATAGCGGTAATCCGCCTTGTCATAAGTGATTCCGTGCTTCTTCAGCGCCGGGCGCATTTGATCGTCAGTCCACCGCTCTAAGTCGGGCAACCTTAACGGGCGTTTGATTGAAAGCACAACCGGGAAGATCCTGTTTGAAATAGAGCCTTCCCCGTCTTCATCGTCAAACGCAGTGACGGGGACGCTCCCCATGTCAGCCGCTGCGAACTGGCTTGCCGCCGACAGGCTTCCAAAATGCGCGCCAAGGTCACTCCCGCCAACCGTGTCGAACTCTCCGAAGTTCTGCGGATGCCACGTCCCGTGGAACATGATCTTTGGACTGCCGTCCCTGTTCTTTACCTTGCTCCCTGCGAACCACGCCTTGAATTCCGGGCTCTTGAATACTCCGCGCGTGTCCGTGAAGCGTCCGGCCCTGTCGCGGGGATGTTCGCCTTCGTCAAACTCATTCCACGCGAAATGCACGCCTTGAAGCTCGCAAGGCTCGTTAGATATGCTCTTACTCTTCGGGCTGAACTTACCGTTGTTCCCGTAAGCACTCTTCACCTGCTCCGATTCAAACGGAATCCACACGTCATGCTTTGCCCCACCACCCTTTCCGCCAGTGTCATTGATCCCATCATAGCCATAAGCCTTCAGAGTCTTTGTAACCCAGTCCGGGATACTGGTCCAAACCGTACCGGCAGAAACCTTGCTCTCGCTATTAAGTATGGTAATCCATTCCTTTGGATCTCTGGTCCACTTTGCCCATTGGTCAGGACCGTAGTCGTTCTTCGGCTTGCGTTGACGCATCGCAACCTTTTCGAGTGAGTCCATCACATCCTTTGGGATGTTGTCCGTGTCCAAAGGATGCTGAATCGACAGATACACCGGAATGACTGCCGGATAAGTTGCGTTCGGATCATCCAGACGCGCGCCCTTCACTCCCATGTGGTGCAACACTTCAAGGAACTTCTCTTCCATGCCAAACAAGCTTCCACTGTTAAGCCAGATTTCCTTTGCCGCTTTCAGCGCATTGCCGCGTGACTGTTGCAGTTCAAATTCAACTCCGCGCCGGTCCATGATACTCTTGCCGCCAGCAATGATTGGAGCATCCGGCTCGCTTTCGTCCTCTTCCCTTCGCCCGATTGTGTAAAGACTCTCAGTGGCCAGCCGTCGCTGTTCGGGAGTCAGGAAGTACCAAGCCTGCTCAACGTTGGACTCTCCCTTTCCGTACGGGTTGGGAATCTTGAACCAGTCCGCATAGTCCTCCGGCATTTCCAGTGAGTTGTCGTGCTTGTTCGTGCTGTAGCTTGAAGCAATCTCCGGGTCTGTGGTGAAGAATGCCATCGGACCACTTGTCGCCCGTGACTTCAGAAACTTGTCCCCGATACGGTCCGGGCGCTGTGTGCCGTGATACACGACAAGGGGACGCCCTTTATCATCCAAAACCTTGGACTGCTTGAACCACGCCTTGAACGCTGGCGTGGCTGTCACTTGCATGAATCGCCCATCTTTCTCGCGGGGGTGTTTCGATTCATCGAACTCGTTCGCCTTCGCCGGGTCAGTCTCTACTCTGTTCCAACCAAACCCTTCCATCTGTTCATCCGCCTTGCTGTGTCGGCGAAGATACTTGCCACCCTTGTGCCAGAGCTTGCTGTCGTTGAAAACGGCATTGTTCTGCTCGATTGTCCGGAACGTGCTGTGATTGTCGCGCCGGTACTGCTGAGCTGCTTCTGCCGGTGTGCTGGCGGCACGCTGGTCCATGCTCTTCTTTTCGGATTCGTCCATCTCGGCACGGTAAGCCTGCGCGGCACGCTCTTTCTTGGCGATAGTCATCAGTCGTGACTGGTGAATGCCAAGCACTTTCTGTGCTGAAACAATTCCCTCTGGCTTCACTGTCCCGTCAGGATGTTCTACGTGGAACACATGGACGATCTCACGCCCGGTCCCCGTGGACTGTCCAGCGGTATCCCAGTCACTCACTCGTTTCTCAATGTCTTCCTGCTTCAACTCACTCCACACTGTCCCGATCTTAGAGCGCCACTCATACCCGACGATCTTCGCGCCAGTTGGCCCTACTACTGGCTTCGCGAGTTTCATCTTGGCCGGGACGTAACCGATTCCAACCTTGCGACATTCCTTGTCTGCTGAAATGAATCCATCGCCGCACGGGATGCCTGCGTTTGCGGCTTGTAGCGCGTCAATTCTTTGGAGATGTTCGCCGGATGGCACTACCGCTGAAACACTCCCCGAATCCTCTCCGTCGTTGCGGTAGAAATATCCGCGCTTTGCTCTTCCAGTTTTCCTCAACGCAGCCATCCTTGAATTTGCGCCACTGTCAGTTGTTGGACTCTGTGGAGTGTTTGTCATCTCACCGATAATCCTAACAGGGAATATTGACGGCTTCTCTGTCAGTGCCACAACACTCCTGTCCGAGTAAGTAGCGCTCCCATCAGGATAGTAGTCATCTTCCGGGGCATCTGAGTTGTACCCGGTCTGGTTGTATCCGCGAGGATCAAGCATTTTCAGCGTCTTCTTGCCAGCAAGCAGGGTCTTTCCGTATTCCCTTGTTCCATCCCACGTTCCGGTTGCCGGGATTCCGATTCTGGCTTCAAGAGCTTCCTTGGCAGCCTTGTAAGTGCCGATGTGGATTCCGTAGTGCTTCCCTTGTAAGTCTCCGGACGGGGAGCCGTGCCACATTACCGATGCGTCACCCTGCAAATCAGTGCCAACCCTGCATTGCTTCGTAGGGTCAATAAATGAGTCTCCGCACGGGATTCCAGCGTTTGCGGCTTCGCGCTTTGGCTGGCGAATCATCGCGTCACTTAGTTTCCCGTCTTCGTAACGGCTCCGCACGAATCCGTTGCGCTCATACCACTTAAACAACTGCGCTTTGGTCAGGATCTTCTGTGTCTCCCCCTCGTTGCGTTGCGGGTCAACGTCCAGAGTCATCTTGACACCAGCCTTGTCGGCTGCCTCTGTGAGTTCTTTCAGCGCTCGCGACGCCAGCCCCTTGCCGCTGAATCCCGGAGCGGTCTTAATGAACGCCAGACGCCATTCGTCCTGAAACGGTTTGAACTCAAGAGTTACTCCGCCCTCCTTGTAAGTGCGAACCATGAACCCATTGCCGAGATAGAAAAACTTGCTGGTGTCCCCTACCAGAGTCTCCCAAGACTTACGCGCTTTCGCTATGCCGTCTTCCTTGACTGGCTTCAGCTTGATCGTGACACCCTTTGCGCAAGTGTTCCCCGGCTGGAATCCACCCGAGCCAGTTCCGCAGTTCTCTTGCGTCCCGGCGTTGGCCAGCACTTCAACGATCTGCGCTTCTGTTACGTTTCCAGCAAACTCGAATTTCACGGTTCATCAGGGTCAAAGCCCAAAACAGCAATAACGTCCAACGGTGTTGGAATACTGTCGTCATCGTCGTCTGGTTCTGGTCCTAAGTCACCAAGAAAGTTGCGCCAGTCCAACGTCGGCTGTTCCTGCTCCGGTGTTTGTTCGGTTGTCGCACTCATATTGTTGCCGCCTTCCATACCTCGAAAACGTGAGGGTCAATGTAAGCCTTCAACGCCATCGCTGGCGTGTTGCCGAGAACCTTGCCGACTTTCTCGCCAATATCACGCACGGCTTTCTTGTACTGATCGAACGTCTTAGGGGCACGCGCAACCTTGCCGATTTCTTCCTCCGCCGTCTCTGTGCCCTTCAGTGTCCGGAAGTCCTTCGGCGTGAATCCGCCGCCGCCCAGCGTGTGCGTGTAGTCTTGAAGCTTGCCCGCCGACGTGGCGAACAGTGTCCCCTTGCGCCCGGCTGTCTCCGCGCGTTCAACGAGCATCTTGGCAACCTCTGGATCTTTCACGGGCAAACTCAGGTCAACGCCTTTCTTGCCAGTGAACTTCAGACGCACGGTCCCGTTGTCGCCCACCACAACATGCCGCCCCTGTAGCGTGGTGGCACCGTAAGCCTTTTTCGCCGCCTTAGTGTCGTTGTTACTGCCGGGACGGATGCCCATGCTCTGAATCACCTTGAGGCATGATGCCGACTCACTTGTGTTCTTGTCGCTGGACTTCATGTCCCTTTCAGTCTGTGAGAACACTTCCGACTTCACGGCTTTCAACTCAGTGATTCGTGCGAATTTGATGTTCTTCTGATGCTCCACAAACGCCGGAGTCTGCGTCTTCGCGATGCGCAACTTACTGTCCATCCCGACAGCCTGATATTTGCCACCGGGCTTGGGATTGGCGTATGCGTTCTTCCATGCCGGGGGAATCGCGGCGTCCTTCAAATGCTCTGGCAAGTCTTCCCCGGTCTTGGCCATTACCCATTTGCCGCCGACCATTTTGGTGACTTTCTCGCCTTTCTCAGTCACTTCCTTCGGCTGGTCCCCGACGCGGCGAATCGGTTCAAAGCCAAGCTTCAGTGCGAACGCTGCCGACTTGGCGAACTGCCCTTTTTCATCCCGCGAGTGCTTCGATTCGTCCCATTCAGGATCTTCGTTCGGGACTTCCAACCCGAAACGCAGACGCCCGGAGTCATCAGCTTCAATGACGATCTTGGCGTTTGGATTCTCCGCGCGCTCATGAACCGTCTCTGCCATGAATCTGGAAACCGATTCCTGCGCCCAGACGCGCGGGGGCGTTGCCGTGGCGTCCTTGCCCCACTCATAGCGCTCCCCGTCTTCCGATGCGCGATAACCCAGCGGCAGCTTCAGTCCCATGCTTCCGTATTTGTCGGCGGCAGACTTATTGACCGGGCCTCTTGCTCCGAACGCGGCTTCCAAGAAAGACCGGTGCGCACTCATCAGGTTTTCGTCGCCCTTCGCTTCAAACCCGAGCATGTCCGCATCAGCATAGCGGCTTTCCTTGAACGTAGGGAAGTCCATCAGCTCCGGCCCATCCTCTGGCGCTGTCTCTTCCCGGCTGCGCGTCCAGACGTAGTTATCCCCATCCGGCTCGTACCCGACCGGCATGGGCACTCCGTAGTAATCCGCCATGCGCTTCAGCACAGGCTTCCGTTCCGTCACCGCGACGGATATGTAAGACTTGTGTTGCGCCCCAAGCTGCCCAGTGTTGGACACTTCAAGCCCCAACACTGCCGGGTCAGACCATGCGCTTGCTTGGAACTCGTTGAAGTCCATCAGCTCCGGTGGCTTCCCGTCCGGGTCAACCTTGGCAATCAGGTTCGGGCTGGCTGCGGGCTCTCCGCTTCCATCGCTTCCCGAATCTGGATCTGATTCACCTTCCGGCGAGTCTGGCCCTTGTGGTACGCCATCGCCTTCCGGGCCTGATGGTGTCCCGTCGTCTCCGGGTCCGCTTCCGTCGTCGTCTCCCGGATCTTCGTCTTGTCCCATTTCGTCATAAGCTTGCTGCGCTTTCTCTTCCAAGTCCGGGTCGCTTTCGTCAACGCCCAGAAACCCTGCTACTTGCTTCCGTAGTGCGGCATTGTCTTCGTCGTCTTCCTCATTCGCCATCGGCTTCTTTTTCAGGAAGCGCTCCATTGCGAGCTTTGTGTAAGCCGAGTGGTGCGCTTCAGCAAGGTCCGTGTGCATCTTAGCGCCAGTCTTGTCGCCAGACACTTCCCGCGCCCGTGCCGCTGCATTGTGGGCATTCACTGCGGCAAAGTGTGTGTCCATCGTGTTCTGTGCCCAAGCCTTGCGCGTGGCTTCATGCGCCTCTTCCGATTGGCTCGTTGCGAACTTCGCGGGATTCGGCGGCACTGAAGTCATCAGCCCGGCGTGACACGTCTTACTGCCGCTGATAAAGCCTTCCCCGCACGCCTGCCCGCCATCATTCGCAAAGTGTTCGTCAAAGAAGAAGTAGGTAATCAAGTCCATCAATCCGACAGACTCATTGCCAGCGCTCTTGACCATTCGGCTGCTCAACAGAACCCTGCCGTTACGATCTTTGAACTCGAATCCAAGTGACTCCTTGAATCGGGCAGGGTCTGCCCCGTAAGTCTCGGCAAACTTACCGAACTGGCGTTGCCCGAAATCACCAACCTTGTGCAAGGCAGTCAGTAGCTTATCCTCGCGCAAGTCGATGGCAACATGGTCGTTTTCCCATCTCACTCGTTCGATGTTACCGCCCATCATGCCCAGCGTAAACTTGCCGGTCATCGGCCCGACTTCCTTGACCGCTTCGCCCAGCGCATCTTTCACCGGCTGTGGCAGCTTCGCCGCAGTCACGTTCGCCATCATTCGGCGCTGTGCCTCTGGCAAGTCGATTTCCTTCCGGGTCAGAGAACTTAGAACGGCAATGTTTGCCGGGGCATGCCGGAACAATGGCGGCAGTTTGTCACGTTGGAAGAGCCCAGTGTTATCAGCCACACGGACCGCGCTCCCGATGGCGTCTTCCCGCCAGTCAATCGTTGTTGCGTCGTGCGTGCGAATATCATGCTCGATCTCGTTGGCCGCGCGATTGCCAAGCGCAGACACGATCATCGGCCTCACGTTCGCGTTGTAAGACTCGGCAGACCAACGGGGGTGCCCTTCGTCCAGAAACGAGCGGCTTGGATTTGTGAGATAGCCGGAGTCGTGATACACGTTGGCAATCACGATTTGCAACTTATCCTGTGCCGTGTGCCCTCCCGGAATCACTTCAAGCATCTTAGTCGCCCGGTCAATGTTCCCGCCGATGTGACTGATACCATGATCCCCGAGCTGCCGACGCATGGCTTCCATCTCTTGGGCAATCAGTTCATCAGTTGCGTGCGCAACAAGCTTCGAGCTTGCCGCCTTGTCCACGCCAGCTTCATTCAGAAGAGCCCCGTAACTGTCCATGTGCTTGCCGATTCGCCCGGACGCGTACCGAGTAATATGATCGCTGGCCTGTGCCAACCGTGCCGCAGTGTCTTTCTTGTAGTCGCCAGTTGACTGTGGAGCTTCGCCCATCGGTGCCAGCAACTCCGCCTTGCGCGCCGGGATGCTGTGAGTCGCATCGGCCAATTCATCTCGTTTGGACTGCGGCATAGCCACCCATTCCTTAATGCGGTCCGGGACAGGCTTTGCCGTCCATTCCTTGCGGTCAAACCCGCTGGACGCCTTGGGCTTTGCAGTGTCAGACGAAGATCCCGAATCAGCACTTGCCCCGTCTCCCTTGGCGCAATCGTTGCCGGGTTGGAAGCCACCGGCTCCCGTGCCGCAGTTGTCGCCCTCATTCGCAGTGGCTTTGACTTTGATTCCGCGTTTGCTCGCTTCTTCTGCGCTTATAGTTTCGTGGATATAACCCGCTGCTTCTTTTAACTCCCCTGACTTTGAAAAATAGAAGTCTTTGAATGCAATATTAACTCCACCATTTTCTAGTGGATACACTTTGAATGGAATAGAGATATGCACCCCATGCCCGGTGTCTCTCCGCGCTAGGAAAGCTTTTCCGTTATACCGCATTGGGATTCTTTCGTGTGGCTTTGTAAGCATCCATCCAAGCTTGTTACTGAGTCCTGCGCGGACGAACTTCTGCAACCCGTCCACTGGTCCAGTCCCCTCGCTTGGGCCAAGCTTCTCTTTGTCATCGCTGGGCTGCTCTGTCTGGCCAACGTGACACGTCTTGTCGCTGCTGATGAAGCCGTCACCGCATGCCTGCCCGCCCTCGTTCCCTACATGCTTGCGAGCGTGCTTCTTCTTGCCGTCGTCTTTCTTGAATCGCCCTTCGCCAGCCTCTGGCCCGCCGCCCGATGGCTTCTTACTCCCCTTTGCCTTGGCCAGTGCCCTGTTGGCCACTATCGCGTAAGCCTTGCTCTCGCGTGGACGGTTCTCTGTCCGGGCCGATGCTGCCGCCGCAAAGTTCGCTTCCGCAACCTTGAA
>SESG01032474.1_pt1 | contig 19332 bp, 15 predicted proteins | sample 3171421 | NCBI WGS metagenome assembly SESG01 (sample SAMN10866946, study PRJNA518727) | freshwater metagenome | biome: subpolar coniferous forest; feature: holomictic lake; material: water; isolation source: holomictic Lake 227, 6 m and 8 m depth | place: Canada: near Kenora, Ontario | collected... | reverse complement strand
TTGCGACGCCTCATCGGCCCATTAAGGTTGTCAGCCGAGGTATTTAAGCATTTCCCCCAACCCCATTTATGAGAAGTTGAGAAAAGACCCAGGCGCCCTTAAGCCGATGTCATACTCAGGCCCCATAATCATTATCTACAGGACCCGTTGCCCCACCCTTTCAGGCGGGCCGAACTCATCCAATAACTCAGACATATATAACCTTTGTGCCCAATTGATTCACGCCATCGCTAGAGTTTAATATGATCGTAACCAAGGGTCCAGGAATATCAATCCAGGATTAATACGCCTGCTGGAGGTCTTTTATGGGTTATACATTGACTGAGAAAATCCTGAGGCAGCACCTCGCGGATGGCTTCTACGAGCCCGGCAAAGAGATCGGCATAAAGATAGATCAAACCCTTACTCAGGACGCAACGGGCACCATGGCCTATCTCCAATTTGAATCCATGGAGCTTTTTGATATTGCCACCGAGCTTTCCGTCAGCTACGTAGATCACAACACCATACAGGTAGGATTCGAAAACGCAGATGATCACGCCTACCTGGAGTCCATCGCGAAGAAGTATGGCATCTACTTCTCTCGACCAGGAAACGGCATTTGCCATCAGGTCCATCTGGAGAGATTCGCAGGGCCCGGCAAAACCTTGCTGGGGTCCGACAGCCACACGCCCACCGCAGGAGGCGTGGGCTCCCTGGCTATGGGCGCAGGCGGACTTGATGTAGCCGTTGCCATGGGCGGCGGTGCATACTACCTCACCACCCCACGTGTGATCAATGTCCACCTTACAGGCCGGCTGGAGCCATGGGCCACAGCCAAAGACGTGGCCCTTAAAGTCCTCTCCATCTTGAGCACGAAAGGAAATGTCGGCTGCGTCTGCGAATACACGGGAGTTGGCATTGCCGAGCTGACTGTGCCGGAGAGAGCAACCATAACCAATATGGGTGCCGAGACTGGCGTCACCACATCCATCTTCCCCAGCGATTGGCAGACGAAGCGATTTCTACAAGCGCAGGGAAGAGAAGAGCATTGGGTAGCCCTGGCAGCAGACAAAGATGCCGTCTATGATCGCACCCTTGAGATAGACCTATCTAAAATCGAGCCCCTCGCCAGCGCGCCCCACAGCCCGGGAAACATAGCCAGGATCAAAGACCTCAATCTGTCCATAGATCAGGTGATGATCGGCTCATGCACCAACTCATCTTATGTAGATCTCATGACCGTAGCGGCAATGCTAAAAGGCAAACATCTTCCAGCTGGCATTTCTTTAGGCGTTGCACCAGGCTCGCGACAGGTGCTGGCCGCCCTGGCCAGAAACGGCGCCCTGAGCGACCTGATCGCCTTTGGCGCCAGAATCCTGGAGTCTTCCTGCGGCTTTTGTATCGGCAACAGCATGTCACCATGCACAGAATCCGTTTCCGTGCGCACCAGCAACCGCAATTTCTTAGGTCGATCCGGCACGCCCAGCGCAAGTGTCTATCTGACCAGCCCCTTAGTCGCCGCCGCCTCAGCTCTCACCGGCAAGCTAACGGACCCGAGAGAACTGGGATGGGATTATCCCAGAATAGATATGCCTGAGCATTTTGAGATCGATGATAGCATGATCATTGCACCACTCCCGACTGCTGAACGAACGAAAATAGAGATCTGCCGCGGACCGAATATAGGAGAGCCTCCCGTCAACGGACCGATGCCGGAAGATATCTCAGGACAGGTAACCATAAGAGTAGAAGATCTGGTGACAACGGACCACATCATGCCTGCCGGCTCTCGCCTCAAATATAGGTCCAATGTCCCCAAATACTCAGAATTCGTCTTTGAGCCGCTGGATAAAGATTTTAGCATCCGCGCATCCGCCCTGCGGGGCCAGGGCGTGCATAACCTGATCGTGGCAGGCCTTAGCTACGGCCAGGGCTCCTCTCGCGAGCATGCCGCCCTTTGCCCCATGTACCTGGGAGTGAAAGGGGTGATCGCCAAATCCATAGAGAGGATACATGCTGCCAATCTGGTGAACTTCGGCATAGTACCCTTCAGCTTTGCCCAGGAATCGGATTGGGACAGCTTGCCGGAAAAAACCGAGGTTCGAATACCAGGCATTCGTAAGGCACTGGAGACTGGCAAAGAGAATATTATGGCCCTGGCTGGAAACAAGCCGATCACCCTGAATATGAACCTCTCCAAAAGGCAAAGAGACATACTGCTGGCAGGGGGACTATTGCCTTACACAGTACAGGCAAGCAAAGGAGCAAAAAAAGAAAAATAGATCTTTTCTATCTTTTTAGTTGTTAAAGAGGACCATGATATTTTGCGACATCATTTGTCCTTTTGCATCCTTGCTGGGCGTGCCTGTGCTATTGGATACCATTAAGCTTCCACTTGTCTGGGGATATGACCAGATCTGATTGACACCGAACTGACTGTTCACATTTCTGGTTAGAAACTGGCTGTTTCTCTCCGTGGCGGTAAGAATAGGAGCGGCAGCATTTGCGGCAAAGCTCGTGGCCTTGAACTGCAGGGGAGTATCAAACCTCAGGGGGAAGGTGTTCATCCAGATGTCCATGTTAGAAGTCGCACTCCTGGTGCTCAGATTTTGCTGGTTGGCGATATAGTTGCCCCAGTACGTCTGGACATTGGGTTCAAAGGTAGATGAACTGGGTGAATTGAAGAATGCAAGCTGAGTGCTGCTGTAGCCCTCACCCATACCAATGGTCTGGGCACCGGCCAGGCCCAAGAGGCAGGTCAATGCGATTAGTACAACAATTGTTTTCATATTAATTATCCTCTGCTGGAAATCTGTCCCAACCTATTTATTCCTTATTGGTAAGGGAGAACTTATGCCGGACCGCTTCGAAATACTGCATAAAGATCTGGCCGGAAGGATCGGCCGGCTTTCCACTCTGCACGGCACCATCGAGACTCCCGCGCTCATGCCTGTAGTCAATCCTCATCTCCCGCTCATCCCGCCAAATGAGATGGAAAAGATGGGCGCAGATATGATCATCACCAACAGCTACATCATTCACCAGGACTCGGACCTGAGAGTAAAGGCAATGGAGCGCGGGCTGCATGATCTCCTGGGCTTTTCCGGGCCGATTATGACGGACTCGGGCGCCTTCCAGCTCTCCGTGTATGGAGATATCGATGTTACTCCCCTGGAGATTTTGAACTTTCAATTCGCCATAAAATCGGACATCGCTGTACCCCTGGACATACCAACTCCTCCAGACGTCAGCAGAGAGCGGGCAGAATCGGAACTGGCAATAACAGAGGAGCGACTGGTGCAGGCGGCCTCCCTGGAAAGATCCGGCCTTCTCGCCTGCCCCATTCAGGGCTCAACCTACCCTGATCTGAGAGAGAAAGCGGGCCGGTTCGCCAGAGATCTTCCCTTTGATGTCTATCCTGTGGGCGGCGTGGTCCCCCTCATGGAAGCTTACCGGTATCGCGATCTGGTTGATGTGGTAACGGCCGCCAAAAAGGGCCTGGGCTCTGGCCAGCCCGTGCATCTCTTTGGCGCCGGACATCCCATGATCTTTGCCCTGGCGGCAGCCATGGGCTGCGATCTCTTCGACTCGGCAGCATACGCCCTCTACGCCAGGCAAGATCGTTATCTGACTGTGCAGGGAACCGGCAAGCTGGAGGAGATGAGCTACCTTCCCTGCTGCTGCCCCGTCTGCCAGGAGCATACCTTAAAGGAACTGATAGAAAGCCCGCAAAAGACCAGGCTCCTGGCCCAGCACAATCTCTACGTCTCACTACAGGAGATGAAACAGGTTAAGGAGAGCATTCGCGAGGGCTCTCTCTGGGACCTGCTGGAGACACGCTGCCGCTCGCATCCGCGCATGCTGGACGGCCTGAAGAGCCTCGCCCGGCAGGGCCCGTGGCTGGAGAGCCTCGACTCGGCCAGCAAGTCCACCTTCTTTTACCTGAGCCCGGAGTGCGCCAGCCGCCCGGAGGTAATGCGCTATGCGCGAAGGATTGACCGCATCAGTTTGCAGGGCAATGTCTTGATCACCGACGATTCCCAGGCGGACACGTCCGGCTTTGCGCACGTGCTGCACTTCAAGCCGCCCTTCGGCCCCTATCCGGTGGAGCTGTCCGAGACCTATCCCTTCAATGCCGAGGTGCCGGAGGAGGCAGATGAGGCGGCAGTGAAGCAGGCCCTGAAGATCACAGAGGATATGATCAGAGCCAATCCGGGGGCGAAGTTTCGCTTCCGGCTGAAAAATAGGGAGATGGAAGAGCTATTAAAGAGAGAGCAAACGATTGCAGGTGCCATTCAAGGTGAATAAGCGGTGCGGAGTTCAATGCCACATCAGTCATCGCCGTAGAGACCCCATTCCACGTCCCGGCGTATGAACTGCTCGTTCATATCGTTTTTCTCATCTACCCAATACTTTTTCATGAGATCCAATTTTGACTATGACGATGGTTTGAACGCTGTAATCCGTCCTGTAAATGACAACCCAGTGATCCTTGACATGGACTTCCCGATGTCCGGCTTTGTCATGACTTAAGACCTCTCCGCATTCCGGATTTGTGCGAAGCTTTTCAAAACGCTTCCTAAGCTGTTCGAACAGCACTTTGTCTTTCCTTTTAATGCGTGATAGTTGATTCTTGATCTCATCAGGAAAGAACAGACTATATGGGTTCTCTGTTGTGCCCTGATCTGGCCCTGGATTGCTAATACTTCTTTTTCGGACCATACGAAAAATGCTCAAAGGCCGTCGAGAAAAGCATCTAGTTCCTTGGCGCTAGTAACTCGTGTTCCATGATCTCGCTTATACTGCGTCCAAGCTACATCCGTACCCATCAGGAGAGCTTTGATTTCCTCTTCGGTCTCTCCGCGAACAGGCATAGCAGTCTCTTTCACGGTCCCAGCCATAGATGATGCATGGCGAGCTTTGTATAAATAAATTGGCCACAGGCCATTTGCGTCTCAGTAGTATCACGTCATCATATCATCATGGCAATTTTATGGCATTACCAAGAGATTGGACTGGCTCATCGAACTCGCGAGTTATCCATAGTAGATTATATAACTATCTCAAATCGATCTAAATCCACTTCAGTCTATCTCGTAATTCCATAGTTAATGGAACGCCATGTTTACAATTCACGGATAACTATTTATCGAGAGCATTAAACGCAAAAAGCAAAGCTATAATCCGCCATGCAACCGAAGGGAGTTTGAGCCGAGAAGAGTCCTTTTATATAATAATATCCTGTGGTTTAATGCATATGGAAAAAAGAGGAAATGGATTGCAGGTTACACATACTGCTCTAGACTGAGACTTTCCCGCATATCCCAACTCTCTGGCCTTGGCGAAGGCTGCATCTGAATCAGCTTTGCGATCAAGTGTTTCGGAAGCGAATCCGTTGTCAACACATGGATTTTCGTCTAACAGATTCTTTGAATTGCATCATTTATCCCTGTGAGCCGATTAGAAGCTGAAGTTTCTTCCGAACATAAACTATATTATGTTCTAGATCTACCCCGCTGGGATTAGTTATATCTCCTCCGTTTAATTCGATGGTACGTTCATAGCATCCATTTGATTTTCGATAATACTCGATAGCTTTCGCATGATCTCCCACATCTTCGTAATGCTCTGCAAGGCCATCAAAGCCTAATCCTAGGCTGTGCCACTCCCATTTATCTACCGAATTTAATCTAATAGCATTTTCATATGCCAAACCTGATTCTTTGAATTTGTTTAATTCAAGGAATGTATCACCTTTTATGATCCAAGCCTCGACAATGCAGGGATCTAGTCCAATTGCCTTGTCCAAAGCTTGAATGGTCTCATCGTACTTCCCCTGGAAACGAAGAGCAGCACCTTTGTTGCTCCATGCTTCGGAATTGTTGGGATCTAGTCGGATGACCTCGTCGAAACATTTGATGGCATCATCATCTATCCCCTGGTAATAAAGAGCAACGCCTTTGCCATTCCAGGCACCAGCATTGTTGGGATCTAGCCTGATGGTCTCGTCAAAACATTTGATGGCATTATCGTAGTTGCAAAGTGTTTTTAGAGCAATGCCTTTGTTGTACCAAGCTACGACATCGTTGGGATTTAGTCGAATAGCTTCGTCGTAAGCCTTTATGGCATCTTCATAAGCTTTGATGGCATTATCATGCCTGATATAATCGTATCCAGGACCTTTGATGACCCATTTGCTAAGATCACTGGGACTTATACTGATGACGTTCTCCCAATCCTTGATGCTCTCATCATAGGCTTTGATGACCTCATCGTATTTATCCTGATTTTGGTGATATAATACTTTATTGACCCAATCTTCTGCAGTCATCTGACATTGTGCAGATGTTATCAATGCCAGAATAAGGATGAAAACGACATGAATCAATCTCATAGGATCGAGGAAGTGCTTAACGAAGATATGCTTGTTGGCCTCTAAATATGCCTGCCAATTTCGGATTAGATCTATAATATGAAATTGTGCGATTGCACCAAGCCACGATAAAGGTGAAGGATGCGAGGGAAACATGACTGATCCAGAGCAAGAGATATATAAGTAAAGTGTGTATTAACTACACGGTGATAAATACGTCCACACAGAAGAACACGAATCTAACAATAGACGAGGATCTCCTAGCTTGGGTTGATCAAAATATAGAAAATAAGAAGCGATTTGGCAGCAGATCGCATGCAGTCAATTATGCTCTTTTTAGGACCAAAAACCAAGGGACGCGAATATTTAGGAGTATCTCTTCTAAATCCGTTGGCGCAACTGAAATGGAACTGTATACCGAACCTGCTGAAGGGATTGTCAAGATCGAGTCTCTCACAGTTATAAATTTTAGCAGCCATTCGGGAAAAATAACAATTGGTATATTGATTCCAAAAAATGGAAATCCTGAATGGCATCCTATTGGTGAGCCTTGGACAAATGTAGGGGCCAATTCCCCGTGTTTTTTTGATAAGACCTTCTACTTGGAGAAAGGTGATATCGTATATGCTAAATTTGAGCGTATAAATTTGAAAGACAACATCTGTTTTTCAAAATTGGAATTGAATGTTCACGGAACATATCTCGAATTCGATTAAATACTAAGGCATGCGGGGTTCTCATTCCACGCACTTAGTCTATAAACCAGGAGCAGGTGTTTATAAAACCATCATGGGCCTAAAGATCAGGATAGGCTATATACATATGGTAGATAGCTTCTTTAGCATGCTCTCGGACATACTGGTCATCATCCTTGGTAGCCTGAACCAATGGCATTAAAGCTCTGGTATCATTAAGTTTACCGAGAGCCTCAGCAGCATTCAATCGGACCACCGAGGCCTCATCATTGAGCAACACTATCAGCGGTCCTACTGCTCTGGTGTTATTGAGTTTGCCGAGGGCAAATGCAGCACTCCCTCGGACCCGAGGTTCCTCATCCTTGAGAATCTGAATCAACGGTCCAACAGCTCTAGTGTCACCAAGATAGCCGAGAGCCTCAGCAGCATGCCCTCGGACCGGCCAATCAGAATCGTCGAGAGCCTGAATAGTATCATTGAGTTTGCCAAGGGCAAATGCAGCATACATTCGGACCCGTGGATCCTTATCTTCGAGAGCCTGGATCAGTGGATCGACTGCTCGTGTATCACTATGTCCTATAAAAGCCACTGCAGCAGCTTCTCGTACAGCCGGAATTGGATCTTTGAGATCCTGAATCCACCTGTCCACATCATCTGCTACAACAGGCATTGCGAATACAGCCAGCAACATGACCAAGGCAGCTAATTTCATTATCCTTCCATTGGAGTCGTTTGAGTAGATACACCTTCTGGCAATCGACTTGGGTATGCTCACGTTGTATTGTCACCTGTAGAGGTCACGTATCGAGATATGCTCCGTTCCTACTATTCATCTACAGTTTTATAAAATTTATATAATTGAACCACTTTCTGATTATTACCTTTCTTAAGGCTTAATGGGAAAGAGTCCTAAGCTGGTCAGGTCCTAAGCCTCAATTTAGTTCTATTCTAGGACATTTAGCCAGATCCTAGTAAAAATGCCATAGAACTTTTCTCTAGTAGAATACATACCAGGCCTGTAAGTTACATATACTACCTATCCTGCCAGGAGGAGGCCCATGGACGGTCTGAAAAGGGAAAAGAAAGCCCTAGCAGATTAGTATAAGCATCTTTCTAGGCTCAAACCCTCTCATGTTGCGCTACGGATACCACAGCACAATTTTGATCTCGCTGGTGGCAATTAATCTATAGCTGGCAATTGTCGAAAATTCATTCCACAAGTATGGAAAAGTCAGATCGTCAAGAGTGATTTTGGTCTTGTCAAAAAAAGAATGGAAAAAAGAGAAGATCTTCACATGTTGCACATACTCCCCGCAGTTAAGATGCGCGAAAACAGGGCTCAACCCCCGCAAGAGCCTGACACCCGGCAACGAGAGCCTATGACGCCAGCAATCCTGAGTGGGCGCATGGACATGAAGCCGCAAAAATCAATGTTTTAACTTCGCGGCTTCGCGCCTTCGCGTGAAACCGGACCCTGTTGAATCTCACGTTAAGATGGCTTTAATTAGGCCCGGCTGTACTAGCGCAGCCACTGAAACCTCACGCGAAGCCTTGATTGGCGCAAAGAAGACAACCATTGAATACCCTAATTGTTATATTAAGCCGCTTTTAAGAGTTGAACGTATAGACTCAAATCTCCTATTTATACGATTAGATAGTAATTGGCGGTGATATGTTGAAGTCCACCGCTCTAAATCCAAGATCACTTGCATCGATAAGAAGAGAGGCACAAAAGGCATGACCAAGTACTTCGAGGTAGTCCGCCGCGACGGCCCGGCCCGCATGGGAAAGCTGCTTACAGAGCCGCAGATCAGCACCCCCGCCCTGATCACCAAGGACGATTACGTCTCGGCGGGCAGCGTCTACAGCTACACATCTCTTCAGGATGCCATAAATGCCGCCGAGGCTTTGCGGGAGCAAAAGAAGCTGGCCATACTGCCCTACGTGCCCGCAGCTCTTCGCTCCGAGCCGGCCCTGGAGCTGCCGCCCCTTGAATTGGCGGGCCCCAAGGGCGTGATGGTCCATCCCTTTAGCGCAACGGAGCCGGAAAAAGCCGATGTCTATGTGCTGGGCAGCAGCGGGGCGTTGAAAAATCCTAGAGATCTGGTGGCGGCCATTGTAAGTGTGCGAGAGAAGGTCGCCCCGGACACAGCTCTTTATGCCCCCGCCCTGGCCACACCTGCCAACCTGGCCTTGCTTGTGTATCTGGGCATCGATATGCTGGACGGGACGCGCGTCGTAGCGGACGGCCTGCTGGGCCGTTACCACACCCGCGATGGCGTTTGGAAGGCGTCGGAGCTAGTGGAGTTGCCTTGCCGCTGCGAAAATTGCCGGGAGATGGCCGCCAGCGGAAGAAAGGCACAGCTACTTATTGCCCACAATCTGCATAAGCTGGAAGAAGAGCTGCTCGCCGTTCGTGAGGCTATTCGCTCCGAGACCATACGCGAATACATCGAGCGGCAGGTGCGGGTAACGCCGGAACAAACGGCGGCCCTGCGCCTGCTGGACGGCGAGCACCAGTACCTGGAGAAGAGGACGCCCCAGAGCCGGCGCAGCACCTTTTATGCCAATTGCGCCGAATCCTTGCAGCGGGTGGAAGTCACTCGCTTTGCTGAGAGGGTGATCAACCGCTACAAGGCTCCAGAAAGCGATGTCTTGCTGCTCCTGCCCTGCTCGGCAAAAAAGCCCTACTCCTTATCCCGATCGCACCGGCTCTTCGCGGAGTCGGTGGGAGGCCACCGCCGCTATCTGCACGAGCTGATTTTGACCTCGCCCCTGGCCCTTGTGCCACGCGAGCTGGAGGAAGCCTATCCTGCGGCCAGCTACGACGTTCCCGTCACCGGCCGCTGGGACAGAGAAGAAAGAGCGTGGCTGACGAGCTGTTTGCAAGCCTACCTCAAGAAGAACAAGTACGCCAGGATCGTAGCCCATCTCGATGGCGAGCTGGAGCAGGCGGTAAAAGAGAGCGGCATTGATGCCACATTTACCGGGGGCGGCAGCAAAGGCCCGGCTCTGGACCGGCTCAGCGCGGCGGTAAGCGAAGCCTGCCATGGAGCGGCGCGCCTGCCCGATCTGCGCCTCCTGCGCTACCGGGCCCATGCCGATTACTACTTTGGAGAGAGAGCAGGAGACGCCCTGCTGGCAGGAAAGATCATAGTGAAGGGCCGGGAGATTCAGGACGAGAAGAAGAGGTCCCTGGCGGCGACCACGCCCAGCGGCATGATCGCTCTTTCCCTGGCTGGCGCAGCCCGGCTGGAGCCACTGGGGCGCTACATTGTCAAGATCGGCGATTTCCTGCCCAAAGGCTCCTTGCTGGCGCCTGGCGTTGTTGATGCAGACGAGCAGATCCGGCCAGGAGACGAGGTAATAGTGATAGGAGAGAAGGCCTTCGGCGTGGGGAAGGCGAAGATGTCCGGCTGGGAAATGGTGGCCTCGCGCCGGGGCGTGGCCGTGGAGATAAGGCATATCAAAGGAAAATGATAATCTCCGGCATCATCCTCATTCCTTTTCAAGCAGCCAGGATCTTTCGGGCCTGGCTGACGACGGAGCGCGAAAAAAGGTGCAAATCTTCAGACGGTATTCTCTTTTATCTTCGATCCGCCCGGAGGCAGGAACTGCACCATCTGATCTACTGAGGCGACTGACTTCAGGAATGCTCGGTCCTCCACTTTATCGGAAAACTGTCTGTAAATCTTCTTGGCCAGATCTTCGGCATTCAGCTCCCCCGGCTCGATCTCCACTACGGGATCGGCTTTGGGCTTGACTGCTGAGACCGGCCCGCCCACCAGAACACCATCGGCTATGCCCAGGGCCAGTCCCAGAGGCGTATCTTTAAAGTAAGTACGCTCCCCGCGGATGACAAAAGCACCCTTCTTTAAGAATTCACCCGATTCCGGAGTCTTGCTGACCTGATCGCCCTTAATCATGTAGCAATCGGCAGCCACAAGTCCGCCCTTCCAGACCGAGGAGTAGCTCACGGCAAACTGGGCAGCTTCCAGCAGAGTGCTCTCGGGTACAGGCTCTCCCTCGGTCTTGATCACCGTAAGTGGTGCGCCGGGAGCGTCCGTATGAAGAGCGAGGTCACGCCGTTCCATATATTTGGTGTATATCTCCTCGTTGCCGTCCGCATCTCTTCCCCCCAGCACCATAAATCCGTCCGAGGAGAAAAACCAGCGGAACCTCTCATACCACTTGGGCTTTCGCCTCCTGTAGAAGGAGACCGGACGGGCCTTCTTTGGAGCAGCGGCCTTTCCTGCCCTTAGCTGCTTCGTGACGATCAGGGCTTCTTTTGCGCCGCTCCCTTTTCTGGCCATCTCCTTAGCCTTCTCGTAATACCTTTGCGCATTTTGGGGAACGGTGAGACCGGCATGTAGCTCCAGCTCCACCCCCTCCAGCAGGACGCGCATCTCCCCCTGCCCGTCCAAAGAGAGAATGGTCTTGGCCTGAGGCAGGCCCGAGCCGCTGATTCTCTCCCAGATTTGATTGTAAGAAAAACCCTTGGCTTTGGCCTCGGCCACCACGCACAAAATCTGCTCCACGCTGCCGTAAATCTGGTAGACCAATTCGCCCTTGCCAACGAATGTCTTCTCCTGGGCCTCGAACTCTTCAATCGCTTTTTGCTGCACTTCGATGCGGCGATCCAGGGGGTTTTTCTTCCTCTCTTCATCCCCCTCTTTTTCCACGAAGAATGCATCAAGGGCCTCGCTGAAAGTGGCAAAGCGCTTTTTCTCAAGACCCTCGTAGATCTTGAGAGGCCGGGAGAGGACATCAACCGGCTCGCCATTATCGAGAACGATGTGCGGATCGAGAGAGTCATTCAAAAAGACCTCTCTTAAGGCCTGATGGACCTTTTCAATCTCGCCTGGGTCCAGATCTGCTGCGGGCTTATTCTTATCCACTCCCGCCACGAGGCAAACCTCCTCGCCGTAGGTTCCGCCCATGTTCAGTCCTCGCACAATGGACCGGACCAGATCCTGGCCGGCGCTGGCCAGCCAGGCTGAGAGCTCTTCCAGAGAAATGGTTCTGGGGTCAAGCTGGCCGGGATGGTAGAGGTACGTCTCACCGGCGGCCATTTTGCTGCCCCGGTAGACCATCTTTTTGAGCATGGAGAGGATCTGCCGGTTCTCATCGAGCAGAATCATGCTGCCTTTGGGAAACAGCTCGATAACGAGATAATGGCGAGAGCCGCTGCGTTCTACTGCGATCTCCAGAACCCGGTCCAGGTCGTGCTGCAAAATCTCGACAATCCTGCCCCCGGTTATACGGTTCCGGAGCATGGTGGGAAATTGGGGAGGCGTTTTGGAGGCAGGCCGCAGCCCTTTGGTGATATTGACCCTCTTGCCGGCCACGAGGAGCAGATCCAGCCTGCCTTCCGCCGGAGACTGGATAGACAGCCAGATCTTGTCCGAGGACTGCTGGTAGGCCTTGCCCATAAAGCCGCCCAGGATCCTGTCGGATAGCTCCGCAGCCATGGCGGCGACGTCCACATTGCTCATCGCCTTCTTCATGTGGGAAGTGTCCGAGATCAATCGATAAATAGTTGCGGATGCCTGGAGAAGAGATGTGCAGCGCTTTTTGGTGGATCTGAAGCCCAGTGATCCGGCTCAGAGTACCCTCTTTTTTGAGGCCTTCTGCCTCACCTGGATCTTGCCCCTCGTTTTCAGGTAATCGGCCATCTGCGCATTTGCCGCCCCCATCGACCAGAGGTGAGAACCGTTCAGGCAGAACAGAGGCCTGTAATTATATTCATTTCCAGGCACTATAAACGGATCAGCCGGCGTCAGCTGGGAGGGGACGGCATCCAGGGTGGACTCCAGCAGGCACCAGCGGCCGGACTCATTCTGGTAGACCACCCAGGCATGGCCAAAGGATCCGTCCGGTGTGGTGACCGTGCCCAAAACCACGCGCACACAGTGCTCAGAGATGCCGCTGGCCAGAAGAAGAGCAGCCAGCAGGAAAGAGGAATCCTCGCAGTCGCCCTTGTGCAAGACGAGCGTCTCCTCGGGAAAGAGCCAGAAGTCCTCCAGGCCGAAGGAGCTTTTGTCCGTGACATATTGCACTGAAGTAGCCACATAATCCCAGATCTTCCAGACCCGCGGGTCAAATGTGCCGGCCTCGCGAACCGAGGGAAGACCGATATCCTGCAAAGCTCTCTGGATAACCTCGCTATTCGTGGAAGAGAGCCAGGCCCGAATGTCGGTGGGAATGTAGAGGCCCAGGTTGCCGATGACCGCTCTTTTGTCCCACATAACCGTATCTCTGACAATTGCGTTCCCCGCCCAGTTAAAGCCTGTAGCCATCTAGTATCCACCTCAAATCTAGTATAATAATTTTAGCTAGTAATATTTATAATTTTTGCATCAAGAGACGACAACGAATACGTTTTAAAGCGACCTAAAAAAATTTTTGCTTAAAATATTTTGTTTATAATTAAGTTAGAAATTGCTCAGGCCCAATCAGGAGGTTGCGAGGCAATCAATGCCCTGCAGAAATGATGCTTATCTGTTCAACGGTTCCAGAATAGCGATTTAGAATTTCTTCGCATTCATCAGCCAGTCCCTTAGCTATTTTGAATTGCTTCTTTGCCTCTTGAGCAGGCAGCTTTCCCTCATCAAGCTGTGATATAATCTCGTTGATTCTTTGAATATTGTAAAAATATTTAATGTCACCCATAAGATCCTCATTTCACCATAAATATCAGTATGACAAGCAATAAAAGTACAATCAGTACCGCAATAATGGCTTTGTACCTAGAAACCTTATTTATCTCTTCGTAGGATTGATTAGATCGATCCAAGTTTTTCCTCAATGAACTCAGGTCATTTCTAAGCACCTGGATATCCGGGATCACTGCCTGGGCAGCAGTAGAAGGCGTAGAGGCTCTAAAGTCCGCAGCCAAATCAACCAGGCACGTATCTCTCTCGTGACCTATGCCCGTGATTATGGGCTTGGTGCTCGAAGCAATGACCCGCACTAGCTGCTCATCGTTGAGAACCATAAAATCTTCCGATGGGCCGCCGCCTCTTGCCAGTATGATGGCATCCACATCACTGATCTTAGCAAGAGCGATTAGTGCCTGGATTATGCTGCCCGGTGCTCCTTCTCCTTGAATAGTTGCATAGGCCAGCACCAGGTCCATCTTTGGAAATCGCGCATCAACCACAGTCCGGATGTCCTTAATGGCGGTGCTATCCTTAGAGGTGATAACGCCGATCTTCCTGGGAAGACGAGGTATGGGCTTCTTCCGATCCTGTCTGAACAGGCCTTCTCTCTCAAGCTTATCCTTTCGGCGCTTAAATTCCGAGGAAGAGACGCCATCCCCGATTGTTGTGATCTTACTGATTATGAGCCGATACTGGCTTTTCTTCTCATAGACTGTTACAGTGCCTGATGCCAAGACCTGGATCCCATTGCCAAGGTCACTGCAACCGACGAATTGCTGGTGTTTAAAGAATGCGCATGCGATAACGTAGTCATCTTCCGTTAAATCAAAGTAAATGTGACCTGATGCGGCCCTGACAAAGTTGGAGATCTCTCCTTTTAAGCGGACGTTATTGAACGATGGAGTTTCCGACAAAAACCGCTTTAGGTTCTGGGATAGCTCGGTTACAGAATAAACATCAGCAGAATCTGTATCTGCTAAATGTCGATCATTTTCGGCAATCTTGTCTACAGATACCATTCAAGCCCCAAATAGCGCTATTCGTTTATGTAATTTGCACCGATCATCACTCGATAAGCTGCGCATTAATAAAGGCTTTGACTTGCAGCTCGATACTCAAAGACCTTTTTCGAAATGCTTTATTCGAGCCGTTCCGAAAAGGGATGGAAGAGCTCAATCTGTCGGTTAACGCTATATTATTGCAGAGCACTATTGCCTGCATGGCCCGAGATCTGAATGAGAGAGACCTGCAGATTTTAATAAAGCTGGTTCCAGAGCTGGAAGTGCTGCAGAAGAAGGGAATAGAGATTGAGTACCTGAACATTCTGCCCCCGGTGGCCAATCACCACTCGAGAAGCGTGCAGGAATTCGAGCAGCGCTTGAAAAAATTGTCCGTCGAGGATATGCGCTATCTGGCCGACCTGGTAATAGAAGGAACGGAGAGTACCGGCTGCCTTAATCCCGATTTTGCCGAGGTCTTCTTCACCGTGGCCGGGCAGATGCTTTCGGAGAGCGTGGCCGATCAGCTCCGGGAGGCGTACGAGTCCGGCGGGGAGTGCGGGGGATGAAAAACATCTCCTGAAAATGCAATTGGAGCGTCCGGCGAGCTCTTGGGAGGAGGCGCTCGCGGGCACGTGCGTGAGTGCGCTCGTGCTCGGGAACACGGACGGGGGCAGGACCCAGGTTCTGCGATGGAGCCGCAAATTGAAGGCGAATATCTCGACGAAGCTCCAACAAAAATATGAACACGGCTTATTTTGAGAAAAAAAATGAATGGTACTGTATCTAAAAAATATATTTCCAGTCGTTTTTCATGCTGACTACCTGCCAGCCCCATTCACCGGCGAGCTCAAGCCCTTTATCCAGTCTTCCCACAGCGGATTCATTACCATAGGCGTACTCGCGGATAGTATCGTCGTGGCGATTCAGTAAACCCATGCTTTGCCTATTGCCTCCAGTGGTGAATTGAAGCATAGGAATATCACCATCCGAGTTGCCGTAGGCAAATATTGGACGACGCCCAATGTTCAGCTGAATTTCCTTAGCCTTCTCCTGACCGTCATCAATGACCAGGATTTCAGGAAGCTTCATGACCGAGCAGCTACTGTTATTTTCAATGAACTGTAGCTTAATGGCCGAACCGATCACCTGTTCAGGAGGGATTCCATATACCTCATCAGAGAAAGCACGCACGAAGTCCTCGTCTCCTCCCGTTACTATGTAGGTCTTGAAGCCCTCGTATCGCAGATAGCTCAACAACTCTAACATGGGTTTATAGATGCACTTGGTATAGTAGAGCCCGAAGTGAGGGTTCTTGGACCTATTGATCCAGTTTCTTGCCAAACTCATATATTCGTCAGCAGTTAAATTCGAACTGGTGGTGACATAGATTTGCATTACCTCTTTGGTACTGAAGTTGCTGGCGTAGAATCGTTCACCGGAAAGGATAGAACTGAAAGGTTGTGTATCATTCCATTCAGGGTGCTCCGGAGCCATATCCTTAACTCGATCGAACATGAAGCGAGACTGGACGTAATCCGGATACTCGCACCATAGAGTGCCATCGTTGTCAAAGGTGGCGATTCGCTCTTCAGTTTCTACATAGTCCGGATTGCTCTTGTTAGTAACATTTGCTACAAAACTGAGGATGGCATTTTTTGCAGATCCCTCGTTCCAAGAAGGCAGAGGATCTACATTAGGAACAAATGCCATTGCCAATGATGGTATACAAAAAAGGGCTACAACAGATAGGACCAAATAAGTACTAATCTTCATATTTCTCATCACTTCCTTTTTGACTCGTTAAATTCGTGATAAATAGATATGCAATAGATATTTGAAATTTGTGGCAAGAGACAAAATGAGGAGGCTGTCGCTGGAGATATCCAGGAAATAAGTCGCCGTCCAGAGAGCGCATAAATACATCAAAATTTCAAATGGAAGTTAGACAGGCTGGCTCTTGAACCGACTGCTACACAGTCCCAGCCCCAAATGAGTGAGCATGCCGATGAGGAGCAGAATGACGAAAACCAGGGTCTCATGATCGATCATCTCGCAGCAGTTGGTAGAATATGTCATTGCCCACGAATATCACTAAAGAACGTTCTGATTTATACATCTGATGGAAGATTTGACCGAGCTTGGATATTCCACGTCCTGGTCTCCATGAAAGTCCTTGGCATCCTATCTTCCTGGCGCGCTCTGAGTAGGACATAACTGCGATAGGAATAATGGAAAGAATGGCCCATGGATATTATCTTCGCGGGCAGAGATCAAGGGACATATCTCCACTAAGCAGATCCAGAGGCTATTGAATGATGCTGCCGAGATGGCAGGACTCCAGGAGACAAGGATGGCTTTGATCAATTACTCAATTCTGTCAGTGCGAAGGCATGATTGACCGAAGGCTTTTGATCGAATAAACTAACAACATTGGATATGAAGAATTGGAATATGCTATTGGCTGCCATTTTGCTGTTGAGTGCAATTGTTTTCGGCACTCAATCGGCTTTGGCAGAAAAATCAGGCATAGCAAGAGCATCGATAAGTGCCTCACTTAACGAGACACAACTCGTCTCCTTTGTCGAGTCCGCTGTGGCTTATGCGCATGAACATGGCAAAGAGATGTCACTCAAGGAATTCAGCAATAAGACTGGCTCGTTTATCAATGGAGAGCTTTACTTATTTGCATACGATTTCAATGGAACTTGCATTGCACATCCGTTCAAAACCGATTGGATAGGCGAGAGCAAGCTGAACGAATCGGATTCCAACGGCGTTTTGTACGTGAGGGAGGGGATCAATGCCGCAAAAGAAGGAGCAGGATTTCACTACCTCATCTTCCCAAATCCTGCTCACGATAATAAGAGTGAACTTAAAATCGCTTATGTGATGAAAGTAGATGATAACTGGTTCTTAGGCTCTGGGATATACCTCTCCAATATATCCGCTTCATTCGATAAGGAGGCGAGAGATGAACTTGCTGCCTATGTGAATGAAGCATTACAGTTTGCGAAAGAGAATGGCGAGGAAGAGTCTCTGCCGGTTTTCAACGATATAAACGGAACTTTCACAAGAGATGGACGCTATATATTTGCCCGTGACTACAATGGACAGAGTTTGGCCCTTCCTTACCAGCCAGAGATTATTGGTACAAACGGAATCGATGATCAAGATCCCAATGGAGTCTATTTGATCCGCCAGCTCATCGACGTTGCCAAAATAGGGAATGGTTTCACATATTACATCTATCCCGATCCAACCAGAAACATGACCGAGAAGCTAAAGCTTAGTTATGTAGTGGACGTAGAAGGCACCTGGTTCCTGGGCTCTGGGATCTACGCTAATGATGAGGAAGCAAACTGATTGAGTTTAGGTGAATATTGGGATTAATTCTGGCAAATATGGAGTGATGATGCATGAATCCGAAGAAAAATTCTGGAATAGTGGTATTCAGCTTTGCGTCGGCGGCGGCGATTGCAGCTATTCTGCTTCTCTGCTCAATCGCTGCTTTCGGCCAGGCTGTACCTAACAGCAGTCTTAATGCGACAGAATCCGAGGCAGCTATGCTCTTTAAGCTACTCCAGTTTCAGGCTGACGTGCAGGGCAGCCTGGATGATCTGGATTTGGATGTAGCAGATACATCTCAAAATCTCTCAACAACGGGATTAGAAGGAACAGCTGCTCGCGAAGTCCTGATCAAGCTGTTGGAAACTAACTCAAACCTGGTTGAAACATCCATAGTTGGAAAGGAGGGGAGTATCATTATAGCAGAAGGCAAAGGAAGCGAGAGCGCCGAAGGGGCTGATATAAGTAGGCAAGAACATATTGCCAGCTTATTGCAGACCAAAACTCCTGTGTTTAGCAAACAGTTCCTGCTGGTTCAAGGATATAGCGGAACAGCCCTAGCATATCCAATATTTTCCCCACAAGGCGAGTTCCTGGGAGGGATCACTGAAATCATTGAACCTGATAAGTTGCTCAATGAGCTTGTAGCTCCTCTGCTCGATGGTGACATGAACAATCGGAGCGGCATTGCCGATTACACTTTCTGGGTAATGGATCGTGATGGCCTACTCCTCTACGACGAGGATACGAGCCAGATAGGCAAGAATCTATTCGAAGATCCGCTATACAAGCCGTTCCCTGACCTCCTAGAATTGGTGGAGCATAGGATTGTGGCCGAGAGGTCAGGGCATGGGAATTATAGCTATTTCGAAGTCATTGGAGACAATAAAACGGTAGTGAACAAGGAGTGCTACTGGACAACGGCAGGGCTTCATGGTGAGGAATGGAGGCTTGTTATCACCAAGGTGGTGCAGTAAGCCATTCCATTACTTTTTTGATAATCGAAGGGGTTGGAGCTCAAAATGGCACTGAGGTTGGATAACTGGACGGTGCAGGAGGATACCTGCACATTGTGACGGCAGGGTGGTAAATAGCGAACCGCCGTAATACCAAAGCCCAGGTGGAACTTGTTCGCGAATATCTTAATCCTCAATTTGCGTTATTTTCAGATCCGGTGACATGACATAAATATGCGAGAAGGTGCAATCTTTAGCGGCACCATGCCAGTGTTTCTCCCCCGCCGGAATGAATATGACATCGACTTAGGAATCAAA
>SESG01036539.1_pt1 | contig 19336 bp, 30 predicted proteins | sample 3171421 | NCBI WGS metagenome assembly SESG01 (sample SAMN10866946, study PRJNA518727) | freshwater metagenome | biome: subpolar coniferous forest; feature: holomictic lake; material: water; isolation source: holomictic Lake 227, 6 m and 8 m depth | place: Canada: near Kenora, Ontario | collected... | reverse complement strand
TACTGCAATTCAAGGAGCGAAACATGACTGACTTAGAAATCAGCAGAGCACTTGCGCGTGCTATTGGGTGGCGTGAGGATCAGATCGTGGTCATTAGGGATCGCATATTCATCAAGGGAATGCTCTTGTTCGACCACGCAGACTGGCAAGTAGCTGCCCCTATCGCGGAGAGGTTTGATTGCTTTCCAAGCAAAGCGTGCTCATCAAATCATGTCGGAGAGTGGTATACACCTGTTGGAGACATTGCAAATGGCGTCTACGCAGACACCCCGCAGAAAGCCATTGCGCTGGCGGTTATCGAAGGAGCGAAGACATGACTGACGCAGAAAGGTTTGAAAAAGCATTGCTGCTGGCGTGCCACTACCAGAACCTGTATGAGCACCTCAAGGAAATTATTGAATTGTTTTGCATGGATGCGGAGGAAAAATGACCAACCTAATACGACTACCACCAACTACCACAATGAACGCAGAACAGGCGCTGCAATCAGCACTGGTCGATGCGGAAACCAAGCACCTGAAGGACGTGCTTATCTGTGGGTACGACGAGGATGGCGGTCTGTATATCAGGTCATCAAGATTAACTTGCGCCGAGGCATTTTTCATGGCGAACAAAGCCCTACGATGGGCAGAAGCTGGAGGTGAATTATGACTGACTTTGAAACGTGGGCAACGCCAATTCTTGGGGATAACCCAACATGGCGAGAAAGTGGTTCGGGTGAACTGGCACGGCAAGCCTACCAAGCAGGCAGGGACAGCATGAAGGCTGAGGCGGTGAAGGTGTGTCACGAATATATGCTGAAAAGCCCGGGTGCCGGGGAAGCAATAGGACTTGCGCTAACGGAACAAGCAATCAGGAGTTTGAAATGATTACCGCAACTCTCGACTGGTCGCTTGACGTGGACTGCCCCGACTGTAAGGAAAGCGTTAATCTTACTGAGTACGACTCGGCCACCGACTACTCAATCGCAAAGCTAATCTTCAACAACAAATGGAGCCAGTTGGAGGGGTACGAAATTACCTGTCCTCACTGCGCCCATGAATTCAAACTTGATAAGGTGGAGTATTGAAATGAACATCACCTTAATCCCCTGCGCTGACCAAAAGCTACTTGGGAACGACCTGATGGATGAGCTACGTGCTGTCTATGACGCAGATAAGTACGGGCACCTAACACACAGCACCCTGATGGGTGTACTGGAAATGCTGAAACTTGAAGTTTGGGAGCAAAGTAAATGACTGACTTTGAAAAATACTGGCCTACCGCTTGCCTCCCCGGTGAGTACGACTCAATGGACTCTTGCGATCAAGGCAGGTGGCGTGGAGTAGCGCAGGCTGCATACCAAGCAGGACGCGAAGCAATGAAGGCAGAGTGCCAGCAAGAATGTTCCGCAGAGGCAACGGACAACGGGACTGCACAACGTATTGCTAAAGCAATAGGGGAACTCAAATGACCTACGAAGAAGAACAACGGTTCCTTGCCGCTATCCGCAACTACTGCTCGACAGCAGAGCGTGTTGACAAAACCATTAGGTACGCTGTGGCGGGTATCCAGTTGGAATCAGAACGTATCCGTGCCCATGCGGTTGACATGGAAACCGTAGCGGCTTTGTCCCTGAACGCACGGATGTACAAGACCAGCAAGAAGGTCATCGCTGACAAACTGGAGAAGCACAGTGGCATGAACGCACTGCGGTGGGATGACCAGATTAAGGAGTTACGGAAATGACCATGACACCAGCAGAAAAAGCATACCAAGATTGGGTAGACGAGGGCGACAACCGTTACGGCAGTGTCCACCGGGATGCGTATCTTGCGGGGTATGAAGCCGCAGTAGAAGCGACTACTTCGCTGCAACCCCGTTCACCTTCTCCAGCGTCCGTAGTCCTCCAAGCCCCAGCATCCCCATCAGAATCGGCAGCATCTCGGTAAGGTTCGCTGGCGCAAGTTCCAATTTGATCGCCAGTAGCCCAAGGGCCACCTTCACCATCGGTAGGCCGATCCAGTTCCAAGCGCAAGCAGCGCCGCAGACCCAGCCAATCGCAGGACGCCAGCCAGATACGAACAAGGACGCCGAGCCAGCCTCAACCTTGTTGATGTCTGTCTGTGCGGCCATGATCGCCAGTTCACCGCTCTGCTGGAGCTTGAGCAGTTCCAGCTTGGCGGATGCAGCTTGCGCCGGGTCAGGGAAGATGCGCTCAATGACCTTGGAGCCAATATCCAAGAGAGCGGTTACAGGATCAAGCGCCATCGGTTACTCCTGGTGAGTATCCCCAAGACTGAACCGTGAGGATGCGGTTAATCACTTTATCTGGTATCGGGACGCCGACATGAATCCAAGTGTGTTCATAGATCAACTGCCCAATCTGCAATTGATCCATGACTGCCGCCAACTTCCGCGCAATGATGAACGGAGGTGTTCCAGGCACAGTGAAGTCACACGCCAGCGCCTTCACATGGTCGCTTGTATCCTTGCTTCCAATCGCTTTGTTCAGGTCATGGCACCTGTACCCACTGGTGACCATCATCGGCGCGTCTAAGAACGTCCTGATGCGTTCCAGCATTGCTGCCGTGGTCATGGCGTTGTGCACCAGATCAATCGGCAGGTCATTCACTATCCCCAACCGCGCAGCAGTGTCGGAGCGTGTGAACTCCGAATAGGAGAAGTGGGGCGTCATGTCACTGCGTATGTGATTTGGCAACCGACGATTCCTTTGGTTCCCGATGCAGTGAACAAGAAATCCCCCGCGCCTAGCCCAAAATCAATCGTACCGGAAGGCTGAACGTCGGCAGTGCCAAATTGTGCGCTACTGGCGTCTGCAAGCGTCACAACAATCCTACGCGCTGAGGACGGGCGCATGGTTGCCGGGCCTCCGGTGATTGAAAATGCAGTCGTGTTGCTAGTACCCGAAATGTTGGGGATGTTCATCGTCACAATGTCACCCACCTTGGTGTAAGTGATCGTGCCGGTTGGAGAGGTTGTCAGTCCGGTGGCGGTGCCCGTGTAGCTGTAGTTCGTGGTGCCAGTGCCGGGAATTGTCACTGTGACTGCTGTACCCGAATTGGTAGCCGTTACGCCAGAGCCAACAAAGTCGATTGAGGCCGGGCCTGTGGTCAGCACAGAACCCTCATCCTTTACCGCAATCGGGATAAGGTTCGCTGCTGTGCCTTGCTCAATAGAGGAAGACCATGTGCAGCCAATATAGACTGCGGTTGTCCCAGTACCCAGATTGACATAGAGGCGACTGGCGTCTGGTGCATAGTCGTTGTAGCCCGTAAACGCGCAACCAATGAACACCAGAATGTTGTGGCCGCCGCCAGAACAGTAAGCCAGCACGTTGTTAGTGACAAAGTTAGCCGCTGAAATGCGCTGGAAGTTACAGTTTTTGAATGTATGCGTCAGGGTGTTGGTTCCGGTGTTTTCGATCCGCACATCCCAACCACCAGCATTCCCCTCGAAGTAGCAACCATCAAAACTTGCGCCGACTTCGCCCTGAGTTCCTGTGAAGGCTAAGTTAATACCGCCAGTACCAGAATTAGCTTGTGTACCGCACCCTTCAATCGTGCAAGATGTGAAGTTCATCTGAGTGACAAGACCGCCGCCCATCGCCACTTCAGAACAGAACCCCCAATGACAACTTGTCCAGTTCAGCGCGTTGGCTTGCGAGAACCCGCCCGAGGTCAAGACCACACCCGCGTTACAGTAGTAATAGTAGAGATTCTGGAACTGGGAAGTAAGAACGGAGGTGAGTTCCAAACCAATATGCAGGCCGTAGAACCCAATATTTTCTACCTTCGTTCCTGCAATGCTGTATAGGCGAAGACCGTTGAACGTGGCCCCGCTTCCGCTGACATTGCTAAGAGAGAAATCTTTGATGACTGTGACCTGTGTGGATCCGATGGTTGCCGTCCCTGGCCCAGTGATCTCCATCGCATAGGCAGTCGTGAGGGTGCTAATCAGAACAGTATTGCCTGCCCCTTCTCCAGAAATATTGACCTGATAGGGCTGCGCCGCCGGAATGTCGGTCAGGGTGGAGTAGTCAACAATTACAGGGCCAACCATCTTGTACTTGCCATGATTGAGCCAAAGTGTGCCACCCACCGAGCGCGAATAATCGACCGCCTTTTGCAATGTCGTTGTGCAAGTGGTTGCGCCGGTAAGGTCAACCCCGAAATCAACTGAACTCACACGCTCGCGCATCTTCCCCTGTCCGGTGGTTGCCACGGCACCAGAACCTGCTTGAATGAATCCGACATTGGCAGACCCGGCAGAGGATGACATCAGCGTAATGAACGCCTGGAGATCACCCGATGTTGCAAGACCTGCGACACCATCAGCAGTCCAGATCAGCACATCATCAGCATCCTTCAGCGTGAACGAATACTTTGCTGTGCCCAGCCAAACAGATGCCTCACCCCGGCTGTTCATAATGACCGGATTGGTATTGGGCGTCAATGCACCAGCGTCGGTGTACGTCGCCAAAGGCGAAGTCGTCCCGCTGGCGTAGGTGTAGAGCTTACCGCCGACCAACGGATTACCATTGGCGTCGATGAACTGCATGAGAGGTGAAGGTGTTAGGGTTGCCATTTCATTGTCCTAGTTGATTTACATTTTGAGGCGCGAGGGCGTTAGTTGCGCCAAGTGCAGCCGCGCCGACATTAGTTCCGCTAACTTGACCAAGCAGTTTAAGAATGCGGATGCGTTCGCTGCCCGGCAGAGTAGCCAGTAGTTGCTCGGCGCTCTTGCCAGACTTGAGCCCTTCAGTCAGTACAGTCATGGTCTTGACGCCTACTTTATCTTCGAGCGCCTTGATGACTTCATTAGTGGTGGTGACCTTGACGCTGGGGAAGTATGGGATACGGAACTTGGACGTGCTGCTTTCCAGAAGTTGTCGAAGCGCATCTTGGCCCGCAGAGACTTGTTCCCCGACTTTTACATTTGCTGTAACACCTTTGGCTACACCTTTCAGTGTCTCCATTGCCTTTGCGCTCATTTCCTTGGCAATGTCATAACTACCCGCGCCAAAAATCTTTTCGACTTCAGCCGGGCTATTTCCTTTAACCAACTCCACAAATGCGTTGGGGTTAGTCTGGTACAGTTTCATCGCTTCTGCGCCGAGATTCTTTTGCCCAATAGCTTGCATCCCCTGCGCGTGCCGTACAAGATAGTCCTTCCATCCAGTACCGCCTGCGGCTTCGATGGCGCCATCGATGGTCGGTTTGATCTTAGATAGCACGCCCGCCGCCATATTGCGCTGAGTTGTCGCATCTGCGCCTGGGCGAAGTTTGGCAATAGCCGCATCAACAGCGTGTTTGCGGATCGCGTACAGTGCATCGGCGTCGATGATACCGACTTCAGAAGTCCAGCGCCGGATGCCATCCGCGACATTCTGCACGGCGCCGCCAAGCAAATCATTTTCGGCAAAGGCAGGGTTCTTTGTAATGCCGCTGATCTTGTCTGCCAGCGCGGCGCCTTCAAGAGGTTTAACGCCCACAGACCGCAAAGCGGCTTCAGCGCCGGTAGCTTGAGCAACGAGTTGCGCGGGGTCCAGTTTGCCACCAGTACTGACCGCAACGGCCAGATCATTTGCTGCTCGGGCTGACGCTTCATCTGCAACGTACTGGCCTAAGTTAGCCCGCTTCAGTGCCGTCTCGCGCATTGGTCCTGTGATCGTATTAAGCGCGGCTTTGGCATTCTCAGTAGTTGCGCGGGTCGCGGTTGCCGTTTCGCCGCCGGCCAATCGGGCCAGCGCGTTGAGCGACACTTCGCCTTGCGACTGCTTCAGCGTTTCAAGGAACCTACCGTCCCGTTTCAGCGCACGATCAATCAACGCTTGCCAAGTTGGGCTAGTGATATCGGCAGTAGCTTGGCCTGCGGTAACGCCTTCTGGCGCTTGTGCCAGCATATTTTTAACTAACTGAATGTCGGGCCCAAGAGCATTACGCGCAATCTCGGCGGCTTTTTGCTGTGGTAATTGTCGAATGTCTGCTATAAATCCGCCGGCCTTACTCAACGCTTTTCCGATTAATGGCGCAGCTACACGGCCTCCTGCCTCAAACGTGGCGCCTTCAAGCACGTTTCTGACTGGCTCTGTCTGCGCCTGCTCTGGCGTCATGCCCCCGGCATAGATGTCCGCCAGTTTCATCACCTCTTTAGCCGCGCCATAGCCAAGACCCGCACCACCAACAATACCAGCCGGGCCTAACGGCGTGCCGAGAGTTGCGCCGCCGGCAGCGCCCAAGGCTTCAACCGTAGGCGCAACGAAAGGCCTCACACGCGAATACAGCGTAGGGCTTTGAACCACTGGCGGGCCGGGGCGGTCACTGCCGGGGATAAGGTCGGCAGCAGTTCCTGTGGCGCGGGGCCCTGGCATCCCGACGCTTTGCGGTGGGGGATTGTCCCACTCCGACGCTGCGGGTGCGACTAAACCAAATTTAACCCGGATAGCCTGCTGCGTAGCTGGGTTAGCCTTGGTGAAGTTTGTGTCTTGCGCCGAGAACTTATCAAAGATTGCCGCTTTTGTTTCAGCATTAGCGTTGACGTAGTTTGGATCAGTAAGGATTGATGCGAGGTCAGCCATGTCAGTCCTTTAGCGCAAAAGTGGATTACTTGCATCTACGCCGCTTGTTGGGGCTGCTCTGGCGCCGGTCTTGTACTCATATGTTGTGTCGTAGGCTTCGCGTATCCGAGCTTTGCTACCTTGGGCGTTAGCGATGGCGCCGTCGATGGCATTACGCACGTCCGGCGCGTCCTGTTTACGATCAATAGCCGCAAAAGCACTCTTAAGTTGCGAGCCTTCTTGGTTGGATATATTACCCAAAGCACCTCCGGTCTTGGATGCGTTCCGCAGGTCTTGCAACATCTGAAACCCGCCTTTTGCCACAACTTTGTCGTATAGCGCCTGTGCTGCACGGCCTTCGGAAGTGACCGCAGGCAACCGACCTGCTGCGATACCTGTGATCTGCCCCAAACCAGGATGGTCCCGCAACGCCTGCAAGTCTTTGATAAGGTTATCTGTGCTGTCTTCGATAGACTTAACCGCCGAAGTCGCGGCGGGGTACGCCGCCTCACGCTTCTGAAGTTCTTTGGGTGGGATCATTTCCTGCCCTGCGGCTTTACGGGCGCCTTCTTCCTTGGCGAGTTGAATACGTTCACCCTCCATTCCAACACGTTGGCCTTCAAGACCTACACGTTGGCCTTCAAGACCTACACGTTTTTGCTCTATCACATTTCTTGCGACTTCACCGGGGGTTGCTTGCATCTGCGTAGGTGCCGCCCCAATAGGTTGACCAAAATTCGGTAGCCGGGGATTATTTTCTACAGTCCATTTTTTTTGCCCGTCTGTTTTCTCAATAGGCAACGAAGCAGTAGCAGCCATTTGGTCTTTTGCATTCATAATACCTAGCAGTGTTTGCTGCTGCCAGGTTCTAAAATCTGGCGCCTTTGCGATACCATCTTTTAGCATGGCCGCTTTTTGGGGATCAAGTTTGCCTGCGGTTACTTTTTGGTCAATGCTGGCAACTGCCTCCTCTGCGGTGTTCAACGCGCCGATGTCGGTGATAGCTTTGTCTGCTTGCTCGGTGCTTAACTTAAAAGCGCCCGCAGAAGTTTTCATCTGCGTTTCACCAATATCGGCCACAGTCTTTTTAGTCAGCAAAGACTTCTCAAGAAATGTAGGCGCCAGCGACGGCGCAACTGAGTATGCTTGTGCTTGATGGCTAGGATTAGTGGGGTCAAATCCCGGTTGGGACACGACGTTACGCAGCGCGTTCTGTTCTTGCAAACCGCGCTGGTACTCCTGCATCTTCATCTGGTTCAACTGGTTCTGCTGCTGGCCTTGCTGAAGTTGCTGAAGTTGCCCATACTGAGCAAATGGGTCCGGAGGGCGCTGGAACTGGACGCCTTGGGCGATGAGAGCGTTTAGATCGGCCATGATTATAGGTTCCCCGTGTAACCGTACATATTCTGCGACCACGTTGGCGAAGAACTTAGCGCCGCGCCGCCGGCCAAACCTTGTTGATTAGTTTGCTGTGCCAGCCAATTATTGAAATTACTTTGTTGGTTATACGCACTAGCGCCAGTGCTAATAGCATTACCAAGCGAATTAGCCGCGCCCATTTGACCGGCAGCGGTAGCCTGACCTGCTTGACCTATTAGATTCGCCGCGTTGGTGCCGTACTGTCCTGCCTGCGCGGCCTGTTGGTTTGTCGCATTGACGCCAACAGACTGCAAATTAGCTAGGGGCTGCAATGCGTTGGTACGATTTGTCTGATAGCGGTTGAAGGCGTTTGAGTATTCTTGACTACCCATGTCTTGACCGTATCGCGTAGCTGCCTTGAGGGCACCACCAGAGATCAAGCCACCTCGCGCAGCAGCGGATCGGTCAAGCGCCTTCTGCCCTTCGGACAATCGAAAGGCATAGCCTGGGTCAGTCTGGATGTCTGCGGCAGTAGGGGCGCCCGAATACTGCCCATAATTTGCATTATTAGTGTTGCCGCTCAATCCGAGTAAGTCCATCAGTCGGTTCTGGCCTGTTATCCCGGCCTCACGGTATGGGGCATTTAACGCCGTCTGCTCCTGATAGGTCTGACGTTGCAGATCAGACGCGCGGTTGGCTGCGTCAGCTTGTGTGGCGGCTGCACTACGAGCGCCGCTCGCTGAAATAGCGCCGCCGACTAAATTAGCGCCCGCTGTAATGGCTGCTGCCCACATCATAGTCATAATGACACCTCAAGTTCTTGAACTTTTATCTTGTTGCCCACAGTAAACATTGCTCTTGGGTCGTACTCAACTAACTCATCTTCCGCAGCTTCCACTGTAGTTGACTCAACTCGGTGAAAGGTAATGCAAAGCGCATCAGTCTCTGAGTACACCGCGCGTTTAGTGCCGGGCATACTACAAATCAATTCTGGCCCGGTTATCCGTTTCACCCCATCGTCAGTTGTCACGATTATCGTACCGCTGACGACCATGTAGAAATGTTCTTTTTTGTGCACCTTGCCGACAATTGTCACGCCCGCTTGCCGCCACACCTGACGGCAGTACATACCGCCGTGAAAAATATGCTCTGTGATAGGCTCATACTGGGGTAGCTTGGCAAGCTCTTCTTGAAGGGCTAATACCCGAGTGGGCATGCTTGCCCGGAGCCCAAATCCTTTTCCATAGGTCACTTCCATCATGTCACCTGACGCCCAGAGGCGCGGATATTGATACTGGTAGCGTTGCCCGCGATAGTGCTGATGAAGTCACCCGAGGTCAGTATCTGGCCCACGATCTCAGGGAACGTGTAGACTTCTGAGGGTTGCAGCGTTTTGGTCTTGGTAATCAAGTTCTCATTGCCTGCGCTACTTGCGGTTGTCACCAGATTGACCGAGATCGTAGCTGCTGCCCCGCTGTAGTTTGTCGCAGTAAACTTATCAATAATCGTGGTGACGCCCGTCGAGGTGTATTGAGTCGTCTGAGCCGCTTCAGCAATCTTTGCTGGGATGAGGACGGTTACGGTTACTGTCATGCTGGTACTCCTGTCATTGTGGGGGCAGTCGCGTAAGTGACTTTAAGCCGGTCATTAGGCGCTAAGTAGAAGAAGCCATAAAAACTTCCGGTGCTGTAGTATGTAGCCCCATCACGGGAAAATTGTAGTTTGGATACGCCGCCCCCGCTTACGATTATATTCACGCCGTAGCCTGTCGTGTTGACATAAGTAAAGGGCGACGCGCCAACTGAAATGCCAAATACTATGTTCCCAAAAGAGGAAACGCGCTCTATAACCGCAGGCGATAGCGAAAGTTCCTCTAGCTGCTTTTGTATCTCCGCCAGATTAATTTCGACCGGCTGCGTGCCCACATTCTGCGCCAGCGTCTGGAGCGCAATGTCATAAGACGCAAGTAATGAATTGGCGTCGGGGCCCGTACTTGCGTCTACAGCGTCAGATGCCACATGGAATAGGCTCAAAAAGAACATATACCATGATCTGTCGATCAGGCCAGTACGCGGGTCAGTCAACGGCACCCGTGGGGGTGTGATGGGCGTCGGGTTTGCGCTACGCATTTGTTCCGCTGATTAGCAGTTCAGCGCCCATAATCGCAATCTTCACCGGGTCAGTTCCCGTCACTTCGTATACCCGGTCCCGCAGTTTGAGCGTCATACCCAACCGGCGCCAGATGACGCGCGTGCCTGTGGCACCGATAGCGCCCATTGGCCGAGTGTTGTAGTTGCTCCAGGTGTGCCCACCATCGTCAGACCAGCGCAGCATGACACCCGCCTGGTCAGTGATCTGCCCGCTGTCTGTGATGATGTACAGCGTACTCTCAGTAATAAGCGGATCAGGTGTCTGGGTACTGATGTACGCAGGGACGATGTTGTTTTCCATCGCCATGCCTACCTCGCAGTCAAGTTGCAGGCTGTGGTGCGATGTGCGCTTCAGATTGTTTTGACCCGCAGGCAGCGCCCGCCAGGAGCGCAACCACTTCTGAATCTGACCGTTGTCTGAGTAGGTATCTAGATCAAAGGCGTATACACCCCCGTTGATGTAGTCGCCAACGATGATCTTGTTATTGAACGCCATCTGGCAGTTACTGCGGTGCCGCGTGAAGGCGCCGTTGGCCCAGCCAGCCCGCTCATGCCAGACCTGTGTGGATACGTCATAGACCCATGTCGTATTGGCCTGCGGGAAGATCAGGACGTAGAAGGCATGGCCGTCTTGCTGGTAGGTGTAGCCGATCGCATCCGACAGGGTGCCGTATTGCTGGATTTGCCACTCAACAGCATGGGTACTGATCCGGGTTCCGGTGTAGCCATTGGCGCGGTAGACAATGCCCCTGCCACGGGCGTCAGAACCGAGCCAGAACAGGCCGTTGTCCAGTTTGGCTATGCTGTATGCCGCCGCACAACCGATCTCGTTGAAGGCGCCCTGGATGCGCTGTAGGGGGAAGTCTACGGCGCCCGAGTCATACCAGACTTCAATGGAGTTGGTTCCGAAGACCCAAACCTCGCGGTGATCGACTACGATGCCGACTACACCATCCGGTGAACCTTCGGCGCTGGCGAACTCAAGAGGATCAATCGCGGTGCCATCTAGCAGGCTGGTGACCCAGATGAGTTGGCTATTGGGCTGGTTGAATACAAAGTAGCCGTCGATGTATCCAACGGTCCCGGCGCCGGGGAAGTCAGGGTCGCTGATCTGTGCGAAGACATTGGTCGTGTTGTTGTAGATGTAGCTCGGGCCGTTACAGGCAACAAACAGTTGTGTACCGTTGTCGGCCATGCTGACTGGGCCGGTGCCGCTTACAACACCCAATAGCGTAGCAATGTATGAGGTTGACAGTTTATACAACTCCCAACCCGATACTACAAAGGCGACAGAGGCATCGCTGGAGAATGACCACAGCCCCCGGATCGGGCCAGTACCAATGGTTGCCAGTAATTTCATGCCCGGGCAACGCTGAAGAAATCCTGCTTCTTTGCCGCCTTCTGGGACGGCCTCGGGAAAAAGATTGACCATCCTCGCGTCCGCAGCATTGATGCTGCGGGTAACGTAGGACGACCCGAGCAGCGGTGTTTTCATGCTTGCATTCCAATACTTAACGTGTTAATATTGGCGCAGCCGCTAGGGGTTCCAGCCTCTAGCGGCCACTTCACAAACCATCGTTTTAGGAGAACGAAAGTATGCGCAAGCCCGATGTTACCGTAGATGAACTGCGGAATATGCTTAGTTACGACCCCGCGTCGGGGATTTTTGTTTGGCTGATTAGGCCTTGCAAAGCAGTCCACATTGGCGATATTGCGGGGTGCAAAGAAAAACGAATAGGTTACATGACCATTGGGATTAAGGGGCGCGTTTACAAATCGCATAGGCTTGCATGGTTGTATGTGACCGGCACATGGCCTACTGGTTTGATCGACCACATCAACGGAGCCAAAGCGGATAACCGATTTGAAAACCTGCGCGATGTGGGCGCAGACGGTAATTCGCAGAATGTCCGTAAGCCCAATCGCAGAAACAAATCCGGTTTTATGGGCGTAATTTGGTTCCAGAACAAATGGCGCGCCAGTATGTCCGTCAATGGTAAATCCAAATGGCTTGGCGACTACGCTACCCCAGAGGAAGCGCATCAAATTTATCTTGACGCGAAGCGCAAATATCATGCTGCTTGTACCATTTAGTAGTTAAATGTTGCCCGCGTAAATATTATATCTCTGCCTATTCGCCACAATCGCATAAGGCATCGACATCACATCGTCAGGGTTGTTGATGCGTTTGAGATCGCGCTTGCTAGTCATAGCAATGCGGGTAACCTGTGGGCTTGGCTCGACACCAAACTCGGGGGCAAACTCCATAGCCAAGTTGTAGGTGAACGCGCGGAGATACCCCGGCGGGAACGAAAGGACCGTAGCCAATGTGGCCGGTTGGTCCAGCGCCTGCGCCGATACGATGTGCCACTCCAGATCACGGGTGGGCCGGGGGTAAATAGTCATGGAGATATTTGGATACTCCATATTCACCCAGCAAACTTGAGGGTATGTTGACGTAACTGTCTTGACAGCTATGCCTGAGTACTGCTGTTGGTTAATGAACTTGATGCCAAACGACACATTGGTGCCTGGATCGCGGTAGTATGTCGCGTCGTCAATCAGCACGGGGCGAACACCAACGAAACTGCCAGTGGGGCCCAGAGTTTGGGTGAGAATACCCGCTGGCCAAGTGAACATCTGGTCTATGGTGTTGAACACCGCAAGGCGTTCAGTGGACCACGAATCGATCATCTGATTCAGCGCCATCAGCGCATCGTTAGACATGGCGGCGGTAGGCGTTTCACCTTCAGCCAAGATACCTAGCAACCGAAGTGCCCGATTGATTTGGTCATTTGCTGTCATGCCGGAACCTCTTTGCGAGTGTACTTGCGCCGCAGTTCATTGACTGGCTCTTCCACCTTGACAGGCGTGTCAGGATTATATTGCTTCCAGCCGTGCAATTCATCATAAATTGCTTCAGCTTCCATGTACGCAATCTTGCGTCCATGCTTTGGGTGTTCTAAGTAGATGTGCATGAGAAGATGGGGACCGAAGTCCCCATCCGTTTAAGTAATGGCGCCGAGTTGCCACTTGGAACCATCAGACACGAACAGTTTGCCCGCACCCGTTGCGTTGCTAGTCGAGCCGAGCGATCCCTTGGGGGCGGTCGTCGTTGTCGAGTTGCCCGTCATAGCTGTCGAGTAGAAGTACACGCCAGCCACAGCATTGGACGCCGCTGCGTCAGCAGCCGAGGTCAACGAGGCCCCCGAGACTGCGCCGGTAGCGGCAACAGTCGTAGCCGTAACAGCAGCCAGGGTTGTGGCCCCGGTCACTGTAACACTTTCAAATTGTGGGTCGGCGTAAGCCACCCCTACAGCTTTAGTGTTAGCCATGATGCTTAGACCCGGTACGCCGTCCAGGCACCGTCGCCAGTTTTGCGGGCGCGGAAGCGACCAGAACTGGTGACTGCGACAGCAGCAGCGCCGACGATCGTCCAGCCAGTACCAACAACTAAAGTGCCTGCGGCAGACGCGTCGGTGTTGATGATGGTGAAGTCGAAGGCGCTGTTGACCTTGGCGCTGGAGACAACCAGTTCCAGATCAGCGACAGTAGGCAGCGTGATGTTAGCCGCGCCGCCAGCCAGCACAACGGTGATAAGACCGTTAGCCAGTTGAGCAGGCGTCAGCGTAGCCGCAGCGGTGAGAGCAGTGGGGGCGGATTGAATAATCAGTCGGGCTTCGGTCAGATTGCCGTCGCCGAGTTGATAGCCGCCGTTGCCGTTAGGAATAGCCATGATAATTTCCTTAAAAAGTTACGAAGAAAGGGGCCGAAGCCCCGATCAATTAGCCCCAGATGCGGGCAGCCATTTGTGGACGGATCGTGCTGTAACCGTACAGAACGTCAATCCGACAAGGCATACGGTCATTGTTGATGTCGTACTGGCGAACAACCCGCAGACTGATACCGTTGTGCACAGCACGCGCGGCCATATCGACGCCTTGCGGCAGCAACAGATCGGCGGTGGCGAACGTGATCGCGTCCTTGTGGTAGACCAGATTCTGAGCGTATGCCGTGGAGGCAGCGCCCATGAACGTCACGACAGCATTAATCAACGGCAGTGCGTTCACCGTAGCCAGCGCGTGTGCTGCCGAGTACATCGGCGCCACAGTCACGGTCCAAGTGCCCGACACGCCGGTAGCATCGGCCAGGGCAACGAACTGGAACAGCGAACCCGTGGTTTCACGAGTCTGCGGATTCACAGCGTAGACCGAGGCGATGGTGAACACGTCACCGGCCTTGATGGTCGTAGTGACCGAGGCTTGCGACAGACTCAGCGTAGCAGAGCCTTCAGCAGTCACCGAGGCGGCGCAGATCGTGGCAGCAGAGGCATCACGCGTACCGCAGGTATGGACCTTGATCGACTGAGACATATTGATCTCGTCGAAGCCCAACACGCCGGTCCCCATCATGCCGTTCTTGAACTGGCTGCTGATGGTGCTGCCAGGATTGAACAAGCCCTTCATGCCTTCGACCAAACCAGCATTGGCTGCGGGGTTAACCGTAGCGTAGCGCGGGTTCATGATGGCAGCAGCCTCATTGAGTTTCTGTTGCGCTTGCAGCAGAACCAGCGAGGTTGATGGCGTGGTGCCAGGGGTGCCGACAGAGTTACCGATGGTGCGGTAAGCGTTGGCAACGTCAGCGTCGATGCTGGAGGCCAGTTGGCTGATACGCGGCTTCAGCACACGGTCTGCGAAGTCGTCCAACTGCATGGTCAGTTCAGCAGATGTGAAGTTCACGCCAATGTGCTTCTGACTTGCAACCGACAGCGTGGTGTACTGTTCGTTGTCGTCCTGAACTTGCAGGGCGGCACCGTCAGTGACCAGAGCGCGGTCAGGCAGACGAATACGCAGCGTGGAGCCGATCTTGGCACCTTCGACTGCGAAAGAATCATCGTACTGGCGATTCACGTTGCGGGTGAGAACAAGGTTGTTCTCCAGGATCTCAAGGGCCTTCCTTGTGATCATGTCAATTGTCAAGATACTGTTACTCATGTCATTCCTTTAAGTTAGCGGTTTGCCTGCCACTTTTTCATCTGTCTTGCCCGATCAGCTTCAATCCACTGCGAGGTCGTCAGGGTCTTGATAGACCGTGGGTCCGTAGTGTCATAAGCCGGCGCGCCAGAGGCGCGGGCAGTAACAGGCGAAATAGGTGCTGGGGCACTTGTTGTCTTCCTGACCGGTGGGTCTAAAGCTAATTTAGCCTCAATCTTACCGATCTCTTTGGCTTGGGCCAAGGGCGCCATACGCGAGATACGATCCGCGTCTTTGGGGTTTGAGCCGAGGTAGTAAGCTATCTCAGGCCCAACGTCCGAAGACTGAATCGTTTCGGCCATCACGCCAGTAATCGTCAGTTTGGGGTTGTAGGCGACTTGTTCAAAGTCATCGTACTTGCCCCGCGCTTCTTCTTCCTTTTCGTGATAGCTCTCAAGAACTTGCGATTGGTGCTTTGCAGCATCTCGTTTGGCGACCAGTTCCTCGGCCTTCTGCAAGGCCAACGCTTCGGCATAAGCCTCAGTCGTTTCAAACTGATCGGCAGACTGTACTGCTGGCGCTTTTGGCACCTCCAACGCGCGTTCTCGTTCCCACTTCCGTTGCTCTCTTGCAAGCCTCTTACCGATTGCCGCATCCAGGTCTTCCTGGGTGAAGGTCTTCGGTGTCTCTACCGGCGTTTCTACTACAGGTTCTGGGGCGACTGCCGTAGGCTCCAGTTCCGGCGCGGGTGTTTCAAGTACCGCTAACTCTTCTGACATTTTGAATCCTTAGATTCCCTGGTCTTCTGGGCCAGTACAGTTTATATTATGACGCGCGCAAAGGGCCATGTAAACAACTTATTTTGGCCCCTCAAGAAAATGCTTCCATGCAGCAATGACGATAAACCCGAGTACACCAAGGATGCCCCACTTGCTGACTTCGTTACGCATGGTCTTCCAGAATGCTGCGTTGTCTGCTATCGCTGCCATCTGCGTTTCATGGTACACACGGTGGCCTTGCGGATCAGAGCCGGGGAAGGCTGTGTTCATCAGCTTGGCAATTTCCTCTGCAAGCACCAGCGTTTCGTCAGTCATGTGCTGAGTCAAACGTCTGTCCATATCATCAATTTTTTTGTGCACTTCTTGCATGAGGACTACCACTAAAGAATCGTTGGCTCTACGTTCTACCTCTGGCTTGAAGACGGTACTTGCAAAAACTTCCAATGGTTCATCCTCAGACACAGGAGCCTCCTAGCTGCTTTTGATGGTAAAAACAGGTACGGCGAGGAAGCTGTTATCTATCAGCTTGGTAACTTGCCAGCCACATACAAACTTGATCGGGCCTAGCTTTGCCGAGTAGCGCCACACATCACCTCGTTCCCAGAAGCCAAGCGGTTCTTCAGGAATGTAATCAGTAGTAGAGTGTCCAAGAGCTGCGGCAAGACCCATCATCTGATTGCGGATGCCCCAATTCCAGTATGTCGTTACTGTGCCGCCGTACTTCTTCAGCATATCCATCATGGCCGGTTCAAAGGCGTTACATGGTGCACGTTCATCTGGCGTTTGGAACCAGCGCAGCCATTTCGGTAAGTCGCCCCGGATAATCCAAGGGACGTTGGGATCGTCTGCGTAACTCCCTGCGCTTGGCTCTTTATCCCAACGCACAAACCACACAGCAACGAGCATACCGATAGGCGCAACGATGAAGCTGACTAGGGCTAGGAGTAGCCCTACCAGTGGAGTCAGGAGGTATTTCATTTGTAGATCACCTGCTGCCATTTCCAAGACTGTTCACAGTGGCCTGCACCAAAGATGAAGTCAATGGGTTTGACGAAACGCCCAGCCCACTTGCCCTGCACTTTGCAATCCCATGCAGCACTCGACGCACACTCACCCTGCTTCACGTTACCGAAGCACACAATAGCGAACAGGAACGCATCTAGCGCGGTCAGCAGCATCAGGATTCTGTTTTTCATGCCGGCCACACTAAAACAGGAAGCAGCGGCTCAATGTCGGCGTAACTGGTGGGCATAGGGCGTGTTCCAGCTTCGACCTCGGCCATGAGCGTGTACAGAGTGGCCCATGTGCTGTCACGGCCATTGACGGCACATTGGCCCTCTGCGGCGAACTTCGGCACGGTGCTGCTGGCATAGGTTGCAGCACTCAGGATGCCGTCATAGTTGCGAGTTTGGGCGAAGGCATCAAGGCGCGCCTGTACTGCGTTGACGATGGCCGTTTGAATCCTAACTGGCGCTTCTGCCTCATAAGAATACTGGGCTTGTGCCCATGCCTGAATGGTGGCTTCGTATTCGACACTACCCAATTCAACGTAGTTTTCATCCGAGCCGACGCGAATGGTTGGATGCGCGGCCTTCAAATCCGCAATGATTTGTTCAAGTGTCATGATGTTGCCAGTCCATAAATTGATACCGTGCCGTAGATCGTGCCCGTTCCAGCTGTCAGAATGAATCCATCAGTTGCACAGATGTTTGCGCCATAGGCACCAACTTGAAGCCCGGCATCTACGTTGACAGCAGCGATATACGAAATCCCGGGATTAACTGACGATCCAGTACCAACACCAGAAAAATTTACCGTATAAAAATTCGGAGTGGACGCGCCATTTGGAACATTCCCTAAGTTGACATAAGTGGTGTTGGTCGCAGCTAATGACCCTGCCGTGCCACCATAAGGAAGCACATAAGCATTACCATAAATCCCGGGATTTATAGTAGAACCAGCAGCACGCCAACTCAGGCGTAAATTTACGACCCCTCCGCCATAGACATCCATAGTGGCAAGATAGCTGGTGTAGGAACCAGTAAACACGCCATCAAAGGTTGTGCCAGTGTTTGCAACGTTGGAGAATGTGGCCCGTTTGACTAAAACAAGTCCTGAACCTACAAGTGTCTGCCATGTAGCTGCACTAGCCCCCGTTGCCTTCAATACTTGTCCTGTAGTGGGAGCTGTGGCCGCTGCCACCGAGACAACACCTGTAGCTGTAGTCAGTTTGTCCACACCTCCTGTCGCACTCAGCGTAGTAAAGCTACCCGCTGCCGGGGTTGTGCCACCAATAGGTCCGGGAGCAGCGGGGTTGAATGCCGCTGCCGGTGTTTGCCAAGTAGCAGCAGTCGAACTGGTCGCCATCAACACCTGACCCGTACTTGGAGCAGTTGCACTACTCACATTCACCACCGTAGTAGCGGAGTTCAGCGCGTCTGTCTTGGCTGATTTGCCTGTGGTGTCTTGGTTGAATGTAGGGAAGCTTGTCAGGGACGCTGCGCTACCATTTGTAGCCAGCAGTGTGCTGGTAACACTCGGGAATGTGTAAGTCTGTGCCGCAGTACCCGTAAAGGTGCTGCTGCCAGTAGTCAGGGTATTCCCGTTGTAGGTTGTCGCTACAACATTCGTTCCTGTCCAAGTAGCGGCATTAGTACCTGTTTCCATATTCAACAAAGCAGGAGAAGTCTGAACAAGCATCAAGCCTGTAGTCGAATTCCCTGACACCAAGATCGTACCCATGCGCTGTGCGCTATTTGTCGTACCTGATGGGCGCGTAGCTGTCAATGCACCAGCAGTGCTAGTAGACACCCATACCTGATTGCCTGTGCTGAACGCAGTTGTATCAAATGTCAACAGCCCTGCATACATCACCTGACCAAATCCACCGGCAAGAATTGCATCCGTAGTGATACCAACACAAGGCAGTGTGCTTGAAGAATTAGCCCTTGCCAGTTGAACCTGTGGCGCGCCACTCACCGTACCACTTACATAGACCGTTGATCCCTTGGGAATGGTTGACCCGGTAGGATTCTCTGCAATGAATACGTTATCCCGAGCGTAGACTACGTTGGTTGCGGATTCGTTGTCCTGCTCCAGCCGGGTAAACCCATTCAAGGTCTTGGAGTGAACAAGTAAAGTCCCCGCCGCAGGAGAAGCAGGATTAGAAGATTGTCCGACAAATGTCTGAAACCCTGCGCCCGCAGTGCCTGTGATTGCAATTGATGGCGCAGACACGGTTCCCGCAAAAGTGGCGCTCTTATCCTGATCCACCGTCATCGCAACGGCCTGTGTGGTAGTTGTGTTAGCAGTTACTTTAAGTTGTACCTTAGTACCCCTCGCAGTGGCGCTCCAAAGTTCTGTAGTAACCGCCTCCCAAGTTGCGCTAGGAACACCATCAGAAGTTGTGGTTGTATAACCGGCAAACTCATACCTACCGAGACTATCCCCACTCTGAGGAACTAGTGGAGTCGCTGCAACGCCACGAAACTTAGTCAGTCTCCAAGATGAACTATT
>SESG01037292.1_pt1 | contig 19338 bp, 20 predicted proteins | sample 3171421 | NCBI WGS metagenome assembly SESG01 (sample SAMN10866946, study PRJNA518727) | freshwater metagenome | biome: subpolar coniferous forest; feature: holomictic lake; material: water; isolation source: holomictic Lake 227, 6 m and 8 m depth | place: Canada: near Kenora, Ontario | collected... | reverse complement strand
GTATCGTGGACATTCTGCAAAATTGGGGAGTGAGCAGTTACGGATATCCCGCTGCCCTTACCTTGGAAGAAGCTACAAAACTAATTGAAGCTAATCGGCCATTCATCATTTACATGGTGAGGCCTATCGGAGAAGACCATTTTATTGTCGGTGTTGGCATTAAAGATGGAATGCTTACTTTTATTGACCCCTTGTATACTAAAGGTTATAGAACCCGCAGTTTTGACGAAGTCGTTTCCTCCGGCTTTGGAACATGGAAGGAAACAATTATTCTGACCACCAAAGCGGATGTCACGCCTGCCAAATTACCTTAGCGGATAGGACAGGTGTGGCCCTGTTTGCGCTTAGACATGAAAATTTATTTGTCTTGGTATAATTTTGATGTTGCAAGGGAGGTTCTTATCAAAAAGAACATTTGACATTAAGCATTAAATGATAAAGGAGATAAAAAATGAGCAAGGATGCCAAGTCAATCGGGATACATCATCAAGTCATTGTTGCGGCTGTTAGCATCCAAGCGCTGTTTTCAGGGTATCCATATTCAGGTTGCCGCCGGACATGATCATCACCACTTTCTTGCCTGCAAGACGATCCTTTATCTTATAAGCGGCCATCAAAGAAACCGCGCCCGCGCCGCAGGACAGATTATGCGTGGTGGTCAGCGCCATTCTAATCCCTTCCAGAATCTCGTCTTCAGTCAGCAGCACTACATCACTTATGGTATCCTTGAGAATGGTATAAGGCAGATGGAAGACACTTCTTGCGGCAAGGCCGTCTGCAATCGTATGGGCATCATCGAGAGTTACAATTTCTTTGTTCTTCCATGAATTATAAAAAGATGGAACATTTTGTGCCTCTACGCCAATTATCTCGATTGTGGGCTTGAATGCGCGCGCGGTTTTTACAAGCGATGCGCAGCCTGCACCGCCGCCGATAGGACAAATAATTGTATCTACTTCTGGCAGGTCCTCCAGTATCTCCAGCCCCATGGTGGCAAGGCCGTTCAGGATTTCAGGTTCGTTGCCCTGCTGGACATAGTAATAACCGGCACTGTCCGCAAGTTCATCGCAGTATGATTGCGCGTCATAGAAGTCTTCCCCGTGGACAATAAGTTCTGCGCCGTAGCTTTCTATTGTCCTGTTGATTTCAGGATTGTTGTTTTCCGGTACGACAACCGTGCAGGGCACATGGAACAATTGTCCCGCCCAGGCCATAGCCAGGCCGTGGTTGCCGCGAGTTGCGACAAGGATTCCGCTTTCCAGCTCTTCTCTGGACATGTGATGAACGAAATTTAGCGCCCCTCTTATCTTGAATGATCCGGTCGGATTGTGGTTTTCATGCTTAATGTATGCCTCGCAGCCGATGAGTCTGGAAAGTTCGGAATAGCAAATCAGATTTGTCCTGTTTAAGTACCTGTAAATAACTAATCTTGCCATTAATGCCCTTGTCAGGTTGACCTGCTCGCTTAGCAACTCGTATTTTTTCAGCATAAAAATCCTCCTCGTTAATTACATCCTGTCTGTACTTGAAGAATATTTGGCAAGGTTTTGCCTGTTTACAGTTGAACTATAAGAAACTCGGACTTGTATGTCAAGGAAATCTTGTTTATAAAATGTGAGATGCGATTTAGACTACCTTGAAGATGTGGCAGAATGGGTTAGGTACTCGCGAGTTCGATCCCTTCAGCATGGCTACAGCAAATGCAATCAGGGCAGCTATCAAATTCTGATTAAGAAAGACCAGGGGGTTCACCTTCATCAAGTGGCACATGGCGTTGACCGTAGAACAAAGGTCGTTGCACTCACCGCTGAGATATACTTTTCTTCGCCCCAGCCTCTTTATGAGGCGCTCACCAATCTCTTCTATGGCACAGTAGCCGACAATCAGCACCCGTCCCTGCAAGGCGTCGATCTCTGCCGGATCAAATCCCTTGCCCATAATGAGCGTCCATCCGCCTTTCCCCTGATAGTCGTAATGGAGAACCTGCAGGAGCGTCTTGGGATTATTCGTGCAGCCCTCGCGGCAGGCCATCGTCTTTCCCACAATCATTTTGACATTATCGGGGTAGGATTCGTAGAGGTCTGTTGGATATTTGCCTTCAGGAGGCATGTCGCCAATAAGATCGATACCGTCAAGAGAGGTAATATCGCCTATGCATTCAATGTCGTCAAGTCCACTTACGCCATCGCCCAGGCCCCTGGCCAAAGCTTCCTTGAGATGGGGAACATCCTCAAGTCCCAGGCCGAAAATCTTGCTTCCGACGATATCGGCGGCGACCACGTTTTTGCTGCCGATCAGCACGCGAAAAGGTTTCACGCAGGTATCGGCCTTTGATGTAACCGGATAGTGGCCGTAGATGGTTCCTTCGACGCCCTCGATCAGGGTGACGTCTGGTCGCACCAGGGATAGGACGTCGGCCAGCTTCGAGAAGAGATTGTAATTGTGGTCAACCCCGCGGCTGGTGTGTGTGGGAAAGCCCCACTGATTTTTTACCCCCAGTGTGACTCCGGCCATGGAATGAGTTTTGAGCTTGGGCAGGTCTATGTAAAGATTTTCGCTTGCGCCATCGATGAGTTTCTCTGCCACGGTGAGAGGAAACGCGCAGGTCGTAAGGTCGTAGCCATTGGGATTGTCCTTTCCTGCCGGGTTACGGCCGGAAAACTTGAATGTCCGTGTCTTTTCCTCATCGAGATAAATTGGCACGGCGCCTGTCTGGCGGCAGAGCTTCGCGTAGCCGTTCACGGCGAAAACAACGCGCGTGTAGTTGGCCTGGGTGGAATTTTCCAGGACATAGATTTTCTTCGCGCCTGCCTGCTGCCAGTATTCAATTACGGCCTTCAGCACCTCAATGCGTGTGTGAGTGTACGCCTTGGCGTCGATGGCGTTGGGTTTGATATAAACAGCACCGCTGGATTTGAGAAGCGCGGCGCCTCCCAGCTCGTTAAAAATCTCCCCAACGGCGCGGCGGATTTCGGAAACCATCTTTTCATTTAGCGGCAGATAGTTGATCAGGCTCTCTTGCTGGTGCGGGGCACGGAGTTTTTTGATAATTACCTTCGCTTTGGCCATTTTACTAACCTCCTGCTGTATAGTGTGAGCCTTCGGCATGAGCAAGATTTTCGAAGCTGGTAAATTTTTCCAGGAAAGCCAGTTTGACGGTATCGGTGGGACCGTTTCTCTGTTTGGCGATGATGATTTCCGCAGTTCCTTTTTCCGGATTGTCATCCGATTTATTGTACACTTCATCGCGATAGATAAAAGCGATCACGTCAGCATCCTGCTCGATAGCACCTGATTCGCGCAAATCCGCCATCTGCGGACGTCGGTTGGTGCGGCTTTCCACTTGGCGATTGAGCTGGGAAAGAGCAATAACCGGGACTTTCAATTCTTTGGCCAGAGCCTTTAATGAACGGCTGATTGCCGATATCTCCTGTTCCCGGTTGTCGCGGAAGCCATCGGCCCGCATTAATTGTATATAGTCCACTACAATTAAACCCAGTCCCGATTCGGCTGAAAGCCTACGTGATTTGGCTTTCATTTCCAGTACTGTGATGGCGGCTGTGTCATCAATATAGATAGGTGCCTCAGATAATTGTCCGGCAGCAGTAGTCAATTTCGGCCAGTCAATTTCACCTAACTGACCTTTTCTCAGGCGCTGCGAATCGACTTTTGCTTCAGAGGCAAGCAAGCGGAAACCAAGCTGCTCCTTGGACATTTCCAAAGAAAAAATGGCTACAGGGATCTTATTTTCCATTGCGGCGAATTGGGCAATGTTCAAGGCAAAGGCGGTTTTCCCCATGCTGGGTCGTCCGGCAATAATGATCAGATCGGATGGCTGCAAACCGGAAGTCAAATCGTCAATCTTTCCAAAACCGGTTTCCACGCCGGTATAAAGTCCCTTGCGGGTGTAAATGCCTTCAATCGCAAGGAAACTATCCTTGACAATTTCCTTAATCGAATAAAAAGAAGGACGAACCTTGTTTTGCGAGATTTCAAAAATGCTGTGTTCCGCTTTATCCAAAACCACATCAACATCAGAGCCTGTCTCGTAACAGCTGTCAATAATATGCGTTGCCGAGCCGATCAACCCACGCAGAATTGCTTTCTCTTTAACAATTTTAGCGTAATTGACGACGTTTGCCGCTGAAGGAACATTATCCACAAGTGATGCCAGATAAGAAGTCCCTCCGACTGAATCCAGCAGGCCTTTATCTTTCAGAGCACTGCTTAAAGTGATCAGATCAACCGGATCATTTTTTTCGGAAAGCTCGATTATGGTTTTAAATATCTTCCGGTGAGCCTCGTTGTAAAAATCATCTTTAGATAGAATTTCCAACGCGCTGTTTATCGAGCTGTTTTCCAGGAGAATTCCCCCAAGGATAGACTGCTCCGCTTCCAGATTTTGCGGTGGAATTTTGTATGAAGATGGATCAATATCGCGCATTTTTTATTCGCCAGTAACGATTAGTTTAAGTTCAGTATCCACGCCGGAGAGTAACTTGATTTTGATTTTAAATTCTCCCAGCGATTTAATCTGCTCATCATGGACAATCATTTTTCTGTCAATTTCATAGCCTTTGTCTTTGAGAGCAGATTCGATGTCTTTGGTTGTGACTGAACCAAAAATTTTATCCTGATCACCGACTTTACGGGACAGAGTGAGAGTCACTTTGGCCAGGGCTAAAGCCAGATCCTCCGCGGTTTTATGCTCTTTTTGCGTTTTTTGTAAAATATTGTTTTTTTCGTGTTGCAGAGTTTTTATATTTTTCTCGTTTGCTTCGATGGCCAAGCCTTTCGGAATTAACAAATTGCGGGCATAGCCGTCATTGACTTTAATTAAATCTCCGGCTTTTCCCAGAGAAGGTACGTTTTGCTTTAAAATAACCTTCATTAAAAACCTCCTTTTGTTAAATATTTAAGATACAATTTCGGTTTTCTCATCTTTGCGGAAAAATTTTCGAAAATCAACCCAGATATCAAATAATCCGGCAGTGGCTATTGGTATCATAAGAAATTGTTGAACTGCAATGAAAAAATAAAAAAGAAAACGGAAGATGGATGGAACATTTTTGCTCTGAAAGATGAAGCTGACAATGGCGAACCCTTGCAGCAGATAAATAAAACAAATAATCAAGAATGAATTTAACGCTAAAAATTTGACATTCCCGTTTGGAATAAAATTAAGACCGCCAGAGATAATAAAAAACCAGATAAAAAAGTCCGGTGTCTTCCAATCCGCAAGCATCGTCAGGTTAGTGCGGGAAAGACCGGCACTACTTAAAACATTTTTCCCGATGAGGACATTAATCCAAACAATAAATATTGAAATAATGGTGATCAAAGAAGGGAAAATCATAGTGAAACCAGTGGTAATACTTTCCTGATTACTTTTAATGAAATCAATATCTTCTTTTGCCAGCGGCAATTGGCTGTATAATTTTATGTTGGCGTCAATCATGGAGGCAATATATTTCCGTATTAGCTGCCAGGGATGCATTGATTGCTCGAAACCAATGTAAATAAAATAGAAGCAGATGGCCGCGATTATCAGCAGGGCAGGGTAGGCTATTACTTTTTCTACGGATTTGTTCAGGGTCGCAAGTCGCGCGATAAGCAGACCTGCAAGCCCCATGGTTACAATAGGAAGCAGGGGATTGCCCTGATGCAATAACAAAAATAAAATCAAAAGCAGCAGGCTCGAAATAAAAAAAGCCGTAGCTGTTTTAAATTCGCCGTTAATTGTGCCAAGTGTAAAAAGAATCACAGGAAACAGGATTAGACAAAAAGGCCCCAAAAAAGGAATAAAAACGGCGGAAAAAATAAAAAAAACAATGATTAATAATTGTTTACTAATCGAGCTTTTGAGAATTAATAAATCAAATTTTTTCAAGGCGAATAACCCGGCAAATGTTAAATTGTCTTAATGCAATGATATAACCGGAAAAGAATCGCCGGCCTTTTCCTTAAGAAGAAAAGGCCGGCGGATCAATTTTAAGATTGCCTTTATACCAAGTGGCTATCAAACATTAAAAGGTTGATTTACCTGGTATAATACCAAGTAAGCTTTCAAAAAATCATAGTTCATTTTTTGAAAGCAACTTGCTATTATCTTCCTTCAGCGGTGACAAAAGGCATAATCGCGATTGTACGGGCGCGCTTGATTGCCACAGTCATCTCTCTTTGATGGCTGGCGCAATTACCAGTGATTCTACGCGGCATAATCTTGCCTCTTTCGGTCACATAACTACCGAGAATGGCAGGGATCTTGTAATCAATTTTGACATTAGAATCAGTGCAAAAGCGGCAAAACTTTTTCCTGTGGAAAAACTTTTTCTGTGGCGGCCTATTCGGTCGGTCTGTGTTGGTTATTGCCATTGTTTATTCCCCCTTCGCCGGGATTTCTTCTTTAGTCTCAGGTTTTTTAAATGAAATTCTTTGTGGCTTTACGTCTGAGGAAGGTTTTTCTTCCCTGTTTGCGCCTGAGGTATCGGGTTCAATGCGAATCTGTGTGCGCTTAACTTCAGCGGCAGCAAATTCAGCATCGATGGTTTCGCGCGTGGTGGCGCCTTCTTTTTTTACCGTCATGAACTTCAGAATACGGTCGTCGATTTTGAAATTTCTTTCAAGTTCAGCGACAATGGGTCCATCACCGGCAAAATCGATGAGAAAATAAAAACCATCTTTTTGTTTGTTGATTTCGTAGGCAAGACGTCTTTTACCCCATTTGTCGACTTTTGCAATAACACCTTTACGATCGGTGATAATTGCCTGGCTGCGATCAATCAGGGCAATATTGTCGTCCTCAGTCAGATCAGATTTGACTATTACTACAACTTCGTATCTTTTCAAAATTTTCTCCTTTCGGCTCTAAAGCCCATGGTCATAGCCACAGGCAAGGGGAGTCCTAAAATTTAAGATGGTGGCTTTTATACTGAACTTCCATAGAAATCAAGGATTATTTTACAACCTGATATTAGTATCTGATAGTTTTCACAACGGGGCGATAGAGAAAAAGATTGCGGCGGATGAAATTATTTTTCTTTTGAAAGTTTTCGGCTGAATTGCAGACGTAAGTCACCACAAGATTTCCCTGATGCGCAAATCCAATGTGCTCTTTACCGGCATAGCAAAAATTATTTTTGTCATAGCGGGGGTTCTTGGGGTCAACTTCAGGTATCGTTGCTATAAGCACAACCGGTTTGCTCCAGGGGCCTTCCAGTTTGTCCGCGCTCTGATACAAAAGCTGATTTCCAGTAATTATAGAGGACATATAAACGGCGATCCATTTATTCTCATCAGTGTGGTATCTGACGCTCAGCTCGGAAACACCGGCGGGAAGGACGACCATGGCTCGAGTGGGGGCGAGTCCCTTTTCCCATTTTCCGCTTTTGTTTAAATACTCCATGAAATTAACTGGATTATCGAATTTATCAAACGGCACACGAACCAGGATATTGCCGGAAGTCTTGCCGGTTTTCTTCACGGTAGTGTAAAGTGGGTAGAAATAGACATAATTCTGAAAGAGGACAGAAGTAGTTGCAAAGGCTTCAATGCCCGGCGGAATTGCTTCTTTTAAGTCAATATAATCGACAATCCATTGATTGGGATCCGGCAGCGTATAATTTTTTATGCGGGCAAATTTGTGCCGGACAATCTTGAAATTAAGGGGTTCGCTTAAATCAAGCATGGCTTTGACCACCAGCAAGGGGACATATAACACTTGATTGACAATAAAAGGGTCTTGCGGCCACAGCCATTCTTTTTCGCCAAATGAAGACAAGAACTTGCCATTTTTTTCTTTTAAAAAATATTTAATTTGAAATTGTCCGTTTTCCCCGCAGGTGGAAATAGCCATTGTTGTTCCCATGACCACGTCCATGCCGATACGATCTTTTCTACCCTGCTCACTTGCCACAAATGTATCGCCAAAAAGCCAGAGGGTGCGCTCTTTATCCAGAGCAATGGAGTAGGCTCCATCCCCGCCGTACCAGTTGTCTTTATCTGGAAAGTCAGGCAGGCATTGGGCTTTAGGGGAAACGGGTGAATCTGTTTGTCTCAAAGGGGCGCAGCTCTCGGCTTGCATGAAGATAAATAAAGATAAACCCAAAAAGATTGCTTTTTTCGTCATATTGGATGATCTAAAGAAAGTTTTCATAGTCATAATCTTAAGCTCACAAATTTCTCATATTATTTTTGCTGGTACATAAGGCGTCTGAAGATATTTTCTTGCTTCAACCTTTATCGTGTCTTAGAAAAAAACCCGTGCATCAACAATCGAGACGCCCTGCCCATCAGGATGGACAATTACAGGATTGAGATCCATTTCGCTTATCTCCGGACATTTTGTCAAAAGTGTTGATACGCGGCAGATAACCTCGATCAAAGCTTTTATATCGGCCTTCCCCTTGCCTCGAACTCCCTGAAGAAGTGGATAGGCCTTAAGTTCTTTGAGCATATCAGCGGCCTCCTTTTTTGTCACCGGTGCCAGGGCAATAGCCGTATCCTTAAATATCTCAATGAAGATTCCTCCCAACCCGACAATAACAATATGGCCGAATGCTTGATCCCGCCTGCCGCCGACAAAACATTCGATGCCCGGGGGCGCCATTTCCTGAGCCAGAAAGCCATCGATTACAGGGCGCGGCTTCAGACGTTTCAATGTTTTTTCCATTTCGGCAATGGACGTAAGCAGAGCTTTTCTGCTAACGATATTTATCAGCACGCCACCGACATCGGATTTATGAGAGGCATTGCGCGACAGTAGCTTCAAGGCCACAGGGTATTTAATCGGGGTGCGTCCTACGGATTTAGCATTTTTGATGACCATACTTTTTACCGGCTGCAATCCGGCAGCACGACAAATGCTCAGAGCTTCATCTGTAAGGGGGATACGCGCTTCGGGCACGCAGCGTTCTCTGATTTCAGAAATCGAGTTCATGTCAACATCGTAAGATGGAACCTTGCCTCTGGCATCACGCGCTTTTTTTCGCTCATAATAATTTAATGAAACATGAAGAGCGGAGGCAGCCTCCAGGGGCGATGTGAAAGTAGGGTAGGGGTGATTTTGCGAAATATCAAGAATTTCCTCGCGGGCGGAAATCATGGCCAGGCAGACAGGTTTTTGATATTGAGTAACAAGCCTTTCCACACCGGTGAGGAAAGTCCGTGACATTTCCGCCTCAAAGTGAGCGGAATATACATGATTGAACAAAACGCCGTCATAATTCGGCAGCTTCAAAACTTCCTCCAGGATAGCGGTGAATATTGTGTAGTCAAAGATTTCTCCCAGATCCAGAGGATTCTGGTGGGCAATGATACGGGTATTATAAATGGTCTTAAGCTTTTCAATAAATACCGGCGGGAAGGGGTTGATATCAAAACCATATTTGGCGCAGGCATCAGCGGAAAGAACCGCGTGACCGCCGGAGCGCGAAAGGACAGCAACGCGGCGTCCCTTCATCAGCGGGAGGCGGACAACCCGGATGGCGTTAATTAAATCCATCTCATCTTCAATGCGGATTACCGCAGCCTGACGAAAAGAACTCTCGACCACTTCATCGTTATTCGACAGCGCGGTGGTGTGCGATTGGGCAATCTTTGCGCTTAAGGCACTGCGGTTGGCTTTTTGGACTAGTATCGGTTTTTCCGATTGCATGGCCAGATCAAAAAAGGCTCTTCCTCTTTTGAAACCTTCAAGGTAAACGGTGACTATTTCGGTCTTGTCATCATGTAGAAGATATTCCAGGAAATCAACTTCGTCGAGCTGAAGCTTGTTGCCTGTTGCCACAAATTTTCCGGGCGTAATGCCGTAACCGCTGAAGGCGCGCAGGTAAGTCGCTCCAACTCCGCCACTTTGGGCAATGAGCCCGACGCGGCCACCGGTTGGAGTATCCTGAAAAAATGTAAATGGCATCATCATTTTGATATCATAATTTACGGTGCCGACACAGTTTGGGCCGATAACTTTCATGCCGTATTTTTCGGCAACTTTGAGCACTTCTTTTTCCAGCGAGTAATCGCCGGAAGAGTATTCGCTAAATCCTCCCGATTCAATGACAATCCGCTGAATTCCCTTTTGGCCGCAGGCTTCCATAAGGGCAGGGATGGTTTTGGCCGGCGTTAAAAAGATGGCGACATCAGGAGTTTCCGGAAGATCGGCAACGTCCGTATAAACGGGCACACCATTTATATCTCCTGCTTTGCTGCCGACTCCGTAAAGAGCGCCTTCATAGCCGACTTGTTTGTTATTAAGCAGAACGATTTGTCCCAGATTCATTTTTGTAGTCGAAGCCCCGAAGACAACTAAACTCCGAGGATAAAAAAACTTTTCCATTACCTATTACTCCTTTTTTCTCAATTGCCTGACTGGCATCCAAAACCTTGGCTCTATAGAATAACAGGCGGAATGTGTCAAGCTTTATAGGTTGAGGAAGGACAGTCGAAAGATCACTAAAAGATTCGTTTGACTTCTGCCACTGGGTTGCGTTAATTATCCCCAAAAGATTCATGTTATTTATTAATTAGGTTTAAAGGCAGCATCATGGCGTACAGGAAACATACCAAAGACGAGGCAATCTCCGAAATCCAGTCCTTACGCCTGCGCCTCAAAGAACTCGAAAAAGCAGAAAGCAAAAGAAAAAAGGTAGAAAAAGCCCTTGTCGAGACTGATCAGCGCCTCTACAGTATTATTGAGGGTTCACCCATTGCCGCCTTCATGATCGGCAAGGACCACAAAATTGTATATTGGAACAAAGCCCTGGAAGAATTGAGCAGGATTAAAGCCAGGGAAGTTATTGGCACACGTCAGCAATGGCGGGCATTTTACAGTAAAAAACGGCCGTGCATGGCCGACCTTCTGGTGAAGTCTAAAATTGAAGATGTTCCCAAATGGTATAGGGATAAATATATTAAATCCAACCTGCTTGATGAAGCCTATGAAGCAACGGATTTCTTCCCGGCGCTGGGTGAAAAAGGAAAGTGGCTTCATTTTACGGCGGCACTCATTCGCAACGCGGCAGGAGAGTTGGTCGGTGCCGTGGAAACGCTGGAGGATATTACCGGACGCAAAAAAGCGGAAGCGGCATTGATGAAGGCCCATGAAGGGCTGGAACACAGCGTTGTGTTACGGACAGCGGAATTAGCCAAAGCCAATGAGGCGATGCTTGCGGAACTTATGGAGCGTCATCGGACGCAGCAGGCATTAAAGCAGACGACAGACCATCTTTCCCTGATTCTCGAATCTTTGCCGATTGTGTCTTACACAAGGAGAGCCGATGGAGATTTCGGTATTACTTTTGTCAGCAACACAATTGAGGAAATTACGGGATATCCTGCCTCGCGTTTTATCGAAGAAGAAGGATTTTGGAAAGACCATATCCACCCAGATGACCGCCTGCGGGTCACTACTGAACTTCAGACGGAGCGCAAGAAAGGCACTCATCGCTTCGGCTATCGTTTCCGCATTATGGATGATTCGTATCGCTGGTTTTCCGATTACTGGAGGATTATTCGGCTGGATGCTGGCTCTTCGCCTTATATTGTTGGTGCCTGGCAGGATGTTACTGAGGATAAAAGAATTCGTCAGGAAGGCGAATTGCGTCTTCAGCAGATGATTCAAACCCACAAGCTCACCGCTCTGGGAGAAGTTGTCGCCGGTGTTGCCCACGAGATTAACAATCCCATCAGCTTTATCGGATATAATGTGCCGGTTCTTGAAGAAATCTGGAACACCGTTGAAGAGCTTATCACAGCCAAAGGATTAACCCATCCGGACTGGAAGAAAAAGGGGCTTACCCAGCAGGATGTTTGTCAAAACATGAGGGAAATCATTGAGGCTTTCAAGATCGGTGGAAACAGAATTAATCGAGTGATTACGAGTTTGAAGGAATTTTCCCGATCAGATGAAACTTCTCAAAAAAAACCTGTGGCAATTTTAGATGTTATTCAGGGTGCGCTGATTATTGTCGGAGCCCAGGTGAGAATGACCGTATCAAAAATCGATCTGGATATTGCCAAAAATATTCCCCCCATCAATGGTCATTTTCAGAAGATAGAACAGGTTATTGCCAATCTGCTGATCAACTCCCATCAGGCAATTGCAGCAGGAAAGAAGGGAAGAATAGTAATTCGTTGCCACTATATTGAACGCTTGAAGGCAGTAGTCGTGGAAGTGGAAGATAATGGCAAGGGCATTGATCGGGAGATTATTGATCACATATTTGATCCCTTTTTTACCACGCGCCGCGACCGCGATGGGACTGGCCTGGGGCTCTCCATTTCTTACGGCCTGATCAAAGAACATCACGGAATTATCAGCGTCCTTTCGCGCCCGGGTTTAGGCAGCAGGTTTTGTGTTTATCTGCCCGTGGATGGCCAGACGAATCTCAGCCTTTATCCGGCCATGCTCTGCATCGATTCTAACGTAAAATATCTAAAGCAACTGAAGACAAACTTTGTTGATGCCGTAATCTGGCGCTCCGAGCCAAAAGACAAACCTGAAGATATACTAAGCTTTATAGAGGAGTATCCGGAGGTGGATATTGTAGTTTCTGAAATCCGTTTAAAAGGTTTTGACGGCTGGAAACTTCTGGAAATGATCCGCAGGCATTATCCTTTGTTACCCGTAATCCTTTATTCCAGTGATAAAAAGGCAATCAAACAGCCAACGGAGATTAGAGAAATTCCGGATTTAGTTTTGCAGAAGCCTTTTAATATAGATAAACTTCAAAAGATTATTCACGATTTGGGGAGGCAACGGCTATGAAAATTCTGATTGTAGATGATGAAGAGGTTTCCCTCACCTCTGTAAATAGAATTCTGAAATGGCGGGGCATCCGGGATGTAGAGGTTTGTGATAACGGCAAAGATGCCATTAAAAGGATCAAAGAAGATGATTTTGACATTGTCCTTTTAGACCTGCTCATGCCGGAGGTAGATGGAATGCAGGTTCTGGAATCCACGAAACCATTTAAGCCCCAGACGGAATTTATCATTCTTACGGCTGTTGATGACATCCCGACGACAGTCAAGGCCATTCGTCAAGGAGCCTATGATTACCTTGTTAAGCCTGTGGAAAATGAACTTCTTTTTCTATCCATAGATAGAGCTTATGAACGAAAAGGGCTTCTTGCCGGTTTATCCGCAACAGCACGGCGTGATGTCCGCGACATTCCTTCAGCGTTTTCTGATACAATTACTTCAAACCAGCAGATGAAAGCACTGATTTCCTACGCACAGGTTATGGCCCGCAGTGGCAACCCGATTATGATAACGGGTGAATCAGGGACAGGAAAGGAATTGATGGCACGGGGAATCCATAGGGCAGGGCCGGCGCCTGATGGCGCCTTCGTCGCGGTCAATGTTTCCGCGATTCCTACGACAATGTTTGAAAGCCAGTTTTTCGGTCATACCAAAGGCGCTTTCACCGGAGCCGATAACCGTTACACGGGCTTTTTTGAACAGGCTGATGGCGGCACCCTGTTTCTTGACGAAATCGGAGAACTGCCTATCGGTCTGCAATCAAAACTTTTGCGGGTTTTAGAAGAAAAAACGTTTACTCCTTTGGGTGCCTCCAAGCCTGTTTCGGTTGATATCAGGTTTGTTTCGGCTACGAACACAAATATTGAGCGTGCCTGTCAGGAAGGAAAATTTAGAATAGATTTGATGTACCGGCTCAAATCAGTCTATATTTATCTGCCGCCGCTGCGAGAAAGAAAAGGCGATATACCTGAACTTGCTGCTCATTTTTTGCAAAGTGCCTGCACGCGGCATGGCAAAAACATTAAAGGCTTCAGCCCGGAAGCCATGGATATTTTGGTCAGCAAAGATTACCCAGGTAACATTAGGGAGCTATCGCAGATAGTGGAGAATGCCGCTGTGCTTGCCGACAATTCTGTTATTTTGCCTGCTCACTTAGGAGAGATAGCCCAACCGCTATCTTCGCCCTCCGGACGTAAACTTTGCACGTTCAAAGAAAACTACGATCTGCATCTGGCCTTTGTTCTTGATTCCACCAAGGGAGATCGCCGCGAGGCCGCCCGCATTCTAGGAATTACGCTGAGGCAGCTGCAGCGGAAACTGGCAGAAATAAAACAATAATGAACAGGCGACCTTTACGTCATCTCCAGCGACAAAAGCGTCGTCATCCTCAGCATCTTGTATATACTCACTAAAGCAGCCATACCAAGAAACATGTAACCTCAAAGAGGTGACATAAGCTTCACCTTCCCCCATGTAATTCCATCCGCACAATTCCTTGTAAATCAATAGTAACAGGCATTAGCGGCTATTTTAGATAGTTGGCACATCTGTTGCTCTGAGGATAGACAACAAAGGAGAGGCGTATGCTGGCATCATTAAAGTTACTCGATCTCATGGCAAACAGTTCCGAGGCTATGGCAAAACAATGGGCGAAGGAAGTGGTTAAGAATTCCAAAACCCCTTATTATCATAACAGTGATCAGGACAAAATTATTCCTCAAGCCGCAGAATTTTACCAGAAATTAAGCCGGGTTTATACAGACAAAGACCCTTTCACAGCGATAAAGGGCTTTATGGGAAAATTTGCTGAAGCGAGATTTAAAGAAAAGGTTCCTCTCCATGAGGCGCTTTATTCCATCATTCTCATGCGCCGCCATATCTGGCTATACGCGGAATTTCAGGCAATATTTATCAGCATCATTGAGCAACATCAGGCTCTGGACAGCCAATTACGCACGATCCTTATGTTTGATTATATCACGTATGCCTTTACTGAAAAATATTGGGAACTAATGAATCTGGAGTCTGCCAGAAAGAACAAAAAATAGTTGGTGATTTTTAATCAGGGTCAGATTTTTTCTGTCCGGCACGATGAAAGGAAGGTTATATGCAAGCTTACGCCGCAAAACTTATTGATCTTATCGAACTCAAGGCCGAGAAAATTGCCAAACAATGGGCAGCAGATGTGAGGCAGCATAATCGAACACCATCGTATAGCTCATTGCCGCTAGATAGAGTGATTGAACGCGGGGTCGATTTTTACAGGCTGTTTCGTCAGATGTCTTTAGCCGATGTTCCCTATGAAGCGGCTAAAACTTTTTCCTGGAAATACGCAAAGGAATGCTACCAGGAAAAAATACCACTTCAGGAAGCTGTTTATGCGCTGATACTCTTGAGAAGAAATCTCTGGCTTTACGCAGAGTTTCAGGGAGTTTTTACCTCGGCCTTAGAACAGCAGCAGGCGGTGGAAAGTTTAAATCGAACGATTCTCATGTACGATTATGTGTCATACCAGGTTATAGAAAAATACCAGGAGATGATTCAGAATGACGTTGATAAAAAGATTGGTTCTATCAAGTTGGTGATGAACAATCCTATCAGTAGTATAAAAAATATTTATAAAAGCGGACTTATGGGCATCCTTATTTTAGTAGCTTGTATCCTCAGCTATTATTATCACGCAATCCTTGGGACAGGTGTGATTTTCACCCATCTCTTCTACATTCCAATTATCCTGGCTTCTGTCTGGTGGGGTAAAAAAGGAATTTTCGTGGCTATTTTCCTTGCGTGTCTGATCTTGGCTAGCCATGTACTTTTCCTGAAGGCAGTACCATTTATGGATGATATTATCCGGGCTCTAATGTTTATAGTAATCGGCGGTGTTGTGGGTTGGCTGATGGACGGCGTTAGAAAAATAGAAGATGTGTATAAGGCTACTATATAAAAATATAAGCTCAATAACAAAAAGAGGAGATGAACGTGGAGAGTGAACAAGTCAATACAGGAAAAGTTCTGTCCGTTCGCAGTAGTGTCGTTGATGTCCACTTCCCTGTGGCGCCTTCGATCCGCAATGTTCTTAAGGCTGGCGATAAAGGGCAGGTAATCATCGAGGTTTTCACTCAGCTCGACAACAATACTGTTCGGGGTGTTGCCCTGACACCAACCCAAGGCCTGGCGCGAGGTTCAGCGGTTATCGATACGGGCAAGCCCTTTGAGGTTCCGGTAGGCAAAGAACTTTTAGGCAGGGTCTTCAATGTTTTCGGACAGACAATTGATAAGAAAGCACAGATTGAAGGCGGCGAATGGCGTTCCATCCATCGCGAGCCGATTCCGCTGCGGGATCAATCTACCGTTTCGGAAATATTCGAAACCGGAATCAAGGCCATTGATGTTCTGGCGCCGCTGGAAAGAGGAGGCAAAGCAGGTCTCTTTGGTGGAGCAGGCGTCGGCAAAACAGTTCTCATTACAGAAATGATCCATAATACCGTCAGCCACCATGAAGGGATGAGTATCTTTTGTGGAATCGGTGAGCGCTGCCGCGAAGGCGAGGAACTCTATCGAGAGATGGAAGAAAGCGGAGTTCTGGGCAATACGGTAATGGTTTTCGGTCAGATGAACGAACCACCGGGTGCCAGATTCCGTGTAGGACATGCAGCGCTCACAATGGCCGAGTACTTTCGTGATGACTCCAAGCAGGATGTTCTGCTCATGATTGATAACATTTTCCGTTTTATCCAGGCAGGCATGGAAGTGTCCGGTCTTTTAGGACAGCTCCCGTCGCGTTTGGGTTACCAACCTACTCTGGCTACGGAACTAGCCGAACTCGAAGAACGGATCTGCAACACAAAAACAGGCGCCATTACATCCATTCAGGCAGTCTATGTGCCGGCGGACGATTTTACTGATCCTTCGGCGGTGCATACTTTTGGCCATCTTTCGGCGACTATTGCTCTTTCGCGCAAACGAGCCAGTGAAGGGCTTTATCCGGCAATTGACCTTCTTCAGTCCAGTTCGAAGATGATGATGCCGAATATCGCCGGTGAACGCCATTACAAGATAGCGCAGGAAATTCGCAAGACGCTGGCGGTTTATGAAGATCTCAAAGATATTATCGCCATGCTCGGTATTTCCGAACTTTCCCGTGAAGATCAGCGAATTGTGCACAGGGCGCGCAGGTTAGAGAGATTTTTTACACAGCCGTTCTTTGTCACTGAACAATTTACAGGCACAGCGGGGAAGATGGTTTCTCGTGAAGATACATTGATTGGTTGCGAGCGGATACTCAATGACGAATTTGCTGAATATCCGGAACGTGCCCTCTATATGATCGGAACAATAGACGAGGCTAAGATCAAAGATGATGCTTAAAATTTTACTGCCGGCAGAAATACTACTGGAGCAGGAAGTAAAAAAGATTGTTGCCGAGGCGGAAAACGGTTCTTTCTGCCTGATGCCTAACCACACTGATTTTGTGGCAACACTGGCTCCGGGGCTTTTTACTTATGAGCGTGTAGAAGGTGGTAAGGAATTATTGGCAATGGATGTCGGCACGCTGGTGAAAAAGGGTGCGGATGTGCTGGTTTCCACCCGCAACGCCGTTCGTGCCACAGACTTGGGAAAATTAAAGCAGATTGTTATGGATCAATATGACATTTTGGATGAACGCGAAAAGATGGTTCGTTCGGCTTCAGCTAAACTGGAGGCCAGTCTGATTCGACGTTTTGTAGAATTAAAGTAGGCCGCGTGACCTCACGCGGCGTAGATGAAGTTACCTTGTAAAATGAGGTTTGAACAATGGTTGAAATAAGACGGGTATCAAGTCAAAGGCGCAAAGACATTGCCAATCGTTTCGCGGATAAAGTAGCCAAAAAAGAATTGCTGCGCCTGAAGGGGCTTAGGCATAAGAATGAAACGGTTTGGTTTGGCCTGGGTATGTTTGGAATTATCGGTTGGGCCGTGGCTATTCCTACCCTTATCGGTATCGCCTTTGGTCTCTGGATCGACAGGACCTGGCCTAGCCAATATTCCTGGGCGCTGATGTTTCTCATTTTTGGTTTGGTCATAGGCTGCATAAATGCGACATATTGGGTAAGAAAAATTCGGAGCAAGATTATTGAAGATGATGAATAGTGAATTAAACATGATAACTGTTGCTATTCTTTCCGGAGCGTTTGCGGCAGGGTTGGTTTTAGGAGCGCTGTACTTTATTGCTCTTTGGAAAACGGTGCGCAAAATTCCGGATACGCAGCGCCCCGCGCGCCTGATTTTAGGAAGCTTAGTTGTGCGCATGGCGGTAGTGTTACCAGCATTTTATTTTGTGATGAGCGGACATTGGGAGCGGCTGGCGATGGCACTTATCGGTTTCATCTTAGCAAGAAAATTGCTTACCCGTCATTTGGGATCAGGTGTGGCGGCTTAGGAGATTGTTACATGGAAATAGTTGCTTTAAATCAAATCAGTCCGGATCAGGTTATTCTCTGGAGTTGGGGTTTTGTTACCCTCAATGTGACAATCATCTATACCTGGCTCGTGATGGCGATTCTGGTAGTCGGTTCCTGGCTGGTTACGCGCAATCTTTCCTCTGATATTAATGTTTCCCGCTGGCAGCATTTACTGGAAGTAGTTATTTCCATCATCCGCGGTGAGATAGGTGAGATGACGAAAAAGGGGCCTGATCATTATGTGCCGCTGATCGGGACGCTTTTCCTTTTCATCTGTGTATCCAATGTGCTGGTGATTGTGCCCGGGTTTGTCGCGCCGACATCATCTATCACGACGACAGCGGCGCTGGCCACGTGTGTTTTTATCGCTGTTCCCTTCTATGGCGTATCACGCAATGGTATTGTTCATTATGTGAAGGAGTATTTTCAACCAACTTTCATCTTTTTCCCGTTCCATGTCATGGGAGAAATTTCCAGAACGCTCGCACTGACGGTACGTCTTTTCGGCAATATTATGAGTCATGAAAAGGTGATCGGGATTTTGCTTGCCGTTACGCCGCTCTTGTTCCCTGTCATTATGCAGATACTGGGGTTGTTGATCGGCGTGATTCAGGCCTATATCTTTGCTATTCTTTCCATGGTTTATATAGCCTCTGCGCTCAGCGCCGAGGATGATGTTCAAGAAGAAGTAAAAAAAGAAGGCTCTTCGGCCTAATAAACTTTTTAAAGGAGGAGTATATTTATGGACAATGTAAGTTTCGTCGCGATGGCCTCGATTATCGGTGCGAGTTTGGCAATGGGGATAGGTTCGATTGGCCCGGGCTTGGGTATGGGACAGGCCATCGCCCAGGCTCTGTCTGCCATAGCTCAGCAGCCGGATGAAAGGAACTCTCTAACAAGGACGCTTTTTGTCGGATTGGCCATGATCGAATCGATTGCCATCTACTGTTTTGTTATTTCCATGATTCTGATTTTTGCTAATCCTTTCTGGGGTCACTTTGTAAAGGCAGGGGGATAATCCATGCGTATTCACTGGTTTGTTTTGTTGTGCCAAATCTTTAATTTCCTGCTACTCATGTACCTGCTGAAACGCTTTCTTTACGGGCGGATCATCAAAGCGATGGATGACCGGGAAGCC
>SESG01028455.1_pt1 | contig 19339 bp, 17 predicted proteins | sample 3171421 | NCBI WGS metagenome assembly SESG01 (sample SAMN10866946, study PRJNA518727) | freshwater metagenome | biome: subpolar coniferous forest; feature: holomictic lake; material: water; isolation source: holomictic Lake 227, 6 m and 8 m depth | place: Canada: near Kenora, Ontario | collected... | reverse complement strand
GACTTCCAGGAAACGGCCTGTTCCCGAGGCACACTTGTCGTTGGTGATGAACTTCACAATTTTACCATCCTTGTCGATGCGCATGGCTTTGCAGTCCTGCCCGCCGATGTCGATGACCGTCTTCACTGTTGGCAGAAGCCAGCGGGCACCCATGGCATGGCAGGTTATCTCCGATACCGCCTCCTGGATAAAAGGGATCTTGTCGCGGCCGTAACCAGTTCCCACGCAGAAATCAATGTCTTGGATCGTCATCCCCGCCTGCTGCAAGGCGCATTCCATAACAGCCACGGCGGACTCGGCCGGTTTTATCTGTGACCGGATGATTTCCTGGGCCACGATCCGGTTATTGTTCATAATGATCGCCTTCGATGTGAGCGATCCTACATCGCATCCTGCAGTAATCATGTGCGCAGTCTCCTAACTTTCAGAAATTCCTCAATCCGCGAAGCTGTTGTTTCCCATGATTCCACCCGCATATCGAAGGCATCGGAGTAGAGGATGAGTGTGGGGAACCCGTTTTTCTCCGTATCGCGGGCGAACGGCTTCACCATGCCCCACGTGTTACGGCATCCCGGCGTTCCATTATAGACGATGAAATCAGCCTTGTGTAGCTTCGCCAGCGCAAGTGTATCCTGAAGCCACATGTGCGGGGCATCGTAGGGCCCGCGAATTGATTTGATCATGGGCATCCGGGAATTGAGATCGGCGATGCTGTCAATTAGTGTGTCCATATCCGTCGTATCGATGATGTAGGCATCTTCCCGGCGATCGAGAGACTTGACGTAATGGGCATCCTGCGACCACATCTTGCTCAGGATGTTTCCGTGGTAGCTTATCTCCATCCTGTCCAGAAGTTGCCAGAGGCGGAGGTCCTGACCGTAATGATCGATGTAGCAGAAAAATCCCCGGAGTCTTTCCTTGCCGCTGCTGAGTCCCGATTGATTGCGTGCGGCGTTATCCCGGCCGATGGCGAGCATGGATTCGAGCAGCTTCGTGCATTGGGGCATCCCGGCAAACAGAAACCTGCCGGCATAAATCAGGAGATTAAACGTGACAGGCAGAGGATTAGGTACAAGAATCTGAAGCTCTTCTAACTCCGCCATTAGAACGTCCTGCTTGCGCACTTCCGTAAGAATGCCCCGGAGTTTTTCCGTGTCTAGTTTTCTTCCTGTTTGTTCTTCCAGAAAGGCAATCAGGGCGCGGTAATCGGCTCGGTGATATTCCGTGGAACGCTTACCTGTAAGATCCGGCGGCATGTTTAGCTGAAAAAATGGTTTATCCAGATAAGCCGAGGCAAAGGCAAAGGCGTTGACATTCGTGTCGCACACGCCGGGGCTGTCGCACACAACCATGTCGATAGTCACACCGTTTCCCGCCAGATAGGCACCGAGGGTACCGCGCTGGGATGAGCAGGAAGTTTCTGTAAAGCCGACCTCGTTGCAGTAGTCGAGAAAGTCCGCCGTTCCCCGCTTGTAGGTTGCGCCCATGGCGACTGTCACCAGCTCCAAAGTGATTGGGACGATATCGAGGGCGTAAAATACAGCGGGGGAAAAGCAGAAGGTCGTGATGGCAGTTTTCTGTCCCCGTTCTTTTGCGTGGATGATCTTTTCGAAATATTCGGCCACCATTTCGATGAAAAGCCTTCCCGGTTCACCGATGTCATAGATCGCGTCAAGGACGCCCTGGAAGTAGGGGAGTTGATTTACAGCCTGACGATATTCCTTATCACTGCCGGACTTCAGGCGGGCAGCAGCGGCAAAGGTTCGCCACAACATCCAGTCAAAGGGGTATTCTTTCAGTTCTTTTCTCATTTGTCCAACCTCTCCAGGAAGGCGTCAATCCGCATCCTGATCCTCCCCGTTTCCACCAGGGGGCCGTATTCACGCTCGATCCGCATGCAGGGGATGCCTGCCGCCTCGAGGTCACGTTCGAAGATGCCGTTTTCCGAACCGTGGAGATCGCAGAAGCGAATGTTCTGGAGGATCACGCCATCCACGGCAGCACGTTTAATCTTCTCCTTCAAAATCGCCAGGCGACCCTTGTAGTCCCCGAACATGCGGGGGCAGTCGTTATGGAAGAGGTAACGCTTGGCCAGGGCGGCAACCGGGTCACCTTCCTGCGCTACGAGGTCGGCATAGAAACGGGCACCGAAACAGAGATTGTCCGCCACGACAACAGCTTCATTGCCTTCGATAAGACGGACCAGCTCTACATCGTCATTTGCACTGCCGACAAGCATGAGTCGCTTTCTGCCACGAATCCGGTCCGTGCTGCCCTCGATCTGAGCTATTAAATCCATAAGGAGGCGATTGAAAACTTTTCGGGGAATCGTGGTACTGGCAAGGACAACGGCCAGGGCATCGGCGCCGGAAATGGCTACATCTGTGCCGCACCGCAGAGCATCAAGGCGGGATAAAAGTAGGCGTCCTTCGTTATAGATGTCAATGTCCTCATGGATCTGGTCGTCAGTAATGGTGATATTAAAATGCTTTTCAACGGCGGCCTTAAGGCGCTGCGTCTCCTCGATGAACCATTTTAAGCTGTAATCGGCCGTCTTGTGGGGGACGGCATAATGGAAGAAGAAAGACGGGAGAGTCTCTGCTTTGTCTTCACCGGCTTTTCGCCAGCAGTCATCCAGCCGTCGCATGGAATCGCATCCCGGCGTGACGATGACTCCGTCCAGAAAATGGTATTTCCCTTCGCCGGCCAGTTGCAGAAGGCACTTGGGAAAGCTGCAGATGAATGGGCCGAAGTAGGCATCGCCGATATTCATTTCTTTTGCCCCGATTCCCCGCAGACGGTAGGGAAGGATACTGGCCGCAGAGAAGATCTCATCAGGGACATAGGAGCAGGTATAGCCAACGACTTTGCCGCCACCGGCTTTCCATTCTCGGACATGTTGGTTGTAGAGTGTTGTTGACGATTCACGGAATGCATCCATCATTTTGTCACCCCCTGTAGTGCTGTCTTAAACTCTGCGATGGCATTAGCCATATCATCCGTATCATCACCGGATTCTGGTCTAAGCAACTCGGCCAGACCTCGCAGGACGGATGGCATGATCGCACCGGCCAGCGGCTTGACAGCATCAACTGCGGCAGGGATGATCCAAGTCGTCGCATCTTTTAGCTCATCGGTATCGATTGTCGCGGCCACCCCGGCAAAAACTCGGGGGATTGTCTCCGGATGTGAACGCCTCAATGAATTCAGGAGGCGCAGGATAGTGTTGATCGTTTCTCCAAGTTCCTGGGTGTCCAGATCCGACAGGCCTGCGGACAGTGCATCATTGACATCAGATTCGGGCATGTCCGCAAGCAGTGCAAATTCCCGTCTTGTAGCCCTTATTGCTGGATTACGGCGCTCTGCCACTTGCCGCAGTTCGGATAGAAATAAATCCGGTCGTTCGGCCATTGTCTCCGTCCAGGCATTGCGGATGGTCTCCAAGTCTTGGGCAAGGGCTGTCCGTGCCTTTACGAGTACCTCTGGATCGAGTGCAGAGGCGAAGTCTGCAAGGAGGATTCTCAGATCAGCGCCGAATTGGGGTAATCCCTGATCACCGATAAGCGCGCTACCTGTATGTATCTGGCGTACGACTTCGGAAAGACCGTTTACAAGTTCTCCTGCGGCCTTACCGTCTAGGCTGCGCATCAGAGAGAAGATGACGTCGGCAAGAACGTCGGGGGCTTGGGCATGAAGTGGTTTCAGCGTTTCCTTCACTGCCGATACTGTCATGTTCAAAGCAGAGGGCAGCAGTGAAAACAGACAAATCATCTTGGCCGGATACCGCCACATTTCCTCATTGACCATCCTCATCATAGCTGTAAAGTCCTCATGGGAGCCATCCACAGCTTCCTTTATCTCGCCAAAATCAACTGCCTCAATAAAGCGACGGAAGTTCCACCTGACTTCTTCGCTTATAAAGACAGGCTCTGCAGCATGGACTTTATTCACCAGCACGGCCATGCGCGTTATGATGCTGCCGATTATTCCGGCGTCAATTGTCCCGGTAAGCGAAGCTGTAAGGCGCGATATCTCTTCCTCTGTCAGTATGCTGGCCTCTTTCAAAGCGTTATCCAGAACTCCCAGAATGCCATTGATAAGCGATGGGAGATCTTCCGCGTTTTGGGCAAAGCTCTTCTGAATGCTTTTCGCTGCAAGGTCAGCAGCGATTTTCTTTAACGGGTTTCTCCCCGCCCATTGTGACGCTACTTCCGGTATGACTGATCGCACGATTGTTTTAAACTCATTTGTATGGACAAAGGCGCGCGCTAGTTCATCTAACAACGCCGGTTGTGGTCGGGCTGTATTTTTCTGTCTCTTCTGCTTAGCAGGCATAACGCTCTTCATCAGGAATAGACCTCCTTGATCATGCTGATCTTTTCTTTTGATTTTTCCATATTCTCAGATGCGTCCACGATGAGTGGTTCTATCATGGTGCTGAATAAATCTATCTGGCGCTTGTACTCCTTATTTCCGGAGGTTGCCAGTGAATGAAAAACTATGCCGAGAAAGTGTATAAAAATGAACATAGCAAACTGACGCGAGATTTTGAGCTGTTCAGACATGGATTTTGAATAGCGATCCGAGAAAAACGCATAGACTTTCTGGTATTGATCGTTGCTTGAGTTTCTCTGCATGTCAATTGTCAGGAGCATTATGTTCTGGTAGAAATCGCCATTTTCCTTCCAAAAATCCACAATCAGTTTAAATCGCTGTTGGATGCTGTCACCAGGACTTATTCGGCTGATATAATCGCCGACATTTTTTTCACCGGCCCAGGCAATCAATTCACCGAGTATATTCTCTTTGGTGGAAAAATAGTGGTAGAGTGTCCCCGTGGATATGCCGATCTCATCGGCAATCTCCCTCATGGTTACTTTAGAAAAGCCCTTGCGACTGAAAAAATGAAAACATTTTTCCAGCATTTCCTCTCTGTACTCATCATGATTCACAATCTTGGGCATTTATATCTTTCCCTTTTTTATGATTTCCGACTACGGTGTCGGTCGCGGAAGAAGCGCCATAGCCACTTCCAGGACAGAAAGCGTGACTTGTGATCCAGAGCTGCGTTGAACAGAATACGTGCCGCCCCTTCGACCTCTCTGCCGTCTGTGTTATCCAATGTATTCGATACAAAGCGGGAAACGGCGCGGGAGTCCTGCCGGTCAATTTCATTAATAAAGCGGGCGGCGTTTGTGATACCCGTCCCCAGAACGCGGGGGAGATTTTGTGACAGATAATCAGCGATGGTTTTTCTAAACGCAGGCGAGGCCTCCCAGAGATTGGAGATAATCTTCCCCCAAACCTCGGCGCAGGCTGTGATGTTGTCTGTGTCGAGATCATTACCCATGGCAGTCAGATAATTCTTGAGAAGTTCCGGAGAGAATTTTTCGTCAATCTCCCGGCCCGCTTCAGACAAGGCGTCGGCGCAACGGTTAACGAGGTGGGGCAGGGCCGAAAGGACGGCCAGGGAGATTTCGGGGTCTTCCCACATGAGCGTCCGGACAATAGATGGATCGCTTTTGCCGGCAGCACTTTTCAGGCTAGTGCGGATGAGGTCTTTGACGAAGGGGGTTGCCAGGATTTCCTTGATAACACTACTTTTCACTGTATCCGTGGAAAATTCCGTTTTACTTGCACTCTTTTCAGCTATTGGCCGGTCTGCCGTTTCTTTGATTACTTCGTTTGCTATGTCCAGTATGACTACTGAAAGTTCCTTGCCATTTTTGATGATGTTTTCCAATGTTTCTTTATCCACGGAGAAGGCCATGGAGCGCAGGAAGTCATGGAGCAGAAGCGGCGACATCTTTTCTTGCAACTGGATGAGTAGTTCGTCAATGCCGATAAGAGCGGTATTGACAATAGGGGGCAGGGCGCTGATTAGACCGAGGGAGAACTCCGGATCCTGCCACATGAGAGTCCTGATAAACTGTCGGCTTGATGCCGGGTCGATATTTGTCATTAACGTCCGAACGCCGTCCTTGAAGGCGGGCTTTTTTAGGAGTTCTTTGAGGACGCGGTCGGTCAGGTCAATGACGCCCTTATTTGTATTGGTTGTTTCCATAATGTCCTCTTAAAGGGTTTTGCAATTGTAAAAATATCGCGCCGCTTCCATCTGGCAGAGCTGTTTGCCGCCCATCCAGAGCTGGATGATCTTGATGTCCCGCCAGTGCTTTTCGATATCGTACTGCCGATCCGGACCGTAAACGCCTAGGACATCCATAGCTCTGCCGAAGTTCTCCACCGCCCTATCGCAGACGAAATCCTTGAGGTTGCGGAGTTTGGCGAGGACTTCCTCGGAGTATAGAGGGTGGCCGTAGGGGCGATTACGTCTATCACCGATCCGTGCACCTTCATAGGCAAGGATCCGGCAGACCTCAATGTCGCCGGCGATGCGGCCGATAAGCCCGGCGATGGCGTCATTTTCTTTGAGGGGCCGGTTGCCGTATGTTCGGGTGGATACAAATTCATAAAGAACTTCGTAGAGATTCATCATGGCCCCGACGAGAAATCCCATGCTACCTACAAGCCCCCAGGGGATGATCTCCTTGAAGACCTGGGCATCTTTTCCCGGCCCGTGGGCGCGATACCAGGCAGGAACGCGGACGTCCTCAAACCACAGATCCCCGTTCTTATCCGCAGCCATGCCTGCCTTTTCATAGGGACCGCCCTGGGTGACGCCTTTGACGTCCGCGGGGACGAAGATGAGGGCAAAGTCGTCGGGATCAGTGGAGCCCAAACGGGTTGTACAGGGTACGCCGAAAAGCTGCCCTACTCCTGCCGTATTCGTGGGCCAGAGCTTGTGGCCGTTGATAACCCATTCGTCGCCATCAAGGCGGGCTGTCGTCTTGATGGTTTTTCCCCCGAGGAGTTCCATATTTTCAATATCTGCTCCACCCTGAGGTTCCGTCATGGCGAGTGCCGCAAAAACAGCCTTGTCGGAGTTGCAGAACATCGGCGCGAATTGAGCCGCCAGTCTGCGATTGACGTGAGGTTCTACAAGAATTGTTGTAAGTGGCCAGTAAGTGACCATGAAAGCCACGGCCATCGCCGTATCGGCGCGACCGACTTCCTCTGCCAGAGTGCAGGCGATGGTAAAGGCATAGTCGGATTGACCCAGCCCCCAACCTCCCAGATCGGCGGGGAATAGCGCCTTCTGAATGCCGAGTCCTTTGTTGGCCATGAGAGCGTCGAAGGCAGGCTCAATGAGGGCGTGTTCCTTCCAGTCCTCGTCAAAGGCGCGACGGTGGGGCATAACCTCTTTATCTACCCAGGCGCGCACAGCACTCCGAAAGTGTTTGTCCATAGCAGAGATGTATTCCTCCGGCCGTGAAAAATCGTCGATGCTTTTCATGATTGTTCCCCCTGGATTTCCTTGCAGTCGAAAAAGAACCGTGCTGTATCCATTTTGACGGGGACTTCCGCCCCGACTCCGCACAGGTTCGACTGGATTGTCTTGATGTCCCGCCAGTGTTTTTCCGCGTGCCATTCCCGGGCATAACCGGCTGACCCCATCAGTTCCATGCCACGGTTGACGGCACGCAAAGTCCCTTGCTGTATGCGGTAGCCGACGATTTGAGACATAGTATAGACATGCTGCAATTCAGGACTATGGCGGCTTGCCAACATGGCGATGAGACGGGCAAGGTCATCTGTGAGAAAGCGGGCGATGGCGATCTCTTCGGCCACATCTGCAAGGACGGAGGCACAGATAGGATTTTCCTTCATGATGCTGCCGCCCTTAATGGTGCGCGTGTTGGCCCAGTCATAGACAATCTCAAAGAAGTTCATGGCCGCGCCCACGCTTGTCGCCCCGAGAAGGAGGTTCAGCCAGATATAGATCTTCTCGACAGAGGCACTTCCCTCGAGGATGGCTTCCAGTGGAAGCTTGACATGATTAAATGTGACATCGGCATTTTTGCAGGCGTTGAGCCCCGTTTCCTTAAGAGTGTTGCCTCTTTGTAGGCCCTTAACGTCTCCGGAAACGATGGTGACCATTGGTTTTCCCGCGCTGTCGGCACAGACAACGAAAAAGTGGTTGGCCATTGCGCCGCAACCAGTGGGACGGATGTTTTTGCCGATAAGTATATCATCTTCACCTTTATGAACGAGGCGGACGTTGATGGATCGGCCAAAAAATAGTGGTGTCTGCTCATCGAGTGTGCCTGGTCCCGGTAGGATCAGGGCAGGGTTGACAGGTTGGTCGGTGTTGTAAAAGCCTGATATTAAAGCGCCGGCGGATGTTGTGTTTTCAGCACCGCAAGCAAGAATGGTTATAAATTGAAGCGCGGACAGATAGGCGATGGCTGCGTCTGCCCGGCCTATTTCCATCAAAACAGCTGCCAGACCGGGGGCACGGGCGTTACTGTTCCAGCCGAAGCCTCCATCCTTTTCGGATAGGGCAAGGCGCTGGAGGCCGATATCCATAAGGAGCATCCGACGCTTCTCGGCAAATTCGTGTTCGTAGTTTTCAAGGTAGGCAAGGCGCTTGGCGAGAATCTCTCGATCTGCCCATTGTCTGACGGTGTTGACGATTCTCTGCTCTTCTTCATCAATTTGTTCACGCGTTGAAAGAAAAAGCCCATCGAGTGATTTGTGCATTATATCCTCCTTGCTCGGAGATTCATAAAACGGGGCCGGTTATTCTTATTTATAACGGATGTTCGATATACAATACAGCAGGAAATATATATATGTCAAGAATATTTGACAGAATATTGATAAATTATTTTAATACAAGTTACTTTCAAAAAATAACTATGAATTTTTGAAAGCTTACTTGGTATTATGCCCGGTAAATCGGACTTTTAATATTTGTGCTAGCCCTTTCATAATCAAGCACTTGGAGGATGTTATCCTTTGCCAGAGCCTTTTCGTTGACGAATACCCTGCCAATCGGTGTCCCGCCAAAAGCAAAAAGCTCCCGGACAAAATCTTCTTCGACATTGAGATACTGGTGGATAAGTTCAGAAAGTATTTTCTGATCGACATCCTTATCCTTCCGGAAGCGCATCAGCGAGAATTCAAGAAACCCGGCCATGGGTGGCGGAAGTAGATAGGTCGTTTCTCCATTGCTTTCAAAATCGAGAATGTTGCCCCTGTCGGCGAGGGTATCGAGAATCTCTTGTGTTTCGACTTCTGATTTTTTCCAGATAGCCGCAGCCTGTTTCAGGTTGAATGGTTTTAGCGGAACAAGGGATAACAGCTCGGCTTCTTTTTCCGAAAAAAGTATTTTAAGTATTTTATACCAGGATTCAGAAGGCGGTGCCCCCTGAGGAAATTTATTTATTCTTTGAGAAAATCTTTCATATACAGAGGTGCCGGTGTGATGAGCCATAATAATCCCTTGGAATTAATATCTTTTCGTCTGTCGATTACCGACACTGTAATTTATGGTTCTACCGATGGAATAAAAATCTTTTTCCAGTTCGCTGATTATTTCAAGTGCTGAACCGACATCCTTCCTGCCGGGATAAATAACATAACGGTTTTTGTAAATTTCTGGTGTAAAGTCAGGCATGGCAACATTGGCGCCGGCTTGAAGTGCGTAAAGCCGTCCCTGCGGATGTAATGTGGCAAGCGCCGTAGTAGCGGGAATATTGGTGTCGCGGGTGATCAGGCGGGCGGCAGCTATGACCCGCAATGTCAGATCAAGATCATCATTGTCTATTCCCGCGAGAGGCGTGTCGGAATGCGCAATAAATGGCCCTATTCCCAGCATGTCCGCATCCAGAAATTTCATTACCAGCAGATCATCGGCCAATATTTCTGTTGTTTGACCGGGTAATCCCACCATGTTTCCTGTGCCGGTTTCAAAACCAATTTCCTTCAGTAAGCGCAGGCATTTAAGGCGATCATCCCAATTGCATTCGGGACGCAGATAATTGTATAGCTCCACTGAAGCCGTTTCATGCTTGAGCAAATAGCGATTAGCTCCCGCTTGCTGAAATGCTTTATAATCATTTAAATCACGTTCGCCAATAGATAAGGTAATGATTAAATCTGTTTCTTTTCTAATTCGTTTAATCAGGCGGCAGACAGTATCGGCCTTGTAATAGGAATCTTCACCGGATTGAAGCACTACTGTGGGAACACCCGATTTTTTGATTTCGTGTGTTGTCGCTATAATTTCATCTTCCGTCATCCGGTAGCGGCTTAGTTTGGAGTTGCCCTTGCGCAGGCCGCAATATAAGCAGTTACGATCGCAGTGGTTGGAAAATTCAATAATGCCACGCAAAAATATCTCATCACCTACTTCCTCTTTTCTGACCTTATCGGCAGCATCAAAAAGTACAGGCGAATACTTGGCCGGTACAGAGAGCAGTTGTGCGATTTCTTTGCGGCTTAAATCATGGCCATCTTGAGCTTTGCCGATCAGATTTTTTATGGATTCAGATATAGACATCTCTTTTACCATCTTCAATTTTCTGGAGTTTGTTGATAATGGATTTTTTACTTTGCGGTGTGAATTTGCAGGAAAGCATCTGCCCGATCAACCTTTCACCTGCGAGGCGCGTTGCGGGGTTGGCGTAATCAAGCAGATATTCTTTAAAAGAAAAAATAGCGTTGGTCTGACAGAATTTTTGAATCAGTCCGGGCTTGGCCAGATCCATAAAATTTTTACCGGTGCGCCCCAGACGATAACATGCTGTGCAAAAGCTGGGTATGTGTCCTTTTTCCGTGATATCTAAAATAACTTCATCTAGTGAACGGGTGTCGCCGAGATTGAATTGCGCGGCGCGGAAAGCCTCGCTGGTATCTTCCTGATAGCCGCCGGGATTTGTTCGTGATCCGGCGCTGATCTGGGAGACACCGAGTGCAAAAACTTCAGCACGCATAGCGGCTGTTTCTCTGGTGGTGAGAATCATCCCCGTGTAGGGAACTGCCAACCGGATTATAGCCACAAGCTTTTTGAAGTCATGATCGCTTACCGGATGCGGCGGTTTGATGGCCGCCGGCGCATTGAGGGCATGTTCCAGTCTGGGTATGGAGATGGTATGGGGGCCTACGCCACAGTCCTTTTCCAGTTGCAAGGCATGAAGCAGAAGACCCAATACTTCAAATTTATAGTCGTAAAGACCGAAGAGTGCGCCTATTCCCACATCATCAATGCCACCTTCCTGCGCGCGGTGCATAGAGGTAAGACGGTATGTATAATCTTTTTTAGGACCGGATGGATGCATCTTTTTATAGGTTTCGTGATGATATGTTTCCTGAAATAAAAGATAAGTGCCGATGCCGGTTTTTTTCAGGCGCTTAAATCCATCTACTTCGAGGGGAGCAAGCTCAACGTTAATGCGTCGAATTTCGCCACCGTGTTCAGTTTTCACAGAATAGGCGGTTTCGATTGCTTCCATAAAGTAATCCAGACTTGAGCCGGCAGGGTGTTCTCCGCAAAGCATGAGCAGGCGTTTGTGACCTTCGCGTTCCAGAACCTGTACTTCTTTAGAGATTTGATCCATCGTCAGGGCGACACGGTTGAGCTCTTTGTTGTCACTGCGGAAGCCGCAATACAAACAATTGTTTGTGCAGAGATTGGCAACATAAAGCGGAGCGAACATAACAAGGCGGTTGCCATAAATAGTTTCTTTGATAACTTGTGCCGCCTGAAAAATAATAGCGATCAGTTCGTCATCCTCGGTCTGTAACAGCGCGGCAACGTCTTCAGGCGACAGGCCTTTGAGTTCGTAGGCTTTGGTTATTATTTCCAAAACTTTTGTTTTTGGGGGATTTTCGGCGCGATCAAGTATATTTTTAATATTAGCGTCGTTGATAAAATCTTTAATCATGGATCTTTCCTGTCTTCTTGTCTTCACTTTCTTTTTCGAAGGCATGCAGAGCGTCAGGGAAGGGCGCAAGGCTTCGCTTTATATTGCCTTGCATAAGGGATATAGCAACACCATAATTGGTTATCGCCACGCCAGCTTTCTGTGCTTTACGCATACGGGTGAGCATTTCCCGGCGATTCATCATGCAGGCGCCACAATGCAAAATCAGCTTATACTTTTTTAAATCATCAGGATAATCCCGCCCTGAAGATATGTCTATCTCGAGATCGCCCCCCACATATTGTCCGAGCCAGCGGGGGATTTTCACGCGACCAATATCATCTTCCAGCGCGTGATGGGAGCAGGCTTCAGCAATCAAAATCCTATCGCCCGGCTGCAAGCTTTCAATGGTCGCTGCCCCCTCCGCCATAACGATTAGATCTGACTTTTGCCGCGCAAAAAGAATGGAAAATGTGGTAACCGGAATATCTTTCGGGACATCGGCTGCGACTTTGAGTATGGCCTGAGAATCAGTCACGACAATGGCGGGTGGATATTTCAGATTGGCCAGAGCGGCGGTAAGGTCTCTTTCCTTGACGACGAGAGTCATGGCATCGCAATCGAGCGCGTCACGTATCGTCTGTACCTGGGGTAGAATAAGCCTGCCTTTGGGCGCCTCCAAATCAATGGGTACTACTAAAACAGCCAGACCTCCCGGTGGCAGCAAGTCACAGAGGAGCGATTGCGTACCTGCAAAATCCGCGGGGGCAACCTCCAGCAATTGCTGTTTTAAGGCATCCAGATAATTCTGGCGTTGCGATTGGTCGCTGCAGGAAACAGTTAGATTCCGTGCTGATTTTGATTGCAGAAATTTCAGATGATCAGGGGAAGGCTTACGCAAATCAGTTTTGTTGATGACAATCAAGATTGGTGTCTTACGGCATTGCGATTCAGCAAGAACTGCTTCTTCATAATCAGTCCAGGTATTAGCCTCAGTAACCAGAATAATGACATCAGCGCGTTCAAATACCTTAGCCGTTTTTTTAAGTCGGGCACCTGATAATTTTGAAACATCGTCCAGTCCTGCCGTATCGAGAAACAGAACAGGCCCGAGCGGCAATAGCTCCATGGCTTTTTCGACAATGTCTGTTGTCGTTCCGGCGATAGGTGAGGTGATGGCTATATCCTGACCTAGCATTAAATTCAGCAGGCTGGACTTGCCGACATTGGTGCGCCCTATCAGCGCGATATGCAGCCGATTGCCTTTCGGTGTTCTATTCATTTAACTGTTGTAACTGTTGTTGATATGGAATATGTCTTCCTTATCATCTCAAAATTATGTATTAAACAGCAGCATCGCAGCGCAGGCAGCGGCATGCTTCTTTAATGGCATCTTCACGGTTAAAGCCCAGTTCCACTTCGGCGAAACTCAATTTACGAGTATCGTGATGCATTTCCGGCATGTGCATTTGAGGAGCTTCGATACTTTCTTCATCGATGATTAAAGGTACATCAATTTTCTCCAGCGCCGGTTTTTCATAGGCGGGTTCACCGTTTTGCTTGCGGATGGCCGCGTCGATGTCATCGGCAGCCTGATGTCCATCGCCGATTGCCGCTATAACTGTATCGGGTCCGGTTACCGCGTCGCCTCCTGCAAAATATCGTGGGTTGGCTGTGCGTAATTTATAGCCTTTGCCGACATTGTAACAATCCCACTTATTTATTTCCACGCCGGTTTTCTTATCAACAAAACTCATATCCGGCACTTGACCAATAGCTGCGACAATCGCATCGACGTTTAGCGTGAATTCGGAACCGGCAACCGCGACAGGCCTCTTACGGCCGCTGTTATCAAAGTCACCCAGCGTCATTCGCTGGCAGGCAATCGAACTGACTTTGCCATTTTTACCTTCAATTTTCAGAGGAGCTACTAGGTATTCGATCTTGATTCCTTCTTCTTCGGCAGCCTTAATTTCCTCTTCGGCCGCGGGCATATCCTGTCTTAAACGCCGGTAGAGAATGGTTACTTCTGATCCGACACGAAGAGCAACACGGGCGGCATCAATTGCGGAGTTGCCACCGCCGATGACAGCAACTTTTTTACCAAGAGTCTTTTCGCCTTTTAGCCATTTATCTTCATTGGCATTAAATTCGCGCAGGAATTCAACGCCGCCGAAAACATTGCCCATATCTTCACCAGGTACTCCCATTTTCTGGCTCTTATGAGCGCCAGTGGCAAGATATATAAAGTCAAAATCTTTTTCCAATTGAGGAAGTGATATTTCTCGGCCAATGCGAGTGTTGAGGCGAATATCTACTCCCAGATTGCGAATATCTTCAATTTCAGAATCCAGAATATTGCGCGGTAGACGGTAAGAGGGGATACCCCAATAAAGCATTCCGCCGGCTTTGGGTAATTCTTCGAAAACAGTTACTTTATAACCGCGCAGAGCCAGATCGCGCGCAGCAGTTAAACCGGAGGGGCCTCCGCCGACAACAGCTATCTTTTCTTTGCGAGTGACAGGTACCGCTTCATTTTTTGGTCTTGGCGCGTTATCTGTAATAAAGCGCTTCAGGAATTTGATGGCGATAGCCTCATCCATATTGCCACGGCGGCATTTGCTTTGGCATTTATGATCGCATACTCTGCCGCAAACAGACGGGAAAGGGTTGGTCTGCAAAAGAATTTTGTAGGCGTCGTCAAATCTTTCCGCTCTCACCAGCGCGATATAGGAAGGAATATCCATCTCAATCGGGCAGGTATGTTGACAGGGTGATTTAAACATTGACGAGCAAACAGCAGCACGGCAGCGATGGTCGCGAATGTGTTCTTCATACTCTTTGCGGAAATAGCGAATGGTGCTCAGTACCGGATTAGGAGCGGTTTGTCCCAGGCCGCAGAGAGCGGCGTTTTTAATAACGCCTGCCATTTCTTCCAGAAGTTGTATGTCTCCTTCTTGACCTTTCCCATGGGTGATTTTGGTTAAAAGATCCAGCATGCGTTTTGTGCCTTCGCGGCATGGCGTGCACTTACCGCAGGATTCATCCTGGCAGAAATCCATAAAAAACCTGGCCATGTCGACTGCGCACTTGTCCTCATTCATGACGATTAATCCACCGGAGCCCATGATAGCGCCAAGCTCGGCAACTTTCTCGTAGTCGACAGAAGCGTTTAAATGCTGAACGGGGATACAACCACCGGAGGGACCGCCTAATTGCGCGGCTTTAAACTTCTTGCCTTTGGGAATGCCTCCGCCGATATCATAAACGATAGTGCCGAGTGAAGTTCCCATGGGAACTTCGACCAGTCCCACGTTGGCAACGTCTCCGGTTAAAGCAAAAACTTTTGTGCCTTTACTTTTTTCCGTGCCGATGGAAGCATACCAGGCTGCCCCGCGCAGCATTATCTGTCCGACGTTAGCCAGCGTTTCTACGTTATTGAGGATACTTGGTTTTTGCCATAAGCCGGCAACTGCGGGGAAGGGCGGTCTCGGGCGGGGCATGCCCCTTTTTCCTTCAATAGAAGTCATCAGCGCTGTTTCTTCGCCGCAGACAAACGCGCCTGCGCCCTGATAAATTTCCAAATCAAAATTGAAACCTGTGCCTAAAATATCTTTTCCCAGCAAGCCTGCTTCTTTGGCCTGGTTAATCGCGACATTTAAACGATGAATCGCCAATGGATATTCGGCGCGGCAATAGACGTAGCCCTGATTAGAGCCGATGGCTTTGGCCGCAATGACCATTCCTTCCAGAACGGCGTGCGGGTCAGCTTCCAGAACACTTCGATCCATGAAAGCACCGGGGTCGCCTTCATCGGCGTTGCATAAAACGTATTTTACATCACTTTTGGACCCGGCGGCAAACTTCCATTTCAAGCCGGTGGGGAATCCGGCTCCACCACGTCCGCGCAGGCCGGAATCAAGCATCTCTTGAACAATCTGATCAGGGGTCATTTCTGTCAGCGCTTTAGCCATGCCGGCGTAACCGTCACGAGCGATATATTCCTCAATTATTTCTGGGTCGATAAGGCCACGATTTTTTAAAACCCTCAATTCCTGAAGAGCAAAGAACGGAATTTCCTGCATAGTAGGAATTATTTTATCAGAGCCTGGTTCCCGATATAATAGTCTCTCTAAAATTCTTCCCTTAATCAGGTGTTCTTCAACCAGTTCAGGAATATCTGCCGGTTTTAGATTAACATAAATAACGCCTTCAGGATAAACCACCAGGATCGGGCCTAAGGCGCAAAAGCCATTGCATCCTGTTTCTACAACTTTAATTTCTTCAGTCAAATTTCTATGGTCGAGATCTTCTATTAAAGCTTTTTTGACGGCGATACTGCCGGAAGATTGACAACCAGTGCCTCCGCAAAGTAATAAGTGTGAGCGAAAAACCTTCATTTAGCCAACATCCTCCTTAAAAAATGATCATGCATTCTATTTTCAGCGCATGACGGGTGACAAATTTACTTGTTTACTTCAGAGCCTTTTGCCAGAACAAAGGGCGTCTGAATTTCTCCCGCTAAAATATGCTTTTTAAAAACCTGCCTCATTTTATTGGGATTAATGTATTCATATTTAATTGGTGCTTGATTTAAAACTTCAACGGTGACCAGAGGTTCGCGGCTGCAAAGCCCCATGCAACCGGATGTAGTAACGATAACATCATTTGTGCCGGCTGCTTCAATTTCTTGCAGCAATGTATCCATTACTTCTTTGGCGCCGGAGGCAATACCGCAAGTTCCCATATGAACAGTTACTTTGACGCGACGGTCTCCATCACGCAGAGACATTTCTTTGTGCACCTTTTCTTTAATTTTTTTTAAATCAGCAATAGTTAATTTTGCCATCAGCGTTTCCTCCATTTTTATCAGCCAGAAATATTATTAATTGTATTGACTTAAAACTTCTTTAACTTTGCCGGGCTTAAGCCGGCCATGGACATCTTCATCCACCACCACAACAGGACCTAATCCACAGGCACCCAGACATCGGACGCTCTCCAGTGTGAACATACGGTCAGCGGTGGTTTCACCTTGTTTGATACCGAATTGTTTTTCCAAAGCATCGGTTAGCGCCTTGCCACCGCGGACATAGCAGGCAGTACCCAGGCAAACTCGAACAGTGTGTTTACCCCGCGGTGTCATGGTAAAAAATGAGTAAAAGGTAACAACGCCATAAACACGGCTCAGTGGCAGATTCAACCCGGCGGCAATTCTTTTCTGCACGACCAGGGGAATATATTCCAAAGCAACCTGCGCCTCTTCTAATACCGGAATTAATCCGCCCGGCTTACCCTTAAATTTTTCAATAATGCTGTCTAGCTTTGCTACTTGTTCTTTTGTGAATTCTTTTAATAGATCAGTTTCTTCCGCTTGCATTCAATTCCTCCTCGATCCCTGGGGCAGGCTAAGCCTCTGGCTTTATTTCGCTAAAACCTTCTTCTAAAACACCCCGGATATACTTTAATATTTCAGGATGATTAATGGGTACATCCTCGATTTCTTTACGTATTACTCTAGTATCAAGTTCAAACCGGCGGTCATTATGCCTGTGTTTGTAAAAAAAATCAACATCTGAATTGCCGGCAATAAGAATAATTATTGTACTGATGATATTACCCATAGGCTGCCTGTCCACATTACTGAGGCAGAATGTTGATTTAACAGTTGTTCCTTTGCCTTCCGTAGATTCAAGTTGCAGATTTCCGCCTGATCTTTGGGCGGCATCGGCCAAAAGTGGAATGCCCAGGCCAATGCGCCTGACAGTTTTTGTTGTATAAAATGGGTCTAAAACTTTTTTTATCTCATCTGAATTCATCCCGTGACCATCATCAATAATTTCTATGGAAAGAAAATCATTTGCCGTATCTTCATTAATAGCGATTTCAATCAGTTTGGCGTCTGCCCGAACGGAATTTTCGGCAATGTCCAGAATATGCGCGGCTAGTTCTAGCATCAGTACTCCATTACGTAACGGCCATTTTGTTTTTTTAAAGCCATTTTTAATTCGGGAAATGTTGGTTCCGAAAGAATCATTTGTGTAAAAACCTGCCCGATATCTTTTATATAATGAGAGTCGGAGGAAACAATAAAGGAGAATTTACTGAGTTCCGAATATTTAATTCTGGCCTGGTCAAAACCCGTGCGAGGCGTTATCTCGAGCGCGTCAAAATCAGCACCATCATCAATAAATCCAAGCTGACTTAAGATACTGAAGCTTTCCCTGTCAATATGCGCGGCAATAGCCAGCCCTTCAATTTGATGAATATGGGCAATCAGGACATCGAGGGATAAATCAGTTGCGCCGATAAGTAGTTTGTTCTCTATTCCTTCCACCTCGCCAATTTCATTGACAATAGCCTGGACGCCAAAGAGATTTTCATCATTAACTCCTGTCAGATGCTGATCAATAATATTTTGCATTAGAGTTAGATTGGACAGAGAATCAAATATCGCTAAAAGGTGAACTTCTTCGGCTGTTGTAATCTCCATGCCGGGCAGTATCTTCAGCTTGCTTGCTTTGGCGGCTTTGATTACGTAAGGAACGTTTGCGGACGAATTATGATCGCAGATGGCGATCATATCGAGCTTTGCTTCTATGGCTTTCTGCACTAAAGCCATAGGGTGCATATCTAGCTCGGCACAGGGTGAGAGGCAAGTGTGGACATGCAGATCGCAGTTGAATACTTTCAGCATTGTTTTTTCCGGAAAGCGGGTGTTGGGAAATAATTTTACTTCCCTAATAGATTATAAATTTTGCCGGTTAACTCAAAGGCAGGCAAATCCGAAACCATTATCGGTATTTTTTCCTGGCTTGCTTTTTCCAACGTTTCCTTTGTTGGTTGGCAGGAATTAATTAGAATAATACCTGCGTGGTCTTTCAGGCTTGCCACAGCGACAATATTCTGGTGTACCTGCCTGGTTATCCATACATAACCTTCACGGGAATTTGCTATAACATCACTTAAAAGATCACCCGTGTAACCTCCAGTGACATTATTTTTAAGATTCTCCGGCGCGCATCTTACATCTAAGCTCAATTCTTTGACTATGGTTTCTAAATTCATTTTAATACCCAAAATAAGTTATTTCTTATCTACATTACTTATAGTTATTTTCATTAAAAGACGTGCGCCTTTACCGACTTCCGATGAAATGTTGAATTCGTCGGAATAGCTTTTGATGTTATGTAATCCCATGCCAGCTCCAAAGCCCATTTCCCGAATTTTATGATCAGCGGTAGAGTATCCTTGTTGCATGGCCTCATCAATATTGGGAATTCCCGGGCCTTCATCAACAACTTCAATCAGGACAGTTTCAGAGTTGACCGTTAAATTAACAACACCTTTGCGGGCGTAAGAGACTACATTTATTTCTGATTCGTAACAAACAATGGCACATTTTCTGACCACTTCCGCGGCTAGTCCCATTGATTTCAATATCGATTTGATGCGTGTGGAAACGATACCCGCTTTGTTAAAATTTCCACCTTCGATATCAAAGCTATCCTGATATAAATTATTTTCAGTCGAGGACACTGTTATTTTCAACTTTTTCCAGGCAACCAACT
>SESG01001065.1_pt1 | contig 19355 bp, 12 predicted proteins | sample 3171421 | NCBI WGS metagenome assembly SESG01 (sample SAMN10866946, study PRJNA518727) | freshwater metagenome | biome: subpolar coniferous forest; feature: holomictic lake; material: water; isolation source: holomictic Lake 227, 6 m and 8 m depth | place: Canada: near Kenora, Ontario | collected... | reverse complement strand
TATAAACCGGGCGCTCCTAACTGCCAAAACGGCACGTGTTACTGAGCCACCCGCCGCAGCCATACGGCAGCGGAACCGGCTAGAAACAACCGCAAAGACGCAGCTGGGCGCAATGATTTCCACCACGGTTGCGTAACCCACGCGCCCGCCACCAACCCCCGGGAAACTTTCGCGGCACCGCAAGCCCCAAGCCTGCTAAAATACGGGCTTGTGACCAAACACCAAAGTAACGGCAACAACAAACGCCAGGCAGCCAGGGCCGTGCTCCGCACGCGTGGCGCCCTGTTGAGAGAAGGCAAAACCCACACCCCGACCCATTGGAAAAGCACAAAGTTGCCGGCCCAAAATGACGTATGCCCAACAAAACCATAGCCAACCCCATCCCAATTCTGCAGCGGCTGGCACAACAACGCGGCTGGAGCAACATCGACTGGCAACGGTTTTTAGACCCGACGCCACCGATCACCAACACACTCCGCGCCCTGCCGGGCACCGATCTGGCCCTCGCGCGCATCGCCAAGGCGGTCAAAAACAACGAGCGGATCCTGGTTTATGGCGACTACGATGTGGACGGGATCACCTCCGTCAGCCTGCTAATAAAAACGATCCGCGCCACCCAATGCCGCTGGCTCCACTGGCAAATACCGGACCGGAATGCCGCCGATTACGGATTGGACCACGCGGCCGTGGACCGTTTGCTGGCCACCGCCCCCCGGCCCAACCTCGTCATCACTTTAGATTGCGGCTCCGGCGCTACGACCGAAATCCAACGTTTAGCCGACCAAGGCATCGATACGATCGTCATTGATCATCATCAAACCGTCCCCAACGCCCCCCATCCCAGCATTGCCCACCTCAACCCCAAAGCCCACCTGTTACCCGAACCGCTGGCCACCGATCTAGGGCGCCTCTGCACCGCCGGCCTGGCTTTCCTCTTCACCGAACTCCTGCAGACGCACCTGGAGCTTCCGGATACCAACCGCCAGGCCCACCTTATCATTGCCGGCCTGGGCACCATTGCCGACGCGGTGGAACTCCAAGGCACCAACCGAAACATCGTTAAACTGGCGCTCCGCGCGATCAACGACAAGCAAACCCTGCAACAACTGCCCGGATTGGCCTGCCAGATGGAAACCAACGAGAGCATCAAAGCCCAACAACTGGCTTTCGGGATCGTGCCCAAACTCAACGCCACCGGCCGCATCGCGCGCGCGGATATCGCGGTTGATCTCTTGTTAACGAATAACGCGGACCAAGCCAAACAACTGGCGCAACGTTGCACGGAGCTCAACGACCAGCGTAAAGAGATCCAGCAACACATCATGGAAGAGGCCGAACAATTGGCCCTCACCTCGCTCGCTCGCGACCCCAACCAGGGCGTCCTCCTCCTGTACCGCGAAAACTGGCATCCCAGCATTGTGGGCATCGTGGCCGGCCGGCTCAAAGACAACCTCCAAAGAAGCATAATTCTACTGGGGCGCCACAACGACGGTTATTGGCGGGGATCGGGACGCAACTTTGGCAACGGGGATCTCGGTCAAATTGCGGTTGCCCTCGTGAATCGCAAGCTGGCGCATCGCGGCGGCGGACATCGGCAAGCCATCGGTCTCAAAGCGACCACCGAGCAGCTCGACCAAGCCGCCGCCTGGCTGCAAGCCAACTACCGGCACGATCCGGCGCAAGCGACGCAAACAGAGTACATTGGCGACTGGGACGAACTGCCGCCCGAAGAATGGTGCCAGCTCTTCAACCGTTTGGAGCCCTTTGGGCAAGGGAACCCCAAACCCAGCCTCCGCGCCCAGCACATGCAAGCGGCGCACGCCAGCGCCCCCCTCATAACCAAGCTCAACCACGTTTGGGCGATGAAGAACAGCTTCACCAACGCCGCAGGAAAAACCATCGAGGTCATCACCAAGAACCTCGCGGTCGGCATCTGCGAATGGACTACCGGATCGCAACACCAATTAGACCTCGCGGTGGGAGCCAAAGAATATCACGGCCGCCGCTACTTCAACTGGGTTGCCCTGCAGAGCCGCAAAACACCCGTATTCACCAATTAACCGTAACCACCTCCGCGCCACCGACCCGGCCCAAGGCCGCCGTCACCAACGCCCTTTGCTGATGAAAGTAACCCACGTATCCCTCCGCCCCACTGAAGCCGCACAAACCCACAACGTCCCCGCGCTGACCCCGGAGCTGCTGGCCGCCACCGCGGCGCGCTACTCGCGGAACAACGAAGGCCTCACCGCCATCCTCGATAAAATCGATCCCAACCATCCGGACAAATCGGTCGACGCCATCTTCCGGATGGTGGACTACGGCCACCAATCCATTGCCGACATGGTACCCATTGCCATGTTCATGGATACGCTCTCCATTTGGCTGGTCTATTACATGTGGACGATTTGCCCCACCGCTGGCGGCCAGGAATCCTCCACCCGCTACCTCAAACTGTCCGCTGACGGGCTGCCCGCCGCCGCCGAGCTGGGCATCCCGGCACACCTGCAAAACGACTGGGCCGGCGCTAACACCGCCGGCTTTGCGGCCTACCAAAGCGCGCTGCAGCTCTGGGGGGAAATTGCGGAGCAACACCCCGAAATGATGGGCATCCCCCCTGCCCTGCTCAGCGACCCCGCTGAAGCGGCCGTAAAAAAGGTTGCCCGTCTGCGCCGCAACTACGCCTTCGACCGCGCCCGCTATTTCCTGCCGGTCGGCGCCACCACTAATTGCATGATGATCATGTCCGCGCGCGGCTGGGTAACCCTCTGCCAGCACCTTCTTTCGCACCCGTTGCCCGAGCCGCGGGCATTGGGAGAACAGATCAAAAAGCAGCTCGCGCTCAGCGCGCCCCGGATGCTCAAACACGCCGGCTATACCGAAGCCCATTGCCAAATAAATGCGGCCGACTTCCACAAGCTGGTGGACCAGGCCAACCAACCACGCGGGCCCATTACGGCCGAGCACGAAATGCCGAGCAAACCGCGGCTGCAAACCTTGCTGCCACCGGAGCTCGACCCAAGACCCACGCCCAGCCAGATTGGGGCCGACGCGCAATTCGCTGCGGATCTGGCCATGCACCATAACCGCTACGCACCGACCGGCAAAAGCCTCCAACGCACCAGCGTAAGGTTCAGCTGGCCGGCGGTATCCTTTGCCGAAATCCGCGACCTGAACCGGCACCGCACCGGCACCAAACATTCCCCCCAAATTCCGCAAGGCTTCTACTTCGCGCTCGACCAACTGCCCCCTGGCAACAACGGCTACCGGGCCCGGCTGCTGGCGATCGCTCAAACCGGCGTGCAGGCTACCAACCAGGCCCTGCGGCTCCTGCGCGAAGCCGACCCCACCTACATCTACTGGACGTTACTGGGCACCGCGTATCCGTTTGAGCACACCACCACCGCCGACAAGTTTCTGTACGAAGCCGAGCTGCGCACCGGCCTCGGCGCCCATTATCGGTACGCCCGGCACCTGCGCGATGTGCTCGCCCTCTGGTACACCGAGTTTCCCGCAACCAAAGGGCTCGTGCTGGAAGGAAGCGCCGAGCCGGAATAGCGACCCTAGCCGCCATGCCGGTCGCATTCACCAAACTCGTATTCCTCCAGGAACCTGGCCGCAACTGCCAGCGGGCTGCGGAGCTCACATTGGAGTTTGACCTCTACCTGGGCCAGCACCAGGACCGGCCCCGCTTCCACGCGCGCCTGCTCGGAATCAGCCGCTGCACCATAAACCGGGAGCCATTCCCCGCCGTAGACCTGCTGGCCGGCTTTACCGACCCCGCGCGGTTTCTCGAACAAACCACCAGCGAGTTTCTTAAACACGCCGAAAAAGAACCGGCCTTGTACTTAAGCCAGGCCAAACCGCTGCCTCCGCAACTAACGCCAGAAATAATCAACACCCAGGAGCGTCCCCTCCCCTTCCAACAACCGTGAGCAACCCCATCACCGCCGAATACGTAGAAGCCGCCCAGCAATGCCTGCGTCGCGCCGTAGCCCTGGCCACAAAAACACACCTCCAAGCGATCCAAACACCGCAGGAGGTCATCCGTCTCCGGGAGGGCAGCAAGTTTGAGGCGTTCGTTGAACACGCCCTCGAAAACCCCGATGAATTCAAACGGCTCTTGGCTACTATCAATCAAGCCGCCGAGGAACACGGCTGGCCTCCCGACCCGGTCAGTTGGAAGCACAAGCCCAAAACCGCCGCCAAACCGTTCGCCCAGGAAATCCTCGCCGTAAAACCCAACGAAATCCAAGTCTTTTACCAATCGTCACTCGAGAGCCGAACCGCGCCAGCGCGGTCCGGCCGCCCCGACCTGCTCCTCTGGACCGGAACCAAATGGGCCATCATCGACTTCAAATCCACCGACGAAGCGGCAACGGAACACGCCCTCCAACTTAACCACTACCACCGCCTGCTCAAAGAAACAATCGCCGCGCTCAAAGCGGACCACCCGGAACTCACGGCGACAACGATATTTCCCGAGGGCTTCATTCTGCACGCCGCCCCGCCCCAATTCAGCACCGAAAAAGATTACTTCGTGATCCACCGCATACCGTTTGCAAGCGGCGCCGCCCTGTACGAAGAAATCCTCCAAAAACTAGCGGCCCCGCCCGCTCCCAACCCCTTCCAGGAGCTGCCGGTGCTTATATCGACCTGCGACACCTGCGGCTTCCGCATCCACTGCCACACCAATACCGCCAGCAACAACTTACACCGGGTTGACCGGCTCCACCTCAACAGTGCGACCAAAGAATGGCTCAGCCACCAAAACATACGCAACCTGGACCAGCTCGAAACCGAGCTGGTCACCAACCCCAACAGCGCGATTACCACGTTCCTGACCAAAGGAATCGAAAAAGTGCGCCAAGCCATCCTCCGTGAAATAGCGGAACGAAAAGCCCACACCTGGTCGTTGCAATTCCGGCCGCTCCGCACCTGGAAAAAGAATTACGTTATCTACGCCTCCACTCTCGAAACCAAAATGGAGGAGGAAGTCGAGCCCGCGCAGCCGTCCAACCTCAACCAACGCCAGCGGACGCGGCAAGAATACGTGCGGATTCCCAACGACGCCAACCAGTCCACCAGCATCGCCGCCTACCTTGGCTTCGACACCGCCGCAAAAAGGCCGGCGGTAATCGTTTGTTGGGACAAGGATGACACCGAGCGGGCCCAAGCCGCGGTACGCAAGTATCAGCGCGACCCCAACCAAGAGAAAAGCCGCGTGCTCTGCCTCCAACAAATACTGCGGGAAGAGCTCCCCGTGCCGCTCATCGCCGCCACCCCCGAGGGCTACCAAACGCTGCTCGCCCAGGGAACCCACCAAACCGGCAAACAATTCGACGCCTGGGCCGCACAAGCCTTAGCGGCGGCCACCGCCGCCGCTGCTGCCGCCACCAGTACCACCACCCAAGCGGCGATCCAACAATCAAGCCTGGCCAATTACACGCAGAGCATAGAAACGTTGTGGCAACGCCTATGGCAATTGTGGGAGGAAACCACCTGACCGCGCGCTTGGCTCCCCGCGCCATTTTCTAATGAACCCAAACAATAAACAAAACTGCCACCAACTTGGTTCCGACTACGCAAAACTCCTGGAACTCGAGTTAGATGTGGTCGAAAACCAGGAATGGCAGACGCATCGCGAACCGATCGAAAAGCTGCTCGCGGACGGCCAAGCCATCGGCCCGGTGGTCCACGCCCAATGCACGCCGATCTTCTCCAAGGCCAAACAGCCTAAAATCATTCGCCTGCAATGGGAACTAAAAATCGAACACGATCAACAAAACCAGACCAAATTGCCGATCAACGCCGGAGTTTGTCTGGTCTCCCCGGAAATCACCACTACGGGGACCGGCACCCGCAAGATCCGGGCAAAAGGCGCGCTCAAAACACTTGCCACCGATCACGTCATCCTCACCACCGATCCGACCCAAAGCATTGAGCCCGGCCAATACCTGATCGAGAACACCCAGGAATACGCGCGGCGGCTCAAAGCGTGCCTCAAAAAGGCCAATAAAGCTTACCCGGTCTTCCCCAATTCCACCCCGCGGACCCCAAACTGGGCCATCCGCGGCGTCGACCAAGATCAAGCCATCGCGGAAGCCTTGGCGGCCGAAAGCATGTTTGTCATCCAAGGCCCGCCGGGCACCGGCAAAACCTACGTGCTGGCAAAAATCGCGCTCGCTGAGCTAAAGCGTCACAAACGAGTCTACGTGGTGGGTTTCTCCAACCAAGCCGTCGAAAACGCGCTGCTGGAAATCCGCCACGTCTCCGAACAATCGGTAACGGTCTACAAGAAAGGCGACCGTCGGGAAATCGACGCGGACCCGCCGCTACCGGAAACCGACGACGGGCAGTTGGCCAGCCACGAGCCCATCTGCATCGGGGCCACTTTTCATAGCCTGGTAACGGCGGACCACCTGACCATTGCGGATGTCATTCTCATTGATGAAGCGGGGCAGGTCCCGATTTACTGCGCCGCCCTGCTCCCGCAGTTTGGAAAGAAACTGGTCTTCTTCGGCGACCATAAACAGCTAGCGCCCGTCAGCCCGTTGCCCCAACCCGAAAACATCCCCACCTCCGCGCTGACTCACATCCTGGCCTGCATGCAGGCCCAGCAAATCGATCAGGCGGTGGGGCTCATCAAAACCCAACGGCTGTGCCAACCCATCTGCGCCGCGGTCCGCGACCACTTCTACGGCGGCGGAATAACCGGCCTGAACCTCCAACCAACGGAACGCAATCGCAGCTCGAAGGTAACCGGCACCGCCTACCCGGGCGAACTCGTGCTAATCCCGCATAGCCACCAGGGTTCCGGACAATTCAACGAACCGGAGGCGCTGATCATCCAAAATATCATCCTGGACCTGCTGTTGCTTGGCCAAGTTAGCATCGACCAAAAACCGCCCCGGCCGGTGAAACCCGAGGACATCGTCGTCCTGGCGCCGTACCGTTGGCAGACCAAAACCCTCCAGAAAAAGCTGGGGCTGGGGCTGACACGGGGCGTCACCATCGGCACCGTCGACAAAATGCAGGGGCAGAGCGTGCCGATCTGCATCTATAGCATGACCGCCGGCCATCCCATCGACATCGCCCACCAGGCCGAGTTTCTCTTCGACGCCCATCGGTTCAATGTGGCCATCTCCCGAAGCAAAGCCCAGTGCCTCATCGTTGGCAACCTGCAAAGCCACTGCGATGCCCAACCCAAAACCGCTCGGGGCCTGGTGGCCCAACATCAGATTGTGCCGCTGCTGCGCCAAGCCGCCCAAGGTCACTATCAAAGCCCGCCGGCATTGGCCACCCTCCCGTGATCAACACCGCCCAAATAATCCAGACTATCAGCGTTGGGCTGGGCGCCGTAATGACGCTGTTTGTGCTGCGCCAAAACGGGCTCAAAGTCCAAGGCCAGGTGTTAGCGGCTATCTCCGCCTTCATTACCGCCTGGAATATCGCCGATATTGCCATCGCCCAAACCAGCAACCAAACCTACTTCCACAATTGGTGGAACACCAAAGCCACGGCGATCCTATTCCTGCCCGCGATGCTGCTCCATCTGCTCCTGCTCAAGCGGAGCTCGCGAAAAAAGTACGCCATTCCGCTCGGCTACATCACCAACGCCATGATTTTCCTGCCCGCCCTGGCGGGCCATCTCGTGGTCACCACCCCAGCCCGATACCCCGGCGCCGCGCAAGGCTCCAGCGAACTCCAATGGTGGGCGCCAATCTACCTGTCCGAACTCGTCATCCTCGTTTACCTGGCCTACAACACTGCCAAGAGCCGCAACCTGGGCCAAACCAGCCAAGGCGTAGCCACCACCCTCCTGGCGCTAACCGGCCTCAACGAGCTCCTGCCGCTCTTCGACATAAAAACCTATCCGGGCACCACCGTCGCGATTATCAGCCTGACGGGCCCCGGAACCCTGGCCTACCAGATGCTCACCGCTTACGGCCTGGCCCGGGAAATAACCTGCAGCAGTTACAAACAAATGGACTTCTGGGCCGAGTGGCTGGCGCGCGGCCTCATCCCCGTCCTGCTGGGCACCACCGGTCTGGCCCTCATCATCGCCGCCAGTCCGCAAGCCCTGACCACCGAAACCGTCTGGGTCAGCCTTACGCTGCTCATGGCCAGCACGCTCGGTGGCTCGCTGGTGGCGCCCACCCTCTACGGACAATTCCACAAATGGATTGACCATCAACTGCTGGGCGCGCCGACGTCGTGGCACCTGCAAGTTAAACAATACGCGTTAAAAACGTTTGCCACCCCCCAAGGCGCCATCAACGAAGCCGAAAGCATCCTCCGCACCTGGCACCCCGGCACCATCCTCACCCACAAAGCGGCCGCCAACACCCCCACCCAAGTCACGGCTAACAAAGACGCAGCGAACACTCCACAAATCGAAGTTGCGATTGCCTTGCCGGCAGAAACGCGCGTCTTCAGCATCCACCGGACCAACACCGAAGTCAGCGCGCGGGATTATCTGAGCCTCGAAACGCTCGCCCTGACGGCCAGCCAAAAGGCGCACGAAGCTATCCTCAACCAGCAGCGGGAAGCCATCAAACAGGACGAACTCATGCAGCAAATGGCCTTGGGCATCATTTCCGGCCTGCACCACCTCATCCTGGATCCCCTCCAAACCCTGGAAAGGATTCAAAAGCAGAAAAGCCACCCGGGGCAAACCGCCGCCATCGGCCAAAGCATACTTTGCCTCCAAAACCTTAGAACCTACACCAAAGCCGCCGCCTTTTTCGGACAAAAGGCCAGCCCCGCCAAAACCAACGTCGACCTCAATACCGTGCTCGCGGACGTGCAGCGAGACAAAGCTCCCAAGGCGACGGCCCGCGGCACCCGGATCGACCTCGTCACCCACTGCACGGCAGCGGACATCACGGGCGACCAAGCCCTAATCAAGAAGGCCATCAACGAGCTGGTGCAAAACGCCATCGAAGCCACCCCGCTTGACCGGCCCAACCACATCGTAATCACGCTCAGCGAAAACGCGCGCCACTGGACGCTCCACATTACGGACACCGGCTGCGGCATCCCGGAACACCAACAAACCAAGCTATTCACGCCGTATTTCACCACCAAACAACCAACGATCTATCAAAACGGGTTTGGCCTGGGGCTGGTAACGGCCAAGAAAATACTCAACGCGCACCAGGCCCAAATCAGCATCCAATCCCAATGGGGAACCGGCACCACCGTTGAAATACGCCTGCCCAAAAGGGAAAAACCCGACCCCCAAGCGCACGAAAACTACGACCTTCAACGGACAACGCAAAGCAGCTAAAAGGTTCATATATGCACGCACAATCAGCCACCCCCATCACATTGAAAGAGCTGAAGCAACGCCTCGCAGCCGCCAAGGCAGACCGCACGTCATTGCCGGCCATTATAGAAGCCACCAAAGGGCCAATCGCCGACGCCGCCAAACGACCCACCCTAATGGCGATACTCACCCTGCGGGCCGCACAAAATGCGGTCCTCACCACCGACCAAACAAGAAACCAATGGTTGGAGCTCACCAGGAATCTACTTCCTTACAACGAACCCGGCACCCTGGCCTACGAAGCCAAACAAAAGGACCCCTCCATAACGCAACTTCTCGGGGCCGCCAGAACCTGGTTACCGACGCCCGCCCAACCCACCCTCGCCCCCCAACCCCCTTCACCACCGCCACCGCCACCGACTTCCCCCCCACCGCCCAAAGTTGAGCTCTACACCGACCAATGGAACCCAGCGGAACCGCCCGACTCCAGCCCCAAACCATTCCAAGTCAGGAGCGGACAGCAAAACCTGATTATCGAAGCCCCGGACGCCATAACCGCCATCCACGGCTTCATCCTCAATGCCGACTGGATTGAAAAAATCACCATCGCGCCCGCCCCCCGGTTTTCGCACACCGCCGTCCCCTACGAAGACCTCCAGGAACAACTCGAAAGCGAACCGATTCCCAACCTCAAAGACATCAAGGCCGAATGGCAAGGAAACCCGACCCAAGGATTTGCCAGCACCACCCAAGGCATCCACCTCAAGCGCCAATCCCTCACCACCATCCTCACGCAACCTTCCATCATGCTGGACATTCGCAACGGCCAAGTCGCTGGCATCGGCGAAAGAAACGACCTCATCAAGATCCGCGAAACGCTGGCCCAACAAATGTCCGCGATTAACCGAACCACGGCGGGCCTGGCTATCCTCACGCCCAAAAACGCGACCGCCCAGGAACTTAACCTGGCCGCCTTTGCCTCCGGTTACGCCCTTGCTAAATTCGACGCCGCCATCAGGCAGCAACCGGGCATCGACGAAGCCATCCTCAAAGAACGGTTCGCCGCCATAAAATTTGCGCCCCGCCAACCGGACGACCCCCCCAATCGCATCAGCCTCGAGGCCAGCGAAGGCGAGCCCCACTTGCTGCGCTGGAGCCCGCAAGTAATGGACCAGCTCAAGGGCGTCAACCAGGATCTCCTCGCGCACCACCACGCCTACTCTTCGGCACCCATGCGCTAGCCGACGCGCGAAAAGTCCAACCCGCGCTTGGCTCCCCGGCCCAAAGGCCAGGGTTGCCTGCGCCCTTTGCCGATGAACACCCCCAACAACATACTCGTGCTATTGCAACCCGAAAGCGGCCAGCTCCTTGGCTGGGGCGACGCCAAGCGCATGGAAGCGCTCGCGCAACGCACGCCCGCAAAACTCAAAACCTTGCGCGTCAGTTATAGCAGCGAACAGTTGCAAGCAGCCGTCAAAAGTAACGACAAAGCCAAGCAGATCTTCAAAGACCACCTGTTATCGCAAACCGCTCCCCCCCTTACAGAGCTGCGGGCGGCTTTCCCACGCGCCGGCATTGGGATCAACCCGCAGGGCAAGCTAAGGATCATCGACCCGCTTAATCCGGACGAACCCAAAACGATGGAATGGGCGCCCCAACAAAACGAAAACCAGCAGCAAATCTGGAACGAGCTCAACCGCACCAACGAAAAAGACCGCCTTTCAGAAAAGGCCGCTGATTACCTTCGCTTCACCGAGGAAGCCGCCGCCGTCCTGGAAAAACGCCTCCGGCAACTGGACAAAGACCGCATAGCGCAGATGAAACTGGTTTATGGTCCCATCGCCGCTCAACTCGACCCCGGCGCGCCGACGGTCAAGCCCGTGCGCCCCAACACCCCGGATCAATGGGCGGCGCTGGAAAAAGCGGTCAACAATCCGGCTGGCATGCCCGCGGAACAAAAGTTCTCCGTTACTTACCCTGGTCGCAACTCCGTAACGATGCGGCTGGACAATAAGAAGCTGCAAGAAAACCCGAACGAAGCGATCAAACAAACCATCCACCAGGTTAACACGCCGGAACAGAAACTGGAAGAAGCCATCGGCCGGGACCCCTCGCTGCTGCACCGCGACCAAATCACCGACCGGCTGTACGCCCACTTCGAAAGCACTAAGACTCCGGAAGAACACCAATCCAACCACCTGGAACAGCAGGAAGAGCAAGCGCCAAACCAGGCGCCCGTCAGGACCCGCTAAACCACCGCGACCGAACCGTGCAAGGTTGAGCCGGCGACCGGAGTTGCCAGGCCGCGCGCTTAGCCAAGGGCGCAACGGGGAGCCAATGCGGCCACCGCCTCAATGCGCAGTCGCACTAGACTGGCGGCATGACTACGGCAGCCAACTTAATCTTTCCCACCCGCCTCACCTTCCACAACGCGCGCCCCGCCTTCGAAAAGCTCTCCCGTTTTCTCACCTGGTCCAACCACACCATCCGTTGGAAGCCAAAGCGGGAACCGGGCGAACGCGCCCCCACCTACCACGAGTTCCTCGACCACTATCAAATCCCCATCCCACCGCTGCTCGCGTTTGCAACTTGATGGCTGACGCAAACGCCGCGGGCTTGACCCGAAAAGCAGTGGACCCGAAAAGCAGTGCCCGCGATGACAGGACAATTAAACCATTGCCGTACGCACCGCCGGCAACTGTCGCGCGGGCAAACCGGAGCACCTTCCTACCTGTTGGCTCACCGCACAACAAGCGATAATCCCGGCGTAAACACCCAGGCGCCGGCGTCATTTTCCTATGCTATTAAACGAACCCATCACCAATTTAAACATCCTCGCGCTGGACTTTGAGACCAGCGGCGCCGTAAAAAACTACGACGAAAAGCCCATCCAAATCGGCGTCGCCATCATGCGGGCCGGACAGATTTCGCCGGCGGAATGCTGGCAAAGCAACCTGCACCTTCCCAAAGAACACCCCATTAATCCGTTCGCCCAGAGTATTCACCGCCTCCACCATGAGGACCTGGTAAACGCGCCGACCATATACGACATTTGGCCCAAGCTGCTGACCACGCTCCAAAACATCCACTGCCTGTCGGCCCACAACATCCCGTGTGAGCGAAAAGTCCTCCACCGAACTTTTCCGCTGCACACCTTCGGCCCCTGGCTCGACACGCTGAAAATCTCCCGCCATTACCGTTTATGTCCGCACGGCAATTGTCTGGCCGATGTGCTGCACCACCAAGGGCTCTACCAGGAGGCCATCAATCTCAGCCAGGGCCGCTCCGCGCATGATGCGTTGTTCGATGCGATCGGCTGCCTGCTGCTCCTCCAAAAGGCGGCAGCGCTGCACGGACCGGACATATTCCAGCACATCGATTACCGCACTCGTTAAAGGGCGGCAAACCCCCTGCCATCCCCAACCATTAAAGCTGCCACAATGGCTGGGGATTAGCATAAGCCGCGAAAGGACATGCTACCCACTATCTTATGCGCCAAATCGCAATCCTGCTCTTATGCTGGGGAACCGTGTTCGCCGAACACCCGGCCTTTTCCCAAACGTTAAGCGACTTGCCCAAAGCAACCCGGGTCTGGACCGAACGTAACATGCGGGCCGGCCTGAGCATGGAAACCAACGACGCGGGCGTGATCCGGCTGGGGGCCATCGACGACACCGCCAACACCTATCTCATCAGCTCCCTTTCGCTTTTCGATCGGCTGTACCAGGATAATCAATGGGTTACCGTGTTGACCCCGAAAACCTGCCTGCACAAAATCTCCTCGGGCGGCCGTCAAAGCTGGGTCAAAAGCATCAGTGTTACCAACAACGCCACCCCCAAAATCCTGACGGCGCTACCCAACGGACAGTTGAGCTTTGTGCAGCAAAAGCTCGACGAAGCGGGTCACTACCACCTCGAATTTATGCAGTTGGATCCGAATCTTCCCGATCCCTGGAGCCAACCAACCGCCGCCTACACCACCACCTTGGACGGGCCAACCGAGCAATTTGTAAGCGCCACGGCTGCCGACGGCACCTATGCCATCGCCGCCATTACCACCTCGATCACCTACAACACCAAGAGGGTGCTGGTTTTCTTTAACACCGCCACCAGCGCGTTGATCCAAAGCTACCAGGCACCCGGGCAAGGTGATTACTACATGGGCCAAATCTGTTACGACACGCAGGGAAACCTGATCCTTACCGCAGGCACCCCCGACCCAGTGCTCAAAGGCAACGTTACGACTATTAAATACAGTCCCCAAGGCACGCCCATCTGGACCAAGTTCTACAACGCCACCTTAACGGACAACGAATATAGCACCGCCCTCACCACCGACCCTTCCGACAGGATTTATGTGGCGGCCGTGACCGAAGGATTTGCCGGCCAAACCTCCACCCTCCTCCGCTACGACAGCAACGGCAACGAACTCTGGGTTTACACCGGTGACACCCTGGACGTTTCCTCCTGGTCCGACCTGCGCGCGGACGCTACCGGCGTGTACGCGGTCGGCCGCCTGGCCAACGGCAACGCCACCAAATCCGCCGTCGCCCGGTTTACTTCTCAAGCCGAACGCAGTTGGATCACCACCTTCGCCACGCGCTCCGGCGCCAACAACGGGCTGCGCAAGATCGTTTACGCCGACGGATCCAAAATCCAAGCCGTTGGCCTCGACGAAGTAGCCACCTTGGGCAGCTGCGCGTACGCAACGGAGCTCAACAGTGCGGGAACGCTCGTCTGGGAAAAACACCAATATGGGCCCACACCGCTAAGCGACACCTTCCTGGCCGCCAAACGGCAAACCAGCGGCACCCTCATCTTTGCCAGCACGGAGAACACCTACTGGGAACCTGTGCAAAACAATACTTACACCACTGCCACCCTCAAAAACGGGGCCGTCGTCACGCAAATCAACCCCAACACGCTCACCCGCAACACCGGCCCCACCCTGACGCTCAGCCCCAAGAACGGCACCTACATCGGGTGGCACTACACCACCGAAGGCCCCAAACTGGGCTATAACATCATAGCCCAGGCCGACGACACGATCCAGGGCGTGGAATGGATCGAGATTCAGGCGGCTAACGACGGAAATCCGGTAAATTATGGGGATGCGCTCCTTCCCCCCTCGGCCGCCACTGCCACCAAAATCGCCACCCTAAACAATGGCGGCACGGTGCCCGGCGATTACCTTACGGCCCTGGAATTCCCGCTTACGGCAACTACGTTTGCCGTCGACGGACAGGGAGAGCTCAGCCTGGTTACCACCACCATGAAGCTGCACAAACCCACGCCCGAAATCACCCAGCAACCGGAAAGCCGCACGCTTCCCTATGGCACCAACTGCACCTTCACCGTAGTGGCCCAAGGCATAGGAACACTCAAATACCAATGGTATTTCAACGGCAGCCGCCTGGCCAATGCCACCAACTCCTGGCTCAAAGTAAACAACCTCGGCACCGAACACAACGGTCCCTACATCGTTCGGATCACCGATGACATCGATACCACCCAATCCCTCGAAGCCCGCCTGACCGTGATCCCCGTCAGTGATCCACTACTGGGCGCCTGGGAATACCGATGGAACATCCTCATCGGAGAACAGGCAAGCTTACGGGCCATTGCCGCGCTCGAAACCGCCACCCTCGTGCTCGTGGAAAGAACCCCGCTAACGCTTAGCCAGCCGACCGTGCAACTGACCTGGCTCGACAGCAACGGCAACGAACTGCAAGGATGGCTGGCGCCCGGCAGAACAGCTACCGTAAGAGCGGCGGCCGACACCACCAATGCGCTCTGGTTCGTGGTCGAGCAAGACGCCAAGGAAATTCTTTACCTAGCCAACCACACGTTCGTAAAACCGGTTTGGACCAACAGCCTGCCACCCGGGTTCACCCCCACACAAATCACGGCCACTTACGACCTGCAAGCGTTTCTGGCGTTCACCCCCGACGGCGCCTCCACCCCCTCGCTGCTGCGTTTCCAGGCCGACCCCTTGGGCCATGTGACCATGAACCAGTATCCGGAGGAGAACCTCCCCGTAGGCCGCCTCTTCCTCGGCACCTGCGGCAACAAGGCATTGCTCTCCATTGATAACCCGCCTATTACCACCATCGCCATCGCCGACCCCAGCGGCATCACTCTCCTCGCCACCAACCCAATCACCGACGGTGCCACTACGCTCGGCACCGTCAGCCAACGAAATACTGGCCAAAACGCCTGGATCCTCTATCAAAACACCAGGGGAATTTACACCTGGAATTACGCGCTAAACCAGGCGTACGGCCCGCTGGCCACACCGGCAGCATTGCAGCCGCAAACCACCGTGGTCAGCCCCAACGGCACCCTCTACCTGCTTTCCACTGCGATCGGCGGAACGGAAGCCACCTGGTTCACGATCGACCCCACCAGCGGCACCTGGAAACAAGGGGCCACCCTGCCCACCCAATCACCCTGGCTGCTGGACACCTTCGGCAACAACCTGGTTATGGCCGACACCGAAATGCGCCTCACTTCCGGCCTGGACATCCACCTCGAACTTTTTGCCAGCGACCTGACCAGTATCTGGGCCACCAGCTACTCCGGTTCCTCCGACTACCAACCCGATCTTCCCCAACTCATCCGCAGCGCCGGGAGCAAGGGGGTTTACGTCGGGGGGGCCGGCCGGGACCTGCTCGGCTTCGACTACCTCACCCTGCTCTTCTACCGTCCCAACCCGCGGCCAATCATACTGAGCACCTCGTCCCCCCTCACCCTCGGCAAAGCGCAATCCGGCACCCTTAGCGTCGAGGCCACCGGCAACCAACCGCTCACCTGCCAATGGTTCAAAAACGGGACCCTCATTACCGGCGCCGTGGCCAGCACGTATACCATCACCACGATGTCCGCCGACCAAGCCGGCAGCTACACCGCTCGCGTTGCTAACGACTACGGCGCTACGCTCAGCCCGGCAATAACCGTTTCCTACAACCCGGCCCCGTATATCATCACCCAGCCGCAGGGAACCAATGATTACCCGGGGAAAAACGTTGCCATGCAGGTCGTAGCGGCCGGAGAAGCGCCCCTGGCCTACCAATGGTACAAAAATGGCGCGGCCGTATCCGGGCAAGTTGCCGACCGGCTAACCTTTCCGGCAATTCAAGGAAACGAAGGCAGCTACACCGTAGCCGTCAAAAACGCCGCGGGCCAGATCTTAAGCACACCAGCCGTAATCAGCACCAAAGTAATCGCCCCGCCCGTAGTGACCGGAAACATTACCAACCAAACCGTAAAGCTGGGGACCAACGTCATCTGGACGGCCACCGCGGTCGGCGAAGTAATGACCACCCAATGGTACAGAAACGGAGCACCGCTCAGCGCGGCCACCAACGCCACACTTAGCATTACCAACGTCGGGCTCGCCGACGAAGGCGCCTACTATTTCCAAGCTGCCAATTACGCCGGCACAAACCGAAGCGCCACGGGCCAGCTCGCCATCCTCATCGTGGCGCCCACGCTCACCACCCAACCCACCGGCACCAACGTGCCTTACCTCACGACCCTCAACCTCAAAGTCGTCGCCACCGGAGACCTCCTCACTTACCAATGGAGAAAGAACGGGACGAGTCTAACCGGACAAACCGCGCCCGGCTTGACCCTCTCCAACGTCCCGCAAACCGCCGCGGGCGATTACACCGTAAGCATTACCAACCGCACCGCCGCCATCACTAGCAGCGTAGCGGTCGTCACCGTAACGCTCACCGCCCCGCTACTGACCTTGCAACCGACCAACCAAACGGTCCCCTACAAATCCGCCGCCACCCTCGCGGCGGATGCCAAAGGCTACGGCACAATCCTGTTCCAGTGGTACTTCAACAATGCCGTTATCCCCGGTGCCACCAGCAAAACCTTCACTATCGCCGCCGCCCAACTCACTAATTCCGGCAGCTACAAGATGGAGGCCAGGAACACCATCGGCTCCACCTTCACCACGCCGATCACCTTAACCGTCAGCCTCAATGCGCCCACCATTACCAGCCTCAGCCCCTCGCTTACGACCAACCTGGGCGCCACAGTAGTAACCAGCGTCAAAGCCACCGGAGATCTGTTAACCTACCAATGGAGCCTCAACAGCTTCAACCTGACTGGCGCCACCAATGCCACCAACGTCTTCGTGCTCGGCCCCCACACCACCGGCGCTTACCGCGTCAAAATCTCCAATGCGGGCGGCACGCTCACCAGCAGCGCCATCACGATTACGGACAACGGCCGCCAAATCACGCCCCAAATCCGCCTCCTCCAAACCACCCCCGGACTCATCCAGCTCCAACTCACCGGGGTGCCTGAGGAGTACCTGACCTTGGAAGCGACCGAAGACCTCAAACAATGGAGCTACATCGACACCGTACTAATAGGCACCAAGGGGACCGGACAATACCCGGTTCCGATCACCGCTACGATCAGACTATTCCGCGCCACACGATGAAACCGCGACGCCACCGCAACGACCCATCGCCAGCAACCCTCAACAAAAGCATGTCCATCAAATACTACCTCATCGACACTAACGTTCTCCTGCACGATCCCACCTCCATCTTTGCCTTTGCGGACAACAAAGTCATCATCACCCAATATGTGCTGGAGGAACTGGACCATCACAAAACGGGCAATGCCGACATCAATTTCAACGCCCGGGAGGTGGTCCGCAAAATCCGGCAGCTCAACAACAACGCCAAAAAAGGCCAAACCCTGGCAACCGGGCTCCCCACCCCGGGCGGCGGAACCATCCAGGTCGTTATGGATGACGAAACGCGCCCGGTGCGCGGCGCCCGCAATGACGATAAAATACTCCAGCTGGGGCTGCGCTTTCACAAAGAGTCCAAATTGCGCAATCCGCTCATCGTAGTCACCAAAGATGGTTTGATGGAATTCAAAGCCCAGGGGCTGGGACTCAAAGCGGAAGATTACGAACACGAGCGGGTCCAGCTAGCGGACCGCTGCATCCCCACCATCCAACCCAGCACCGAGGACCTCAATAAAATCCACGACGCCACCAAAGGCTACAACCAAAACCACCCGGTCACGCTCCCAGGCTTCCTGGAAAACTACACCTACAAACTCAATGGCGAGCTGCAACACCTCAAGCCGGGCTACGTTATCCTGCAACTCGGCACGTTGCCCAACGACAACCGCAAGCAACTGGCCTTCATCGACGAAACGGACGCGCTCGAGCTCATCGTCGAAAAACCCAAGCTTTGCGAGCACCTCAAGCGCACGAACCCCATCCGGCCCAAAAACCTGGAGCAAAAAGCCGCAGTCCATGCCTTGCTGGACACCCGCAAAAAGCTCGTCTGCATGCTCGGGCGCGCCGGCACCGGCAAAACGCTGCTCGCCATTGCCGCCGCCTTGGAACTGGCGCACAAATCCACCACCAACGGGCTCTCCAACCCGGTCATCAAAGACGACGAGGAGGACGGCCACGACCTGCAAATCATCATCAGCCGCCCCATGGTCGCCGTCGGCAAAGAGATGGGCTTCTTGCCCGGATCCGCAGAAGACAAACTCCACCCCTGGATGACCCCGATTTTTGACAACCTCGAGGTCATTCTCGGGCCCCAAGAAGCGCGCAACCAGATTAACAACGGACGCCTCAAACTCGCTCCCATCCCGCTCATCCGTGGCCGCTCGCTCAACAACTGCATCCTGATCATTGATGAAGCGCAGAACCTCACGCCGCACGAAGCCAAAACCATCATCACGCGCGCCGGCAAAAACTGCCGGGTCGTCCTCTGCGGCGACCCCAGCCAAATCGACCATAATTACATGGACGCCACCAATAACGGGCTCTCCTATACCGCCGCTCGCATGGATGCCTTCCCGTTTGTTGCCGTCGTAACCCTCATCGACGGCGTGCGCAGCCGCCTCAGCGAAGCGGCCACCGAAGCACTCTAAGCACATAACCCACTAACTGAACTTGTGACCACCGAGCGCCTTCGATGCTTCACCGAGCTGGTCTCGCATGGTGTCGCAGCTGGCGAGCTTCACTGGCCCGCAGTGGGTTTTGCAGAGACGCAGGCCAAGCGTGCTGAGGGATTAAAGTTCCCCGGCCTAA
>SESG01007188.1_pt1 | contig 19398 bp, 14 predicted proteins | sample 3171421 | NCBI WGS metagenome assembly SESG01 (sample SAMN10866946, study PRJNA518727) | freshwater metagenome | biome: subpolar coniferous forest; feature: holomictic lake; material: water; isolation source: holomictic Lake 227, 6 m and 8 m depth | place: Canada: near Kenora, Ontario | collected... | reverse complement strand
GGCTGATGCCGCTGTGACCGGGGCCGCCGGTGCGGACCGCCGTTGTACAATAATCGGCTCGCGTGCCACTGGTGATAAAGGTTTTGGAACCGTTGACAATATATTTATCGCCTTTGCGGACAGCGCGCGTCAAAAGGTTGGCCACATCAGAGCCGCCGCTAGGCTCAGTTACCGCCAGAACGGCAACCTGATCGCCTGCAAAAACCGGCGGGACATATTTTTGTTTTTGTGCTTCCGTACCCAATGCTAGAATCGGTGGCACGGCAATGGCACTGCATCCCAGGCTCGATACCAGTCCCGTCGAGCCACAGCGCATAATCTCTTCTGTATAGGCCACCTGATGGAAAATATCAGCCGGCGTCCCTCCATATTCTTCAGGTGAACCAAGACCTAGCAGACCGGCATCGCCAGCCTTTTTATACAACTCTATCGGGAAGGTTCCCTCTTCTTCCCATTTTTCAACATGAGGAAGGATCTCTCTGGCAACAAATTTTCTGACGGTTTCACGAATCATCTGATGAGATTCGGTAAAATATTCTTCACTCATTTTTTCCTGTCTCTCCAAAATCTATAATATAATAATATTGCCTATCTGATCATCTGCCGGTACTTCGCAGAGCAAATATTGATCCTTATAAATACCCAGCTTTTTTTCTTCGCGAAAAGCCTTTTCTTCGGCAGACGATGTTCCGCCTAAGATATAACAAGCGGGAACGTGAGCCATAGCACTTGGGTCAATAGCAATAATCGCCGTGTCATCCCACGCGGCATCAGGGTTATCGCCCCTTTCAAAAAAACAATCGGGGATTTCATCGACACTTAATGACTGAAATAGTTTTAACACATACTCTTCTCTCTTCATGCCTTCGGGAACGGAAACATTGCCCAAGCCATCTGTCGCGAGCAGTAATTTGGTTTCACCACTTATACGCAGCTCCTCAATTTGAAAAAAATGCTGAGAGCGGCCTACCATCCAGAAATTATCTTTTGTTAATTGCTGAGTATTGCCAGATTGCAAATCACAGGCAAGAAGGACACTGTCACCGGTATGGAACATCAACCCGACAAGACCTTTTTCTGTTTTCAAGAGAAGGATACCGGTAAAAGTACAGCCATCGCGGAAAGATAATGATTTTATCAGCAACTCTGCTTTTGTTTTGATTTGCTTTTGCAGAGAAATTACTTCTTCATCATTGTAAACATAATCAGCGCAAAGAGCGTCAATCCCGGATAGCATTTTGAAGAACATCTTCATGAAATCGCGCGATGCTATAGAATTTCTGTCGGAGGCGTCGGCCACAGCAAAAAAGCCTTTCGCTAAATCCACAAGAAGACAATCTCCCACACCCGGGCAATTCTCCGCCCCACTGGATTTGCCCTGCAAGGTTGCTCCAAGAAATCCCGGAATGCGAATTGATCGCCTGTTTTTATTTAGCAGCATGGGTTCGCTTTCAGCAGAAATGCTATTTCTTCTGGCTTCGCCCCACCAATGCTCTTGTGGTGTACAAGACAACATCTTCGCCTCTTTGGTTTTTTATATTGTTTTGCGACACAATAACTCCACGCTTATCGTCTTTTTCCTGCAACTCGATAATTTCTGTCTCGCACCTTATAGTATCGCCGATTTTTACCGCTCCGGTAAAACGCACTTTATCCATCCCGTAAAAAGCGATAAAGGATTTAGGCAAAGCTACATAAGCCCCCAACCGGAAAATAAGGGCGCTGCCGACACACAGCGTCAACATGCCGTGGGCAATACGCTCGCCAAATGGCGTCTTTGCGGCATAATCAACATTTGTATGCAGCGGGTGCCAATCGCCGGTAAAAGCCGCAAACATGACAATATCTGTCTCCGTGATTGTCCTGCCCGGTGATATAAATTTTTCTCCTACCTTGTAGTCCTCAAAAGATTCCTTTTCCATATTATCCCCCGCTTATAGACTTTCTTCATTAATGCTAATGGCTGATGTGTCTTCCATCTTGATTATTCTCGCCCGGCCAAATACCTGTGTTACAAAATTACGAACATAGTAACGGACTGTATCGAGCTTCCCCTTGTAAAAAATAACATCCGCCTCAGAACAACCGCCCTGCTCAAGCTTCTTTTGTGCAATCAAGCCCTGCTCCAACAGCAGATGGCCGACTGCCACTTCCGCCATGCAATCCAAAAATCGCGTCGATGTAAGAGGAATCAAGCCCTGCTTCCCATCCTTATAATAACTGGCATAAACAGCAGCGATATCCACTACAGCTTCCAAAGCCTCCTTTAAGAGAGCCATCTCCGGGGAAAAAGCCGTATTGCTTCCATTTAACCGGATGAACTGCAAAATCTCTTCTGTCCAATCCCGAAAAACTTTACCGCCTTCCATCGTCAGTTTCCGGCCGATCAAATCCACCGACTGAACATAGTTAGTCCCGTCCCAAATCGATAAAATCTTGCAGTCGCGAGTGTACTGCTCTGCCGGATACTCTTTAGTGAAACCATATCCGCCTAAAATTTGAATGCCGTCGCGACCCATTTCAAAAATGCGGTCGGAACAGTAGGCCTTAACCAGCGGAGTCAGAAGCTCCATTCGGGATTGAGCCTTCTTGCGTTCCTCTTCAGATGATGATGCCTTAGCGATATCCTCCATAAAATAGGCCTGATAAACCAATGCCCGCATGCCTTCAGTCAATGACTTTAAATTCATCAACATTCGCCGGATATCGGCATGCTCCACAATCCTTACCCGATCACCCTTCTTCCCAAAGTGAACTCCCTGAACGCGATCCTTGGCGTAAGCTAAAACATTCGCGTACATATTCGCGCCAAAGGCTACCGACTCCAAACCAACGGCCATCCTGGCAATATTCACCATATCAAACATGTAAGCCAGGCCCATCCCGGGCTGACCGATCAGATGCGCGCGGCATTTGTCATTTTCGCCAAAGTTCATCACACAAGTTGCTGAACCGCTAAGTCCCATCTTGTGTTCTATCCCTATGCAGGCCACATCATTTACTTCACCCAAACTTCCATCTTCATTTACCCAAATCTTCGGCACCGCGAACAGCGATACACCTTTTGCTCCTGCCGGCGCCCCTTCGATACGCGCTATTACCAGGTGGATAATATTTTCGACCAGGTCATGCTCTCCGGAGGTAATGAATATCTTCGTCCCCTGTATCCGGTAAGAATCACCATCCGGCACAGCTTTTACCGAAACCAGATGCGCGTCTGTACCAACCGCAGGCTCCGTCAGACACATGGCGCCGCTCCATGTGCCATTGTACATCTTTTCCACAAACATCTGCCGCAGCTTATCGGTGCCGTATTTTTCAATCATCCCGCCGTTACCTGCGCCCATTCCGGAATAGCAGCAGAAAGCGAAGTTGGCGCTCATGATAAATTCCATGGCCGCCTCGGCAACTGTAAGAGGAAGGCCCTGCCCGCCGAAATCGGGTTTGGAAGCAAGAGCAAACCAGCCGCCTTCTCGAAATACATCCCAGCAGTGGTGGAAAGATTTAGGAACTGTCACCACGCCTTGATCAAAATGGGCGCCTTCCCTGTCTCCATCCTGAAATGTAGGGGCTATATCATTTGCGGCAATCTTGATGGCCTGATCAAGGATCATTTCAAAATCATCCTTGGAAAAATCCTTGTAGGGATCAAATCCCAATAATTTTTCTATACCCAACTGCTCATTTAATACAAACCGCACATCACGGTCGTCACGCTTATAAAAATTCTGCCCCATTTTTTATCCTCCGGTTTTTGAACTCTTTTTTCCTTCTTGACTAATACCTTTTTTAGTTAAAATCCCGTTGTTCAGGTAAATCATTATCTGCCTATTGGCCTCAGCCAAAGGGAATTTTTTTTGATTGAAATCAGGATTATATACATACTGGCGAATGGTCGCATCCATCGCGCCATAAATGACAAATGTAGCAATAGTAGGGGAAACATCACTGCGGAAAATGCCTTTATCCTGGCCTTCCTTAAATATTTTTTCTACTCCCATAAAGAAACTTTTATATAGTTGCCTGTCTTCTTTAGTATAAAACTGCCTCACTCTGGGAATATCTATAATCATCACTTTCATCAGTTCCGGATTAATCTCATAACTGGCAAAAATATAATCAAAAATCGCTTTGAGTTTATCAACGGGATCAGGCATTGTTTTATCCACATTTTCCACTTGCTTAATTAAAAACCCCCAGCGTTCGCGGAATATGGACAGCAGTATGTCTTCTTTGCTTTTAAAATATTGGTATAATGACCCGTAGGCCACACCGGCATGACCGGATATGTCCAGGGTACGGCAGGAATAGTATCCTTTTGTGGCAATAACTTTGATTGCCGAATTCAGGATAATGTCACGCTTGGATAATCCTTCTTTACTCATACAATACCCCCAAGCACTAAATAATGGATGCTGACGGGAACAAATACCATCGTGACTGACTGGTCAGTCACATCACTTTGTTAAATGAAATATCTTTTATTGTCAAGAATAATTTCAAATATTTTTTTCAAATATTTTTAATTAATTTTATGAGGATTTAAAGTTCTAAATGGACGAATTAATGCTAAAATTTAACCCCTTGATTTAAGGTCTGATTTCCCGTAACTACCTAAAAATAGGAAAATATTTAATTCCATTTCTTTCCCGCAGTGTCTTCACGATTTTATCACATCCTGACAACGGAGATTAGTCCTATATCATTCTGGAGTCTCAAACTTTCTCAATAGCTTACCGACATCTACAAATAAATATATTAATGCATGAGCTAAAACAATGATTACCATTTGAACTGTCGTTGTAATGCTGATTCAAACGTCCTGCGATTAAGCCAGCTAAAAAGAATTGAGGTGTCTTTTAAAAAGTGTTATAGAGTAATCATGCTTACGGAAAAAGATAAAATAACTATACGGGAAATATCTAAAAAATATTCAGCAAAACGTGTGCTATTATTTGGTTCTGGTCTTGATCCAGAAATTGAAGTCCGCGGCATTGACATAGCTGTAGAAGGCATTTCTCACGACGATTTCTTTCGTTATTATGGCGAACTTCTTTTTTCTCTAACCAAGCCTGTTGACGTAATTGACCTCGCGGGCACTTCAAAATTTATCAGCTTAATAAAACAAGAAGGGATTCCTATCTATGGCTAGTTTTAGGGCAAGACAGGAGATCGTATCATGAAAAAAGAAGTTTTGGATAAAATTAAAATATTAAAAAATAAATATGAACCCGATGGCTTTATAGTTCTGGGCGTCTTCGGTTCTTACGCAAGAGGAGAAGAAAACGACAAAAGCGACATTGATATTTTATATGAAATGACAGGAAGCTTTTATAAGAAGTATCCTGGTTGGGACGTCTTTCCGATTATTGATGAAATAGAAAAAGAATTCAGCGAGGCACTGGACAGAGACGTTGATCTGGCCAACAAAAACGCACTCAACGATATAGGGAAAAAATATATCCTGCCGGAGGTACAGTATGTCTAGCAGGAGCGATCTGGCGAAAGTAGAATTGATACTCAAATATATTAGCGATATTCAAAACATTATTGAAAGGCACGGTTCAATTGAAAAGGCATTAGATGATTACGAAGGTGATTACGCAATCATGATGTGCCTTGCTCAGATAGGTGAAGCAGTTAATAAAATAAGTGAGCTGGAAATATTAGAAAATATTCCTGTTCCCAAGATTTCCGGAATGCGCAATAGAATTATTCATGGTTATGAAGATATAGATAAAACAATCATCACAGAAGTTCTCACGGTTCATCTGCCTGATTTAAAAGAAATTTTAAAATCATATCTGAAGTAATCTTTTTGATATCTTCTGCTGGTTCAATCGTCCTTCGATGGAACCGAAACAATTGCTCCAGGTTAAAAAGGCAAATGAGGTAAACCATCAACAGCAGGAAGCCCGAATTCCGAAGTCCGGCTTATGCCGGATCGGTAATGACGGGGGATAGCTGATGTTGCCAATTTAATAGAACCGTCCCCAATATTTTTTGTGAAATCCTACTATTAGGTTCTTTAATCAGACCGAATTATAATCTGGTTTATACACTTTGCTCAGATTGTTTTCAGCACCAATTTATCCAAAGCAAAGCGTGGTCTTTCCTTTCCTTTCCTTATTTACGAATAATCTTTCTTTCTAATTTTGGCGCTTCTTTTACTTTGAGGGTTTCATTTATTTTTTTTAGAGCCACTACTAACTCCTCGTCAGAGTTAACCATAACCCTTCTCGGATCTTCCCTTTGATCTTCCCTCTGCTCACCTATTCTTTTTACTCTCCTTTCCTTTGTCTTTTTCTTCCATTATGGATACCCCATGTGCCGGAAGGATTACTTTAAGAATTAATGGCAATAAGCATCCTAATATGGTTTTAATTTTTCAATTAATAAGGCTACTATTAGACCGTTGAGAGATACATGGTTTACCTGTTTTACCTGTTCAAGTTCATAGGTTTTATATTTAACCCAAAGAGCACCAGGAATAGCACAGCTTGTTTTTTTACCTCTATAAACTTATCCCCTTCTTTTGATACATCTTCCAAACTTACTATTTTCATGACATTATTCCTTGATGATTTAAAATGCTTATTTGCGTGCCTGAAAACTTATAACCTATTTTAATTTTGAATTCAGCAGTTTTTTGGTTATTTTCGATTGAAAGGATGGATGCCTATCAAAATTATTGGATGCTTTACTTCAGCTTACTATAAGGAAGATAGTAGCGGACATGGTATTTTCGATCTGTTAAAGTTGAATAGCCAAAACAACAATAACTGAAAGGAGAAAAGACCATGTCGCAAAGAGATTATAGCAGGCAAGTAGCAAAGCGTCAAAGGATTAAGAAATCGACCCTTATAGTTGGGGTGGATATTGGCAAAGCATTCAACGCGGTGGGATTTATGGACAAGGATGGCAACGTTTTAAACAGTTGTCCGAAGTTGTATAACAGCCGAGAAGGATTTGAGGAGTGTATAAATCTGATAGAAGGGCTGAAGGCTAAACATCATCTGAAAGATGTTCTCATCGGGATGGAACCGACAGGTCATTACTGGAGGAAGCTTGCCTATTTTGCAAAAGATCATGGTTATGAGGTGCGGTTTGTGCGGACTACTGCGCTGAAGCATCATCGGGAGATAGATGAGAGCTCCTCTGCAAAGAGCGACCGGAGGGACGCATTGACCATAGCGAATATTACCAGAGAGGGCAAATATATTGACACGGTTATCGAAGATGGACCATTAAGACAGCTGCGGACATTATCAAAAGCACGAGAGAGACTCCTTCGATACAGCGTAAGTGCAAAAAACTCCTTGCATGCAGCCCTAGACGACTATTTTCCCGAACTGCATGAGATGTTCTGGTCAATGGGATCACGAAGCTTATGGGCTATCCTTGAACAGAGCCCATTCCCACAGGATGTGCTATTGATGAAGGAATCTACTCTTAAGGAATTGATTGCACAAAGTTCACGAAAGAAGGCAGGATCTGCCCAAAAGGCAAAAGCACTCTGTGATGCAGCTCAAAAAAGTATTGGAGTAAAGCAGATTGGCAGTGCTGACCGGTATCGGATAGAAATGTGCCTGGAGGAAGTGAAGAGGACAGTCATGACGCTCAAAAATATAGATATGCAGCTGAAGCGCATGTTGAAGGAGATTCCATCTGCACCCTACCTTATGAGCATTCCCGGGATAGGCCCCCTTTCTGCGGCAGTGTTTTTAGGAGAAATAGGGGATCCTGTTAATTTCCACAATGCCCGCCAGCTTGTGAAGTATGCTGGATACGATCCACAGGAGAGTGATTCAGGATCTCGGATCGGACGTAGGTTCATCTCCAAAAAGGGGCGGTGGCTATTGCGGAAGTATCTTTTCTTTATGAGCATGAGAGTGGTGGTTCTGAGTAAATATTTCCAAGAGTATTATCTACGAAAATTAGAAACAAAGAACAGATTTGGTCAGCATCCCAGGAGAAAAGAGATGCTATGTGCAGTGGTTATCAAGCTGATCAAAGTGATTTTTGCGCTGTTGCGGGATAAGCGGGGATTTGAAGATCTGGCACCCGTTGCTTTGGCAGCCGCATAAAATAAAACGTGGTTGTGGTGGAAGGAAGGACCGCATGTCTTCGTAGGCTATAGGGCTTGCACGATTCAGCTTGGTCAACTTCCACCACCCTTTTCGTCCTGCATAAGGTAAGTTGGGCATAGAAGGTCCGCAGAATAAAAGAGGTTAGGTGAAAAGGAAATAAGGGAAGTCCCACCACAACCATTTTCAGCTTTAGAGATCTTTACTAGGAAAATACTTGACATCTTCCTTAGAAGAGGAAGCTATACGTGGGCAAGCATGATTAGCTTAGATTATATTTTGGTTTAAATTGTATCATCTTGTTGAAAGGTCAAAACGGATGGAAGAGTGAATAGCAATATTATTAGTGGTATGCGCTGGTTTAAGGCGGGAAAGCCATACATCTGTTTGGCAGCTCATTTCATACTATTGCTTTGCAAATATGTACTTCTGTCTGTGAGAAAACTTTTATAAATCCGGTAATGATCAGTTTCTTCATAAGTAACGGGTAAAACGATAGGCTGATCAAATGAATAAATAGTAGCATTTGGGCAGGCAAGTAATATCGGGGAGTGGGTGGCGATGATAAACTGGGCGTGTCCATCACCAATCATATTCCGGATTAGAGCAAGCATTTCTATTTGAGTTTTTGGTGAAAGTGCAGTTTCCGGCTCGTCCAGAAGATAAAGACCTTTAATTTGATAGCGGCTGCGGAAAAATGACATCAGCGATTGTCCATGCGATTGAGTAGTTAAAGATTTGCCGCCGAAACAATGCAGTTGGCCGAGATCTGCCGCTGCCCATTCATCTAATAATTCAGCAAAGTGCTGAAATATTTTAGAACCAAAGAATGATCCAGGAACACGGCCATTTTCCCATTCCACAGAAATATACTGGTGAAGTCTGTCTTCATAAGGATTATATCCGGGTCGGCTTCTTTCCGTGTTTCTCCAGATATGAATGCCGCAGGCGATAGCCATAGCTTCCAGAAGCGTTGATTTACCGGTTCCGTTTTCGCCAACAAATAACGTAACAGGTTTCTCCAAAATAACCTTCTTCGTGTTTTGTAAAATAGGCAGGCAAAAAGGATAGCTGTCTTGAGTGGGATATTTTTCCGGGTTAAGGGTTACGTTTTTTAAATGCAATGCGGTACCTCACAATTTTCTCCGTGCCTGCTCAATTTTATTTTGAGTCGACTAGATCGGTTTCACCCAGTATTTAGGTTGTCATTTGTTTTCTACTTTTGCCATATGTTTTCTGGTGGTATCACATTATTTCAGCCATATATCAGGTGCCCACAACTTCCTCATGAAGTTGGTTGATGCATATCATACTCGTGGAGGAATCAACATTATTTATTTCGAGTTGAAGTGGAGTATATTTGATAAAATTGCTTGATGCTATATTTCAGGAAGCAGTGAGTACAAAAACAATTACTGAATTATTTTTTAACCGAGGGTAAAAAAGTATCCGTCCCGCCACAGGGCGAGACAGATATTCTTTATTGACTTATTAAATCAGGGCAATTTATTATAGTAAAATACTATTTATCAGGATCCATCGCAATAGCATGAATCGGACGGAGCATTTCATTGTTTACTTCTCTATAAACTTTTTCCCGTATATTCTTAAAACGCGTAAGAAACATAAACTTGCGATTCATCTTTTTTACGAATTTATTTTTCTGAGGAAATGTATCATAAATTCCATTAGCTTTATACCACCGGTGGTCGGCCTGACATGTAAAGCGTAGACGGCCATAGACATCATCTCTAAAAATTTTCATTCCACCCTCATAGTAAAAGGTGTGCGGTCTGATGTATCCCTGATTGCTGTAAGTTACAGAACGATCCGCCATGATGTCAATAAGTCGGTCAATTGATTTAGAGTCTTCATATTCATCTGTAATGAAATCGAGCAAGTTTGACATTTGAATTTCAACATAAGCGGAAAAAAGATAATTAAGATTAGCTATCTGGCCGAATGGTCCGGATATAATAAATCCCATCTGCTTGCCGACGAGAAATGGTGTATGATTCATAAAAAAGCTTCTGTCAAAAACCATTTTAAATTGTGCGGAGAGATATCGATCTTTTATCTCTCCGGCAAAGATAATGATATCGGCACTTTTCATTGTGCTTTTCCAAAAATCCGTGAAACCATCAGTATAGACGCATTGATTGTCATATCCGCATTTCACACAGCTGAGGCATCCCCCTTTCATATCTAATTCATTGATATCGACTATCTGAATATTATTTGTAAAAGAGTCTGAAAAGCGGGATATCATTTTTCCAAGATTTGTTTTCTTATCATAACCATCGGCAAGTATTACTATTTTTTTATCTGAGTTATCTACTTTCGATTTAACATCACCGGGATTATAATCTTTAATTTTTTCTGTCGTTAAAGGGGGGTACTGAATCGAAACCGATTCTTTTTTTTCTACGATTGAGAAAAAGTTTTCTGCAAAAAGACGCAGCTGCTTACGTTTTGATCCGGAAAAAATATCCCACATGTCAAGTGAATTGAAATTGACATATTTCATTTTCAGATCATTGCAAACCGCATGCAGGTAGTTATGTGCAGTGGTATCGAAAAAACGGATTGATGTGGAAACTGCAGCGGCATACTTATCCTGGAAAGCTTCTGCTGCATTATTTTCATGGATAAGTTCAATAAAACGCTTAAGCTGTGACGGGATAAGGAAATAGAATATTGGAGTTATCCAGAATACCGCATCCGAAGTTTTTACGCTCTCTATTATTTCATCAAACTTATTTTTAGCCTTTTCGATAGATTTTATTTTTTCCCCCACATGAAATGTCTCATATGTATATTGAGGATAATGCTTCTGAATATACAGTAAATATTGAAGTGTTACACTTTTCTCCCCTTTTGGGCTTCCGCTGATTATGGTTATTTTCATGTTATTCCTTATTTTTTATGATTATAGATATGTGATTGGTGTAATGTTACGTAATGCTTAAATTAAAGTTTATTATTGTTTGGTCTTTTTTTAACCTTGCTGTGATAACGAATGCCAAGGGAAAACTATAAGAAAGCCACTTTTATGTCAAGGAAATATTGACCGCAAAATGTGTGGTACCGATGTTTATCGTCAGGATTTAATTGTGTTTATTACGGTTTGAAGTCCTACCTTTTCGTCTAGTTTGAGATTTTGTGCATTTCATGAAGCGCTAAATGCTCAAGGTTCCGGCGAGAATGGGTGCCCCGAACTCGTCGGAGCCGGAACCTTGAAAGCGAAATGCTATAAAGTAGCTAAAGAGGAACTTTTGAATATTGCAGGATTTGATTGTACTTCTTACCGGCCGGCTTTCATGGCCATCAATCGTGTCAGGTTGCCGAGCGAAAGCAGGTGTGCGTAAACCAGCGCCAAACCGCCCGAGCGAAACAGCGCATCAACCGCATTCTTTTTGAGTTGCTGCAGCTTCTGCTCATCGACAACCAACAGTCCCGTCAGATTAAACGTGCGTCCGTCGTTGAGATTGATATTGGCATCCAGCGGCTTGAACAGACCTAACTTATTCAGCTGCTGACCGAAGGCCTCGGTGCTCTTCATCTGCCCGTAGTAATCTTCAAGAAGCGCCATGGCATTTTTCAGATAGGGTGAAGGCTCATTGTTTTCAAAAAGCGGCTGCCCGCCCGGGACATTAAAGCCGTCGTAAGCTTCATCCACACAGACCACCAATTTCTGATTGTCATCCTCGGTGTTAATAAAAGGGTAGCGGCGGATATACGCCGGGATATAGTTTCCCCGCCATTCTCCCGCCTCGTTCACAAACAGGTTTTCATTAGCCGTTATGCCCAGAAGCGCCACCGGGATAATCCGTCCATTGTCGGCAGAAGTAAAAATAATCGGAAATTCGCGGCAGGCTTCAGCAAACTCGACGCCGGCCAGAATGACACTGTGGGCCCCGGCGGCAAAGGCCAACTTGCCGGGGCTGGGGGCGATGGTTGCGGTTTTATGGATTTCGCTGTTGAGGGCGACAGGTTTTTGATAAAATAACGGTAGGGTCTTATTTTCGCTCATTTTTCACCTTCCTTTTAAGTCAAATCCTACGTAGATAAACTCCACTTCAATTTTAAAACCGCTTCATCGCCTGTAAATATACAGTAGGCGCCTCCATAGCACTCTTGCCGGTGGCGTCTCCTCCCGTGCGCCAGGCAGTGCTGGTGCGGATGCTGAATCCTCCCTCATCGAACCAGCTTACACCAAAACCGATGCCGGTGAGGCTGCGGCTATTGTCCGGATCAAGCGGATTGGTATGCACAACGACATAGCCATGATCAACAAATGCGGCAAGCTGAAGACTACCGGGGATTGGCCCAAGGCTGCTGATAAGATACCGTAGCTCCGCCGTGCTGACAAATCCCTTATCGCCGCTTCCTTCACTGACCGGAAAAGCACGCACTCCGCTGGGGCCGCCAAGGGAGAACTGTTCGGCGCTGTCGAGGTTGGTGCTTGCCCACTGGCCGCTGATGCCGGTGTAAAGAGAGAGGCTTTTGTAGAGGCTCTGGTTTCGCGACAGGCTCAGAGAAAGCTTGCTGTAGCCGCCATTTGTATGCAGGCCGTAGGACGATTGATCATTGTCCAGTGTCGTTTCGTCGTCAATGTTGAGATACCCGCCTACGTAGTTAAGAGAGAAGGAGGTTGAACCTGCACCAAGCAAAGTATCCATTTCAATTCCGCTGATTCCTGCCTGCCCTGCCACCGTGTGGCGCTGGTTTTTCTGGCCGGCGCTTCCTGTCCGGTCATCCAGTATTTTTCCATCTCCGGCCAGGGAAAAGTTGAGGATCAGATTTCTTGAGCGTACCAAAGGCTGGGTAAGAGTAAGGGTGAAGTTGTGGGCTTCGCCGCTGGCATCGAGATCTTCAAAGGATTCCCCAAGCTTGTAGATGACGAAGCTGTAGTTCAGGCCAAGCCTGGCGCCGCTGCCGAAGATCGGCAGAGAATACCCGGCCAGGGCGGACTGCGTCTTACCACTGAAAGAGGTCTGCGCCCGCAGGGAGAACAGATCGCCCATGCGTAGCGGCGAGTAGAGTTCCATGCTTGCGCCTGCACGGTAATAGCCGGTTGAGTAGCTGCCGTGGTTATCGGTATCCAGGGCAAAACTATAGGGTTTTCCTTCCGTTACTTCCAATACCGCCTTTGTCGTTCCCGGCTGACTGCCAGGCTCCAGGAGGATGCGTGAATTGATGCCGGGGATCTCGTTTATCCGCATCACCATATCACTGAGCGCCTCCTCATCGGCCGGTTTTCCTGTCGGTACCCGGGCGACATAGCGCTGCAGCAGGCTGTGTGGTGTCCGCGTTTCAGGCGGTTTGGTCTCCAGTCGCACTCCTTCCAGCACCCCTTCGATAATTTCGATGATAATAGAAGCCTCGGATTTGATGGTTTGTGGCGGAATATGCGCCGAAGCAAGGAAGTATCCTTTTGCGCGGTAGGCGTTGGTGATGGTTGCGGCGGCATTGGTAAGTTCCGCCAGAGTCAGCTCTTTGCCGATGTAGCCGGACATCAGCGCTGTCAGCTCCTCGCGGGTAAAGATCGTATTACCGATAAAGGTAAAGCCGCTTACTTTGACGCGCACTCCGTCAGTTACGGTCTCTTTCTGCTGCTGTTGAGGCGCAATCTTCGGCAATTGCTGCTGCGGTTTCATCGATTGCGGTGGCGCGCTTTCCCGCAACAGGCTACCGGAGTCGGACCGGTCAGCGGCAAAGGCGCTAACGGATATAGCAATAATAGCCGCGATCAGAAGTATTTTTGATAGTAAGGTCATTGGTAACACCTCGTTACGCTACTTTATAAACAATACTGGTAATTGTCAAACCATTTCAAATAAATCATTTTAAATATATTCCTCCGGTTATCCCCCGACAGTTATTTTAAGCGAAGTCTGCGCCCCGCCGCCAAACTGATCTCTGGCAGTAATTTTGATCTGGAATTCACCCGCCACACCTTTGGGTGGTGTACCCGTTACCACCTTGTTGGCAGGATCAAAATGCATCCATGCCGGAAGCGGAGAGCCGTCAGCCATGCGAGCTACGAGGGTAACGACCGCTTTGGCGTTGACGTGGCTGAATGTGTTTCCCGGGATCGGATAGCTAAAAGCTGTCCCTGCTGCCAGTGGCGCAATGATAAGAGGTTTTGCCTCGGTAAATCCACCGGTGACAGATTTGCCACCAGGCGCCGAGGTTGACGTTGAACTGCCGCTACGCGATGTTCCGCTAGCGCTACTTGCTAACGTCCCACCGCTTGAAGCGCCGCTAGTTGAAATTCCACCTGTACCTGTACCATCGGCAAATGTCCCGCCAGTGACGGTTCCATTCGTTGAAGCTTCGCCTGTCGGTGTTCCGCCAGCGTCTGTTCCACTTGCGAACGGCCCACCGGCTGAAGCGCCGCTAGTTGAAATTCCACCTGTGCCTGTTCCTGTGTCTGTACTACCGGCAAATGTCCCACCGGTGACGGTTCCACTCGCTGAAGCTGCGCCGGTCGGTGTTCCGCCAGCGTCTGTTTCACTTGCGAACGGCCCACCGGCTGAAGCACCGCTAGGCGGAGTAGCCATTGCCAAAGAACCATCCGCTGAAGTACCGACTGCGTAAAAATTCGGCAATGATGGCGGCTGCGCAGGAGCAGTCGTGATTAATTGTGGCGCAGGCATCGGCATAGTTGAATGAATAAGATCCGGTGTTGCTATGCTCTTAACCGTCAAGTTGGCAGATACAAAGGCAACATCGTAATTATCGTTCGTTGCGTTATCAACTGTGCCCTGCTGAATCGGATAGGTACTTCTTGCCTCTCCAGCGACACGGGTCAGATCTCCAAAGAGAGTCTCACCGGAGAGCAGACCACGACCTGTCAAAACTGTTTCTGACTGATAGGTAAAAGCCGGATCAACCTGCCCAACGTATTTCTCTTTGGCATCGGCGGTGACGGTCACAGGACGACGGGTAATGCTGCTGTTGTCGTTGCCTGCCAGAGTCACTAAGTAGTTGTTGCCGCTGTTGTCGTCGTTGACGATGTAGGCAGATACGCTCAATGCTTTTCCGGTGGCGACGTACTTGTCGGCATAGACTTCAGCCAGGCCGGTAACGGTGTCGGTGCTGCCCTGGATGCCGTAAACCGTCGGGATTGCCGCTGCGGTAACGAAAGCATCGTAAACTTTGGTGTTGGTTACAGCGGTGATGGTCAGCGGCGCTTTGGTCACGACGCCGGTGTTGTTGGCAACGGTGCTGACACTGTAGTTGTTGCCGCTGTTGTTGTCGTTGACGTTGTAGGCGGATACGTTCAAGGTTTTGCCGGTTGTTGCATTCTTGTCGGCATAGATTTCAAACAGGCCGGTAACGCTATCGGTACTACCCTGAATGCCGGAAACTGTCGGGATTGCCGCTGCGGTAACGAAAGCATCGTAAACTTTGGTGTTGGTTACAGCGGTGATGGTTAGCGGAGCCTTGGTGATGTTGGCTGTTAAGCCAGTCGGCTGGGTTAGTGTGTAATTGCCAGCATCGGTGCTGCCCAATATCAGTGCGGCGGTTACAGCTTTTGCGTTGCCGGCGTTCTTATCGGCAAAGGTGCCGTTGCCGGAAACGTTTACGCTGTCTGTAAGTAGTATGCCACTCAAGGTTTCACCGTTGATCGTTGCCGCCGTCGTGGCGTCATAAACTTTGTTCTGGGCGACAGCGCCGGTTGTCGTCAACTGCGCTTTGGTGATGTTGGCGGTTAAGCCGGTCTGCTGAATAAGATTGTAGTTGCCGTCGTCGTTGCTGCCGGTCAGAGTCTTGCCGGTTACGGTGACTGCCTTGCCTTCGCCGACGGTTTTAGTAGCAAACGTGCCACTGGCGATGCCGCCCAAAGTAACGACATCGTCGCCAAGAGCGGTGACTGCTGCTGTGCCGCCTAGGGTTGCAGTTGTATTTGCGTTATAGATTTTGCCGTTTGCGGTGAGACCGGTTACGGTCAAGTCGGCTTTGGTGATGGTCAACTCATTGCTGCTCGCTGTTTTATCTGCAAAACCATAGCCAAGAGAACTTACAAGACCATTGGCATAACTCACATCATGGCTACCAGCGATATAATTGAGGGCAGTTGATTTGCTGCCGGCCACTGTCCAAATTGCCGTGCCCGTGAGCGTTCCACCTGAGGTGTCACCGTTGACATAACCGCCATAGCTTGCGGTAAAGGAAGGGGTGGCATCTCCGTAGGTAATTGTCTGGTTGCTCGGCGTTACCGAGAGTACTGGCTGTTCGCGATAGATTGCATTTTTCCCGGAAGCCAGCAGTGTGGAAAAATGGGAATCGGTTTCGTCGCTGTTATAGCGGAAATGGTTGCTGCCTGATCCCACCAGCGCCGTCAATCCTGCGCTGCCTGTAACGCTGCCGGAATAAAGTGTGACAATTCCGTCTGTGCCGGTACTTACTGCACCTCCACTGACGGTTATGTCACCGCCGGCGGAGGTTCCTGCCGCACTGTTTTTTCCGGCGTTCAATTTGATTGCGTTTACCGAGGTATCGTTGGTGGCAATATTACCCGATAATGTCAGGTTGCCAGCCAGGGTTGCGAAATCAACCGTGCCGGTGGAGGCGACCGCACCGAGGGACATGGCGTTACTGTCCAAAATGCTGATATTTTTACCCGAAACCACGGTTACCGCGCCGCCAAAATTGTTGGAAGCATTATCAAGAGTGATGTTGTTGGCCCCAGAGGTGATGCCGGTTGTGCCGGTGACAGCCAGGGCTCCCGTCTGCGTCAGAGAACCGCCAGTCTGCACTGTCAGGTTACCGCTAATGGTTGAAGCTCCCAGAACAAGGGCATTGGTATCGACCAGCGACACCGTGCCCGCATTGGACATTAGCACCGTGGCGAAATTGTTGCTTGCGTTGTTCAACAGATTGGTGCCGCTGCCGGTAAGTGTGGTCTGGAAACCGGCGGCGTTGACCACACCTGCTAGTGTAAGCTGCGTGCCGTTAACTTCGATTGCCGAGTTGGCGCTAAGCGTTATTGCCCCGGCGAAGCTGCTCGTGCCGGTGCTGGTCTTAAGTGTGCCGCCGTTGAGAGTCAATCCCTCGGCTGTTGCGTAGCTCACGTTTTTCAAATCCAGCGTCGCACCGCTTGCCACCGTAGTGCTGCCGGCAGTCGTACCGAGGGCATTGTTGACGGTGAGGGCTAACGTGCCGGCGCTTACCGTGGTCGTGCCGGTATAGGTGTTGGCGCCGGAAAGGGTCAGGGTGCCCAGACCAAGTTTGGTAAGCGATGTAGGGCCTGACAATACACCATTGAAAGAACTGGCACTAGCAAGATTAAGGTTTGTGCTTCCGGTCAAGCAAATACCCGAAACAGAAGAACCATTGCACGTGAAGCTGGTAGTGCTGCCATAAGCATTAACCGAACCGGCGGTAACTTCCAGGCTTTTTGCGTATACAGAAATTGGAGAAACAGAACTGCCCAAACTCACACTGCCACCTGTTGCAGTAATGGAAATATCACCAATCGGAGTGGGGCTGTATGCATTGGTGCCAATCGACAGGTTACCGTTTAGGGCAACACCGCCTCCACTGGCGGTGATGGTAAGGGCATTTTGGGTGCTATTGGAAATCTTGCCATTGATCGTGACATCGCCACTGCTGGTACTTGAAAGTTCGGTGGCGCCCCCTAAATCTACTACGTCAGAGTATATCTGCGCGCCGCTTGTTTGAACCAAACCACCGTTAATGTAGGTGGCGCCGGTTCCGGATTTAGCCACAGAACCGGCATAAACCTTGCCTGCAAAAGTTGTCGATCCCGTGCTGGTGATCGCCAGCGCACCTATGGCGCTGGCATTGGTGCCCATCTGCCCATTGGCTGAAACTGCGCCACTACCAGAATTCACTATCAGATTGCCAGCACCGGTTCCTTTGATTACATCGGCCCCCAAGGTAACAGAGCCGTTGCCGGTTGTTGTCAGCGTCGTGTCGTTTGCATTAAGGGTCACGGGCCCATTATAAGCTTGAGCGCCGAATGTTGTAACGGATCCACCGCCCAGTGTTATGCCTGTTGAGCCCGTCACATTTAGCGATGCCAGCGCAGTAGAGCCTCCAGCAGCACCGCTCATTGAGACACTGGGTGAATTAATTGTCAGGTTCTTGGAACCATTAACAGTACCTGCAATGGAGATCGTACCGCCACCGTAGCTGATCGTGGCATATCCACTCGCACCGTTACTTCTTGACATGGTGGATGTGCTAAGCGATGTTGTCGAGAAGGAATTAGCCGCACCACTGGAGCCGCTATTTCCGCCACGTCCAGTCCATTCATTGACGTAAAAAACGGATGGGTTCGACACACCACCTCTAAGGCCACCACCACCGCCCCCGGAAGCGCCGCCATCGGCTATGGGCGACGCCTGGTTTCCGGAATTATAACCTGCCTGACCTGCAAATATACCCTCACTAAGATAGTTGGCGCCACTCTGTCCATAGCATACTCCAGGACAGGCAGTGTTGTTGCCGGAGCCACCGCCAGCGCCGCCACCACCCGCCATCAATAGCTGTGAACTCAAAGTAGGGCTGGCTGATAAGCTAAGTATCGTAGCGGCACCACCGCCACCGCCACCGCCTGAAGTGCCGGTAGGACCTGTGTCCCCACCCTCACCGCCACCAGCCAGGTTAAAAGTATTTGTTCCACCTGAGGCACCACCGGCATTAGTTACGCTGTTTCCACCCGCATTCCCCCCTGCACCAGGAGCAAAGTATAGATGTTGCAGAGCGGCTACACTGAAAGATGCTGTGAGGCTGCCCACTGCGCCTGTGCCACCGCCTGTATTACTGCCATCATTTCCACCTTTGCCGCCGGCACCGCCTACCAGGGTTGCTGTTAGCGATGTCACGCCTGTTGGTACGGTAAAGTCTGTATAAGTATTATATGTATTGATGACACCACTCTGGATGGTCAAATCCTGACCAAGGGTAATGTCACCGTTAAAGCTGATGTCGCCGGTTGCGGTGATGCTGGCACCGAGCGAGGTGCTCTTTCGGCTGGCAGGGCTGCCGATCGTCAGGCCGGTAAGTGCAGTCGTGCCGCCGACGATTCCGTTGAGAGTTATTGCACCGGTACCGCCAATGGTCAGCGCCTGAGATCCATTGATTGTGCCGCCGAGCGTTAGCGCGCCATTGTTAATGATCGTTGTGGCATCGTCCAGCGTGATATTGCCCGAGGCGGTGGCCGCCGTGTTGCTGTAGAGGGCGCCGCTGCCGCTGACGCCGGTACCGGCGAGACTCAAGGCGTTGCTGAAGGTATAGCCGCTAAGATTGAGGGCACCGCCGGAACTGACGGTGG
>SESG01002211.1_pt1 | contig 19406 bp, 20 predicted proteins | sample 3171421 | NCBI WGS metagenome assembly SESG01 (sample SAMN10866946, study PRJNA518727) | freshwater metagenome | biome: subpolar coniferous forest; feature: holomictic lake; material: water; isolation source: holomictic Lake 227, 6 m and 8 m depth | place: Canada: near Kenora, Ontario | collected... | reverse complement strand
GCGGTGAAAGTTGCGTCACGCCAGAAATTAACGTCACGATTGCACCGGCTTGTTGCGCGGCAATGGCTAACGCATAACCCATTTTCCCCGAACTTCGATTCGTTAAATAACGCACCGGATCTAACGGTTCACGAGTGGCACCAGCGGTAATTATTATTTGTAGGGGCGTTTTGCAAACGCCCGATTTCTGTAGAGATAGAGGTAGATTGCATTCGCCCACATAATGAAAACTATCGTAGTGGGCGGGCGTTTGCAAAACGCCCCTACAAATCGTTTCTGGTTCAGCCATTCGCCCCACGCCGATTTCACCGCAGGCTTGTTCGCCCGATTCTGGCGCAATCAAATTCACGCCGTGGGTTTGCAACGTTTTTAAATTTGCTTGCGTCGCGGGATGATTCCACATTGCGTGATTCATCGCTGGCGCAACGTAAACGGGACACGTCGCCGCTAAATAAAGCGTTGAAACTAAATCATCCGCCAAACCGTGCGCCATTTTTGCCAACGTGTTTGCAGTCGTCGGAGCCATCACAAACACGTCCGCCCAACGCGCTAATTCAATATGTCCCATCGCATTTTCGGCTTCGGTGTCGAGTAATTCAAAATGTACTGCGTGACCCGACAAGGCTTGAAATGAAAGGGGTTGCACAAAAGCGGTTGCTGATTTTGTCATAATTACGCGAACGTCCGCGCCTTGTTTTTTCAACAGGCGCGTCAATTCGAGAGCTTTATAAACGGCAATTCCGCCGGTAACGGCGAGTAAAATTTTTCGGTTTGAAAATGACATTTAGCGCGTCAACCGAATTTCAGCTTCGTGGTATTTTTTCGCGCATTCATCCGCCACTTCGGCAGGCAATTCAGGTGCTGGCGCGGTTTTATTCCAATCTAACGTTTCTAAATAATCACGCACATATTGTTTATCAAAACTCGGTGGGTTCGTGCCAATTTTATAGTCGTCCGCTGACCAAAAACGTGATGAATCAGGCGTTAAAATTTCGTCAATCAAATGCAAAACGCCTTCATCATCAACACCAAACTCAAATTTGGTATCGGCAATAATAATGCCGCGTTGTTTTGCATATTCGGACGCTTCTTTGTAAAGTTGCAAACTTACGTCACGCACTTTTTCCGCCATTTCTTGACCAATCAATGCCACAATTTTTTCAAATGATACGTTTTCATCGTGATCACCAACGGACGCTTTTGTTGATGGCGTGAAAATCGGTTCGGGTAATTTTTCGGCTTGTTGCAGACCTTCGGGCAATTGGATTCCGCAAACTTGTCCTGTTAATTGATAATCTTTCCAGCCTGAACCAATTAAATAACCGCGCACAATGGCTTCCACCGGTAACGGCGTGAATTTTTTCACAATAATCGCCCGCCCGATAACTTGATGATATTCGTCCGCATCCGTCAAAATATCTTCCAACGGAATGTGCGTTAAATGATTCGGAATAACGTCTCGCAATTTGTTGAACCAAAAGTTTGAAACAGTGGTTAAAACGCGCCCTTTGTCAGGAATCGGATTGGGCAAAATCACGTCGAACGCCGAAAGTCGGTCAGTCGTAACAATCAACATATATTGATGGTCGATTTCGTAAATATCGCGCACTTTACCGCGTGCCAGCAATTTTAATGACGGTAAATGTGATTCGTATAAAGCAGTTAAAGTTGTCATAATTTAAATCCTCACAATTAAAAAAGCCCGTCATAAAAACGGGCTTCTTATTTTCAGAAAACGAATAAGCAATTAGTTTTTCGTTTGGTCAACAATCTGATTCGCAGCAATCCAAGGCATCATCGCACGCAATTTCGCGCCCGTCACCTCAATTGGATGTTCCGCATTCAAGCGGCGTTTTGCCGTCATTTCTGGATAGTTTGTTGCGCCTTCTAAGATGAAACGTTTCGCGTATTCACCGTTGCGAATGTTTTTCAACGCTTCACGCATGGCTTGACGGCTTTCTTCGTTGATTACTTTCGGGCCGGTGACGTATTCGCCGTATTCTGCGTTGTTTGAAATCGAGTAATTCATGTTGGCAATGCCGCCTTCAAACATTAAATCCACAATCAATTTCAATTCGTGCAAGCATTCAAAGTACGCCATTTCAGGTGCATAACCCGCTTCAACCAACGTTTCAAAACCCATTTTTACAAGTTCAACTGCGCCGCCACATAAAACCGCTTGTTCACCGAATAAATCGGTTTCACATTCATCACGGAAAGTCGTTTCGATAATGCCTGAACGTCCGCCGCCAATGGCTGAAGCGTAAGACAAACAAATTTCTTTTGCTGTGCCAGACGCATTTTGATGAACCGCGATTAAATCAGGAATACCGCCGCCGCGCACGAATTCTGAACGCACGGTGTGACCAGGTGCTTTTGGCGCAATCATGATTACGTCTAAATCCGCACGTGGCACAACTTGGTTGAACAAAATTGCAAAACCGTGTGCAAATGCTAACGCCGCGCCTTGTTTGATATTCGGTTCGATGACTTCTTTGTACAACGCTGATTGAAATTCGTCAGGCGTTAAAATCATCACGATGTCTGCGCTCGCAACCGCTGCGGGAACGTCTAACACTTTCAAACCGTGTGCTTCTGCTTTGGCAACAGAAGTTGAATTTGGACGAATACCCACCACTACGTCAACACCTGATTCTTTTAAGTTCAGCGCGTGTGCGTGACCTTGCGAACCGTAGCCAATAATCGCTACTTTTTTCGATTTGATAATTGAAAGGTCTGCGTCTTTATCATAATAAACTTGCATTGTTTTTCCTGTGTAAAAGTTAAAGTTAAAAAATTAAAAATGGACTGTAAATTACAGTAATTCAATATCAATATGTTTTAAAGCGTTATCGATTCGGTCGAAATCATCAAACCGTTCAAACAAATCATTTTCTAATTCGTCTTTGTCTTCAGAACCCGAAAAGAGCGTTAAAACTAAACGCGCGTCTGACAAATTCAACGACGTTCTGATTTCCCCAAAAACATCAATAATCGGCTGTTGAACCCAAACCAAAAAATCCGCTAAATCGTATTCAAAAAGATAGGCTTTAATTTCTTTCGTGTCGTTTTTCAAACGAAACGCTCTTTGAATTCGTTCAAACGAATGCTCAAAAATCGCCATTTCTTCTTGAGCTTTGGTTTGCCTGTTCATTAAAGATGCAGCCCTTTTTCGCCACGAGAAATGCCCGTCGCGCCAGAACGCACTACTTCGATAATGCTGTTTTTATCAACGGTCGCAATAAACGCATCGAGTTTATCCGAAGTTCCCGTCATTTCGATAACGTAAGAAGCCGGCGTAACATCAATGATTTTGCCGCGAAAAATATCCACCACGCTGCGTAATTCGTCACGCATTTTGTCAGCAGTTTTGATTTTAACCAACATCAATTCGCGTTCAATATGCACGACTTCTTCCAAATCAATCAGCTTCACCACGTCGATGAGTTTGTTCAATTGCTTGATAATTTGTTCAATCACGTCTTCGCTACCGCGCGTCACCAATGTCATGCGTGACAAACTAGCGTCTTCGGTTGGCGCGACGGTCAAGGATTCGATATTGTAACCACGCGCCGAAAATAATCCGGCAACTCGTGATAAGGCACCCGCTTCGTTTTCCATCAAAATAGCAATAATGTGTCGCATTATGACAACTCCCGATCTGTGGTGGTGCCAATGGCGACGCGCAATTTCATGTCGTGATGCGATTTTCCCGTTTCAATCATCGGATACACATTTTCAGTTCTGTCCGTCAGAATGTCTAAAAATACCGTTCTATCTTTCATGGCAAAGGCTTGTTCCAACGCCGCACGCACATCTTCCGGTTTATCAATTCGAATCCCAACGTGACCGTAGGCTTCCGCGAGTTTCACAAAATCTGGAATCGTTTCCATGTACGAATGCGAATAACGGCTTTCATACGAAAATTCTTGCCACTGACGAACCATGCCCATGTAACTGTTATTTAAGTTAATAATTTTGATTGGCGTTTTATATTGCAACGCCGTGGATAATTCTTGAATACACATTTGAATACTGGCATCGCCCGTGACACAAGCCACGTCAGCGTTAGGATGCGCCAATTTCACACCAATCGCTGCTGGCAAACCAAACCCCATCGTGCCTAAACCGCCCGAATTTATCCAACGACGCGGTTTATCAAACGGATAATACTGCGCCGCCCACATTTGATGTTGCCCAACATCGGAAGTGACAAACGCATCGCCGCGCGTCACTTGATACAACTGCTCAATCACATATTGCGGCTTAATCGCAATACTTTGGCGATCAAATTCTAAACATTGAATGCTGCGCCATTGGTTAATCTGTTGCCACCACGTTTCAGCCGCTTTTTTGTCGATTTTATATTTCGCGTCTTTCAAGCCCTCGAACAATTGGCGAATCACCAATTTCACTTCGCCCACAATTGGCACGTCCACTTTGACCGTTTTAGAAATCGACGCGGGATCAATATCGACGTGAATAATTTTCGCGTACGGGCAGAACAAATCTAATTTACCAGTGACGCGATCATCGAAACGTGCGCCAATCGCTAAAATTAAATCACTTTCGTGCATGGTCATGTTGGCTTCGTAAGTGCCGTGCATGCCCAACATGCCAATAAATTGTTTGTCGGTTGACGGAAACGCGCCCAAACCCATCAGCGTTTGTGTGACGGGATAACCCAGCAAGTGCGCTAATTCAATCAATTCTTGACTGCCATTACCCAACACCACGCCGCCGCCCGAGTAAATTACTGGACGTTGCGCGGTCAAAAGTAATTCAATCGCTTTTTTAATCTGTGCTTTATTGCCCGTCGTCGCGGGCTGATACGAGCGCATTTCGACTTTTTTTGGATAATGATAAGGCACTTTCACATCCGGTGCGGTAATGTCTTTGGGAATATCAATTACCACCGGACCAGGTCGTCCGGTTGTGGCAACGTAAAAGGCTTTTTTAATCGTTTCGGCAATTTTCGTTACGTCTTTGACTAAAAAATTATGTTTTACGCAGGGGCGCGTAATACCAACCATATCGACTTCTTGAAACGCATCACTGCCAATCACCGACGAAGGCACCTGACCGGAAATCACCACCATTGGAATTGAATCCATGTACGCAGTCGCAATACCCGTTACGGCATTGGTCGCGCCAGGCCCTGAAGTCACCAGAACCACACCAGGTTTGCCGGTCGAACGCGCGTAACCATCGGCGGCGTGCGTGGCACCTTGTTCGTGTCGAACCAAAATATGTTTGACATCGTCTTGTTGGAAAATGGCATCGTACAAGTGTAAAACTGCACCACCCGGATAACCAAAAATATACTCAACCCCTTCATCTTTAAGACTTTGAATTACAATCTGTGCGCCATTTAGCTCCACACTACCACCCTCGAATAAACTGAAATATAACGTTTGTAGGGCGTAATTATAGTGAATTCACATTAAAAATACTTCACTTTTTCGCCTGAATTGCACACCGTCGCTGTTCATTCCCGCACTTTTGCATTGAAAAACAGATTTAATCGAATTCGATTTTTAACCCAACCATTAACATTTTCATGTTGTAAATTCATGAACTAAATTACAATTCGTCCTGATTTCAAAACAATTTTGGGGGAAATGATGACGCAGCAAGCAAGCAATTATGTTGCGGCTTTAGGCTGCGTCAACTTTTTTGAAAACCCGCGAATGCTCGCACCCTCGTGCAAGTTGATATGAATGGCAACAAAACGCCCGACATGGAACTGGTGTAATTCGTAAAACCGGACATTTAAAAATTTTGTCCGTTTAAAAATTTCGTTAGTGTAGGGCGGGTTTAGAACCCGCCCCTACAATTTTGTTGAAAAACCGCTTTTTGAGGAAACTCGAAGGGCGGTTTTTTTATGCGGATTACAAAAATTAGACAAAACATAAGCGGCTGTGACGTTGAGTTGATTTTTGCGTCTGGTATAGTGGCGGCAACTTCATGATTTACACGGATTACATTCACCATGTTTACACCACGCTGGAAAAGTTACCTTACCCTTTGCAAACCGAACGTGGTTGCAGAAATGTTATTCACCGCGATTGTTGGAATGTTGCTCGCAACGCCTACGTTACCGCCATTAGATTTACTATTTTATGGCTTAATCGGCATTGGTTTTGCATCTGCATCCGCCGCCGCGATTAACCATTTTATTGACCGCAAAGCCGATGCCGAAATGCGGCGCACCGAAAATCGTCCGTTACCGCAAGGCGATTTAAGCACCACTAACGTGCTAAGTTTCGCCGCGATTTTAGGCATTAGCGCGATGATTTTATTGGTGGTCAAAGTGAACGTATTAACCGCCGTGCTGACATTTTTGTCGTTATTCGGTTACGCGATTGTTTACACCTGCTATTTGAAACGCGCCTCGCCGCAAAACATTGTGATTGGCGGATTATTCGGTTCAACGCCGCCGTTATTGGGTTGGTGCGCGATGACCGGCGAAGTGCATCCGTACGCTTTATTGCTGGCGTTGATTATTTTCGTTTGGACACCGCCACATTTTTGGGCATTGGCAATTGCTCGCCAAGAAGAATATGCGAAAGTGAACATTCCCATGTTGCCCGTCACACACGGCGCGGATTTCACTCGTTTACAGATTTTGCTTTATACGGTTTTGCTATTTGTTGTGACGATGTTGCCGTATTTGACTGGCATGAGCGGGCTGATTTATTTAGCGGTGACGCTGATTTTGAATATCATCTTTTTGTATTACGTCATTGCGATGATGCGGGCGAAAGACAATAAAACGGCGATGACAACTTTTTGGTATTCGATTGTTTATATCACGATTATTTTTGCCGCTTTATTACTCGACCATTATCAGAGATTTACGTTATGACTTTGACACACCACGAACACACGCCGTCCGAAGAACATCCGTTTGCTGAAATTGTCCGCATTTTGGGCAAAGGCAAAAAAGGTTCACGTCCACTCACGCAAGACGAAGCCTATCGAGCCATGACAATGATTTTGGCGGACGAAGTGCTGCCGATTCAATTGGGCGCATTTTTAATGTTGATGCGCGTCAAAGAAGAAACGGCGGAAGAATTAGCCGGTTTTGCCCACGCCGCCCGCGAGTTTATTCAAAAAGAATCGCCTATTTTTGAAGGCGGGCAGGGAGGATTTTCTGTTGATTTAGATTGGTCGTCGTATGCGGGAAAACGTCGGCATTTACCGTGGTTTTTACTCGCGGCATTATTACTGGTTGAAAATGGCGTGACGATTTTTATGCACGGCGCAAAAGGGCATTCGCCCGACAGAATTTACACTGAAAACGTGTTGCATCATTTGGGTCTAACTGCCGCTACGTCAATTGCGGAAGCGCAGCAACAATTGCAAACGCAACGGTTTAGTTATTTGTCGCTCGACCATTTTTGCCCGACATTGCATGACATTATCCAACTTCGTCCGATTTTAGGGCTGCGTTCGCCGGTTCACACGTTGGTGCGGTTGCTGAATCCGTTTGACGCGCCGTTTAGCATTCAAGGGATTTTTCATCCAAGTTATCGCGCAGTTCATCAACACGCGGCAATGCTTTTAAATCAGCCACACATGGCGGTGTTAAAAGGTGAAGGCGGCGAAACAGAACGGAATCCTGACGTAGAATGTTTGGTTCAAAGTGTTCACGATGGCGAATTGAGCGACGAAAACTGGGGCGCATTATTCACGCATCGACACGTTAAATCTGAAAACTTAGACCCGCAACAGTTAGCGTTATTGTGGCGCGGTGAAATTGAAGATGAATTCGCTCAAGCCACCGTCATTGGCACGGTGGCGGTCGCCTTGAAATTATTGGGTAAAGCGGAAACCAAAGAAGCGGCGCATGAATTAGCGACGCATTTTTGGTTGAATCGAAATCGGGAAAAATACGGTTCAATTTAACGAATTAGCTAATCGTAGGGGCGTACTGCGTACGCCCGCCCACATCACAAAAATTGTTGTGCGGCACAAATCATTCATACGAGTTCACGCAGTGAACCTCTACAACCATAACGAAATCAGTCGTTTTCAATCTCTTCTTTTTTCGTTTTGATTTTCAGTACATAAAAAAGATAGCCCAAAAACCCTGTCAGCAAAACGCCCAAAATGTAAGGCATTTTGTTCGCCACATCCGCTGGTTTATTCACATCGGGAAAACTAAATTTTACCAACGCGCCCAAACCGGCATCCGCCACGTCTATCGTAATAGATTTTGCATTTAGATTAAGCAGTTGCACTTCTCCACCGTCAAACGGTTTGTAATTTCTGGAGTGTTCTTCTGTATAATTTGGATAAATCGGTGTGGTTGAAAATTGAGATTTAGAACCGATCAGTTGCGCGAGTTCTTTTTCCAATTGGTCGGTGGTTTTTCCATCCGTTTTAACTTCGATAGGCGCATCGTCATCAATCGTTACCGTGACAAAACCGCCGGTGGTTTTTCTATTCACGCCCGATGAAAAGCCTTCAATAAATTCAACTTCGGCAGAATAAACAAGGTCAATCGCAACGCCAACGAATTCAGCACTAAAACTTTGATTGGGAATGTCGTACTGAATTTTTTGATTGCTGTAATCGCGCGTTGTCACTTGTACTAAATTAAAACCGTCTTTATTGCTAATGACAAACTCAGATTTGCCTTTCGGATTGGTTGCCAATGCGCCGCGTTCCATAGGTGCATCGTAATTTATATCCGCATTCAGCGCACTGGCTGCTTTATTGGCGATGTCAGCGGCGGACGTTGGATTGCTTGATTCAAAACCGTTAATGAAAAATAACCCATTGACGCGGTGCAAGTTTGCATCGCCTTTGCGCCAAGAAACCAGTGTGGAAAAACCGGTATCGTTACTTCTTTTAGACACGCTAGTTTGTACGCGCAGTTGATTTTTTTCGGCGGGAAGCGCGTTGGCAAAACCCGAAAAGGTCATGGCGCACAGCGTTGTTAACGTTAAATACTTATGAATTCTCATTTCTTCACCTTCTTATTGTGTGTGGATTATTTTAGTCAGCGGATATGCTACTAATTTAAATTTCAATAGTCCAACTTAAACCCCTTCATATTTACTTTTTGTAAAGCAAACGAAATCCGCAGGTTGTTATCTAAGTCAATCCTAGTCTATAATAACCGGCATAAGAATCAGCTATCAAAGTTGGTGATTTACTTGAAATTTTCGCTCTCATTATTGAGATTTGGACAGAAATAAAAACAATGAAAACATTTAGCGCAAAACCCGCAGAAGTAAAACGCGACTGGTATGTGGTTGATGCAGAAGGCAAAACGTTAGGTCGTCTTGCTTCTGAAATCGCACTTCGCCTTCGTGGCAAACATAAACCCGAATATACGCCGCACGTTGATACCGGTGATTACATCATCGTGGTGAATGCTGAAAAAATCGGTGTGACAGGTAACAAAGAAAAAAATAAACTTTATCAACATCACACGGGTTATATCGGTAACCTGAAAACCGTGTCGTTGGGTAAATTGAGAAAAACCTTCCCAGATCGTATTTTAACGACTGCGGTAAAAGGGATGTTGCCGAACAATCCATTGGGTCGTGCAATGTTTAAAAAGTTGAAAGTGTATGCCGGTGCAGAACATGAGCATCAAGCACAACAACCTAAAGTTTTAGAATTATTTGTGAGTAAATAAACATGGCTGCAACGCAATATTATGGAACAGGTCGTCGTAAAACGGCTACTGCACGAGTTTACGCAACCATTGGAACCGGTCAAATCACGGTTAATGCGAAAACATTAGAAGAGTATTTTGGTCGTAAAACCGACCAAATGGTGTCTTGCCAACCGTTAGAATGTGTCGATATGATTGGCAAATTCGACTTAAACATTATCGTTAAAGGCAGTGGTCCTTCGGGTCAAGCTGGCGCGATTCGTCACGGTTTGACACGCGCGTTAATGGTTTATGATGAAACATTACGTCCAGCGTTAAGAAAAGCGGGTTTTGTTACTCGTGATTCACGCGAAGTGGAACGTAAAAAAATCGGCTTACACAAAGCGAGAAAACGTCCACAATACTCAAAACGTTAATCGTTTTTGCTTATGCGTCGAGTGGTTTTTCGCTCGACACATTAGCACGACAAAAGGGCTGCATTTTAAAATGTAGCCCTTTTTTTATGGTTCAATTCTAAAAAAAATTCGGAGTTATTGATGACAATTTCAATTGTTGTTCCTGTTCATAATGAAGCTGAAAATATCAATCCGTTAGTAAATGAAATCATCGCGGCGTTACACGATTTTGCAGATTATGAAATTATTTATATCGACGATGGCAGTCAAGACGACACGTTGAAGGTGTTAAAAGTAGCGCAACAAACCATTCCCAACTTGCGCGTTTTTCATCATGAAAAAAGTTGCGGCCAAAGTGCAGCAATTTATACCGGCATCAAAGCGGCGAAATTTCCCGTGATTGCCACGCTCGACGGTGACGGTCAAAATAATCCCGCCGATATTCCTAATTTGTACGCGCAGTTGCAATTGCAGCGTGAAACGAATTCAAAATTAGCGATGATGGCTGGTTGGCGGAACCAACGAAACGATTCAGCGTGGCGTTTATTTTCGTCAAAATTCGCCAACGGCATTCGTTCGCGATTATTAGGCGACGCGACACCCGACACGGGTTGCGGTTTAAAAGTATTTTTGCGTGATACCGCGTTACAACTTCCATTTTTTGATCACTATCACCGCTTTTTACCGGCGTTAATGTTACGCGCTGGCTATCAAGTCGTTTCCGTTCCGGTCACACATCGAGCGCGAGAACGCGGCGTTTCTAATTACGGCACATTTGACCGTTTGTGGGTCGGAATTAGCGACATTGCCGGTGTTATTTGGTTAAAAACGCGCATGAAATTGACCGAGGTAAACGAAATTGAACGTTAATCTCAGCCAAGAAACGATTTGGTTAGGCGTTGGTTTTATTGGGCAAGCGTTGTTTTCAGCCCGTTTTATTGTGCAATGGCTGCAAAGTGAAAAAGTGAAAAAAAGCGTCTTTCCGGTCGCGTTTTGGTATTTCAGCATTGGCGGCGGCGTAACCTTGTTGGCGTACGCCATTTACCGCGAAGATCCCGTTTTCATTTTGGGACAAGCGAGCGGTTTATTGATTTATTTTCGCAATCTGTATTTTGTCGCTCACGAACGTAAACACCGTCACGAATCCACCGAATGATGATTCGCGTTTTAATTTTGTGGGGCATTTTGATTGCGGTAAATGTGGCAATTCGCCCGTTAATGCCCATCGACGAAACCCGCTACGTCAGCGTTGCGTGGGAAATGTGGGTGCGTGGCGATTTTTTAGTGCCGTATTTAAATGGCGAAACTTACAGCCACAAACCGCCGTTATTATTTTGGTTGATGCAATTTAGCTGGTGGATATTCGGCGTAAACGATTGGACACCGCGCCTAATTTCACCGTTATTTGCCTTGGGTTCGACGCTGTTATCCAGTTTAGTGGCGCGAGAATTGTGGCGCGAACGTCCGAAAATCGCAGAAATTACGCCGTTAATTTTACTCGGTTCGTCGTTTTGGTTGATTTACAGTACCTTGACGATGTTCGATATGTTGCTGGCTTTTTTCGTCTTATTAGCCATTTATAGTTTATTGAAATTGTCGCACTCGAATGCGTGGCGCGACGTGTTTTTACTCGGTTTTGCTATCGGCGGCGGCGTATTCAGTAAAGGCCCGGTCGTGTTGTTGCAAATTTTACCCGTCGCGTTGCTTGCGCCGTGGTGGATTCAGACGAAAACCGCTGATTTTCGCTGGCGTGATTGGTATTTAAAATTGTTCACTGCGATTTTAATCGGCGCAAGTTTAGCGTTGGCGTGGGCAATTCCAGCGGGCATTTCGGGCGGTGAAGCGTATCGAAACGCCATTTTTTTAGGGCAAACGAGCGGGCGTTTGGTGAAATCCTTCGCGCATCAATTGCCGTGGTTTTGGTATTTGGAACGATTGCCGCTGTTGGTGTTGCCGTGGTTATTTTTCAAACCGTTGTGGCAAGGCGCGAAAAAATTGACGTTGAATGACGACGGCGTGCGTTTTTGCATCGCGTGGGCGTTACCGGTTTTCATCATGTTTTCAGTGGTCAGCGGCAAACGGATTCATTATTTGTTGCCGCTTATTCCTGCGTTAGCGTTATTGTTGGCGCGGTCGGCGGATGAAATAAAAGACATCAAACCGTGGCAAAATGCGTATTTGGGCGTGAACATTTTTGTTGGTTTGATTGCGCTGATACTGAGTTCATTTCCGCTGTTAAATTCCGCTTTTCATTGGCAAGAAAAATTGAACGGTTTTAATCCGTTGTTTGGCGTAGTGTTGGCAATGATTTTGTGGCTGGTTCATTATGCGAATCGCGCCCATGTTCAACAAATTATTTTTTGTACTTGTGTACTGTCAATTGCCGCTCCGACGTTGATTGCCGCCAGTTATTTTCAGGTTTACGCGGAACGATTCGACACGCAACCTATCGCTGAAAAAATAGCCCAATTTCGCGCTGAAAATAAAAGCGTGGCGTTTTACACCGGAAAATATCACGCTCAATTTCAATTTACTGGACGATTAACGCAACCGTTAACGTTGTTGAATTCGCCCGAAGCGTTGCAGATTTGGACGCAACAGCATTCGGACGGTTTTGTGCTGGTAGATTCTGAAAAATTGCCGCCCGAAATGTTGGTTTATTCACACGCTTATCGCGCTGGACAATTGGGTTTTATTCGTAGCCAATCGTTGTTTGAGCATCTCGATTTACTTCAGTGATATTACAACAATAGTTTCGTAGGGGCGTACTGCGTACGCCCGTAATACGCAAATGTTATCATCAAATGCCCTGCTTATGCGGGTTCACGCAGTGAACCCCTACAATTCGACCGAACGCATAATCCGTTTTAATCTGTTCTAATCTGAAAGCGTTGATTTGATTTTCGAGCGTGTCACCTTCGTTTATTTCACACGCCACGCGCAAATAATTCGGCGTATAACCCAGCACTCGAACGTTGCCATTTTCCAATTTGTCGCGCTGACCTTCCCACAAAATTTCAAACGTTTGCCCGATATTTTGCTGATAAAAAGCCTGTTTCATTTCTTCCGCCAAACGGTGCAATTGTTCGCTGCGTTGTTTTTTGATTTCGTGCGGCACAGGATTCGGCAACGTCGCGGCTTTCGTGCCTTCGCGCGGCGAATAAGTGAAAATGTGAATATGTCCAAATCCGCAACGTTTAATGAATTCAACACTTTCGAGCCATTCTTCCTCAGTTTCATTCGGAAAGCCGACAATAATATCGGTCGTAATGTTGAAATGGGGGATTTGAGCGCGTAATCGTTCCAAAATCGGCGCGTATTCTTCGGTTTTACAGCGTCGCGCCATTCGTCGCAAAACCGCGTCCGAACCGCTTTGCAACGGTAAATGTAAATGCGGCATCAAACGCGGATTGTCAAACAGCGTAAAAAATTCGTCGTTCAATTCCCACGGTTCGAGCGACCCCAAACGCAAACGCGGAATGTCAGTTTGCGCCAAAATTGCTTGAATCAAACTCACGATATTTTCACCGTTATCGCTGCCATAACCGCCCAAATGCACGCCCGTTAAAATCACTTCGTTAATGCCTTGCGCGTGCAACGCATTGATTTCAATAATCACGTCAGCAATGGCGCGACTGACTTCTTCACCTCGCGCCACCGTCACGATGCAAAACGTGCAACGATAACGGCAACCGTCTTGTACTTTCACAAAAGCGCGTTGTCGTCCGCGTGTAAAAAGTGAAATTTCAGCAGGTTCAGTTGCCATTGCTGGCATAGTTTCAAAAGTTAATTCGCTCAACGCTTTTTCGACTAAATTTTCTTTGTCTTTGTTGCTGACCACTAAATCCACGCCTAATAATGCCTGCGCTTCGTCGGCGTTTAACGTAGCGTAACACCCGCTGACGACTAATTTTGCGGTCGGATTTTCGCGGTGAATTCGGCGAATCAATTGGCGAGATTTACGCGCCGCATCTTGTGTGACGGCGCACGAATTGATGACAACTAATTGCGCGGCGGTAATATCACGAGTAATGGCGTGACCTTGAACTTGAAAGGCTTGCGCCCAGGTTTCTAATTCGGCTTCGTTTAAACGACAGCCTAATGTTTTTAAATGAATTTGCATTTTGAAAGGGTAAATTGACTTTGAATGGAGTTAGTTTAAGGAAAGTAACGATACATTTCTTTTCGGTGCAAAAATCGAACAAGGGTAATTTTATCGTTTTCAAGTTTAAAACCGATTCGGTAATCATCAAGTCGAATTCTGTAATAACATTGGAAACTACTTTTGAGTTTTTTAACGTGCAAAATCGATTTAAGCGAATCGGCTTGTTCCATTTTCTCGATGACACGCTTAACTTTTTGAAGTGTTCGCGCATCTATTTTACTTAAATCTTTAGCAAAACTTTCTTTAAACTCTATTCGCATGATGGGTTTTCAAATAACTTAAACAAATCTGCCCGCGAAATCGTTTCAGAATTTTCACCTTCTTGAATTGCTCGAACTAATGCCACATCTTCCAACTTTTTAAGATTCGCGCTTTCTTCATACGATTTAAAATCTTCTAGTGAAACAATCACAGCAGGTTTACCGTTTGGGCGCGTAATTAAAATGGGAACGTGGTCATCATTCACGCGGTCGAATGTGCCAGCTAAATTTGCTTCAAAAGCCGAATAACTTAATGTGTTCATGATTGCCTCGTTGTGAAAACTGTAAAAGAATAAAGGCGGCGTGTTGAATCACGTCGCCTTTTTTTGGGATGTTGAGATGGAAGCGCATAGATGGGGCGGGTTATTTGTATATATTTGCATCGACACCAAGTTTTTTAACGAATCCTACAGGCACAGCAATACAACGCGCTGTTGCTTTAATGTTGATGGCGAAACACTTGTAGTTACTTGAATTATTTAACTCGGTCGTAGTAATCTTCGAATAATTATTAACTGAATCAAAAGTCTGAGGATATGTGTAATTGTAACTAGCTGGTTTATTTCTCATTTCCACTAAACTTCCAGTTGTCGAGGCTTGAACGGCAAATTTGAAATTGTTATCGCTTACATATTCAACTTTTGATAAATCAAAAAAACAAAAGGGGGAGTAATTACTATCGTCATTCGTCCATTCCCATCCGTCGGCATCGGTACCACATAGCTGTTGATTTGTTTTCATTGATGTTTTAGATGTAATCACAGTGCTGTAACCATCAGGTTTACTCAAATCTGAAACAGAATCACCTTTTATCTTTTTTAATATTCCTAAAAGTTCCGTATCGGTGTTTGCAGAATCCCTTTTGCATTTGGATAAACCAGGAATAATTGTTGTTCCTGCTGGGCATTGCGCCACTACTGGGTTGCATGGTTTTAATGAACGTGTTTTTGAATCAACCGTAGTCATTAAATTTGGATTTCTATCACAAGACCCAGATTTTTCAACTACTATCATGTTGTTTTGAATATCGTTTAGTACGCTTAAAAGTGTATCTGCGTTCGCTTTACCAGCTAGTAATAAAACACTTACCGCAATGGATATTTTTTTAATCATGATTCGCCCTTTAATTTGTTTTTCTCGCGTGGTGAAAACCCCCTCCGCTTTAAGCGTGGGGATTTTAGTAAGGTTTTTGTTTTATCTTTTAGATAAATTTGGGTCAATTAAAGCAGTTCCTTCAACTTCAATTGTGTTTTGGCCACCCAAAATGAACCAAACCGCTGACCTTGTTATAACCACGTCAGTTAGAGCTATCGCGCCTGGTGTTGATTCAATCGCTCTATCAATAGCAGTTTTCATATCGGGCTGACCAATTGGAAAATACAAAATTATCGGTTTTGAGTCCTCGCCTTTCACTTTAGCTACACCACGTTTAAAATCAGCTCCGTGACTTAAATCAACATTCTTGGTTGATACCATAGTGAAATCACCTACCCGTGTTGAACAGCCAGTTGCTAGGAAAGCCAGAGCTACAGCTAATAATAATTTTTTCATAATTTTGACCTAAATTTTATAGTTTTTCGCGAGGCTTTTAATAACCTGTTTTTCGCGTGGTAAAAAAATCCCTTTGACGCAATCGGTGTTAATGATGCACAACTGAATATGATTGTGGGTTTTAAATCTTGCGTTTGGGTAGAGTTCTTCGCCTTCCCAAAATGCGGCTCTGACTGAATCGAAGTGAATGCCGTTTAATTTTGCTATATCAATCGCATAACGAATGACGGCACAATCTAATTCACGTCTTTTAAAATCAAAATCGTTTGCGCCAAATGGGGTATTAGTTGGCAATTCTTCCCCCGCCTCTTTTAAACCGTCTGCTAGTTCTCGATAAGCAAGCGCAAGAAAATCTAAATGCTGTTTATCCAGCAAGTCTAAACAGTTGCCCAAATCAATGATTGCGCCAATAACAAAAGGCGTTTTGATTTTGGAATGCTTACGCTGGCTGTCTTCTTCAGCGTATTGCTTCGCCCGTTCGTGACTATTTTCCCAGAAATAAACGCCATGCCCCAACCAGTCGTAACTATTTTTGCTATGACGTAATTCTGTTTTACCGTTGAGAATATCTTTGCCAATGTCCTTATCTAATCCATGAAAGCCGAACACATAAGCGGGTTTTGAAGAATACAAAATTACTTCCCTGCGTTAGCTTTACGCGCTTTGCTTTTTTCAACGGTTTCAGGTCTGAAAAAATCTTTGTGATAATTGCCATCTTTATCAAGAATTTTTGCGCTGATTAAAAGCCCAGCACGTTGTTCGGGTGTTAATTTAATTCTAATCGTATTCATAAGTTTTTCTCCTTTTTCTTTTTATCTAAGTCACAACGTATGTTTAAAGTGTGAACGGTTCCGCATTCGGATTATATAGCATTCTATGAGATTCGTTTGCGCGATTGTGAGAGGATTTCAATCGCGTACAATAGCGACATTCCAATTACTTTCAAACAGATTATTTCATGAGCGATTTACGGACATTTTTTCAGGATTCGTCGAGTTTTTACGGCAGCAACGCGGGATTTATCGAGGAACTTTACGAGCAGTTTTTAGAGAATCCCGAATCGATTGAACCCAGTTGGCAAACACAATTTCGGGAATTACATCACGCGGCGGACTATGAAATTGCTCACAGCCCGATTATCGAACGATTCGCGCAACTCGCGCAGAAATCACAAGGTCGCCTCGCCAAACTGCAAGGTTTTACCGAAGAAAGCGTTAAAAAACAATCCGCCGTGGCGCGTTTAATCAACCATTATCGGGTGCGCGGTCATCAAATTGCCCGCAATAATCCGCTCGGAAAAAATCCGATTTTGCCGCCTGATTTAGATCCGAATTATTACGGTTTATCGGTGTTAGATATGGATACATTATTTGATACAGGTACGCTGCAAAGCGGTCAATATCTACCGTTGCGCGATATTATTGCCAATTTAGAACAGATTTATTGCGGCAGTATTGGCGCGGAATTTATGCACATTGTCGATACGCCCACGCGCCGCTGGATTATCAACCGATTGGAAAATGCGCCGCTGAAAACATTCAAGCAAATCCCCGCTACCACTTTGCAAAAACGGAGAAGAGCGGGCGAAGAAATTCAAGCAAACGCACCCTTTTTAAAAAGCGTGGCGGGATTTTCTTTAAGTGTTGAGAAAAAATGTTCAACCTTAAAACAACTCATCGCCGCCGAAGGTATCGAAACCCATTTACACGCTAAATTTGTCGGACAAAAACGCTTTTCACTTGAAGGCAGCGAATCATTGATTCCGATTTTAGACGAATTGATTCAAGGTTTGGGCGCGAAAGACGCGAAAGAAATCGTAATCGGCATGGCGCACCGTGGACGTTTAAACGTGTTGGTGAATATCTTTGGCAAAAATCCGAACGTTTTATTTAGTGAATTCGCTGGCACGTCACCGCTTTTAGAAGGCATGAGCAGCGGCGACGTAAAATATCACATGGGTTTTTCGTCCGACGTTGAAACCGCTGGCGGTACTGTACATATTACGTTGGCGTTCAATCCATCACATTTAGAAATCATCAATCCCGTGGTGGAAGGTTCGGTCAGAGCGCGGCAAGATCGCGCGGGGAAAAATGGCATCAATCGCGTGATTCCCGTCTTGATTCACGGTGACGCGGCGTTTTCAGGGCAGGGGATTATTATGGAAACGCTGAATATGTCGCAAACGCGCGGGTTTTATACGGGCGGCACGATTCACATTGTTATCAATAATCAAATTGGTTTTACCACCAGTAATTCGGGCGACGCACGTTCGACGCTGTATTGCACCGATGTGGCGAGCATGATTCAAGCTCCCGTTTTTCACGTCAACGGTGACGATCCCGAAGCGGTTTTATTTGTGACGCAATTGGCGTTGGATTTTCGTATGACGTTTAATCGTGACGTGGTGATTGATTTGATTTGTTATCGTCGATTGGGGCATAACGAAGCCGATGAACCCGCGATGACGCAACCGTTAATGTATAAAAAAATTCGGCAACACCAAACCACGCGCGAGTTGTACGCGCAAAAATTGATTCGTGAAGGTGTGATTGACGCGCCGCAAGTCAGCGCATGGATTGACGATTATCAACGTCGTTTAGCGGCGGGTGAAATTGTGTCGCGTCCGGTGTCAAAAATAAAATATTCCTACAGCGCAAAATGGCAACCGTTTTTAAATATGCCGTGGACAACGCCTTGTGAAACCGCCGTCAATCATGACACGTTGCGTTATTGTTCGGAACGGTTGTTGCAATTACCGGCAAATTTTGAATTGCATCCGCGTGTGGCAAAAGTGATGGAAACGCGCCGCGAAATGATGGCGGGAAATGCGCCATTGGATTGGGGATTTGCTGAGAATATGGCGTACGCGACGCTGTTATTGGACAGATTTAATGTGCGTTTAACCGGGCAAGATGTCGGACGCGGCACGTTTGTGCATCGCCACGCGGTGTTGCACAATCAACGTGAAAATCGTCATTACACGCCGCTCAAATATCTGCACAAAGAACAAGGCAACGCGCAGATTTATGATTCGTTGTTGTCGGAAGCAGGCGTGCTGGGTTTTGAGTATGGTTACAGCACCACGATTCCGAATACCTTGGTGATTTGGGAAGCGCAATTTGGCGATTTTGCCAACGGCGCACAAGTGTTAATCGATCAATTTATCAGTTCGGGCGAAACGAAATGGGGGCGAATGTGTGGGCTAGTGATGTTGTTGCCGCACGGTTTTGAAGGTCAAGGTCCCGAACATTCGTCGGCGCGTTTGGAGCGGTATTTACAACTTTGTGCCGAGCAAAATATCCAAGTTTGCAATCCAACCACGCCCGCGCAAATTTTCCATTTATTGCGGCGGCAAATGGTGCGGACTTATCGTAAACCGCTGATTATCATGAGTCCGAAAA
>SESG01000879.1_pt1 | contig 19409 bp, 31 predicted proteins | sample 3171421 | NCBI WGS metagenome assembly SESG01 (sample SAMN10866946, study PRJNA518727) | freshwater metagenome | biome: subpolar coniferous forest; feature: holomictic lake; material: water; isolation source: holomictic Lake 227, 6 m and 8 m depth | place: Canada: near Kenora, Ontario | collected... | reverse complement strand
ATCTCCGCCCAGTCGAAGCCGGAGTGGCCGTAGAAGGACGCGTCCTCCGAGGCGAGCACCGCCCGCACGAGGCGCGGCGAGATCCGGTCGAGCGAGACCGGGCGGTAGTCGAGCCGGAAGGGGCGCCCCTCCGCGGCCGCCTCGGCCCTTCGCTGCTCCATGAGGGCGGTGGTGACCGGGGTCCGGGTGAGGAGCGGCGCGGGGTCGGGGATGGAGCGCCAGGCGAGCCAGGCGCCGAGGGCGGTGCCCCCGAGGAGGAGGGCGAGGACGGTGGCGACCCGCGCCCAGCGGCCCGTTCCGGGAGTGCGCCCCTTCCTCCGCCGCTGACTGGCTCCGGCCACCGGGGTTCCCTATCAGGGATGGGCCGGCCGGGGAACGGGACCCTTCTGAGGGCGAGCGGAGCCCGGGGGGCGGGATTATGGGGAGTGAAACTCTCGACGAGCGGCCCGCGGTGCCGCGGAGGAAATGACATGAGCGTGAAGGCTTACAAGCCCCAGGACTTCTCCAAGGTGCGCGGATTGAACGGCATCTCCAACGACCAGGTCGAGGAGCACCTGAAGCTGTACGAAGGCTACGTGAAGCGCTGCAACGCGCTGACCGAGAAGCTCGAGGGGCTCGCCCAGGAGGGCAAGGCCTCCGGCGCCGACCCGGTCTACGCCGAGCTCACCCGCCGGCTGGGATTCGAGTACGGCGGCATCGTGAACCACGAGTACTACTTCGGGAACCTCACCGCCGGCGCCCAGGCCGAGCCGACCGCGGGCGGGAAGCTCGCCAAGGCGATCGAGGGCTCCTTCGGAAGCCTCGCCACCTACCTCGCCGACTTCAAGGCCGTCGCCACCATGCCGGGCATCGGCTGGGCCATGACCTTCCAGGACCCGAACACCGGCTGGCTCTCCAACCAGTTCGTCACCCTCCACGAGAACGGCGTGCCGCCGGGCTTCCGCCCCATCCTCGTCCTCGACGGCTGGGAGCACGCCTTCATGCGCGACTACAAGGCGTTCGAGCGGGGCAAGTACGTCGAGGCCTTCTTCAAGAACGTGGACTGGGCCGCGGTCGAGGCCCGTCTGAAGTAGTCGCCGGGGCCCTGGCCCTTGGCGAAGGCTCCATCCATTCCCTCGCCGGCGCGGCGCGCGACGCTGCGCCGGCGATTGCTTTCCTGGTGGGACGCGGGGCACCGCGACCTGCCCTGGCGCTTTCCCCAGCACGCCGCCGATCCCTACCGGGTCTGGCTGGCGGAGGTGATGCTCCAGCAGACCCGCGTCGCCACGGCCGAGCCGTACTACCGCCGATTCGTGGCGCGCTGGCCCACCCTCCCGGCGCTGGCGGCGGCCGACGACGGCGAGGTGCTCGCCGCCTGGAGCGGGCTCGGGTACTACGCGCGCTGCCGGAACCTGCTCGCGGCGGCCCGCGAGGCGCTGGCGCGGCACGGAGGGCTGCCCGCCTCGCTCCCCGATCTCCGCGCGCTCCCCGGATTCGGTCCCTACACCGCCGGTGCGGTGGCGAGCGTGGCCTTCGCGATTCCCGCCGCAGCGGTGGACGGCAATGCGATGCGCGTGCTCTCCCGCCTGGAGGGGGTCACTGGCAGTGTAATGTCACTAACAGTGAAGCGTCGGATCGAGGCGATCGCCGGAGCGCTCGTCCCGGCCGGGCGCCCGGGCGACTGGAACCAGGCCGTGATGGAGCTGGGCGCCACCGTCTGCCTGCCGCGCCGGCCCCGGTGCGCGGAGTGCCCGATCGTCCGCGCCTGCGTGGCGTCGCGTGAAGGTCTGACCGACCGGATCCCGGCTCGCCGGGAACGCCGGGCCCCGGAACGGAGGGTGATGGCCCTGGCGCGGATCGAGCGGGGCGGGCGACTCCTGATGCTGCGGGCCCCGCCGCGCGGACTGTTCGCCGGGATGTGGGGATTCCCCTGGGTGAATGTGCCGGCGGGGGCGGATCCGGGCGAACACCTCCGGCGCCGCGCCGCCCCGGAGCTGGGGGTCCGGCTGGAGGTGGGGCGCGAGATCGCCACCGTGACGCGGCTGCTCACGCACCGCCGCCTGGAGCTGGTGGTTCACGCCTGCCGCCTCCGCGGGAAGCCTCCGCAGGATCTCTCGAGGTGGGCCTTTACATCGGAGGGGGAGGCGAGTAGGTTGCCGGCCTCCACGGCGATGCGCCGTGTCATCGAGGCCTCCGGCGGGTGGACAACCGCCCCGAGGGGGACCGAGGGCACGGAGAAAAGACCGGGGAGCACCGGAAGGCCTTGACTTCCCGAGGCCCAACTGTATATTTCGCGCCCTTTTTGACGGGAAAGAACCGGATCGAATGCCGACGATCAGCCAGCTGGTCCGCAAGGGCCGCGAGAAGCTCAAGACGAAGCGAAAGGCCCCCGCCCTGGTGGAGTCGCCCCAGAAGCGTGGCGTGGCGACGCGCGTCTACACCACCACCCCCAAGAAGCCGAACTCGGCTCTCCGCAAGGTGGCCCGCGTCCGTCTCACGAACGGGTTCGAGGTGACGAGCTACATCCCCGGCGTCGGACACAATCTCCAGGAGCACTCGGTGGTGCTCATCCGCGGGGGGCGCGTGAAGGACCTCCCCGGCGTTCGCTACCACATCATCCGCGGAACCCTCGACGCCGTCGGCGTCCAGGGCCGCAAGCAGAGCCGCTCGAAGTACGGCGCCAAGCGCCCGAGCTAGGCCGAGGTTCAGATGCCCCGTCGTCGCGTAGTCGAGAAGCGGAAGATCCTGCCCGATCCCAAGTTCCAGGATCGGACCGTTGCCAAGTTCATCAACAACCTCATGCGGGAGGGGAAGAAGTCCACCGGTGAGAAGATCATCTACGGCGCGTTCGCCCTGGTGGAGAACCGCCTCAAGGACGACCCCCTCAAGGTCTTCAAGAAGGCCCTCGACAACGTGAAGCCGGTGGTCGAGGTGAAGTCCCGCCGTGTGGGCGGCGCCACGTACCAGGTCCCGGTGGAGGTCCGTCAGGATCGCCGCACGGCACTGGCGATGCGCTGGCTCATCGAGTATTCCACGTCGCGCGGTGAGAAGACGATGGTCGAGAAGCTGGCCGGGGAGATCCTCGACGCTGCGAACAACCGCGGCAACGCGGTGAAGAAGCGTGAGGACACCCACAAGATGGCGGAAGCGAACAAGGCGTTCGCGCACTACCGCTGGTAGGTCGGGAGGAGAATCGAGGATCGAAGAGGCCGACTCGGTCGGCTGGGTTCCGGAAGGACCCGAAGGCTCTTTGACAGCTCGGTCAGGTCGATACGTCGCTTCGCGACGTCCGGTTGGCGCACGCAACGGTGTGAAAGGTTTGAAGGACAGAGAACATGGCCCGCGTTACTCCACTCGAGCGCTACCGCAACATCGGCATCATGGCGCACATCGATGCCGGCAAGACGACCACGACCGAGCGGATCCTCTTCTACACCGGCGTCACCCACAAGATCGGTGAGGTCCATGAGGGCACCGCCGTCATGGACTGGATGGAGCAGGAGCGCGAGCGCGGCATCACCATCACCTCTGCCGCCACCACCTGCTTCTGGCGCGAGCACCGCATCAACATCATCGACACCCCGGGCCACGTGGACTTCACCATCGAGGTGGAGCGCTCGCTGCGCGTCCTCGACGGCGCCGTGGCGGTCTTCGACGCGGTGAGCGGCGTCGAGCCCCAGTCCGAGACGGTGTGGCGCCAGGCGGACAAGTACAAGGTTCCCCGCGCCTGCTTCATCAACAAGATGGACCGCGTGGGTGCCGACTTCTTCGCCTCGGTCGACTCCATCCGCGAGAAGCTGGGCGCCCGCCCGGTCGCGCTCCACCTGCCCATCGGCGCCGAGGACAAGTTCCGCGGAATGGTGGACCTCGTCAAGATGAAGGGCATCACCTTCGACGACGAGACCATGGGTGCCGGCTACCAGGAGATCGAGATCCCGGCCGAGCTCGCCGACCAGGCCAAGGAGTACCGGCAGGCGCTCGAGGAGGCCGTGGCCGAGGTCGACGACGACCTGATGGCCAAGTACCTCGACGGCCACCCGCTCTCGAACGACGAGCTCAAGCGCGGGCTCCGCAAGGGCACCATCGAGATGCGCTTCTTCCCGGTCGTCTGCGGGACCGCCTTCAAGAACAAGGGTGTGCAGCAGTTCCTCGACGCCGTCGTCGACTACCTGCCCAGCCCGGACGACAAGCCGCCGGTCCACGGCATCACCCCGAAGGGCGTCGAGGTGATCCGCAAGACCGGCGACAACGAGCCCTTCAGCGCGCTCGCCTTCAAGCTCATGAACGATCCGTTCGTGGGCAACCTCACCTTCTTCCGCGTGTACTCCGGCAAGCTGGAGAGCGGCTCCTACGTCTACAACGCCTCCCGCGACCGCAAGGAGCGGGTGGGGCGGCTCCTGCAGATGCACGCCAACAAGCGGGAGGAGATCAAGGAAGTCCTCGCCGGCGACATCGCCGCCGCGGTGGGCCTGCGCTCCTCCACCACCGGCGACACGCTCTGCGACGAGGACCACCAGGTCATCCTCGAGAAGATGGAGTTCCCCGAGCCGGTGATCTCGGTGGCGGTGGAGCCCAAGACCAAGGCCGACTCGGACAAGATGGGCATCGCCCTGCAGCGCCTCCAGATGGAGGACCCCAGCTTCCGGGTCCACACCGACGAGGAGACGGGCCAGACCATCATGCGCGGGATGGGGGAGCTCCACCTGGAGATCCTCGTCGACCGCATGCTCCGCGAGTTCAAGGTGGAGGCCAACGTCGGCAAGCCGCAGGTGGCCTACCGCGAGACCATCACCCGCGAGGTCGAGTCGGAGGGGCGCTACATCCGTCAGACCGGTGGCCGTGGCCAGTACGGACACTGCTGGCTGCGCCTCATCCCGCAGGAGCCCGGAAAGGGCTTCACCTTCGAGAACGAGACCGTGGGCGGCTCCATCCCCAAGGAGTTCGTCGAGCCCATCCGCAAGGGCATCGAGGAGGCCATGACCGGCGGCATCCTGGCCGGCTTCCCCATGGTCGACCTCAAGGTCGAGGTCTTCGACGGCTCGTACCACGACGTCGACTCGTCCGAGATGGCCTTCAAGATCGCCGGCTCCATGGGCTTCAAGGACGGCGCCGCCCGGGCCACCCCGGTGCTGCTCGAGCCCATCATGGACGTCGAGGTGGTGACGCCCGACAGCTTCATGGGCGACGTCATCGGCGATCTGAACTCGCGTCGCGGCAAGATCCAGGGTATGACCCCGCGGTCCGGGGTCCAGGCCATCACCGCACAGGTCCCGCTGGCCCAGATGTTCGGCTACGCCACGGACCTTCGCTCCAAGACGCAGGGGCGTGCGACCTACACCATGCAGTTCGGGCATTACGCCCAGGTTCCGAACAGCATCGCAGAGACCATCATCACGAAGAGCAAGGGAGCCGCCGCCCCAACCAAGTAGTCGGCGCGCAACGACGAAGGAGAATTCACATGGCCAAGGAAAAGTTCGATCGCAGCAAGCCCCACGTGAACGTCGGAACGATCGGTCACGTGGACCACGGCAAGACCACGCTGACCGCGGCCATCACCAAGGTCGCCGCCCAGCAGGGTCTGGCCTCCTTCATGGCGTACGACCAGATCGACAAGGCGCCGGAGGAGCGGGAGCGCGGTATCACCATCGCCACCGCGCACGTCGAGTACCAGACGAAGAACCGGCACTACGCCCACGTCGACTGTCCGGGCCACGCCGACTACGTGAAGAACATGATCACCGGCGCCGCGCAGATGGACGGCGCGATCCTGGTGGTCTCGGCCGCCGACGGCCCGATGCCCCAGACCCGCGAGCACATCCTGCTCGCCCGCCAGGTCGGCGTGCCCTACATCGTGGTCTACCTGAACAAGGTGGACATGGTGGACGACTCCGAGCTGCTCGAACTCGTCGAGCTCGAGGTTCGCGAGCTCCTCATCAAGTACAACTTCCCCGGCGACAAGACCCCCATCGTTCGCGGCTCGGCGCTCAAGGCGCTCGAGGGCGACAAGGGCGATCTCGGGGAGCTGTCCATCGGCCGCCTCATGGAGGCCATCGACACCTACATCCCGACCCCGGCTCGCGCCAAGGACAAGCCGTTCCTGATGCCGGTGGAGGACGTGTTCTCCATCTCCGGCCGCGGCACCGTGGCCACCGGGCGTGTGGAGCGCGGCATCGTCAAGGTCGGCGAGGAGATCGAGGTGGTCGGTCTCAAGCCCACCGTGAAGACGGTGGTCACCGGCGTGGAGATGTTCCGCAAGCTCCTCGACCAGGGCGAGGCCGGCGACAACATCGGCGCGCTGCTCCGCGGCCTGAAGCGCGAGGAGATCGAGCGCGGCCAGGTGCTCGCCAAGCCGGGCTCCATCACCCCGCACACGAAGTTCAAGGCTGAGGTCTACGTGCTGACGAAGGAGGAGGGTGGCCGTCACACCCCGTTCTTCAACGGCTACCGCCCCCAGTTCTACTTCCGCACCACCGACGTGACCGGCTCCATCCAGCTCCCCGCAGGCGTGGAGATGGTGATGCCGGGTGACAACATCGGGATGGACGTGGAGCTCATCACGCCCATCGCGATGGAGAAGGAGCTGCGGTTCGCCATCCGCGAGGGTGGCCGCACCGTGGGCTCGGGCGTCGTCGCGGAAGTGATCCTGTAACCAAGGAAGAGGCAGCCCCGGCGAACGGCGGTGCAGTCTGGCCGCGCCGCGCCGGGGCCTGAAGAAGCCGAGGACGTGAAGATGGCAATGCAGAAGATCCGCATCCGGCTCAAGGCCTACGACTACAAGCTGCTCGACCAGTCGGCCGGCGAGATCGTGGAGACCGCGAAGCGGACCGGCGCCAAGGTGGCCGGCCCGATTCCGCTTCCCACCCGGATCAACAAGTTCACCGTTCTTCGCAGCCCGCACGTCGACAAGAAGTCGCGTGAGCAGTTCGAGATCCGCACGCACAAGCGGCTTCTCGAGATCCAGGAGCCCACGTCACAGACGCTCGACGCGCTCATGAAGCTGGATCTGTCGGCGGGTGTGGACGTGGAGATCAAGTAGGCGAGGACGCCATGGCAAAGTTCGACGTCTATAGCCTGGACAGGACGAAGGTCGCCGAGATCGACCTCAAGGACGAGGTATTCGCCGGTCCGGTGAACGAGCACCTCTTCTGGGAGGTCGTGAAGGCCAAGCTCGCCTCCGACCGTTCGGGCACCCATGCGGTGAAGAACCGCTCCCTCGTCTCCGGCGGCGGCAAGAAGCCCTGGAAGCAGAAGGGAACCGGTCGCGCCCGCCAGGGCTCGACCCGCGCCAGCCAGTTCGTCGGCGGCGGGAAGGCCATGGGGCCGAAGCCGCGCGACTACAGCTACGACGTGCCGCGCAAGGTCCGCAAGGCGGCGCTCCGGTCGGCGCTGGCGCTGCGCGCCTCGGAGCAGAAGATCCTCATCGTGGACCGCTGGGCGCCGGAGGCACCGAAGACCGCCGCCGCCGCCCAGGTGTTCGGGAAGCTCGGCGTGAAGAAGGCGCTCGTCGTGGACGGCGCCGAGAACGCCTCGCTGCAGAAGTCGATCCGGAACCTCGCAGGGTTCGACTTCCTCGCCACCCAGGGTCTCAACGTGTACGACATCCTCGGCCATGAGTACCTCGTGCTCACCGTCGACTCGGCCCGCAAGGTGGAGGAGGCGCTGTCATGAACCTCACCGCGCAGGACGTCATCGTCCGTCCCATCATCAGCGAGAAGGCAGAAATTGGCCGGGAGACCGGGCGGCAGTACGCCTTCCAGGTTCACCGCGAATCCACCAAGATCCAGGTCAAGGGGGCTGTCGAGAAGCTCTTCTCGGTGAAGGTCACCGGGGTGCGCACCTCCATCGCCCGGGGCAAGAACAAGCGCGTCGGCCGACACGTGGGCCGCCGTCCCAACTGGAAGAAGGCCATCGTCACCCTCAAGGAAGGCGACACCATCGCCCTCTTCGAGGGGAAGTAGGCCAGGGGAACGAGCATGGGCGTCAAGAGCTACAAGCCGACCAGCGCTGCCCGCCGTCTCATGACGGTCTCGGATTTTGCCGAGATCACCAAGAGCCGCCCGGAGAAGAAGCTGACCCGCGCGAAGAAGCGCACGGGCGGCCGCAACGTGCACGGCCACATCACGACCCGCCACATCGGTGGCGGCCACAAGCAGCGGTACCGGGTCATCGACTGGCGTCGCGACAAGGACGGGGTTCCCGCCAAGGTCGCGGCCATCGAGTACGATCCCAACCGCACCTCCCGCATCGCGCTGCTCCACTACAAGGACGGCGAGAAGCGGTACATCCTGGCCCCGCTCGGCGTGGCCGTGGGCGACCTCCTCGTCTCCGGCGAACAGGTCGACATCCGGCCCGGGAACACGCTTCCCATCCGCGGGATGCCGCTCGGCACCATGATCCACGGGCTCGAACTCCAGCCGGGATCGGGCGCCAAGCTCATCCGCACCGCGGGCTCCTTCGGCCAGGTGATGGCGAAGGAGGGCGAGTACGCCCAGATCCGCATGCCGTCGGGCGAGATTCGCAAGGTGCTCCAGGTCGTCCGTGCCACGGTGGGGCAGCTCTCCAACATCGAGAACGCCAGCATCCGCGTGGGCAAGGCCGGCAAGAGCCGATGGCTGGGCATCCGTCCCACCGTCCGCGGCCTGGCGATGAACCCGGTCGATCACCCGCACGGCGGCGGTGAGGGCAAGTCCGGTCAGGGCAATCCGCACCCGGTCTCGCCCTGGGGACAGAAGACCAAGGGTCTCAAGACCCGCAACAATCGCCGCACGGACAAGTACATCATCTCGCCCCGCAAGCGGGGCGTACGCAGCCAGGCCACGTAGCGGCGAGGACCGATAGAAATGGCGCGTTCCATCAAGAAGGGCCCGTTCGCCGACAAGCACCTCCTCAAGAAGGTGGAGGACGCGAACAAGGGCAGCAAGAAGTCGGTCATCAAGACCTGGTCCCGGCGGAGCACCATCATGCCGGACTTCGTCGGGCACACCTTCGCGGTGCACAACGGACGGAAGTTCGTGCCGGTGTTCGTCCAGGAGAACATGGTCGGGCACAAGCTCGGCGAGTTCTCCCCGACCCGCACCTTCCACGGGCACACCGGCGAGAAGAAGGCGGTCGCGTCCACCAGCGCTCCGCCTCCGAAGAGGTAGAGGATCCTCATGACCGACACCGAGAAGAAGACCGCGAAGACCGCGGCCCCGGGACGCCGGGTGTTGATCACCCGCAAGGAACGGCGCGTCCGCGCCGAGGCGGCCCGCCCCAAGCCGGGTCCGCATGCCTCGCTGCGCGCGCTGCGCGTCACGCCTCGCAAGGTCCGCCTCGTGGCCGACCACGTGCGCGGCATGCCGGTGGGCGCCGCGCTGGCGATGCTCAAGTTCACCCCGCAGGCCGCGGCCCCGCACCTCGCCAAGCTGCTGCGCTCGGCGGTGGCCAACGCCGAGAACAAGGGCGGCCACGTCGACGTGGACGCGCTGTTCGTGAAGACGCTCACCGTGGATCACGGCCCCAAGCAGCGCCGCTTCATGCCGCGCGCCATGGGCCGGGCCACCCAGATCGACAAGAAGACGAGCCACGTCTACGTGGAACTCGGCATCGCGGTGCGCGCGTAGCGCGCGCAAGGAGGACCACGTGGGTCAGAAAGTCCATCCGATCGGGTTCCGCCTGGGGGTCATCCGGACCTGGGACTCGAAGTGGTACGAAGAGAAGAACTACGCGAAGTGGCTGCACGAGGACATCAAGATCCGTGAGTTCGTGAAGGAGAAGCTCGGCCAGGCCGGCATCTCCAGGATCGAGATCGAGCGTGCTGCCAACAAGGTGAAGGTGAACGTCCACACCGCGCGGCCGGGCATCGTCATCGGCAAGCGCGGTGCAGGGATCGAGACCATCAAGAAGGACCTTCAGGCCCTCACCCAGAACGAGATCTACCTGAACGTGGTCGAGGTCCGGAAGGCCGAGACCGACGCGCAGCTCGTGGCCGAGAACATCGCCACCCAGCTGGAGCGCCGCATCGCCTTCCGCCGCGCCATGAAGAAGTCCGTGCAGACGGCCCTCAAGTTCGGTGCCAAGGGCATCCGCGTGGCCTGCTCCGGTCGGCTGGGCGGTTCCGAGATGGCCCGCTACGAGTGGTACCGCGAGGGGCGCGTTCCCCTTCACACGCTGCGCGCGGACATCGACTACGGGTTCGCCGAGGCCAAGACCACCTACGGGAAGATCGGCGTGAAGGTCTGGATCATGCGTGGTGAGGTCCTGCCCCAGTCGGCCAAGGCGCCGCGGGCCAGCATCGGCGGCCGGGCCTAGCCCGCCGCACCCGGAAACCTTCGAGGAGACAGAGAGATGCTGCAGCCGGCCAGGACGAAGTACCGAAAGATGCAGAAGGGGCGCATGCGGGGCAAGGCCTACCGCGGCTCCGAGCTCAACCAGGGCTCGTTCGGCCTGGCTGCCACCGAGTGTGGCTGGCTCACGAGCCGGCAGATCGAGGCTGCCCGCGTTGCCATCAGCCGCTACGTGAAGCGGGGCGGGAAGCTCTGGATCCGGGTCTTCCCCGACAAGCCCATCACCAAGAAGCCCGCCGAGACCCGCATGGGCACCGGCAAGGGGCCGGTGGAGTACTACGTCGCCGTCGTCAAGCCCGGTCGCGTTCTCTTCGAGATCGAGGGCGTCACCGACGAGCAGGCCGCCAAGGCGTTCTCCCTGGCCTCCCACAAGCTGCCCGTCTTCACGAAGCTCGTGAAGCGTGGCGTGACCCTCTAGGAGGCGACATGTCCACCGACACCGAACTTCGCCTGCTGAACGCCGAGGAGCTCGAGGCGCGCGTCGCCGAGCTCAAGCATCAGATCTTCGAGATGAGAGGCAAGCTCAACACCGGCGTGCTGGACTCGACCGCCGACCTCGCCAAGACCCGAAGGCTCGTGGCGCGCTGCAGGACGCTGGCGCGCGAGAAGGAGCTGGGCATCGTGCGCAGCGCGACGACCGAGACCCGCAAGGGGAAGAAGGAGTAGCCATGGAGCGCGGCAAGGCAAAATCCCGCGTCGGGCTGGTGGTGTCCGACAAGATGCAGAAGACGGTGGTCGTGCGCGTGGAGCGGCGCGTCGCCGATCGTCAGTACGGCAAGATCGTTCGCCGTGCCGAGCGCTACAAGGTTCACGACGAGGGTGAGACGGCGAAGACCGGCGACAAGGTCCGGATCGTGGAGACGCGGCCGATGTCCAAGGACAAGCGGTGGCGTGTGGCCGAGATCCTGGTGAAGGGGGCGGAGGTTTAGCCATGATCCAGCAACAGACCATCCTGGATGTCGCCGACAACTCCGGCGCCAAGAAGGTCCAGTGCATCAAGGTCCTCGGTGGCACCCGGCGGAAGTACGCCTCCATCGGCGACGTGATCGTGGTCTCCGTGAAGGAGGCGATCCCGCAGTCGAAGGTGAAGAAGGGCGAGGTGGCCCGGGCTGTCATCGTGCGCACCGCCCGCGAGGTGGCGCGCGCCGACGGGAGCTACATCCGCTTCGACGGAAACTCGGCTGTCCTCATCAACAAGGACCTCGAGCCGGTCGGCACCCGCATCTTCGGGCCGGTCGCCCGTGAACTTCGCGCCCGCAAGTTCATGAAGATCATCAGCCTGGCGCCGGAGGTGCTGTAGGCCATGGACGTCCGCAAGAACGACACCGTCAAGGTGCTCTCCGGCAAGGAGAAGGGCAAGTCGGGCAAGGTGCTCGAGGTGCTCCACGAGAAGAACCGGGTCCGGGTCGAGAAGCTCATGACCTCGAAGCGCCACCTGAAGAAGGGGCGCAGCCAGGCGAACCCGGAAGGCGGGATCGTCGAGCGGGCCGGCTCCATCCACGCCTCGAGCGTCATGGTGGTCTGCCCGAAGTGCGGCAAGCCGACCCGCGTGGCGCACGCCACCCGGGAAGACGGTCGCCGGGTCCGCGCCTGCAAGAAGTGCAAGGAACGCTTTGAGTAGGGCAACCACGCATCGCCCGGCGGCGAAGGCCCCGGACGAAGGCAAGGAGCGATAGATGGCAGCGCGTCTCAAGGAGAGGTTCGAGAAGGAGATCCGGCCGACCCTGGTCAAGGAGCTCGGGCTGAAGAACCCGATGCAGGCTCCGCGGATCGAGAAGGTCGTGGTGAACATGGGGCTCGGTGAGGCCATCCAGAACGGGAAGATCCTGGATGCGTCGCTGGAGCAGCTGGCCGCCATCACCGGGCAGAAGCCGGTGGTGACCAAGGCCCGCAAGTCCATCGCGAACTTCAAGCTGCGTCAGGGTCAGAGCATCGGGGCCATGGTCACCCTGCGGGGAACCCGGGCCTACGAGTTCCTGGACCGGCTCCTGAACGTGGCGCTTCCCCGGGTCCGCGACTTCAAGGGCGTGTCGCCCAAGGCCTTCGACGGCAAGGGCAATTACACCCTGGGCGTCAAGGAGCAGATCATCTTCCCGGAGATCAACTACGACAAGGTCGAGAAGATCAAGGGATTGAACATCACCGTGGTCACCACGGCGCGGAACGACGAGGAGGGCAGGGCGTTGCTCCGCCACCTCGGCATGCCCTTCCGCCAGTAGCTGGACCAGGAGACGGATACGATGGCCAAGCTTTCGAAAATGGCGCAGGCGGCGCGCAAGCTGAAGTTTCCGGTGCGCCAGTACAACCGCTGCCCGATCTGTGGGCGACCGCGCGCGTTCCTGCGCAAGTTCCAGATGTGCAGAATCTGCTTCCGCAATCGCGCGCTCCGGGGCGAAGTCACGGGCGTCATCAAGTCGAGCTGGTAGGGAGAACGATCGATGAGCTTCACCGATCCCATTGGCGACATGCTCACCCGCGTGCGGAATGCATCCTCCGCGCGCCATGAGAAGGTGCTGGTCCCGGCCTCCAACCTCAAGGCGCGTATCGCCGAGGTGCTGAAGGCCGAGGGCTTCATCCACGATTACGTCCTTCACAAGGAGGACAACCACCAGGGGGCCATCACCATCCTCCTCAAGTATGGCTCGGACCGCGAGCCGGCCATCAGCGACATCAAGCGGGTGTCGAAGCCGGGGCTGCGGCGGTACGTGGCCACCGACGACATTCCCCGCGTCTTGAACGGAATGGGCATCGCCATCCTCTCGACCTCGAAGGGTATCCTGGTCGACCGGGAGGCCCGCAAGCAGAAGGTGGGCGGCGAGCTCATCTGCACCGTCTGGTAGGAGCATCCATGTCCCGCATCGGCAAGATTCCGGTGAAGATCCCGGAGAAGGTCAAGGTCACCGTGGTCGGAAACACGGTGAAGGTCGAGGGCCCCAAGGGCAAGACCTCCTTCGTCTTCAACGCCAAGATGAAGATCGAGGTCGGCAATGGCGAGGTCGCCGTCCTGCGACCCGACGACTCGACGCTGGCGCGGTCGCTCCACGGCCTCACCCGCACGCTCGTCCGCAACGCCGTCGACGGCGTGACCAAGGGCTACGAGCGCACGCTCGAGATCGTCGGCGTGGGCTTCAAGGCCGAGGGGAAGGGCAGGGAGGTCCAGTTCGCGCTGGGCTTCTCGCACCCGGTGATCTTCGCGCTGCCCGAGGGCATCACCGCCGAGGTGGACCCGAAGCAGACCAAGGTCACCGTGCGCGGCGCCGACAAGCACATGGTGGGCATGACCGCCGCCCGCATCCGCGAGCTTCGGCCTCCCGAGCCCTACAAGGGCAAGGGCATCAAGTACGCCAACGAGATCATCCGCCGCAAGGAAGGCAAGACCGGCGCGGCCTGACCGCCGCACGCTCATGCGCCGGCTGTTTTCGCGCCGGCGCAAGGAGGAAGCACCATGGCAGAGAAGACTACCCCCAGAGAGCGGCGCAAGGCGCGCATCCGGAAGAAGCTGTCCGGCACCGCGGAGCGTCCGCGCCTCTCCGTGTACCGCAGCCTGAACCACATCTACGCCCAGGTGGTGGACGATGTGGCTGGCCGCACCATCGCCTTCGTGGGCACCACCTCCAAGACGCTGCGCGACGCGGTGAAGGACGACGACAAGACCGAGGCCGCCAAGAAGGTGGGCACGGCCGTCGGCAAGGCAGCGCTCGAGAAGGGCGTTTCCCGGGTCGTCTTCGATCGCAACGGTTGTGACTACCACGGCCGGATCCGGGCCGTGGCCGAGGCGGCCCGCGAGGCCGGTCTCAAGTTCTAGGCTTCGCAGGACGAGGAACGAATGGCCGCTCCCATCAACGTGAACGATCTCGAACTGACGGACCGCGTGGTCCACATCAACCGCGTCGCCAAGGTGGTCAAGGGCGGCCGGCGCTTCAGCTTCTCCGCCCTCATCGTGGTCGGTGACGGCCAGGGGCACGTCGGGGTGGGCCTGGGCAAGGCCAACGAAGTCCCCGAGGCCATCCGAAAGGGTGGGGAGCAGGCGAAGAAGAACGTCTTCAAGGTGCCGCTCGCCGGCACCACCATCCCCCACGAGGTGCTGGGTCACTTCGGCGCGGGGCGGGTGCTCCTCAAGCCGGCCAGCGAGGGAACCGGCGTGATCGCCGGTGGCGCCGTCCGCGCCGTGCTGGAGGCGGCGGGGGTGCGCAACGTGCTCACGAAGAGCCAGGGTTCGCGCAATCCGCACAACGTGCTCAAGGCCACCGTGGCCGGGCTCAAGAGCCTGCGCAATGCCGACCGGGTCGGCCAGATGCGCGGCAAGACCCTCGCCGAGATGACGGAATAGGTCGGGAGACGACGATGGCTGCCATCAAGGTGACTCTGAAGCACGGACTGGCCGGGATCCCGGCCTCCCAGCGGGCCGTGGTCACGGGGCTGGGGCTGAAGAAGAGCAACTCGACCAAGGTGCTCCCCGACAACCCGTGCACCATGGGGATGATCCGCAAGGTCGGTTACCTGCTCGCCTGGGAGCGCGTCGATGCGCCCGCGCCGCAGGGACGCAAGACCAGGAAGTCGAAGGGCGCCTGACCGCCTGGCGCGGCGCGCCCCAACGAGGGTAGAAAGGAAAGCTCATGTCGTCGCTGAACCAGCTCAAGGCTCCCCGCGGGGCAACCAAGGTGAGGAAGCGCGTGGGGCGCGGCCAGGCCTCCGGCCTCGGCAAGACCGCCGGCCGCGGAGGGAAGGGCCAGAAGGCCCGCTCCGGCAACATGCACTTCGAGGGCTTCGAGGGCGGCCAGATGCCGCTGCAGCGCCGCCTTCCGAAGTTCGGCTTCCAGAACCATTTCCGGCTCGAGTACGAGGAGGTGAACGTCACCGACCTCGCCCGGTTGCCTGCCGGAAGCGTCGTGGACACGGCGGCCCTGAAGGGGGTCGGGCTGGTCCGCGGCCGCGGGGACGGCGTGGTGGTGCTGGGCAAGGGCGAGCTCGCCGGAGCCTACACCGTGCGGGTGGACCGGATCTCGGCCGGCGCGCGCGAGGTCGTCGAGAAGGCCGGCGGCAAGGTCGACCTCCTGCCTCGGCGCCGGACCATGGGCGAGAAGCAGAAGGCAGAGAAGGCCGAGAAGAAGGCCAAGGCAAAGTCGTAGGGCGGCGGGGGGAACCGGGATGCTCACCAACAGTCTCGCCAACATCTTCCGCGTGGCCGAGCTGCGCAAGCGGCTTGCCTTCACCGTGGGGATGCTGGCGGTGTACCGCCTGGGCGTCTTCGTCTCCACCCCGGGCGTCGACCGTGTGGCCATGCGGAAGGTGGTTGCCTCCCAGGGCGGCCTGCTGGGGCTCTTCAACCTCTTCTCGGGCGGCGCGCTCGAGCAGCTCTCCATCTTCGCCCTCGGCATCATGCCGTACGTCTCCGCCTCCATCATCCTGCAGCTGCTCACGGTCGTGGTCCCGGCCCTCGAGAAGATGCAGAAGGAAGGCGAGGTCGGGCGCAAGCGGATCACGCAGTACACCCGCTACGGCACGATCGTCCTGGCGGGCATCCAGGGCATCGGGATCGCCACCTACCTCGAGTCGCTCCGCGACCCGTCGGGGCTCGCGGTGGTCACCAACCCGGGCTGGTCGTTCCGCCTCCTCACCATCATCACGCTCTCCGCCGGAACCGCCTTCATCATGTGGATGGGCGAGCAGATCACCGAGCGGGGCATCGGCAACGGGATCTCGCTCATCATCTTCGCCGGCATCGTGTCCCGCATGCCCGACGCGGTCTTCCAGCTCTACGCGGCTTACCGGGCCCCGGGCGCGGGCATGGACGAGCTGCGGCTCGTCATCCTCACCGCGGTCATGGTGGCGGTGATCGCCTTCATCGTCTTCGTGGAACGGGCGCAGCGGCGCATCCCCGTCCAGTACGCGAAGCGCGTGGTGGGCCGGCGCACCTACGGCGGCCAGAGCACCCACCTGCCGCTCAAGGTGAACACCTCGGGCGTCATCCCGCCCATCTTCGCCAGCTCGGTCCTGCTCTTCCCGGCCACGCTGGCCTCCTGGTTCCCCTTCCTGCAGCGCATCTCCGACGAGATGCGCCCCGGCGGCTGGGTCTACAACACCCTCTACGTCGTGCTCATCATCTTCTTCGCCTACTTCTACACGGCGGTGACCTTCAACCCGGTGGACGTCGCCGACAACCTGAAGAAGTACGGCGGCTACGTCCCGGGCATCCGTCCCGGCAAGAAGACGGCCGAGTACATCGACTACGTCCTCTCCCGCATCACCTTCGGCGGCGCCCTCTACCTGGCGGCCGTGAGCATCCTGCCCACCATCCTCATCAACCAGTTCGGCGTGCCCTTCTACTTCGGCGGAACGGCGCTGCTCATCGTGGTCGGCGTGGCCCTGGACACGGTCCAGCAGATCGAGGGGCACCTCATCACGCGCCACTACGAGGGCTTCACCGGGCCGCGCGGCCCCCGCATCCGCGGGCGTGCCACCGCGGGGCTCAACGCCTAGTCGCGCCGGACGGCGCGCGGGGAGACGGCCATGATCCTCATCCTCCTGGGACCACCGGGCGCCGGTAAGGGGACGCAGGCCAAGCTGCTCGCCCGCGACCTCCAGGTCCCGCACATCTCCACCGGCGACATGTTCCGCGACCACAAGGCCCGCGGGACCGAGCTCGGCCGGCAGGTGGATGCCATCATGGCCTCGGGCGGGCTCGTTCCCGACGACGTCACCAACTCCATGGTGAAGGACCGGCTCTCCCGGCCCGACGTGGCGGGCGGCTTCATCCTCGACGGCTATCCGCGCACCACGGCGCAGGCCGATTTCCTCGACCAGCTGCTCGTGTCGCTCGGCCGCCGGACCGACCGGGCCGTCTCCTACGAGATCGCCCACGAGCTGCTCGTGGACCGCATGAGTGGGCGGCGCAGCTGCCCTTCTTGTGGGACGGTCTACCACGTCACCGCCAACCCGCCCCGGAAGGGCGGCGTCTGCGATCGAGAGGGTGCGGTGCTCGTGCAGCGGGACGACGACAAGGCGGAGACGGTGGGGCGTCGCCTCCAGGAGTACGAGGCGAAGACGGCTCCCCTGAAGCGCTACTACCAGGAGCGCGGCGTCCTCACCGAGGTCGCCGGTACTGGAAGCCCCGACGAGGTGCTCGCCACCACGAAGCGGGCGCTCGGTCGGTCCTGACGGTGCAGCCCAAGACCCGCGATGAGCTCGCGCGCATGCGCGACGCAGGACGGGTCGTGCGAACGGTCCTCGACGAGGTCGCTGCGGCCGCGGTGGCCGGCGTCTCCACCGCAGAGCTCGACCGGCTCGCCGAGAGCCGCACACGTCAGCTGGGGGCCATACCGGCCTTCAAGGGCTACCTGGGCTATCCCGCCTCCATCTGCATCTCGGTGAACGACGAGGTGGTCCACGGCATCCCCTCGGGCAAGCGCATCCTCCGGGAAGGGGACGTGGTGGGGCTCGACTTCGGCGCCATCGTGGCAGGCTTCCACGGGGACGCCGCGGAGACGGTGGTGGTGGGCAAGGGCACCCCGGAGGCGGAGCGGCTGGTGGCCGCCACGCGGGCGGCCCTCCAGGCCGGTGTGGCGGCGGCGCGCCCCGACGGCCGGGTGGGCGATATCGGGGCCGCAGTCCAGCGGAGCGCCGAGGCGGCCGGGTTCTCCGTGGTCCGCGAGTTCGTGGGGCACGGGATCGGCCGGAAGCTCCACGAGCCTCCCCAGGTGCCCAATTTCGGGGAACCCGGGACCGGTCCCTTCCTCCGGCCCGGGCTCGTCCTCGCCATCGAGCCGATGGTGAACGCCGGGCTGCCGGGCGTGAGGACGCTCCCGGACGGCTGGACCGCCGTGACGCAAGACGGCAGTCTTTCAGCGCATTTCGAGCACACCGTGGCCGTCACCGAGGAGGGTCCGGAGATTCTCACCCGGACGGCGACATGACGGGAACGGGCAAGTTGCACGGAGCGCTTGCAACCTCGAAATTCACATGTTATAGGGCGCCCTCCGCATCGGCCCGGGTGCTCGGGTCGGGGTGCGTCAGAAGTACCAGGAGCTCGAGGGGGTCACAGGTGGCCCCCGATGGTCCCGCCGGCAGGCACGGCGGGGCTTTTCGTCTCGTGCCAGAACTTTTCGGTCGGGTGACAAGGTCATGAAGGTCCGCGCGTCGGTGAAGAAGATCTGCGACAAGTGCAAGGTCGTGAAGCGCAAGGGCGTCGTGCGGATCATCTGCGCCGCCAACCCCCGCCACAAGCAGCGCCAGGGCTAGCCCGAGGGCTCGGCCCCGGAGAACCGGAGAATCAGGAATGGCTCGCATTGCCGGCGTCGATCTTCCCGCAGAGAAGCGCGTCGAGATCTCGCTCCAGTACATCTACGGGATTGGCAAGGCCACCGCGAAGAAGGTCCTCGCGAAGGCCGGGATCGATCCCGTGACCCGAACGAAGAATCTCGACGACGATCAGGTCCGTCACATCCGTGAGGCCATCGAGGCCGTCACGCAGGTGGAGGGTGACCTCCGCCGCGAGACCTCGATGAACATCAAGCGGCTCATGGACCTGGGCTGCTACCGCGGCCTGCGTCACCGCAAGGGGCTGCCGGTCCGGGGCCAGAGAACCCACACCAACGCGCGGACCCGCAAGGGTCCGAAGCGCGGCCTGGTCCGCAAGGCGCCCGCCGCCTCGGCGCCTGCTCCCCGGTAGTTCACGGCGAGTGAACCGGAAGAGAATGGAGAATCAGCGTGGCTGACGAGAAGCAGGCCGAGAAGGCCGAGAAGCCGGTGAAGAAGGCCGAGGCGGCCCCCGCCAAGGTCGAGGAGGCGGCTCCCTCCGTCCCCAACTTGACCGGTATCGAACCGGTGACCGCGTCCCCCGTGACCCCGAAGAAGGGGAAGAAGCGGGTCAAGAAGAACGTGGCCAACGGGGTGGTGCACATCAACTCCACCTTCAACAACACGATGATCACGATCACCGACCCGGTGGGGAACGTCCTCTCCTGGTCGTCGGCCGGCGCGCGCGGATTCAAGGGCTCGCGCAAGTCGACCCCGTTCGCCGCGCAGGTGGCGGCGGGGGATGCCGCCGCCAAGGCCATGGAGCACGGTCTCAAGGCGGTGGTGGTGATGGTGAAGGGGCCGGGCGCA
>SESG01020463.1_pt1 | contig 19419 bp, 19 predicted proteins | sample 3171421 | NCBI WGS metagenome assembly SESG01 (sample SAMN10866946, study PRJNA518727) | freshwater metagenome | biome: subpolar coniferous forest; feature: holomictic lake; material: water; isolation source: holomictic Lake 227, 6 m and 8 m depth | place: Canada: near Kenora, Ontario | collected... | reverse complement strand
CCGTGGCGCCGGGATGACAACCGTGGGGCCGGGATGACCAGTCACCAACTCAGGGCAGCAACGCCGGCGTCAGGTCACCCATCTTGGCGCGGACACCGGGCAACGGTGGCAGGTCGAAGCGCTGGCTGATGAACTTGAGGATGGACGTGGTGTCGTACGGCGTCGAGTCAATAAAACCGCGCTTCACATGCGGGCCGATCAGCAGCGCCGGAATGCGTGAGCCCGGGCCCCAGCGGTCGCCCCAACCTGCGCCCTGCGGTGGCGGCACATGGTCCCAGTAGCCCCCGTTCTCGTCATAGGTCACGATCACCAACATTTTCTTCCACTGCGCACTGGCGCGCAGTTTCTCCAGCAGGCCGGCCACATGCGCGTCACCGGACATGATGTCGGTATAGGACGGGTGTTGGCTGTCGCGCCCGGCAGGCTTATAGAAAGACACGGCTGGCAGTTTGCCGGCGGCGATGTCGGCCACAAAGTCTTCGCCGTCTTTCAGATGCAGTGCGCGCTCCGGCGTGCCCGGTGCGTAGCGGGCGAAGTAGTTGAACGGCTGGTGATGCGGCTGGAAATTGGGCGAGCCCTCAGCGCGTTCGTAAATGATCTTGCGTTTGGCATTGGGTGCCTGCAGGCCATCGGCGAGCGCCGCGTTCCAGCCACCGGCGTACCAGGCCCATGAGACACCTTTGGCCGAGAGCGTGTCGCCAATGGTCGTCGCTGTTTGCGGCGGAATTGGCTCACCCGCATCAAAGAGCACCGTGCGAAAACCCTTTGGATTGGCGTGCGTGGCAGGGCCATCGGCCGCCGGCGGGATACCGCTGGGTTGGTATGGTGGCTGCGTCGTGTTGACCGACCAGCCATCCGGCGTCACGCTGCGGCCCAGGCTGTTGCTCGCAACCTGCACGGCCGCAATATTGGCCGAGGGCGAGCCGGCGCGTTTCTCCAGTTTGCCTTGTGCGTCAAGGCGCACGCGCATGCTGGCCGGTGCCTCGGCATGGCGCGGTGTGCAGGCACAGATCAGCCACTGGTGGTTTAGATACGAGCCGCCAAACGCCGCCTGAAAAAAGTTGTCGGCCAGCGTGAACTCGCGCGCCCACTGCCAGAGCTTGAAGCCACTGCCGTCGTAGTAGCCCAGGGTCCAGCCGCCGACCGAGGACATCGCCGCGAATAAATTGTTGGCGCCGCCGTTGATCTGTTCCTGGTGATGAAAGAAATCATGCGTCGGGCTTGGCACGATGCGCGTCGGCGAGCGATTCACCGGCGCGGCATCGATACGAAACGGCGCGTTGGGCAGGCGCGGATAAGCCGCGTCCGGCTTGCCATCGCGGCCAAACACCAGCAGTTCGGCCAGTGGCTTGCCGTCATGGTCGAGCTGTGTGCGCTGCTGCGCTGTTGCGTTGGCGACGCCATTGGCGCCGGGGAACAGACCGTACAAGTTGTCGAAGCTGTGGTTCTCCGCGTAGATGATCACCACGTTTTCAATAGCGCGCAGCGCGCTGGCGTCGGCGCTGATGGTCGCGCCCATGGCAGCCGTGCCCGACAGTGCCATCAGCAGTGCGATGCCAACAGCAAGCCAAGCAGAGCAGAAAAATTTCAATGACCGCATGCAAACGCCCCCGGAGCTACCGGCTCAAGCCCAGACCTGGCGTGCCACGCGCATCATGTTGCCGCCCAGCACCAGCTCTGCTTCGGCTGCGCTCATGCCGGTGCGCTGCAGAGCCTCGGCCAGCGTCAGCCAGCTTTCAATCGGTGGGTAGGTCGAGCGCGTAACACCGCGGTTGTAACCGGCTGCCTTGGGCCACCAGTAGCTTGGGTCGTAGCCGCCGGGTGGATCGTCATTGAGCTCGCTTTGGCCAAAGCTGATGTCCAGCCCGATGCCCACGTGGGCCACGCCAACCAGGCTGGCCACGTAGGCGGCATGCAGCGCCACATCGTCGGCTGTGGGCGCCTGGCGCTCCAGAAAAATCGAGACGCCCGAGACACAGATCACACCGCCCGTGGCGGCACAGGCACGGATCTGCTCGTCCGTCACATTGCGGCCATGGCTGACCAGCGCCACCGGATTGGAGTGGCTGAAGATCACGGGCTTGCTGGACGCCGCCATGATGTCCAGACTGCAACGGCGCCCGGTATGCGAACAGTCCATCAGAACACCGGCGGTGTTGATCGCCGCCACCACCCGGTGACCGAGCGGTGTCAGACCCTGCTCGACGTCATGGCAACCGCCCGCCACGCTGTTGTTGCGGTTGTAAGCCAGGTGCATTTGACGCACACCCAAACTTTGGTACAGCGCCACCATGTCGGTCTGTTCCAGCAAAGGCATGGCGCCTTCAAGGTCAAAACCGATTGCCAGTCTCCCCTGCGCTGCCGCAGCTTCAATGTCCTGTGCCGTGCCGGCCAGACAATAGCGTTCCGGCTGCGCCGCAATCGTGGCGCGAAAGCCGGCGATGACCGACATCACCTGCGACACCGGGTTCATGTCCATGCCGATGTTGATCGACACGTAGTTCACGCCGGCGGCGTGCAGACGCGCAATCGGGGCAAAGTCGGCCTGCGGATGCAGCGGCAGGCAGGCGTGGGCTTCCCACTTGATCATTGATGTTCTCCCAACACCGCCTCGCGGTGAAATCCACTGGATGCCAGCATCAACCGGCGCGTGTAATCATTCGTTGTTCTGGCAGCGGCCAGATCTGCAGCCGCCAACACCTCGACCGTATGGCCGCGCTGCATGACCATCAGGCGCTCGCACATATGGGTCACAACCGCCAGGTCGTGGCTCACCATGATGAAGCTCAGACCGCGCCGGCGGCGCAGGTCTTCGAGCAGATTCAGAACTTCGGCCTGCACTGAAGCGTCGAGCGCGGAGGTCGGCTCGTCGAGCAGCAAGATCTGCGGCTCCAGAATCAGGGCGCGGGCGATCGCGATGCGCTGGCGCTGCCCGCCCGAGAGCTGGTGCGGATAGCGAAAGCGAAAGCCACTACCCAAGCCGACTTCGTCGAGTGCGCGCTCGATACGCTGCTCGGCCGCGTCCATGTTGTGGATCGCCAGCGGCTCGGCCAGGATGCGGTCCACCGTCTGGCGCGGGTGCAGCGAGCCATAAGGGTCCTGAAACACCATCTGCACCAGACGCCGAAACGGCTTGCTGCCAGGCGCTGGCAGACCGGTACCGCCCAGCAGTTCAATGCTGCCAGAGCGCAGCGGTGCCAGTCCGCATATGGCGCGCAGCACGGTGGATTTACCCGAACCCGACTCGCCCACAATGCCAAAACTCTGACCCGGTTCAACCCGCAGGGATGTCTGCGCCACGGCCACGAAGCCGTCGTAAACCACGCGCAGGTCGCGCACCTCAATGCCAACCTGCGCGCTGTGATCAATCGCTGCGTCGTTCATAGGGCCCAATCCGCCTGACGCTCCAGCGTCGGCAATGGATGACGATCTTCGCCGAGTCGTGGCAGGCAATTCAGCAAACCCCGGGTATAGGGGTGTTTGGCATCGGCCAGCCCACCGGCAGAGATCTCCTCGACGACACGACCCGCATACATGACCAGAATGCGGTCGCAGAAAGTTGATACCAGCCTCAAATCATGCGAGATGAAGATCAGCCCCATGCCGCGCTGTACGACGAGCTTGTCCAGAATGGCCAACACCTGCAGTTGTACGGTGACGTCGAGCGCCGAGGTGGGTTCATCGGCGATCAACAAGTCGGGCTTGGCGATCAGCATCATGGCGATCATGGCGCGCTGCCCCATGCCACCGGAAACCTCGTGCGGATAGAGTTTGTAAACGCGCTCGGGCTGATCAATCTGCACCGCCTCCAGCGCTGCCAGCGCCTGCTGGCGCGCCTGCCGTGCCGAAACGCGGGTATGCGTGCGCAGGGTCTCGACCACCTGGTCGCCAATCGTCATCACCGGGTTAAGCGAGAATTTGGGGTCTTGCAACACCATGGCGATGCGACCACCGCGCAGTTCGCGCCGCTGCGTCGGCGAACAGTTCAGCAGGTCAACACCATTGAAGCTCAGGCGCTTCGCCGTCACCAAGCCCTCAGGGGCAGTCAGTCCCAGAATGGCGCGCCCGGTCTGCGACTTGCCCGAGCCGGACTCGCCGACGATGCCCAGACGTTCGCGCCCGAGTTGAAACGAGACACCGCGCACGGCCTCGGTCCAGGCGCCATCGCGGTTCGGAAACGAAACCCGCAGGTCGTCAACCACCAGCATCGGTTCGCCGGGCGGTTGTGGATTGGTTTGAGACGGCGCCGTCATTTTGTCGTTTTCGGGTCCAGCGCGTCGCGCAAACCGTCACCCAGCAAATTGAACGCCAGGCTGACCAGGAAAATCGCCGCGCCCGGTGCTGCGGCCACCCACCACTGGTCCAGCACATAAAGCCGGCCATTGGCAATCAGGGCGCCCCACTCCGGCATCGGCGGCTGCGCGCCCAGACCCAGAAAACCCAGGCCGGCCGCAGTCAGGATGATGCCGGCCATGTCCAGTGTCACGCGCACGATCACGGAGGACACGCACAAGGGCATGATGTGGCGCAGCACAATGCGCCACGGTGAAGCACCAATCAGTTGCACGGCGGCGATGAAGTCGGTCTGTCGAATCGTGAGCGTCTCGGCCCGCGCGATGCGCGCATAGGGCGGCCAGGAGGTAATGGCAATGGCGATCACCGCATTGCCAATGCCCGGCCCGAGTGCGGCGACAAAAGCCAACGCCAGGATCAGGCGCGGAAAGGCCAGGAAGATGTCCGTGATGCGCATCAGCACCGCATCGAGCCAGCCACCAGCGTAGCCGGCCACCGTGCCGACCACCAGACCAATCGGCGCCGCCAGAACCGCCACCAGCATCACCACATACAAGGTGACGCGCGAACCAAAAATAATGCGTGAGGCGATGTCACGGCCCTGATCGTCGGTGCCAAACCAATGGGCGGCCGACGGTGGCAGCAGACGCGTGGTGCGCAGGTCGCCGATATAGGGCGAATAGGGTGCCAGCAAATCGGCGAAGACCGCCATCAACACCAGCGCGATCACAATCACCAGACCGAGCATGGCCAGGCGATTGCGCGAGAAGTTGCACCAGGCACCGTAGGCGCGCCCGAGTGCCGCCTGGCGCCGCGACTGCGGCCGCTCCGACATCAGCCAGGCATGCAGGCTGAGGCGCTCTGGCGCCGCCTGTTTCAGTTTGTTGTTCATCGATTGCGGGTGCGCGGGTCGAGCAACTGGTACAGCAGATCAGACAGCAGGTTGAGTCCGATGAAAACAGAACCGACCACGATGGTGCCGCCAAGCACCGCATTCATGTCGGCGTTTTGCAGCGAGTTGGTGATGTACAGACCCAAGCCGGGCCAGGCAAAAACGGTCTCGGTCAGAACCGAGCCTTCAAGCAGGCCGGCGTAAGACAGCGTCACCACCGTCACCAGTGGCACGGCGGCATTGCGCAAGGCATGGCGCCAGATGATGCGGGTCTCGGACAAGCCCTTGGCGCGCGCCGCCACGACATATTCCTGCGCCAGTTCGTTGAGCATGAACGAGCGCGTCATGCGGCTGATGTAGGCCAGCGAAAAATAGCCCAACAGCGAAGCCGGCAGGATCAGGTGCGACAAGGCATTGGCAAATGCGTCCCACTGCCCGGCCCGCGCGGCGTCGAGCAGCACAAAGCCGCTGACCCGCGTCATCGTGTATTCATAGCTGACGTCGATCCGACCGGGACCGCCAATCCAGCCGAGCTTGGCGTAGAACAGCACCAGGCCCATCAAACCGAGCCAGAAGATGGGCACCGAATAACCGATCAGGCCCATGACACGCACCACCTGGTCCACCAGACCGCCACGGCGCACCGCAGCCCAGACACCCAAGGGCACGCCGATGCCCGCGCCGATCAGAATACCCAGCGTGGCGAGTTCGATGGTGGCGGGGAAAGCGCGCTGGATATCCTGCAGCACCGGGTTGGACGTCAGCACCGAGGTGCCGAAATCACCCTGCACCACCTTGCTGAGGTAGATCCAGAACTGCTGCCACAGCGGCTTGTTCAAGCCCATCTCCTCACGCACCCGGGCAATCACATGCTCGGGCGCGTGGTCGCCCACGATCGCCAGCACCGGGTCAATCGGCATCACACGGCCGATGAAAAATGTAACCGCGAGCAGGCCCAGGTAGGTCAGCGCAATGGCCAGCAGAAAGCGACTGAGCGCAGTCAGCGCGCGCCGAAGCCGTCGCCAAGGCCGCGGCGCCGGCACTGTCTGCGTGAGAGCGTTCAAATCAGGACTGGCGCCATGCACCTACTTCGAGACCTTGAACATGTAGGTGGTGTCAGAAGTCGGGCCGAGCTTCAAACCCTGCACTTCGTTGCGCATCGCCGCCACCTCGGTCTGCTGGAACAGCATGATGAAGGGACTGGTCTTGCGGAACTCGGTTTCCATCTCTTCGTACATGAGCTTGCGCTTCTTTGCATCGCGCTCCAGAACGGCAGCATCGGCCTTCTTGGTCAGTTCCGGAATGTCCCAGGCATTGCGCCATGCCAGCGGCTTGGACTTGGCGCTGTCGGAGTTGTCCGGGTTGCGCACAAAGGTGTCGGCATTGGTATGCGGATCCCAATAGTCAGCGCCCCATTGGCCGATGTAGATGTCATGGGTGCGGGCGCGGTACTTGGTCAGCGTCTGCTTGCCGTCGCCCGGCAGGATCTCAATCTCGACGCCGGCGCGCTTGGCGGTCTGCTGGAATGCTTCGGAAATGCCCTGCACCGGCTGCACCGTGCGCATATCGAGCGTGACCTTGAAACCATTGGGCAATCCGGCCTTGGCCAGCAGCGCTTTGGCCTTGTCCACGTCAAGCTTGTAGGGGTTGATGGTGCTGGCGCCGAGCAAACCGATGGGCAGGAAGTTTTGATGCACCACGCCGATATTCTTGATCAGCGTGTCGCCGATGGCGGCGTAATCGACCAGCCACTTCATGGCTTCGCGCACCTCGGGCTTGGCCAGGTTCGGGTTCTTCTGGTTCAGGCTGATGTAGGTCACCGTACCCTTGGGCGTGGAAGTTGACTTGATGTCCTTGTTGCTGGCCAGCGCCGCAAGATCCTGCGGCGACAGGTTGCGCGCGACATCGGCGTCGCCTTTTTCCAGCAACAGGCGTTGGGTGGCCGCCTCCTTGACGTGACGGTAAATCACGCGTGCCAGTTTCGATTTCTCGCCGTAGTAGTTGTCGTTGCGCTCCAGGGCCACGATTTCATTGGCGCGCCACTCACGCAGTTTCAAGGGGCCCGAGCCCGCGTAGTTGGTCTTGAGCCAGGCGTAGCCAAGGTCGCCATTGACTTCCTTGGACAGTACCAGTTTCTTGTCAACAATGGCCGCCACATTGGCGGTCAGGCAGTTGTAGACAAAGGTAGGGGCGTAGGTCTTGTCAGACTCCAGCGTCAGCGTCAAGGGGCCTGTCTGCTTGATCTTGTCCTTGACGTTTTCCTTGGTAAAACCAAACTGCGTCAGGATAAACGCCGGTGCCTTGTCCAGCAGGACGGCGCGCTGCAGGGAGAACACAACGTCTTCGGCACTCATCGGATTACCAGAGGCAAACTTCACGCCCGGCTTAAGCTCAAAGCTGTAGGTCTTGCCGTCGGCCGACACGGACCATGTCTTGGCAATGTCGCCCACCAGTTTGGAAGGATCGTTCACATCAAAGCGAATCAACCGGTCATAGGCATTGCCCATGATCTCACCGGTGGAAATCTCGAACGTTTCACCCGGATCCATGGTGATCATGTCGTCAATCGACCAGACTACGACCAGTGTGTCCTTGGGCGTGGCAGCGTGCAGTGCCAGCGGCAAGCCAAAGGCCGTTGCAACGGCCAGCGCCGCTGCGGATTTGATGAACCAAACTTTCAAGTGCTTCTCCTTATTCATGAAAAATTCCTCGCGAACCGGGCAATGCTACTCCATATTATTTTCATGCAGCGCCGCAAATGCCGCCAGCGTTTCACCCATGTGACTCAGGTCATCCCGCGATAAAGCCAGGGCAGGTCCAGCAGCCGCTCACCCAGCAACTTCATGGCCGTATCGCGGCCCCAGCGCACCGGGCCGGTCGCGTGGAAGATCCGCCCGTTGCGCAGCGCGCCAGCCTGCACCCGCGCGTTGCGCTGCCAGCGGGCCTGGGCATAGCTCTGCAGTGCGGCCGAAAGATCCGTCGCAGCACCGGTCATTGCCGCAGACAGTGCCTGCGCGTCCTCGATCGCCATGCCGGCGCCCTGCGCCAAAAAGGGCACCATCGGATGCGCCGCATCACCCAGCAGCGCGACCCGGCCTTGTGCCTGCTCGTTTGCGCCACGCATGGGTGGGCGAATGCTCAAGCCCCACAGGCGCCAGTGCTCGATGGCATGAACCAGTTCCCGCAGCGGCGGGCAAACATCACGCAGGCTCAAACGCAACTGGGCGGCGTTGGCACTGTGATCCCAGGAGTCAAGGTCATGGCGCACACGGTCGTGCACGATGGCCACCACATTGAGCCATTCGCCGCCGCGCACCGGATATTGCACCAGGTGCATGTGCGGCCCGAGCCAGGCTGTCACCTGCTGCGAGCGCAGCCGCTCGGGCAGCGTGCGTTGCACCACCATGGCGCGATAGGCCAACTGCCCGGTCGCAAGTGGCGCGCCGTCGTGCAGCATTTGCTGGCGCACGCGGCTCCACAAGCCGTCGGCGCCCACAAGCAAATCGGCCTGCAGTGCGCGACCATCGCTGGTGTGAACGGTGACGCCGGCGCCATCCTGCTCAAAACGGTCAAACTCGCTGGCCAGATGCAGCCGCACACCGTCCTGCCGTTGCGCGGCCTCCAGCAGCAGCGCCTGCAGATCAGCACGGTGGATGGTGGCGTAGCGCGCGCCGTACTGTTGCACGCTGCGCTCGCCCAGGCGCAACACACCCAACTCGGCACCCGTCAACGCACTGCGCACCTGCAGGCGTGACGGAAAGGCCGCAACCGCCGCCAGCGCGTCCTGCAAACCCCAGGCGTCGAGCAGTTTGACCACATTGGGCCCGAGCTGAACGCCGGCACCGACTTCCGTGAATGCACTGGCGCGCTCCAGCAGTGCGACATCGACACCAACCCGGGCACAGGCCAGCGCCGCCGCCAGACCACCAATACCACCACCAACGACCAGCATTTGTTTTCTCATTGCGAGCTATTTTGCCAGTTCGTTTGGGGCCGGCGTGGCCGATGCGGCCTCGCCCTGCCCTGCCATCTCGCGCATTTGCTGGTCAAGGTCCTGCTCCGACAGGGGCGAACTCTGCGCCGCCGGCGCAATCGCGGCATCGAGCCGGTGCACGGTCCACGGCGCCACAAAGACCAGCACGGTGACAGCGCACTGCACCACAACAAAGGGCAGCAAGGCACGCAGCAAGCTGGCAATGGCGACCGGCCCGAGGCCGGCGCGGGAACGCGCAATCAGCACTGCGTAGCCCATCGGTGGAATCAGAAAACTCAGTTGCAGTACCAACAACAGCAGGACCGCCGTCTGCTGCGCATCACCGAGCATGGCAATCAGGGGCGGCGCGATGATCGGGATGACGACAAAGATCATCTCAAACGCATCGAGCACCCAGGCGCACAAGGCCACCGCCAGCAACACCAGGGCTGCCGTCATCAGCGGCGACAGCGACGAATGCAGCAGCAGATCGGCAATCCAGCGGTCGGTCCCCATCAGGCGAAAGATCAGGCTGAAGGTCGTGGCCCCGACCAGCAGCGCAAACAGCGCGCCGCTCAAGGCCAATGTGTCACCCAGCACCAAGCGCCACTGCGACCCGTTCAGCGCGCGCGTGGCCAGTGCACCCGTCACCAGCAGCACGCAGCCGGTGGCCGCCGCCTCTACCGCATAGAGCTTGCCGGCAAACACGGCACCCAGCAGCGTGACGATGGTCAGCACCACCAGCAGCGAGACCGCGCTCTGCATGCCGCTGGCGCGGGGCGGCAAGGCGTCATCGCGCTCTTCGCGCACAGCCCGTGCGCGCCACCAGGCGACAAGCGCCCACAACACCAGCACACACAAGGCCGGCAACAGCGCCGCATTGAAGACATCCTGCGTGTTGACGATGCGCTGTGTACCCAGCACAAAACCCGGCAGGTTGCTCGCTTCGGTATGGGCGCGCAGCATGGCGTCGCCCAGCAGGATCAGCACCAGCGAGGGCGGCACGACGACGCCGATGGTGGCCGCCACACTGATCAGCGCCGTGGCACGCGCCGCCTGCATGCGCCCCAGGCGCGGCGCCACCAGACGTGCCAGCAGCGCCGAGCTTGACGCCACCGAGCCATTCATGGGCGCGATCAGGGCACCCACGCCGAGCGCGGCCAGGCTGGCACCAGCGCCGCTGCGCCGCAGCAGCCGCTCAAAATTCGAGAACAAACGATCCGCCACGGTCAGATGCTGCAACAAGACACCGACGAAAACATAGAGCGGCAGCGCCTGCAGCAAATCGTGCTCCAGCAGGCCCACCATGCGCATCGGCAAAGCAACCAGAATCGACAGGTCCAGGCTACCCACGGCCAAACCGATGGCGGCAAAAGCACTGGCAACACCGATCAGCAAAGCCCATACCGGCAGACCGGTGAGCGCGATCAGCAGGCCCAGCGCCAGCAGCATCCACAGCCCCGCTGTTGCCATCGCCATGGGCATCACGGCTCCCGGCGCGCCGCGCGCCAGGACTGCACCAGATCGATCAGAACCAGCAGCAACAGCACGCCCAGCGCCAGCTTGATCAGGAAATAGCCCGGCGTCAGCGTCTCGCCAAAGCGGTCCAGACGCAGCACCGAAGCCGCTATCAGGGGTGCTGCCGACCACAGCATGAAGAGCAGCCACGGCCCGAGGCACAACAGCATCAGACCGGCCCGCAAAGTCCTGGCGCGGCGCGTGGCTGCCAGCTGGTTTCGCGGTGCTGCCAAATGGGTGTTGGCACGCGACGCAGCGGTGATGCCAACCGCGACATAGAAGGCGAACAGGATTTGCGCCGCGTCATTGGCGCGCAAGGAACCGGCCTGCACCCATTCACGCAGTGGCCACTGGGCAAACAACAGCAGGGAGAGCGGCAGCACCAGCAGGCTGGCCAGCAGCAGCACCGTCTGCAACAAGCGCCAGCGCGGCGCCAGTCCCTGCTCGCTCACTGAAACCTCGCAATCACGGCGGTCGGCAGGACAGCGATCAAGCGCGCCACCAGCGCCCAGGGCCAGCGCGGCACGGTTGCGCACTCAACCCGTTTCTCGATCAGGTCCACCAGCAGCCTGCCGCCCTTCTCCACCGGAATCACGAAGGGGCGGCTTTTTGCACCCCGGTTGATCGGCGTATCGATGAAGCCCGGTGAGAGCGTGGTGACCAGCATATTGCTGCCACGGGCCTCGGCACGCAGTGCCTGCAGATAGGCCGTGACGGCGGACTTGGACGCGCCATAGACACCGCCGGCGGGCATGCCGCGAAAGGCCGCCACGGAACTGATGCCAACCAGGTGGCCGTGCCCCTGCGCAGCAAAGCAATGCACGGCCGCATCGACCGTGGCCATGAAGCCGATCACGTTGGTGTTGACGGTGTCGCGCACTTTGGAAAACGCCAGCTTGCCGACGCGGCCGTGGTGACCGATGCCGGCGTTGGCGATGACGATGTCGAGCACACCAAAAAAAGCCTGCGCCTCGGACAAAACGCGCGTCACGGCGACCTCGTCCGTTACATCCAGCGCGGCGACAAACAGCTTCGACTCGGGCAGGCCGAGTTCAGCCTGCAACTCTTGCAACACATCCAGCCGCCGGGCGGTCAGCGCGAGCCGGTAACCGCGCTTGGCAAATTCAATTGCCATCTGGCGCCCGAGACCCGATGAGGCGCCGGTGATGAACACGCTCTTTGCGTTGCTGATTTGGGTTTGCATGGGTGACAGGTCCTGTGGTGCTATTGTGCTGTACTTGAATCGCAGCTTCGCACCAGCACGTTTGTCAGTACCTTTGATTGGCCCCCGATGATTCCTTTTTCCGTTCTTGATCTCTCTCCTATCCTGCAAGGCAGCGACGCGGCGCAATCCTTTCGCAACACGCTGGACCTGGCGCAGCACGCTGAGCGCTGGGGCTACCAGCGCTACTGGCTGGCCGAGCACCACGGCATGCCCGGCATCGCCAGCGCCGCCACCTCGGTCCTGATCGGCCATGTGGCGAGCGGCACCCACAGCATCCGCGTCGGCGCCGGCGGCATCATGCTGCCCAATCATTCGCCACTGCTGATCGCCGAGCAGTTTGGCACGCTGGCCTCCTTGTACCCGGATCGCATCGACCTCGGTCTCGGTCGCGCACCGGGCTCCGATCCGGTGACCGCACGCGCCCTGCGCCGTAATCAGGTCAACGACGGCGAGCAGTTTCCGCGTGATGTACTCGAACTGATGGACTATTTCTCGGCCGACTCGAAGAACCCGGTGCATGCGGTGCCGGGCCGGGGGCTGGACATACCGGTCTGGATTCTGGGATCGAGCCTGTACGGCGCGCAACTTGCCGCCACATTTGGCCTGCCTTATGCCTTTGCCTCGCACTTTGCGCCGCAGCAGATGATGCAGGCCATCGCCTTGTACCGCGCGCTGTTCCAACCCTCAGAGCGCCTTGCCAAACCCTACGTCATGCTCGGCTTCAACGTGTTTGCCGCCGACAGCGACGAAGAAGCCGCGTACCAGGCGACCTCGATGCAGCAGGCCTTCGTCAACCTGCGCAGCGGGCGACCCGGCCGACTGCCGCCACCCGTGCGCGACTACGCCAAAAATGTTGCACCGGCGGAACGCGCCTTGCTTGACAGCGTGCTGACCTGTTCGGCGATCGGCTCACCACGTATCGTTCGTGACAGTCTGAACGCCTTCATCGAACGCACCGGCGCCGACGAGCTGATGATTGCCGCGCAGATCTTTGACCACGGTGCGCGCCTGCGCTCCTTTGAGATCACGTCCGGACTCTTCTCAAAGACACTCTAAGACGACCAGCCCTTCGTACCCCCGCCGAAGTTCTATTTCGCGGGGCGGTGCAGCGCACAGAGCTTGTTGCCGTCAGGGTCGCGAAGGTAGGCGAGGTAGAGCTTGCCGCTCGGGCCTTCGCGAAACCCCGGCGGGTCTTCGCAGCTTGTGCCGCCGTTGGCAACACCTGCGGCATGGAATGCGTCCGCCTGCTCGGCTGTCTGAGCAGCAAACCCAAGGGTGCTGCCATTGCCATGCGTGGCCGGCTGGCCATTGATCGGCAGCGTGATCGCGAACGTTCCGGTTGGGCTGCGATAGAAATACCGGTTCTTGTTGGCAACACCCGGGCCGATCCCCAGCGCACCCAAAACCGCATCGTAGAACTTCCTTGAAGCTTCCAGATCGTTAACACCCAGCATCACATGACTGAACATGGTTTTCTCCTGTTAAATTCAAATTGACGATCAGGCCTTACCGGGCACCGTCACCTTGCCACCAAGGTGCATGCCGGAGTCCAGCAGAATAATCTCGCCGGTCACGGTGCGTGCACCATCGACCAGCCAGACCACGGCTTCGGCCACGTCTTCGGGTGTGCTCGCGCGCGCCAATGGCGCCGTTTGCTCGTACATGGCCCTTATTTTGTCAAAGCCCTCCTGCCCGATGCCATCAACAAACCAGCGCGTCGTGATCAGGCCAGGGCAGACCGCGTTGACACGGATTTCGGGCGCCAGCGCGCGCGCCAGATAGAGCGTGAGTGCGTTCACCGCGCCCTTGGATGCGATATACGGAACGGAAGAACCAATACCCAGCGCCCCCGCTATCGAGGACACATTGACGATGCAGCCCTGCACCGACTTCAGGTGCGCCGCGCAGGCCCGCACCATGAAGAACGCACCCATCGCGTTGACGCCAAAGATGTGCTCGAAAGTCGGCGCGTCCAGCACGTCCCAATTGGCAGCGCCGGAGAAGGTGGTAACGCCCGCATTGTTCACAAGCGCGTCCACGCGGCCCCAACGCGCCAGCGCAGCCTGCACCATCCTCCGGCAATCGGCATCCACCGACACATCGCCCTGCACTACCAGCGTGTCGGCGCCGGCCTGCGTACAGGTAACTTGGGTGGCAAGCGCTTCGGCTTCACTGCGTGAATAGTTGATCAGCACGTTATAGCCCTTGGCCGCCAGCATCAGCGCCGTCGCTGCGCCGACGCCGGTGCCAGAGCCCGTGATGATGGCCACTTTGCGAAGTGTGGCGGTGCTGGACACGGCGGCGGTAAGCGTCATATGAAGGATCTTGTGAATGAGGGAATGGGAGGTTGGCCCATTCTCCGCGATATTTCCCTGGCCCTTGGGAAAGCCATTACCATTGAAGAGAAAACATTGGGAGATAAAGGCATGACCCAGCCGACCGACGAGCCACAGCCCATTGCACTGGATGCAAATCCTGATGCCGGCTCCTTGCGCGCCACCACCATGGTGAATTCCAATCACCCGCAGATTCAGGCCTTCGTAGCTGAGCATGGCAAAGGCCGCGATCAGCGGGAGCAGGCCGTGGCACTTTATTACGCGGTACGCGATGGCTTCAAATACGACCCGTATCGCATTGACCTGACCGTGCATGGAATGAGCGCGAGTACCGTGCTTGAACAGGGCTTTGGCTGGTGCGTCACCAAGGCGACCTTGCTCACGGCTGCCTGCCGTGCCCTTGGCATCCCGTCGCGCCTGGGCTTTGCCGATGTGCGCAATCACCTGTCGACGCAGCGCATGCGCGAAATGATGCAGACCGACGTGTTCATATGGCACGGCTATTCGGAAATCTGGCTGGACGGCGCCTGGCGCAAGGCCACGCCGGCGTTCAACATCGGCCTGTGCGACAAGTTTGGCTTTCTACCGCTCGATTTTGATGGTGTCACCGATTCGATCTACCATGCGTTTGACCGCGTTGGCCAGCGCCACATGGAATACCTGAACTACCACGGCAGTTTTGACGATGTGCCCCTGAAACGCATGATCACTGATTTCGATCGGGTCTACAAAGGCATGGTGCACGGGCAAAGCAATTTGCAAACAGCCGATTTTGAGGCCGACGTTGCCAAGGAATCTGGCCGCTGACGTACGCGCCTAAAGCGCCTGGCGCAACCTTCCAATCCCCTCTTCGATCTTCTCCAGCCCGACCGTCGCAAAGCTCAGGCGCAGGGTTGAGAGATCGGGGTCATGCGCGTAGAACGGCGCGCCGGGTACAAAGGCCACGCCCTTGTCGATGGCGCGCTTGGCAAAGTCTGGCGCGCTGCTGATCTGGCCGTTGGTGCCGGTCAGGCGAGCCCAGAAAAACATGCCGCCCTGCGGCTGGTTAAAGGCAATGGCGTCACCGAGTTCACGCCGCAGCGACGCGGCCATGACATTGGCACGTTCCGCATAGGTCTTGCGCACCGCGGCCAGCGCGCCACCAAGACGATCGAGCGTGAGGTAGTGCGCGGCAATGGCCTGCGACAGGTTGCTGGTGTGGGCATCGCTGAACTGCTTGCACATGGTGGCCTTGGCCAGTAACTCGGCCGGCGCAATCATCCAGCCCACGCGCAAACCCGGGGACAGGATCTTGCTGAAAGAGCCGCAATGCACCAGCCAGTCACGGCTGCCGGGCACGCCATCGCTCAGCGCAAGCAGGCTCGGTGGCGGCGGTTGGTCAAAATACAGTTCGCCGTAGGGGTCGTCCTCCACCACCACCGTCTGCGTGCGCGCGGCAATCTCCAGAATGCGCTTGCGCCGCGCCAGGCTCAGCGTGGCGCCGCTCGGGTTACCGAAAGTCGGAATCAGGTACACCAGCTTGGGCTTGTGCTGCTCAATCAACTGTTCCAGTTTGTCAACGTCAACGCCGTCGGCATCGATCGGTGCGCCGATGATGTTGGCGCCGTACAAGCGGAAGCACTGGATGGTGGCGAGAAAAGTCGGCGCTTCGACGATGATCTTGTCACCGGGCGAGATCATGGTCTTGCCGATCAGATCGAGCGCCTGCTGGCTGCCGGTGGTGACGATCAGGCCATCGGGCGCAACGGTCGATCCCTTGGCTGCCATGAAGCGACTGATGCCTTCACGCAGCGGCTGGTAGCCCTCGGTGGCGCCGTATTGCAGCACCGGGCCCGGATTGCCGGCCAGCACGGCGCGGCTCGACTCGGCAATGCCTTCCACATCGAACAGTGCCGGGTCCGGAAAGCCGCCAGCGAAGCTGATGATGCCGGGCTTGCCCAGCAGTTTGAAGAGTTCGCGGATGGCGGAGGTTTCAATGGCGTTGAGGCGTTCGGCAAATTGCATGAGGATCTTTCCGATGAGTGGCGGCTGTGCTTTATGCTGCCATTATTATTCATGCCCAAAACCGACCCGAACCGACCATGACCCCGAACGCGATTGAAGGATTTTTTGCCACCCTGAAAGCCGCCAATCCGATGCCGGTGAGCGAGCTTGAATACTGCTCGGTCTTCGAGTTGCTGGTGGCGGTGCTGCTGTCGGCGCAGGCGACGGATGTGAGCGTCAACAAGGCGACGCGGCGCTTGTTCCCACTTGCCAACACGCCGCAGAAAATCCTCGCTTTAGGTCAGGCGCGACTGGAGGATTCCATCAAGACCATCGGCCTGTTCCGCTCCAAAGCCAAGCATCTGCTGCAGACCTGCCAGATGCTGATTGACCAGCACGACGGCCAGGTCCCGCGCAGCCGCGAAGCACTGGAAACCCTGCCCGGCGTCGGCCGCAAGACCGCCAACGTCGTGCTCAATGTCGCCTTCGGCGAAGCGACGATGGCGGTGGACACACATTTGTTTCGCCTGGGCAACCGCACCGGTCTGGCGCCGGGCAAGACGCCGTATGAGGTGGAGATGGGCTTGCTAAAACGCGTACCCAGGGCCTATCTGAACGACGCGCATCATTGGCTGATTCTGCACGGCCGCTATATCTGCCAGGCACGCAAACCGCTGTGCTGGCAATGCGGCGTCAGCGCTTATTGCGACTTCAAGGACAAGACGCCGCGCCCCTGAAACGGTTCACGGCGCCGAGGCAATCGGCAGAGCAACCCATTGCGCGCCAATCGCGTGAATGGCAATGCGGCCTTCGAACACGCGTTCCAGCGAGCGGTGCGTGGCGGCGTCAGCGCAGGCACCCTGGTGCGTAACGCGACCATCGGCCACGACCAGCATTTCGTCAGCCTGCAAAGCCATCGAAATTTCATGCAGCACACTGACCACCGTGCATCCCTGTTTCACCAGCGTGCGCACCAGACCGAGCCAGTCGGCCTGGTGCGGCGGGTCCAGATTGGCCAGCGGTTCGTCCATCAGCAGCACCCGGGCCTGCACCGCCAATGCGCGCGCCAGCAGCACGCGCTGGCGCTCGCCACCCGAGAGTTGACCGAGCGTGCGGGCACGCCAGTCCCAGGCTTGTGTGGCCTTGAGTGCCTGCTCGACGGCGGCCTGATCGGCAGCGCTGGGCGCGCCGAGCCAGGCCTGATACGGCAGACGGCCCAGCATGGCCACGTCCCACACCGTCAGGTCATCGCCGCTGATTTCGCTCTGACCCAGCCACGCGAGTTGCTGGGCGCGCCGGCGCCGTGGCAGCGTCGCCAGTGATTGACCCAACAGCGTGACCTCGCCCTGGTGTGGCAACAAACCCGCCAGCACTTTGAGCAGGGTTGACTTGCCCGCGCCATTGGGGCCGACGATGCTGGTCCAGCGCGCTGCCGGCAAGGCCATGTCCATGCCACGCAGCACCTCGGTCTGGCCCAGGCTGGCCCGGATGCCACGGGCACAGATGGCGACCGAAGCCATGGCCTTACTCACGCCACATCTCCCGCCGTGGTGCGCGTGCTGCGGTGCATCAGCCATAGCAGGTAGCCACCACCGAGCACGGCGGTCAGCACACCCACCGGCAACTCCTGCGGCGCGATCAAGGCGCGCGCCAGCAGATCGGCTGCACTCAGCAGCGCGCCACCCATCAAACTCGACAAAAGAACCAGTCCGCCGTGGCGCGTGCGCGCCAGTGGGCGCACCAGATGCGGTGCCGCCAGACCGACAAAAGCGATCAACCCGGTCTGTGCCACGGCCGTGCCGGTTGCCAGTGCCAGCACCGCGATCAGCGCGGCGCGCATCTTGGCCAGCGGCAGACCCAGGCTGGCGGCTGTGGCTTCGCCGAGCGAAAGACCGTCCAAGCCCTGGCTGAGCAGCCATGCCACGGCCATGCACAGCAGCCAGACACACGCCATCAAGACGCAGGCGGTCCAATCAACAAAGCCGGTGCTGCCCAGCAAAAAGGCCTGCATCGCCTGCATCACGTCGGGCACCATCAGCATGGTGAGTGAGCTCATGGCGCCCAGCACCACGCCAACGATGACGCCCGCCAACAACAGCCGCAAAGTGTGCTGCACGCCCTGCGCCAGCAGCAGCGTGAGCAGCACGGCCGCCACCGCGCCGACAAAGGCGGCACCCGTCAGACCGATTCGCACCAGCGCGTGGGTGGCCAGCGGCGAGACACCGAAGAACACCAGTGCCAGCGCCACGCCCAGCGAGGCACCCGAGGCGCTGCCCAGCAGGTAGGGGTCCGCCAACGGGTTGCGAAACAAGCCCTGCGCCACCGCACCCGAGAGCCCCAACAGGGCGCCGGCGGTCCAGGCGCCGACGGTGCGCGGCAGGCGGATGTCCCACACGATCTGCCAGGCCAGCGGGTCGCTCCAGACCTTGCGCAAACTATCAACGCCGGTGCTGCCGACACTGGCACCCGACAGCACCAGCAACAGGCCCAGCAGCAGCAGGCCCAGACCCAGCCAGAGTGTCGCTCGGTGTTGACGGTTGATGCGCGTCATCGGGCCTTGTCCTGCACACATTGCAGCATCAGGCGTGCGCCTTCTGCCAGACGCGGACCCGCACGCACCAGCATGTCGGTCTGATCGGCCGTGAAGACGCAGACCCTGCCTTCGCGGATGGCGCGGATGTGCTGCCAGCCGGGGCGTCCCTGCAGGCCGGAGAAATTGCGGTCGCCCACCATGATCAGGTCAGGATTGGCGCGCACCACGTATTCCGGATTGAGCTTGGGGAAAGCGCCCAGACTCTTGGGCACCATGTTGCGGATGCCCAGGCGGCTCAGGGTTTCGCCGATGAAGGACGCCTCGCCCGCAGCGTACGGCGCGCTGTTGACTTCAAAGTAAACCCGCATGCTTTTGGCACTGGACGGCACCGCCTGCGCTGCTGCCGACACGGCGACATCGATCTCGCGCCAGACGCGCGCGGCGTCGGGCACTTCGAGCACCTGTCCCACGATCTGAAGCGCGCGCGTCACATCGGCGTGGCTCTTGGGCTCCAACGCCAGCACCGCGATACCGAGCGAGTGCAGACGGTCAATCACCGGTGTCGATGTGGCCATCAGCACCAGATCGGGCTTGAGCGCAACGATCGCCTCGATATTGGGGTCCAGGCCACCGCCAACCAGTGGCAGACTGCGCACCGCATCCGGG
>SESG01038307.1_pt1 | contig 19433 bp, 16 predicted proteins | sample 3171421 | NCBI WGS metagenome assembly SESG01 (sample SAMN10866946, study PRJNA518727) | freshwater metagenome | biome: subpolar coniferous forest; feature: holomictic lake; material: water; isolation source: holomictic Lake 227, 6 m and 8 m depth | place: Canada: near Kenora, Ontario | collected... | reverse complement strand
CGCCCGCATCTGATAATCCTGGACCTGATGCTGCCGGGCCTGGACGGGCTTGAGGTCTGCCGCCGTCTGAAAACGGACGCGAAAACCGCCTCCATACCTATAATAATGCTTACGGCCAAGGGCGAAGTGTCGGATAAAGTTGTAGGCCTTGAAATGGGCGCCGACGATTATGTCACCAAACCTTTCAGCGTCAAAGAGCTTATATCGCGGGTGAAAGCCGTGCTGCGGCGCTCGGCCGTATGCGGAGAAGCCCTTGAGATCTACCGCGCCGGAGATCTTGAGCTGGACTGCTCACGCGTGCTGGCGCTAGTGAAGGGCAAGCCGGCAGACCTGACCGCGCGCGAATTTGAACTTTTAAAGGCACTGATGACGGCCGGGGGGAAAATGCTGTCGCGCGAGGTACTGTTGGAAAAGGCGTGGGGAATGGACGCCGCCCTTGAGGTGGAGACCCGCACCGTGGACGTGCACATAGGCACGCTGCGCAAAAAACTGGGAACCCAGGGCCGCCGAATAGTGACGGTGAAAAATTACGGCTACAGGTTTGAATCGGAAAATAAATGAATTTTATTTCAACTCTTAAATTATTTATCGGCAGGCAGTTCGGAGAGATAATAGCGGGGTCAAAACGCTTCGCCGCGGGGGACTTTAGCTACCGCATCCCTCTCGGATCTTCGGGCGAATTAAGAAAGCTTTCAGAAACTCTTAATTATATGGCGGGTGAGATAAGCGTGAGAATGCGCGAGGCTGAGTTGCGCCGCCTGGAGCTGGAGGCGGCTTTCCGCGACATGTCCGAGGCCATATTGGTAACCGATGGCGCGGGAATTATAACGCGCATAAACCCGCGCGCGCGGCGGCTTATGGGCGTTAGAGGCTTTGAACCGGAAGGAATGCGGCTGTCCGCAATGCCGGCCGGGCCCGAGCTGTCTTCCGCGGCCATTAAGGCTCTTTCCAGCGGCCAGGCCGTTTCCTTTGATATCGAGGCCGCCCCCGGCACTATATTGGCTGTCAGCGCTTCGCCGATAATCGAGGAGGGGGCAGTGCGCGGCTGCGTATTGGTCGCGAGGGATATAACCGGGCCGCGCAAGCTTGAAGCCATGCGGCGCGATTTCGTGGCCAATGTTTCACATGAGCTTAAGACCCCGCTCACCGCGATTATCGGCTGCGCCGAGACGCTGCTTAACGGGGCGCTTGAGGACCGTGAGCATGGCCCTGTTTTCGCCCGCAGCATACACGAGCAGGCGGTGCGCCTGGATAATCTGGTGAACGATCTGCTCAAAATTTCATATGCCGAATCCGGGCGCGCTTCAATTGAAAAAGTTTCGGTTGATCTGAGAACGCTGGTGGATGACACCGCGCGAGGCCTGGCCGCCATACTGGTTAAAAAGAAGGTTTCCATTATAAACCTGGTCGCGGCCGGACTGAGCGTTAACGCCGACAGAGATAAACTTTCCCAGGTGCTTATCAACCTGCTGGACAACGCGGCCAAGTACAACCGGGATAATGGTGAGATAAAAATTTCCGCAGCAGCGGACGCTGACATAACCAAGGTCCTGGTGGAAGATACCGGCCACGGCATACCGCCCGGACATCTGCCCAGGATCTTTGAGCGGTTCTACCGCGTGGACAAAGCCCGCTCCCGCGAGCTTGGCGGAACCGGCCTGGGACTTTCCATAGTAAAGCACCTGGTTGAACTGCACGGCGGCACGACCGGCGTGGAAAGCGCCGAAGGCCGGGGCTCAACATTCTGGTTCACCCTTCCGAAATAGCCGGACAGCGTGGTAGGACAGCGCGGCAGTACGGCAGCGAGACAGTGCGACAGCACGATTAGCTGACGCCAATCTTATTTACACACATTTTACACGGACCTTAAACGCCCTTAATACGTTTTTTCTAAAGTATAGGAGTAAAATCCATACAAGGAGAATATATGGCCATTAATTTCGTACCGAAAGAATTAAAGTTCTTCGATTTCCTTACTCTGCAGGCCGAGAATCTTATGAAGGCCGCCGGCTTCTTTAAAGCAGCTTTGAAAGACGGGCTGCTGGACGAGGCAGAGGTGAAAAAGATACATGACCTGGAGCATGAGGGCGATACGCTCGCGCATGAGATAACCGACATGCTCAACCGCACTTTTATAACCCCCATAGACCGGGAAGATATCTACAGCCTCGCCAACAGCCTGGACGATGTGCTGGACCTTATCAACGCGATGGCCGGACGCGTGAAGCTTTACAAACTGGACGCGCGCGACGAGTATTTTGCCCAGTTCATAGATCTTATAGACCAGGCGGCCGCCGCGCTCGCGAACGCCGTAAAACACATGCACGACACCAAGCGCCAGCGCAGGGTTCTTGATCACTGCATAGAGGTCAACCGAATCGAGAATCTCGGTGACTCTGTAAGGGAAAAGGCGATAAGCCATCTTTTTGAGACCGAAAAGGACCCCATTATGGTAATAAAGTGGAAAGAAATATACGAGACGGCCGAAGGCACGCTGGACAACTGCGAGCATGTGGCGAAAGTTATCGAGTCTATACTGGTGAAAAATGGATAGCACGCTTATAGCGATAATCTTCCTGGTGGCGCTGGCGCTGTTCTTTGATTTTTTGAACGGCTTCCACGACGCCGCCAATTCTATAGCCACTATAGTGGCTACCCGCGTGCTTCCTCCCAGGTACGCGGTGCTCTGGGCGGCGTTCTTCAACTTTATAGCCTTCGCGGTCTTCGGTCTGCATGTGGCGGGAACCATAGGGAAGGGCATAGTTGATATCGCCCAGGTGGACGCTTATATAATCTTCGGCACACTGATGGGCGCCTGCTCATGGAATATCATAACCTGGTATTTCGGCATACCTTCCAGCTCTTCACACGCGCTGGTGGGGGGGCTCATCGGCGCCGCGCTGGTAAAAGCCGGCACCGGCGCGCTTGTGATGCACGGGATAATAAAAACTCTGGCGTTTATAGTTATTTCTCCGCTGGTAGGCATGCTGCTGGGGATGACGCTGGGAACGATAATCTATAATCTCTTCGCGCGCTCCACTCCGGCAAAGGTTGACCACTTATTCCGGAAGGGGCAGCTCTTATCCGCGGCGGCTTATAGTCTGGGGCACGGCGGCAACGACGCGCAGAAGACCATGGGCATAATAGCGGGCCTGTTATTCAGCGCGGGCTACCTTGGCCCGGAATTCAATGTGCCGCTTTGGCTGGTGCTGACTTGCCACGCCGCGATAGCCCTGGGCACGATGTCCGGCGGCTGGCGCATAGTTAAGACTATGGGTAACAAATTGTCCAAGCTGCGCCCAGTGGACGGCTTCTGCGCGGAGTTCGGAGCGTCTATGGTGCTGTTCGGCGCTTCCGCCATGGGCGTGCCGATAAGCACCACCCATACAATAACCGGCGCCATAGTGGGCGTGGGAACTATCAAGAGCATCCGGGCTGTTAAATGGGGAATAGCGGGACAGATAGTCTGGGCCTGGATAATAACCATCCCGGCGGCGGCCCTGATCTCGGCCGCCTGCTACCAGTTAGCGGTCCTGGCGTTCAAAGGTTAACCTGGGCTTTTGGGGAGATCACCCAAAAGCTCACGCATGACCAAGCCGTCTTTCCGGCGACCTGCCCCACCGTGCAACTGGGGGGAAGCCGGAATCCAGGGTATTCTTGATGCTGGATACCGGCTTTCGCCGGTAGGACGACCGGCTTCCGCCCCCAGTTGCACGGTGGGGCAGGTCGCCGGGGAGACATCAACGGTTTCACCAGAACGATGAAAAGCGTCTCGACGAGACCTCCGACTTATGTAAGCTTTTGAGGAAATCACAGGATCCGGGAGCGGAGGCGGAATTTTTTTAATATGCGTTCCAGTATGAGATTCGGCCATTTGCGCTTTTGCGTTACAAGAAAGACCGACTCGTAAAGGCCGAAAGACTTGCCGTCCCCAAGAATGGTCAGCGCTTTTTCCGAGATGCCGGCCGAAGCCGTGTAGGCGTTGATGGGCGCGATCCCATGCCCGGAGATGGCTAAACGGCGCGCCAGTTCCACATCCTGCACTTCCGCCACCACATTAACCTTAACATTCCACTGCGTAAGAAGGTCCTGAATATGGTGATAGGCCTGCCTGGGCAAAGAGGGGAGAATAAGAGGCGCGCCGTTGAGATCCTGCGGTATCCGCCTGTAACGCCGGGCCACGGTATTCGACGCCGCGAACACGATCGGGATCTTGCCGACAAGATGATTATCAATAACGTCGTGCTCCGGAGTGCGGATACTTACATCAGTCAGTATCACATCCAGCCTTTGCTCGCGCAATTCTAAAACAAGATCGTCTATGCTGCCCTCTCTCGCGTCGATATGCGCGTCTGGAAATTCCTTTAAAATAAACTCAAGCAGCGCGTGGCCGTACGCGTGCGGGGTTCCGCTCAGGACTCCCAGCTGTATCTCCAGCCTTCCGCTGACAGGCCGGTCTTTAAGGGTGTCCTGCAGCTCCTGGCCCATCCTGAAGATGCTTTGCGCGTAGTCCAGCACCATCCGCCCGTCGTCAGTCAGATGCAGCCGCTGGTTTTTCCGGTCAAAAAGTCTCCGCCCCAGCGCTTTTTCCAGCTGGCTAAGCTGGGCGCTCAGCGTGGATTGCGCCAAAAGAAGCTTTTTGCAGGCCTTGCTGATGGTGCCCTCCCTGGCGATCACATAAAAATAATACAGATGATGGTAGTTTATGGCAATCATAGTTTTAATAGATGATATTATACTAAATTATCTATTTTACAGATTCGCTCGCTCGGTGCTATACTTTTCCTTACCATGGCGGGCCGACTGCAACTTTTGCGCCGCAAGGCCATTTTCGTTCCGACAGATCCGCGGCGCGCGAAAGGATGGAATAAACAATGACTCCTCAATGGAAGAGCCGCATCAGTATGGTTATTTTGCTGCTGATCCTCGCATCGTTTATTCTGACAGGTTTTTTTTGACACCCGGCCGGGTGAATAAGCCGCATATAAGTCTATAAGGAAAACACAATGCCTGACATAAACGATCTGCTTGCCTCTGTGCAGGGGCTTACCGGTGAGCAAGCCGCGCGGCGTCTTGCCGAAGAGGGCCACAACGAACTTCCCGCCCAGAAAAAGCAGACCATCTTTAACATAATAATACATGTGCTTAAAGAGCCCATGCTGCTGCTGCTGCTCGCTTCCGGCCTTATCTACCTGGCCCTGGGCGACGTAAAGGACGCCATGATGCTGATGACTTTCGTCATCGTGGTCATTGGCATAACTTTCTATCAGGAACAAAAAACCGAGAACGCTCTGGACGCGCTGCGCTGCCTTGCCAGCCCCCGCGCGCTGGTAATACGGGACGGCGTTCAGGTTCGAATTTCCGGCCGCGACGTAGTACGCGAAGATGTCATATATCTGCAGGAGGGCGACCGCGTGCCGGCTGACGCCGTGGTGCTGGCGTCCGTCAATCTTTCGGCTGACGAATCTCTTTTAACCGGGGAATCGATCGCCGTGCGCAAGGCGTCATGGGACGGCAAAGCGGAAACCACCCGCCCCGGCGGCGACGATCTGCCTTTTGTATATTCGGGGACGCTGGTGGTGCAGGGCCGCGGCCTGGTAAAAGCCACCTCCACCGGCATCCGCACGGAAATGGGCAAAATAGGCAAAGCCCTTGACGCCATCACGATTGAAGAAACCCCACTGAACAGGGAGACAGGCAAGATCGTAAAATACTTCGCTATCGGCGGCGCGGTAATGTGCGCCGTGGTAATAATCGTGTTCGGGTTGACCCGCGGCAACTGGCTCAACGGTTTCCTGGCCGGCCTGACGCTAAGCATGGCCATGCTACCCGAAGAATTCCCCGTGGTGCTGGTAATCTTTCTGACCATCGGCGCCTGGCGCATTTCAAAAAAGAATGTACTCACGCGACGCATGCAGGCCGTTGAAACCATGGGCGCCACAACTGTGCTCTGCACCGATAAGACCGGGACGCTCACACTAAACATTATGCGCCTTTGCGAGATTTGGACGGATTGCAAGTTCCATAAACTGGAAGAAAATAATCCCTCCATACCCGAAAAGTTTCACGACCTCACCGAATACGCCATCCTGGCCAGCCAGGAGGACCCATTTGACCCGATAGAAAAGGAATTAAAGCGAGTAGGCTTGGCCTGCCTGGCCGGCAGCGAGCACCTGCACACAAACTGGAAAGTGGTGCGTGAGTACCCGCTGTCCCGCGAACTGCTTTCGCTCTCTCATGTATGGGAGGCTCCGGACCATAAGCATTACATAATAGCCTCCAAAGGCGCCCCTGAGGCCATCATAGACCTTTGCCACATGTCCCCGGAGAAGAAGGACGAAGTGATGCGGGCGGTGCTGGAACTTTCAGACCGGGGCTTGCGGGTGCTTGGCGTGGCTAAAGCCGTTTTCGAGAAAGAGGCGCTGCCGGATAAGCAGCATGACTTCAATTTTGAGTTTGCGGGCCTGGTAGGGTTCATGGATCCGGTGCGGCCGCAGGTGCTCGAATCGGTGCGTGAGGCGCACCGCGCCGGCATACGCGTGATAATGATAACCGGCGACTACCCGGGCACCGCTTCATTTATCGCCCGCCAGATAGGACTGCGCAACCCCGACAAGCCCATCACAGGCCCTGAACTGGCCGCGATGCCGCCTGACATACTGAAGGAGCGCATAAAAGAGACCTGCGTGTTCGCCCGCGTAGTTCCCGAGCAGAAATTGGCCATCGTCAACGCGCTGAAGGCCAACGGGGAAATAGTGGCAATGACCGGCGACGGCGTTAACGACGCCCCGGCCCTCAAGGCGGCCCACATCGGCATCTCAATGGGGGAGCGCGGCACGGATGTCGCGCGCGAAGCCTCAGCCATAGTCCTGATGAATGACGACTTTTCCAGCATCGTGCACGCCATAAGGCTGGGCCGCCGCATTTTTGACAATCTCCGCAAAGCGATAGCCTACATCCTTTCAGTGCATGTACCCATAGCGGGCATGTCCCTGCTGCCGGTGCTTTTTGGCCTGCCCATAGTGCTTATGCCAGGGCACATAGCGTTCCTGGAGCTGATAATAGACCCGGCCTGCTCGATAGTATTTGAGGCTGACCGCGAGGAACACGACATCATGGAACGCCCGCCCCGCCGCATAGGCGAACCGCTGTTCTCCCGAAAAATGGTGATACTCAGCCTGCTGCAGGGCCTTAGCGTTCTGGCAGTCGTATTCGCCCTGTTCATCGTGTCGCTTAAATTCGGCAGGACCCCGGACGAGGCCCGCGCGCTTTCTTTCGCGGCGCTGGTTTTCGCCAATGTCATGCTGATCCTGACGAACCTGTCATGGAAAGATCACTTCCTCAAAATAATGAGCGGGGCGCATAAGACTTTCTGGTGGGTTTCAGGGGGCGCGCTGGCAGTGCTGATACTTGTACTCTATATACCCTTCTTTAAGAATATTTTTCACTTCGGAACGCTGCACGCCAACGATCTTTTTATGGCTTTTATCGGCGGCGTGGTCAGCCTGTTCTGGTTTGAGATGCTCAAAATACTAGAGCTGGGCAGGCCTAAAGTCCGCCCGGCCTCAGCCGTAAGGGAAGGGATATAAAATTCAACGGCAGGTAATATTTCCGACTTGGAGGATTTTGATGAACAAAATTATTTCGCGGGCCGGATTTACAGTGCTGATAGATATCGCGGGGCTGGCTTGTTTTATTTCTCTCGCCGCGAGCGGGTTCATCCTGGCGGAGATGCTGGAGGAGGGCGCGGCGTTTACCGGAGCAAAGGCCGGAGCGTGGGGGGAAATACACGAAGGGCTGTTCAAGGTTTTCGTCATCATAATGGCGGCCCATATCCTGCTGCACCTGAAGATGTTTATCTCCAGGATCAGAAACCTATTCTCAAAAGGATTACAGCCCCTGTAAAATATGGAAAAAAATATAAAGCTAACCAGCGTGTTCGCGAATATTATCGTGGCAAGCCAGTGGCTGCAGGCGCCGCTCTATTTCGGGCTGATAGTGGCGCAGGGCATCTATGTCTATCAGTTTTGCGTGGAGCTGTACCACCTCATATGCGGACTTGGCGCATTTAAGGCGCAGGATATAATGCTGATGGTTCTTGGCCTTATAGATGTCGTCATGATATCCAATCTTCTGATAATGGTAATTATCGGAGGCTACCACACCTTTGTGGCCAAGATCCATTTCAGCGAGCAGAACCCGCCGGATTGGCTGGACCACGTGAACGCCAGCACCATGAAAGTGAAGCTCTCGATGGCGCTTATCGGAATCAGCTCAATACACCTGCTGAAATCATTTATTGAAATAGAGAAGCTTCAGAAAGTAGATGTCTACACGCAGATGGGTATTCATTTTCTTTTCATAATTTCCGCGATAGGCCTCGCGCATGTAGCCGGCATGACAGACGCCTCAGTGGCCAAGAGCCGCCCGAATCATCAGCTCGCGGGCGCGCAGTCTTAAGCAATATTGACTTTTAGTGAATTATTTGACAAACTAACACGGACGGAAAATTAAATCGGAGGAATTGATGAGAAAACTAATCGTAATACTCGCACTGGCTTTAGTCCCGCGAATGGCCCACGCGACGGACGCCATGGATTTTGACAATCCTGAAAGAATGAACGTAGCAGCCGCGCTGGACGCCGTTAAGTCGTCCATGCCGGAAGCCCTGCCCGCGGACTACGCGAATGAAGCAGCGCCGACGTTCTTTAACAACCAAAAGATTGTAGGCGGAACAGAAGCGAATAAGGGCGAGTTTCCTTTTATAGTTTCACTTCAGGCCGCTTCCTACGGCCATTTCTGCGGCGGCTCCCTGATCAAGAAGAACTGGGTGCTTACCGCGGCGCATTGCGTGGAAGGCGGCTATCTCAATTCCGTGGTTATCGGCCTTCATAACCTGAGCAATCCGGCGGGATCCGAAAAATTTGCCGCCGCTCAGATAATAAAGCATCCGAATTGGAATAAAGCCAAGTTTGACTACGACTTCGCGCTGATCCGCCTGGACAAGGAGTCAAAGTTCACGCCCGTCGCCTTAAACCCGACAGAGCTGACCGGCAAGGTGGATTTTATCACCACCGGCTGGGGCACCACCAGCCAGAGCGGCAGCATCTCCGACGCCCTTCTAAAAGTGTCGGTACCGCTTGTATCGAAAGCCAGCTGCGAGGCGGCTTATCCCGGAAAATTAACGGACAGCATGCTATGCGCCGGCTATGAAGCCGGCGGAAAAGATTCATGCCAGGGCGATAGCGGAGGCCCGCTGGTAGTGGGCACCGGATCCGGCGCGTACCTTGCCGGTGTCGTGAGCTGGGGCGAAGGCTGCGCCCAGCCAAAAAAATACGGCATTTATTCAAAGGTCAACTCTGCCTTTGACTGGATCAACTCCGTAACCAAATAAATCGTAATTCACAATAAAAAGGGCCGGGCTGAGACCCGGCCCTTTTTATTTTATCCGGAAGCGAAGTATGTCCGCCCTAAAGGTCTTCATATAAAAGCCACCTGCCGGATTTGACCGGAGAAAGTTGAAATGAAGGCGCGATTTTAGTTATAGTAAATATGTCATATGAATCCTTTAAGCCTCTTGCGCCAGTTTATAAGCGGCCTGACCTCGGACACCGATCCGCGCCAGATAGGCTGGGGCATAGCCCTCGGCTTCCTTATCGGACTGCTGCCCAAAGCCACGCTCACCGCCCAGCTGCTGCTGGTCCTCTTGATGGCGTTGCGGATCAATATCCCCATGGCTCTCATAACAGTTCTGCTGGTAACCTTTGTGAATCCGCTGATGGATAAACTGACCGATCCGGTGGGGTATTATCTGCTCACTAGCCCGGCGCTCTACCCGCTTTGGACCAAGCTTTACAATATGCCCATACTCCCTTGGACCGGCTTCAACAATACTGTCCTGACGGGGGGACTTGTAGTCGGACTTGTCCTGATGTTCCCGGTCTATTTAGCGGGCAGGCGCTTCGGCGTGTTTTATAATGATAAATTCAGAGACAAGCTGATGAATTCTAAAATAGTAAAAGGCCTTAAAGCGTCCTGGCTGTTCGATTGGTACTTTAAAACGAGTGTATAGTGATTAGTGCTTAGTGGTCAGCACAGACACTCCCCGACTAACCACTAGCCACCTATCACTAACCACTGATTATTTATGCGCTGGTCATACATACTACCACGATTTATATTTCTGGCCCTTATCTGGGTATTCTTTTTCTTTGCCTTCGACCCTATACTCAAGTGGTCGCTAAGGAAAGGAATTGAGAAAGCTGCCGGCGCCAAGGTGGAGATAGCCGGAGTTAAAACCTCTTTTCTACATCCCTCGTTCGATATGACCGGCGTCACAATAGGCAACGCTAAGGAAGAATATTCCAATCTTGTTGAATTTTCTCAAATAAAATTCAATATCGCCGGCGCGCCGCTGCTTGAGAAGAAATTTATAATTAACGAGGCCTCCTTAAGCGGGCTGAAGTTCGGCACGCCGCGCAAGACTTCAGCGAAACTCCTGCTCGCGAAAAAAGAAGAGACACCGCAGTTCGTTAAAGACCTGAAAAAGGAATCCGGCGATATGGCCGAGAACCGCGTGGGAGACATCAAAGCCGGCGCGACCAAGGATCTGGAAGTATCGGCCGATTCGCTTTCTTCGGTCAAGGTATACGGCGAACTGCAGAAAAAATACGAGACGCAGTTTGCCGCGCTTAAAGAAAAAGCCGATTTCAAGCCCTATCAGGCCCGAATGGATGAGATAAAAAAGAAATATGAAGAGGCCCGGGCTGAGAAAAACCCGCTTAAGCAGATAAAGAGCTACTCCGCCCTGCAAAAAGATGTCAAAAAATTGACCGATGATTTTCAAAAAGACCGCAAGCTGATAGAAGAAACGGCCGCCGGCCTGAAAGAAGGCGTTAAAGCCGCCGAAGAAGCCCGCAAGAACGACATTGACGCGTTGATGGGCAAAATGAAGATGCCGGCCCTGGACACAAAATCTTTGGCCGGGATGCTGGCCGGACCCGCCATAGCCGACAAGACCCAGACGGCGTTTAAGTGGCTGGCAATGGCCCGCAAGTACATGCCCGACAATTCTCAGAAGCAGATACTCAAGGCTGACGCCAAACGCGGACGAGTGGTGCATTTCCCCAAGCTGAACGCTTATCCCTCTTTCCTTATTAAGAAGATGGCGGTCTCCGGAGAGCTGGGCCTGGACGCGCCGCTTGATTATTCCGGCTCGATAGAAGGCATCACCACGCAGCCGCAGATATACGGCAAACCGCTGACAGCCTCAATAAAAGGGGCGAAAGGCGCCCGGGCATTGGACTTTAAAGCGCTTTTAGATAACACCGGTACCGCCATGAAAGGCGATTTATCCCTCAAATATTCCGGCATGGCCGTAAACAGCCTTGTCCTGGGTAAGCCCGGCTCCCTTGGAGCATCCGTCACCGGCGGGACGGGATCGTTTAACGGAAACCTGGCGCTGGCGGGGGAGAATATAAAAGGCGAAGCCCTTTTCAACATAGCGGGGGCAAAGGTAACGCCCGATACTGAAAGCATAAAGCTCGCCCCGCTTAAGACCGCCGTAATAAATTCCATGTCGGGCCTTTCCTCGGTCTCGATAGGCGTGAAGATTGCCGGAACCCTGAAGGCCCCGGTCCTGGCCTTGACCACGGATCTGGCCGATAAGCTGAGCGGCGCGTTTAAGAACGCTTTCGGCGCCGAGCTGGAAAAGGCCAAGGCCGAAGCCCAGGCCAAAGTGGACGCCGCGCTGAAACCATACAAGGCCAAGCTGGACGCCCTTACTTCCTCAAAGCAGCAGGAGCTTAAAGACAAGCTCGACGCCGGGCAGAAAAGCCTTTCAGGCTCCGGAGACGGCCTCCTTAAAAATCTCAAAGACCAGGCCTCCCCCGGCAAAATTAAGCTTCCCAAATTCAAATTTTAGCATTCCCTGTCTTTCCTTATTGAATCACTCATATCTTCACTGGTCGGCAATCCTATTCCCGCGCAGCGCACTTTATCAAACAGAGGGGGGCATCGTTACCTGCCGCTACAGCGATTACCGGTCGTGGCAGTCCTTTGGTGCGCAACCTGCGTTCCGCCCGGCGCGTCATTGATGCCACTCCGATCCATTCCTCCGACGTGAAACTCTAAAAACAAAAAGACCCTTGACAAAAGAATAACGAAGGTGTATATTATTTGTGGTAGCAACGTTAATTGTGTAACGTTATAAAATAACGATGCGCACACCATCGTTACAATCTGAACGATACAAAAACCTAACCGGCCGGGAGGATAGCATGGCTAAAATATTATGCATAGACGACGACAGGGACATTCTTGACACCTGCGAAGTGGTGCTTCAGGGAATGGGGCACAAGGTTGAGACCGCGATCAACGGCAAAGAGGGATTGGAGAAGGCGGCAGCGCTCAAGCCGGACCTCATCGTGCTGGACGTCATAATGGACGACGCCACCGAAGGCTTTCACACCGCCTGCAAATTCCGTCAGAACGCGGCGCTGAAGCACACCCCGATACTTATGCTCACCTCGGTCAACGAAACCTCGCCCCAGAAATTCAGCGCCAAGGACGGGGAATTCCTGCCAGTTGACGCTTTTATGGAAAAGCCGATAAAGCCCAAAGAATTCGTGGCCAAGGTTACAGAGCTCCTCGCGTTAAAAAAAGAGCAGATCAATGTTGAAGGCCGCAGAGATTAAGGACCGTTCATGACAAAGATCCCGCAGCGCACCGTTGAAAGATTCTTCCGCTACTGCCAGTTCCTGCACACAAGGCTTGAAACTGGCGCGGAGTTCGTCTTCTCGCGCGAGCTTGCCGCCGCGGTGGGGGTTTCGCCGGAACAGGTCCGGCGCGATCTGATGAACTTCAAACTGAAGGGAACTCCGCAGAGGGGCTACAAACTGCAGGAATTTCTGGACGAACTCTACGCGCATCTTGAATCCTCGTCGCTGACCAAGATGGTGCTGGTAGGGGTGGGAAACCTGGGAAAGGCCATACTCTCATATTTCCTTAAGCGCCGGCCGAATCTTTCCATCGTGGCGGCCTTCGACCTGGACCCGGAAAAGACGGGCAGGGTGTATTCCGGCTGCCACGTGCACCACAGCGCCCAACTTGAAAAAATAGTAAATAAGGAAAAAGCCGCAGTGGGCATAATAACGGTGCCCGCCGCTTCCGCGCAGGAAGCCGCCGACGCGCTTGTCCGGGCGGGCGTGCGTGGGATAGTAAATTTCGCCCCGGCGCAGATAAAAGTGCCCGCGGGAGTCTTCCTTGAACAATTAGACATCACGCTTTCCATAGAAAAAGCCGCCTATTTTGCCAGGCGCATAAAACTATCCAAGGAGTTGAAATAATGAGCACACAGACAAAGGTTGATAAGATACTTGCCGGCCACGCGTTCGCCAAGCGCGACAAGATCATCCCCATCCTCCAGGAGATACAGGAAGCCGAGGGTTATATCTCCCAGAACGCCGTAGTAAAGGTTTCCAGGCACCTCTCCATGCCGGCTTCAAAGATCTACGGAGTGGCGACTTTCTACAACCAGTTCCGCTTTAAAGCGCGCGGCAAGTACCACATCATGGTGTGCCGCGGCACGGCCTGCCATGTCAAAGGCTCGCTTTCAGCCCTTAAACTCGTAGAGGACTGCCTTAAAATAAAGGCCGGGGACACGACCCGCGACGGGCTATTCAGCATTGAAGTAGTGGTCTGCATGGGCGCCTGCGGCCTGGCCCCGGTTATCAGCCTGAACGGGGAATGCCACGCGAAAGTTACTCCCGAGAAACTTAAAAATTTAGTCGAAGAGCTCAAGCTGAAGGAGATAAAATGACATCATCCGCTGATAATTTCATAAGCACCGCCCTCTCCTCACTGCCGGAGAAACAGAGAAACGCTTTTTTGACAGGCGCTTTCGGCAAAGGGGACTGGACGATAAAAGCCGCGGAACTGCGCCACGAGACGGTGAAGCAGCCGATAATTTATATTGGAGCCGGGACCTGCGGCCTGGCCGCCGGAGCCGGGAAGACGCTGACGGAGGTAAAGGCCTGGCTGAAGAAAAAAAAGATCAAAGCTGAGATCGTGGAAGTGGGCTGCATCGGTTACTGCGCGGCCGAGCCGCTGCTGGACGTGCGCCTGCCCGACATGCCCAGGATATCATTCCAGCGGGCGACCGCCGAAACGGCTGCGGCACTGCTTGATTCTGTTTTCACGAAGCGCGCCCCGCGCAAAGAAAATATTCTGGGGCAATTCGCGCTTGAGGGCGCGAAGCCATGGCCCGGAGTGCCGCTGATGAGCGAGCACCCTTTCTTCAAAAACCAGATGCGCTTCGTGCTGAAGAACTGCGGCCTGGTAAACCCCGTCTCAATAGAGGAATATATAGCCAGGGGCGGCTACAGTGCTTTCTTAAAAAGCATACACACCATGACGCCAGTTCAGGTCTGCCAGGATGTGGAGACCAGCGGATTGCGCGGGCGCGGCGGCGGCGGTTTCCCTACGGGCAAAAAGTGGAAGATGGCGCTCAACTCCGACGCCGACCAGAAGTATATAATCTGCAACGCCGACGAGGGAGATCCGGGCGCATTCATGGACCGGGCGGTTATCGAAGGCGACCCGCACAGGGTGCTGGAAGGCCTGGCCATCGGGGCTTACGCCATACACGCTTCAAAAGCCTATGTCTATATACGAGCGGAATACCCGCTCGCGGTGAAGAACCTCACAAAAGCCATAGCCGACGCCAAGAAAATGGGTCTGCTGGGCGAGAACATTTACGGCAGCGGCTTTGACCTCGACGTCATTATCAAGATGGGCGCCGGCGCTTTCGTCTGCGGCGAAGAGACTGCCCTCATGCACAGCATAGAAGGCAAGCGCGGAATGCCCAAACCCCGGCCCCCGTATCCCACGGTACGCGGACTTTTCGGCAAGCCCACAGTAATTAATAATGTCGAAACGCTGGCGAATGTCGCCGAGATCATGGAAACCGGCGCGGATAGCTTCGCGAAAATCGGCACAAAGACCAGCAAAGGAACAAAAGTGTTCGCCCTCTCGGGCATGGTGCGGCGCACCGGCCTGGTGGAGGTTCCGATGGGGACAAAGCTCCGCCAGGTGGTATTCGACATAGGCGGCGGCATCCCTAACGGGAAAAAGTGTAAAGCCGTGCAGATAGGCGGCCCCTCGGGCGGCTGCATACCCGAGGCGCATCTCGACCTTGAATGCGACTATGAGGCGCTCAAGAATTTTGGCGCGATCATGGGCTCAGGCGGGCTGGTGGTGCTGGACGAAAACACCTGCATGGTGGACCTGGCAAAATATTTCATGGAATTCATACAGAACGAATCCTGCGGGAAATGCATCCCCTGCCGGGAAGGCACGCACCGCATGCTGGAGATCCTGCAGGCTATAACCCGCCCGCGCCGCAAAGAGGACGGCCTCGACGCGCTCTTCCGCTTCCAGGGAATAATGTACCTGAAGGAACTGGGAGAGATCATAAAGAAAACTTCACTGTGCGGACTCGGCCAGACAGCGCCGAACCCCGTGCTTTCAACGCTGAAATGGTTCCGCGACGAATATGAAGCCCATATTTTCGACCGCCAGTGCCCGGCAGGAGCCTGCCGCGAACTGGTGGGAGCTCCGTGCCAGAGCGGCTGCCCCGTGGGCACCGAGGTCTGGCGTTACATAGCGCACGCCAGCCGCGGCGAATACGAGGACGCCTACCGGACCATCCGCGCGGCGAACCCCTTCCCGTCGGTCTGCGCCCGCGTCTGCGACCACCCCTGCGAAACGGTCTGCCGCTGCGGCACCACCGGCGGAGAGCCGATAGCTATCCGCACGCTCAAACGCTTTATCGTGGACAAGGTCCCGGCCTCCGCTTACAGGCACGCCCCGGCCGCCATAAAAGCCGGAGCGCCCGCCGTCGCCGTAATAGGCGCGGGGCCTTCCGGCCTCACGGCAGCCCACCAGCTCTCACTTCAGGGCTATAAAGTCACGATCTTCGAGAAAGAGTCAAAACCGGGCGGCATGCTGGTCTCAGGCATTCCGCAATACCGCCTGCCCCGCGCGGTGCTGGAGAAAGAGATCTCCGCCCTGCTAAATAAGAATATCTCGCTTAAATGCGGGAAAGAGCTTGGCAGGGATTTAACGCTGGAAAGCCTTTCCAAAGCCGGTTTCAAAGCCGTCTATGTCGCGCTCGGCTCCCACAAGAGCAAGAAGCTGGGACTTGAGGGCGAAGAGAGCGAAGGCGTTATCCCCGGCATCAAGTTCCTGAAAGCGTATAACCTTGAAGGCAAATCGCTCGCCCGGGGACGGGTGGCTGTCATCGGCGGAGGAAATTCAGCGCTTGACGCCGCCCGTGTAGCCGTCCGTCAGAAGGGCGTAAAATCAGTAACCGTCTTCTATCGCCGCAGCCGCTCTGAAATGCCGGCTTACGCGGAAGAGATCGAGGCCGCGCTGCAGGAAGGCGTAAAGCTTGAAGTTCTACAGGCTCCGGAGGGATTGGTCATAAAGAGCGGCCGCCTTATCGGAGTGAAGTTCACGCGCAACGAGCTTGGGCCGAGGGACGCCAGCGGACGCGCCCGGCCGGTACCCGTCGCCGGCAGCGAGCATTTGGTGGAAGCGGACACGCTTATCGCCGCCATCAGCGAAGAGCCGGAAACGCAGCCTCTTTCGGAACTTACTCTGTCGAAATACGGCCTGCTTGTGACTAACGCCCAGTCGTATTCCACCGGACGCGCTGGAGTATTCGCAGGCGGAGACGTTACAACCGGTCCCGGCACAGTGATCAACGCCGTCGCCGCCGGAAAGAACGCCGCCGTTATGATCGACAGGTTCCTCACCGGCAAACAGCTGAGGGTTATAAAGAAGGTCCGGCTGCCGTCGGTTTATGTCGAGCCCGTCCAGTCCGCGCAGGACGGCGGGACGCAGGGGCGACTGGCGGCCGTCCACCTGGCCGCCGGAGCGCGCGCCAAAAACTTCAAAGAAGTGGACCTGTGCGTGACGGAAAAACACGCGCTGTGCGAAGCCGGCCGATGCCTGCGCTGCGATATCGAATTCACGCAACCCGAGCAAGGAGAGAGGTGATATCATGTTAAACATAGAAGTTAACGGCAAAGCCGTACAAGCTAATCAAGGCGAGACTATCCTGCAGGTGCTCACCCGCCAGGGGATCAAGGTCCCCACGCTGTGTCATCTTCCGGGCCTCGCGCCCTCAGGGGCCTGCCGTATGTGCGTGGTAGAGGTAGAGGGCGCGCCCTCGCTGATACCCTCCTGTTCCTACCCGGCGGCGGACGGCATGAAGATAAAGACCAACACGCCGCAGATCCTTTCGGCGCGCAAAGCCATCGTAGAGCTGCTGCTTTCAAACCACCCGCAGGATTGTCTTTATTGCATACGCGGGGGGGATTGCGACCTCCAGCGCCTGGCCAAACAGCACGGGATACGCCACCGCGTTTTCAGCGGCGAGCGGGTCAGGCGTGATAAAGACACCTCAAGCCCCTCCATAGTCCGGGACCCTGAAAAATGCATACTGTGCGGCAAATGCGTGCGGGTCTGCGAGGAAGTTCAGAATGTCTCGGCCATAGATTTCATCCACCGCGGGAATAAAACCGTGATCGGCACGGCCTACAACCAGGGGCTCAACGTCTCAAGCTGCATCAACTGCGGCCAGTGCGTGCTGGTCTGTCCCACGGCGGCGCTCTCCGAGAAGAGCCATGTTAACGATGTGCTGAAAGCCCTGAGCGCCCCGGGAAAATACGTGGTGGTCCAGCACGCTCCGGCGGTCTCGGTTTCCATAGCCGAGGAGTTCAACTACAAGCCCGGCACTGACATTGACGGCAAAATGACCGCGGCCCTGCGCAAAGTCGGTTTCAAGAAAGTTTTTGACACCTCCTTTACCGCCGACCTGACCATCATGGAGGAGGGTTCGGAACTGGTAAAGCGCGCGACCGGCGGCGGAGTGCTGCCAATGTTCACGAGCTGTTCGCCCGGCTGGATAAAGTTCGTCGAGCAGTTCTATCCGGAATTCATACCGAATCTCTCAACCTGCAAGAGCCCCCAGCAGATGATGGGCGCCCTTATAAAGTCTTTCTTCGCGGAGCGGGAAAAGATAGATCCGGCCAACATAGTCAGCGTCTCGATAATGCCCTGCACGGCGAAAAAATTCGAATGCGGACGCCCGGAGATGGGGCGCAACTCTCACAGCGACGTGGATTATGTGCTCACGACCCGCGAGCTCGCGGAACTGCTGCGGATCACGGGAGTAGATCCTTCGGCCCTTGAGCCGGAAACCCCGGACACCCCGTTCGGGGAGCGGTCAAGCGCCGGCAAGATGTTCGGCGCTTCAGGCGGAGTTATGGAGGCGGCGGTGCGCAGCGCGTACTTCCTAATCACCGGCGGAGAAATGCCTAAATACACAATACAGGAACTGCGCGGAATGAAAGGTTCCAAAGAACTGCGGGTTAAAGCCGGAAAGATAGAGCTGGGCGCGGCGGTGGTCTCGGGCCTTGGCGCGGCGCGCAAGCTGATGGAAGAAATTAAAGCCGGCCGCTCCGACCTTCAGTTCATCGAGGTTATGACCTGCCCCGGCGGATGCATTAACGGCGGAGGACAGCCGCTGCGGGCGGACATAGAGGCGGTAAAAGCGCGCATGAACACGCTGCACCAGATCGACAAGGACGCTCCGCTCCGCGTAAGCCACAAGAACACGCAGGTCAAGCGCCTGTACGAAGAGTTTCTGGGCGCCCCGCTCGGCCACAAGAGTCACGAGCTGCTGCACACACATTACAACAAGCGCGACGTCCTAGCCTGAGGCGCGCGAAGCGAGGTTTAAACATATGAGCACCACGAAGAATATTCTTATAGTCGACGACGACATAGACCTGCTGGAACAGACCTCTTTGATGATGAAGGCGGAGGGGTACCGGGTGGCGACAGCCCAAAGCCAGGAGCAAGCCGAGGAAACGCTGCTGGAGTTCATACCCGACCTTGCCATCATAGACCTGATGATGGAACATATGGACTCCGGATTCGCTCTGTGCCATCACATTAAAAAGCTTTATCCGGAAGTTCCGGTGATAATGCTTACGGCAGTGGCCGCGGCGACCGGTATAGATTTTGCCGCGAACCAGGACGGATCCTCATCGTGGATGAAGGCCGATGTTCTGCTGGACAAGCCGGCCCGTCCCGAACAGCTCCGGGCTGAAGTGCGCCGCCTTATGCGGGTTTAATGAAGCGATGAAATTTGCGGGTCCGCGGGAGTAATTACACCATGAACGACATCACTCCGCTTGTAACGACAATTACGGAGAAATGCAGGACCTGTTACACCTGCGTAAGAGGCTGTCCGGCCAAAGCCATCAGGATCTCCAGCGGACAGGCGGAAGTTATCAAAGAACGCTGCATAGGCTGCGCCAATTGCGTGCTTATGTGCAGCCGGCAGGCCAAGGAAGTGCGTA
>SESG01037625.1_pt1 | contig 19473 bp, 29 predicted proteins | sample 3171421 | NCBI WGS metagenome assembly SESG01 (sample SAMN10866946, study PRJNA518727) | freshwater metagenome | biome: subpolar coniferous forest; feature: holomictic lake; material: water; isolation source: holomictic Lake 227, 6 m and 8 m depth | place: Canada: near Kenora, Ontario | collected... | reverse complement strand
TTTTTCTGTGTTTTTACGGTTTTTTGTCAGGTCCACTTCAACCCATTCCCTTGTGCCGTCCCTGCCCAACCAAAAACTTCTTTTATCTTCCGAAGATGTTTGCCCATCGGTTATGTTTTGAGGGGAAAACTCATCTTGATTTGACCAATATCCGCTTGCTGAAACAAAGCAGCCTTTGGCAATGTTTCTTCCACAATCGAAAACTTGGATTTCCGATAAACCTCCAGTGAGCCCTTGCCACTTCGTCACTTCGACCCGAACCTTGTTAAAACTGATCCCTGAAGGACCATTAGTCGAAACCTTTGTGTCTTGGTCTGGTTCCCAAGGAATTTGAATATTTTTGGCTTCCCAGACTAATTCTGAATTATTATACAGGAGGATATTGCACTCAAGTGTCCCTGAATTATTTGCAGAACCATTGTGCGTATTCCACAGCACTATCTTTTTTGACTGTGATGAAGCAGTTGTTCCTTTGCTGATTTGTTGTCCTACTGGCTGGTTCTTTCCCGTTGTAGCCAATTCCGCTTTAGCCTTATCCAAGACTTCATTAACCATTTTCGCTTCATCAATCTTGTCAGACAGCATGGAATGTTTCAAAAGAGCCTCAAGCTGGGAAACATACTGCCGAAGCAAAGCAGCAATTCTATTATCCCTTTCAATCACAATCTTCTTAGCAGTCGAAGCCACTGACTCGATGGAATTCGTGGTTCCTTCATCAACCAAGCCGCCATCAAGTACCCTCTTTTGCTCGATTTGAATCGCCAAATACGACTGAAGATCGGCTTTCTGCTTGGCTTGAGCCATCAAGTTGGATAGGACGCCTACATAGGCATCACAACTTGCCCGAAGAACCTTGCCCTTGGATGTTTCATATTTTTCAGTCAGATTTTCGCCTGCCTGAACACATAAAACCATCGCAAAAACAAACAAAACCGCCAATAAACACATCTTTTTCATATTTTTACACACTCCTTTTGCATCTATATTGCATAGGAAGTGAAGAAATCCGGAACTTATTTCGAGATGCTTCCAAATGGAATCACCCCGCCGTAACCAAATTGACTGTCCCACAACAATACAATGTTCTTCTTGGGCGAATAAATATACCACCTTCCCGTACTCTTATCCAAAGTAGCCATATCCGTCACCCCATCCCCATCATAATCCCCAAATGCCGGCAACATCCCCGCAGAACCCCATTGCTTGCCATTCACTACAACTCCCTTCGTCAAGGATAACGAATACCACTTGAATGTCTTACTGTCCACACAGTTGAGATCATACTTGCCATCCCCATCAAAGTCTCCGGATAGGGGCTGACAGCCTTGATAACCCCAAGCCACTGTCGCAATCTGATTCCCAACCTTCTTCACCGTCCATGAATAACTTGCCGTGCTATATGAAATCAAATCACTCACACCATCACCCGTGTAATCACCCGCAAATGCCATATACGATCCAAAGGGATACCCGTAATAGATAATGGCATTCTTGGCAAGCGAATAGACATACCACTTCCCGGTCTTGTCGAAGATTGCAAAGTCATCCTTCTTGTCCCCATCATAATCCCCCAAGAACGCCGAAGTACCCTTATATCCCCAAGCAACTGACCATGCTATCACGTTTGTCTTGGCAACCGAATAGACATACCAATAGTATTGATTTGTGTCCACTACACATAAATCAGACATTCCATCTCCATCTACATCTCCCGACATCGCTAAACCACCCTTGAACCCCCAGTTGTTTGTAGTAACAATTCCGGTCTTGGAGAACTTGATAATCCACTTCCCGGCATCAAAGACTGTCAAGTCCGTCTTCTTGTCGCCATCATAGTCGCCATTTACTGCTATAGCACCCTTATACCCCAATTTAGTACCCCAATAGATGACATTACCCCCTACAGTCCTGCTATACCATGTCCCAGCGTCATATACGGTAGGATCATTGGTTCCATCCCCGTCATAATCACCCACCACAGGAACAGCACCTTTGTATCCCCAATTCAAGTTGGTTACAACTCCTCCAATGGTCCACATACCATTCAAATATGACACAAAGTTGAGCCCTGTCGAATATTTTCCGACAAAGGGTATTGAATTTGGCACACCCAAGGGATAACTCCCAACCAATAGAACATCCAATTCTCTGATGCTCCAGTTACCATTCACCATGTCAAATGTCGCTAAGTCAAACTTTCCATCTCCGTTGTAATCACCTGATACGGCTTTCCTCGTCGTCGAACCAAAACTGGGTGTATTACCCATCCATCCCTTACTCAATGACCATACATACCAATTTCCATCACCCGAATTGTAAACACACAAATCATCAACTTTATCCCCGTCATAATCGCCCGGTACAGGCTGACATCCAGCATATCCCCATTGCATCGTAAAAGTATTCATCTGCCCGGTCAACTTGAAGGTCCAAATACTATTCCTAATATCATAAATTCCCAAATCGGTATTCTGATCTGTATCGTAGTTCCCCGGAATAGGGACACAGTTGGATTCTCCAAATATGGCTTCAAATCCATTAGACGCTCCAATAGCCCTTGCAGACCATCTGCCGTTCAGGGGGTCATAGAAGGCTACCTCATTGGTTTTATCGCCGTTAAAGTCAACTGGAGGCACATTCCATTGAATTGAAGACGATACCAATACCTTACGGTACTTCATCCCACCATTTTTATACACCAAATGGATATTCCCTTGTGAGTCCGTGCAAAGAGAACTCATTGTGCCATCCGCAATATCCCATTCGGGATTCATGACTCCCAATTGTGTGATATACCTCAATTTAATCCTATTGGCTCTGGTCCAAGTGATAAATACCCCACCATTCTTCGCCGGGGCAATCTGAGGAGCAAAACGTCTTAATCCACTATTCCCATTCTTATCGACAGACAAAATAGCCGTTGAAGGAAATACCATGACTGATCCATTCCAGATATTCATGGCTACACCCGCTGTACCACCTATCCTGCCACCCACAGAAAAATCACACGAGATATAAGCAATTTGAGGATTTAGAATATCCGACACGCAATCAACATAGGCTCCATCATCACCCATTGTGCTGTATTGAGCAAAACTAGCCCATGTTACTCTGGGAAGTCCTTGAGCATTTCTTGTTGAATTCTGATATTGACTCGGATTTCCCTCATCGTATCCACCGGTAGCATTATGCCAAATAGACCCCGTCTTTGAAATCCAGAACCCTTTCTTTTCGCCATCCGCACCCGCATATAAAGTCCCATTACCCGCATCGACTACCTTCGTCGGAGATGAAGCAGAATACTGAACCTTCTTCCACTTGCCCCTTGCACTCATCAATACACAATCCAACGGGTAAGCCGGGTCAATGGATAGATTACCCGAATCCCAAGTGCTTCCACCTTGTATCTTTTGATCTGAAAAACAAGGCACAGACGGATTAACTGACATACTTTCCCGAACAACTAATCCCAATCCTGCTACCAAAATACCCGAAATCCAACTGCGGTCCCCACTATCAATCTCAATGTGGGGATTGTAAAATTGCCTGTAGCCTAGTGGCGACACGTTTAATTCCGAATACTTCCATGCCCCATTATTCTTGTCATAGAAGTACAAGAAGGTTCCGCCATCACAAGCGATATGGGGTTGGTCAAACTGGTCAACAGCCACATCGGACAGTCTGCCATTATTGCCAATAGCTTCTTCAGTTCCGGTAGATAACAGTTCAACTGTTTGGGCTTGAGCATAAGCATAGAGAGCGGCGAAGATGCACAGTATCCTAATCGTCATTTTCATGTTTTGTTCCTTTTGTTTAGACTTGGAGCCCCCGGTGGAGATTGAATCCACGACCCCCGCCTTACTTACACATATTCTTCTTACATTCACAATTATTAGGACACCTGCAAACACGGGGAGCCTCGTTTGCATGTTCACACAATAAACCCTTGGAGCCAGAAGCCGGAATCGAACCGGCGACCTTCTCATTACCAATGAGATGCTCTTCCAACTGAGCTATTCCGGCAATTTCATAATCCTTTGCCAAACGAATTCCTTTTGTCTGATTATTCTTAGGAACATCAACCCTCATTCTACACATCCTATCAGAAACGCCATCAACCGGAACCAGATAACTCATTCCATTATCTGGACAATAAACACCAAAAACATCAGCACATCCATGATAAGTTTTCTTTTTAGCCCCACGGTGATAATGATAACTACAGGTATTAAACTCCACAGCACCATTCCTTAATCTTCCTGTTTTACACTGTATTCGTACAAACTTACCACCATCTTCCACCACCATATCATACCGATGATTTTCACCAAAAGGCAAAAGAACAGCCTTACCCATTTTCAAAAGAGAAGCTAGTATGGACCCTTCAGTAACATCACCAATCGCTTTTGTATTTTTCATACCAACAATATACCCCAAAACCACCGCCTTGTCAAGGCGGTGCTCTACCACTGAGCTACAGGGGCATTACTTTACTTCACACCAAAAAATTCGTTTAAGGGTCAATGTGCCGTCCCACATATTTCCCGTTGTCGTTCCTACTATACTCCTCTTACCTTTAGCGTCGTATCCAACAAAAAAACATTCTCCACGACACATACCCGCCCACAACAAATAAGTATTACACTTTACATCGGCTAAAAACAAGCTCCATAATCGTTTATATGGATTATTTCCATTGAAATGATTACGCTCTGCTTCCTTTTTTGCATCCTGAGTATAGTTTATTTTCAGTTCCATTTTAATTCACCTGTTCATATCTTGTTGTTTCCCAAGACCTTTGTACAATCGGGGATGGATACCAGATAAAAGTCTTCAAATAAGGCAATATATGAAAAGACATCCACCGATCCATTGGCTCATCCAAAGTAAGGGGCACATCTATCATCTTCTTGGCTCCCTCAAGTGTCACCATATAGGCATGAAGTCCATCACAGGCTCCATCCCATGTATTTGCCTCGATATGCCGCCAGACATTCCCGGCAACCTTGACTGCCCTAATCCTGCCATCATCAATCCTGTCAGGGAATAAAATAGACATATACACCATATCCCAATCCGTTGGTGTGTTCGCCATACTTTCATCAAAAAACTCTTTGAAATTATCGGGAAGCAAAATGTCGTCCTCAAAGATGATTGCTTGGGGTATCTCTGCCATCACAATGTGTTGCCATAAGAACCAATGATTGAGAGATAGACATAACCCGTTTGGAGTCAATCTGCGGTAAATGTTGTCGTTTTGGCTCCTAGAACTAATCAAACCCACATCCCTGCCATAAAGCCCGGAGAACAGGGTTGGCTTCAGCCCTAGAGCCTCTAGGTGGGTTTTAGCGGCATTCCGGCGTTCAGCCAGTTCCTTCAAAGCTATAACAAAAACCTTTGGTATTTCATTCATGCCTGTATTATATCCCCACAATTCCGGATTTTTGAAGACATTCAGTCAAACCTTGAATAACATCCCGACTAGATACAGATTTACGATGAGCAATAAAATCACCCGGCTGCCACTCTAGTTCAGTTCTAACCAACGACATATAAAGAGAATTAAACGTCCTCATCGGATAATACACCATTCTATTTCCAATGGTATTGTTATACACCAATTGATTGAAAGCCGTTTGTTCAGCCAAATCAAAACCATTCCATCCCGGCACATTCCACATCTCATCCAATAACCCAAATGACCAATCACAACTCCTAATCAAGAAAACCCCAGTGTCGAATATCATTTCGGGATTTTCATTACAAATGAAAATGTCTCCACCAAGGCTAATGAATTTTTCAATTCTCATATTTCTATTGGTGATTATCGCATTGGCGTCAATCCAAAACACGTATTCATATTCCTTTAGGGCATTCTTGATAAACAGGATTTTACTCCAAGAAGGTTGTCTTGTTGAATCAAACCCTTCTGTGTGAATTTTTAGCCCATAGCCCAACTTGTCACAATACTTCTTCTTTGTATTGGAGGTTAAATCGCCGAGTTCTTTCCAATCTGGAGTATAAGCCGTAACAATACACACATTGGATGAATTCTTTAACTCATAACTTGGAAAGAGTTTACTCATTTTTATACCACTCCACCGTTTCGCTCAATCCCTGTTCAAATCCAATCACCGGCGTCCAATCCAACTCCTCCTTCGCCTTCTCATAACTCATCCAATACTTTTTATCGTGACCCTTCCGGTCTTTCACATACTCAATACAACTCTCATCCTTGCCTAGTATATTGAGAATGCTCTTAACCACTTCAATATTGGTTCTTAGATCACCACTTGCGAAATTGTATATCTCTCCCGCTATTCCTTGTGTGAGTGCCATCCAAATGCCCATACAATGGTCACTCACGCATATCCAATCCCTGATATTGTCTCCTTGACCATATACCGGAACCTTCTCGCCCATCATTGCCTTCGTTATCATCAAAGGAATGAGCTTTTCCGGGTATTGGTTGGACCCATAGTTGTTCGTACATCGAGTAATCACCGCATCCATCTTATGAGTCCGGACATACGACAACACCAGTAAGTCTGCCGCCGCTTTGGACGCACTATAGGGCGAACTGGGTGCCAATATATCCGTTTCCCTTGAAGCCTTGCGGTTTTCACATACATCTCCATAAACCTCATCGGTGGAAACCTGCAAAAACCGTTTCACATTGTAACCCAGACAAGCATCCAAGAGAATCTGAACTCCAATAAAATTAGTCATGGTGAATTCAGTAGACGAAGCAATCGAACGGTCTACATGAGTTTCGGCTGCGAAATTAACCACATAGGTAGGATGATACCGTTTGAAAATCTCATCCATAAACTTGGCGTCTGCAATATCACCCACACAAAGATCATAACGCCCCTCTGGTAATCCTTCCAGATTCTCCTTGTTCCCGGCATAAGTGAGTTTATCCAAAATGACAATAGAACCGTCGTAATCCATGTCGTTCAACATACGGACAAAATGAGAGCCGATAAAACCACACGCACCTGTTACCATAATTGTATCACTCATAACTCCTCCTAATCTTATCGCCGTACCTTTTTAAATCAAACCTCATGGGTTTACCCGACCAACCCTTTAACAACTCACCCATGAAATCACCATAGAACTCGAACAGTACATTTGTATCCTGCTCACTTGCCGACATCCATTCCCAAGAAGCCTCATGGAACTTCCAACCTTCCTTGTTGCCAAAAAAGGGTATTTGCCACGGTTCAATGGTTTCCAATAATCTAGCCAGCCATTCCGGGGTTAATACTTTCATGGGAAGATGGGCATTGGGATTACTATTTATCATCATTCGGTTTGCCATCACGATAGGGATACCCTGCTTGACACACTTTCTTACATCATGAGCTTTCAATGTAAAGAAAGCAGAGTTTAGTTCTTTGGTCTTTAATTCAATCTTTCTTGAAAATACTTCTACTCCCTGCTGATAGGCAATCAAAGAACCATCAAGGGTGTCAATATACTCGCCGTCTTTTTCATCATAAATCTTCTTATCATTAGACACTTTAAGGCAAATGGGCTTATATTTGAACCGATCAGCCAATTGTCTGATGTGACCCTTGATGATTTCTCCCAACATTATCTGAAGTTCAACACCGGTGGTGATATTTTCAGAAAATTTGTCTTTGTCCCTGTCATCCTTACGATGATTAAAATTGTCTTCTGCCGCTGTGGTCACTGAATCTCCTCCTCAAACGATACAACTAAACATCCACTAGCCTTTCTCCAGTCAGATACGTGGAGTTTTGCAGAGAACATCGTTCTTATAGGTGATTTCATGATTTCAAGAAGGGTTGCAAAACTACAATCCTTTCTTTCACACTTTAATAATTCTTCTTCAGCATTCATTTGGCACCCCGTAGGGGGTTTGACTACTTCCTTCCCAACCATGCCTCATTATCAAAACCAACATATTCCTGAATAGCCCCAAATATCATCTGTGTCACGTCTGTCCTATTCACAGCAACACGACAAATTCCATAGGGCAACTTTCCGCTTTTTTTACCATATCCATCTTTTCTTATTACGTCTATTTGACTTTTTCTAACAGATGAACAATCCAATGATAATTCCTTTAGCCAATATAAAATCGCATCTTCAAATGAAATACCATTACCACTATAAAATTTTAATGATACTATTATCTCGTCATTTGTTATCCCGAAATGTTTCCTAATAAACCCGACAAAAAATTTCATCATTTCAACATCAGAGTTCACAAATACAACACTATTCTTTCCCTTACTACCCTCCGCCCAATACAACATACAACCTGCTATGAAATTTGAGCTTGCTGTCTTCATCATCTTTCTGCCTTTTTTCTGACACTCCATTCTTTTATCCAAGGCATTTCTTTGATGAACTTCCCATACTTTTTTCATTTCATCTCCATGAGGAGAACGATTACACAAAATAACCTTCTGTTCGTCTGTTAGTAAAACATGCCTTACCCATACACTTACCGAAGCCGATGATACACCAAGCATACGAGCTATCTCTTTTACCGAACAACCCTCACCTCGCATCCTGATTGCCTCTTTACGCTCTTTATCTTTTGTTTTCATCTAAACCTCCATTTATCTGAACCCATATTATCAGGTTTAAATGATTTTGTCAAATGGTATCCCAGTCGGAGTTTGAATCCGATTCCACAGATTGAGAGTCTGTAGTTCTACCACATAAACTACTGGGATATTTTGAGAGGGTGACGAGTTAGCCAATTCCTCCAACGGGGCATCATTACTATACCCTCATACCAGAAATAATTTTTTGGTCGGAGTGATTGGATTTGAACTAGCGACCCCTTGCACCCCAAGCAAGTGCTCTACCAGTCTGAGCTACACGCTGAATAAATCAGGACACCAATAGACAGACAGGGCTAGTTTTTCAATGTGTAGTTTGAAGTAACCCTATCTTGAAGTGTGTCCCGAAAATCGGTTTTACACCTTTGTTACATTGGTGGCACAAGGACCTTTATTCCCTTGACCCACATCAAATGAAACCTTATTGCCTTCTTCGAGCTTACGGAATCCATCCATCTGAATCGCCGAATGATGGACAAACAAATCCTTACCGCCGCCGTCAGGCGTGATAAATCCGTACATTTTGTTATCGCAAAGGCTCTTTATCCCTTGCATCTGTAGCTTTAGATATACCTACAGTTCGGACTATATCATACTTTGTAAAATCTATTCCGAAAGTATTCGTCTTTCAGAATTCTTCTACTAAGTCGGGGTGCTCGTGCATCCATTATCGCTTTCGCTCTGGATGTAGTCTCTGAACCATTCACACCTCTCGCAATTTTATTGCTACTTGTGTGAGTCGGCTGCTGATTGTCCTTATTAGGATTTTCCAGCAATTCTCCCCGTTTTGAAAGGGCTACTTTGAGATTAATAAGTTCTGCGTGAGCTTCAGCATGATGATTTGGACAAAGAAGAGTTCCATTATCTATGGTCATCTTCCCTCCCGTAACTGATGGAATAATATGATGTGCTTCCACAATCTTATCATATCCACAAATCATACACCTATAACCATATCTTTTGACAAGTGATCTTTTCCATGCTTCTGAACAAACATAAACAATCCTGTTCCGTTCTCGCATATACCAAGCCTTCTTGTGAGCACCCGTCCTGTTGAAAAGTATTGGATAACCAGCTTTGTGTATATATCTCAATAGGGTAGTTTTGGGTACACCATACTGTGCTGCCAAATCCCCTACCGTTACACCTTCTAGGTTTTTCCTATGTGCTTCTTCAACATCTATGATATGTTTACATTTCCACTTCACAAAACCTACAACCTCCTATCATTTAACCCTTTTCCTCTGAGAACCACTTTACGATACCTTGCATAACTACTTACTCCTCTTGTCTTTACCTTACCTTCAGAACACTTAATCCATTCTCACACTTTGCGAGATAGACTGTCCTGAAAAAGCTGGTCGGGCGAGAGGGATTTGAACCCTCGATCTTGTGTACCCGAAACACACGCGATACCAGTCTTCGCTACCGCCCGAATGTAAACTAACTCCTGCATAATAACCTAATTCACTTTATCAAGCAATGTTTTACGTTACATCGAATACTTTATTGGTGGAGCTATCCGGAGTTGAAATTCATAATTCCTTTATATTCCTACTATAGGTAAAGGAGCAACTATGCAACCACTTTATACCGAAGATGAATTTCAATCCGCTACCTCTCGCCAATTACTTCCTCTTAAATGCCTCCATTGTTCTAAAACCTTTCACAGAACTAAAAACGAAATCCATAAATACATCCTACCACACAGAAATGAAACATGGAACTTTTGTTCCAACCAATGTCAGAAAACCCATCAAAACCCTCCAGTTATTGTTCAATGTATTCAATGCCAAAAATCCTTCAAAAAAATACCTTCAGAGATTAAACGCACAAAGCATCATTTTTGTTGTCAGTCTTGTGCCGCCAAATGGAACAACGCCCACAAAACAAAAGGAACCCGCATTTCCAAACTCGAAATATGGCTATCCACTAAACTCCCATTACTTTATCCTAACCTTGAATTCCATTTTAATCGTAAAGATGCCATCAATGGTGAACTTGACATCTTTATCCCAAGCCTCAAACTTGCCTTTGAACTTAACGGCATCTTCCACTACGAGCCTATCTATGGTCCAGAAAAGCTCTCCTCTATCCAAAACAATGACCAACGTAAATCCCAAGCCTGTTTTGAGAGAGGAATCGAACTTTGCCTTATTGATGTTTCTCATCAATCATACTTTAAAGAGAAAACCTCAATCAAGTTCCTTTCTATCATCACCAATATCATCAATCATAAACTACCCGAACTTTTACCGTGCGAGGGTAACGTGCTACCAGCTACACCATAGCCCCAAAATCTTACCTTTCCCACAACCTAGATAAATCCTCTACTTCCAAAAGCGACTCATCTATCTTCCGAACTTCCTCCTGCCTCTCAACCTCCCTTTCCAACTCCTCTACCTTCAACTTTTCTTCCATTAGCCCGTTCACCAGTTTGGCTATACTCGCTTCCTTCTCTCCCCACTTGCCACAAGAACATATCCCATCATACCAAGGATGCTGACACTGAATACATTTGCCTTCTCTTTTGGCTTCCCGAATATGACCCATAATCGCTTTTCTGTCAGAGTATTTCACTTCACTTCCCTTTCCGCACAAACCTCCCCACACCCGCTAGGACACTTCACACCTAATGACTCACATAAACTCCTGTGCAATACCCAGATCGCCGCTTCTGCCACCTCCTGAGCCGATTTAGATGTCAATGTGAGCGTAGCATCTGACCCGGCTATCTTCTTGTATGCTTCCCATGCCTCAACCTCTTTAGCCGTCCAAGGTCTTGATGTGGGTTTAGATTCACTGTGTAGGGAGATTGCTCGTGCGATAGCCGCAGCACCTTCTGCCATTGCCGCCTCAACTTTGGCATAATTCACGGAAATAGGCTTTTTTAGCCAATGGACACTTGTACTACTTTTTCTTACCCGGACGAGATAATCCCCGTGTCCATACGGCAAAATAAAATCATCCTTACCAACAGGAATATATTTCTTTCCCCGCTTCTCATACAATGTCTTGGATATTCTCTTTTTCATAAGTTTTGGTGGAGCTAGGGGAAATCGAATCCCCACACCTAGAACGCAAATCTAGTGTACTACCATTATACTATAGCCCCGTTTTGTTTTTCATACTACCCGGTCTGCCTTTACGCCCGTGACCCTTGTTTGCATTACCATACGTTTCTGTAAGAGAATGACAACCCGGACATATCAACTCCAAATTTTCTGGTCTATGGTTTTCTGAATTCCCATCTTTGTGATGAATATTCAATGGAATTTTTCCCGTATGCTTATTAATTCTTGACCATCCACACCTAGAACCATCATCCAATAATGCTTCGCATTTACTTCCTGACCTCTCAAAAAGCCATCTCCTGACATGAGAGGATACGGCACCACTCCCATTCTTTTGTCCTCCAGACACTTCTCCTGCCATCCACTGTTTGATATATTCATTATACTCGTAATCCGCCTGACATTGTAATGAACAATACTTCCTAAAAGCCTTTTTACCACATTTAATACAAGTGTGTTCAGACCCGGTTCCTTGCCTGTTTTTGTTTTCCCGTGCCGCACAAGACAAACTACAAAATTTATTCCTTCCATATACAGGCTTACCGCAAAACCTACAAGGCTTCTCTGTTGTGTGCCACTGAATATGTTTCGACATACCCGGCGAAGGAATTTCCTTACCACATTTTTCACACTTTACGATTGTCCACATTGTAGTCTCCTTTAGAGGTTATGCAACTCTAACCATAGACCACAATATCAAAAAATTATTACAACTGAATTAGAAAAGCTCCCGCTCTACCAACTGAGCTAACGCCCCAGTAAAAAGTCACGCCCCTTGTTCAGAAGCGTGACCCATTTCGCTTCAAAACAAGTCTTACTGCTTATCGCAATTCACAACCAACCAGCACTTGCCGGTAGACAACAAAGAACCCAAATCAGGCATCACAAAACCCTGTGCCTTCGCCTGTGTCGCCGCTTGTGTCTGGATTTGATTCTTCACATCGGTGGATAACGCACTCAAATCAATCTCCACCTTCATCGCAAGACCCGGAGTCTTGTCAGCCGCTAAAGTAATCGACTGACCCGCCCCAATAACCTGCGTATCCGTCACCTTGATATATGGCGTCTTACAACCCATCGTAAACGCCAAACCGAGAACCAACCCAACAACCAACAATCCTGATAACTTCATAACCTACCTCCTTGTTTGTAGCCGACCACATTAGTCGGCTAAATTTTCTCAATCTCCGATTGAATTCCACGACTGCTTAACATTCCCTTATGCGTCACAGCCTTTTCATACTCCTCCACTTCAGCAATTGCCCTACCCCGATTATGGGCTTCCCATGTCACTTTCTCCGCAATTGACTCACTATGACCAAATACACTTACCAAACTCTTAATCACATGCTCAAATGAATTCACATTATCATTGAAAATGACGATCTGACAAATCCCACTGAGTCCTGATCCATTACCCGTCGTAGGGTCTTTACGAACCACATCCTTGACACCTGTACTCATAATTTGTTCCTCACTTGCTTCTATTATACACCACCAAACACAGAAAATAAAAAGACTCCGCACATTTCTGCCCGGAGTCCTTTATCAAAAAGAGCGTGGATGAGAGTGGTTACTCATACCCTGATTGACTCTTAACTGACAATCAGGACCGGAATTTTATTCCAGTTGCGTCTTACCGTTCCGCCACCGCCGCTCGAAAATTGCTACCCTTCCTTATTCCCTGATTAAAATTCTATTCAAAAAGGTGAAACATTGCAAGAAAAATTTTTTCACTTTTTTGTATGCCTAAAATATGGCAAGGCGTACAGGAGTCGAACCTGTTTCTTCAGTTTTGGAGACTGAGGCACATCCACATATACCAACGCCTTATTAAAAATTGGAGCTAGTGGAGGGGCTTGAGTCCTCGACCCGTTCCTTACAGGGGAACCGCTCTTCATCTGAGCTACACTAGCATTTTATTTATACAAAAACATTCGCTATTCGCAAATAGAATATGTATCTGCACTACAACCTTGCATCTGCATTACAAACTTGGAGCCGGAAGTCGGAATCGAACCGACGGCCTGCTCATTACGGGTGAGCCGCTCTACCAACTGAGCTATTCCGGCATAATGGATAATATATGACTCATTAATGCCTATAATTCAACACTTAAAGACATCATCTTGCCCTTTGTTTTACAAGGAATATAGTAAAATTTCCCCTATCGGTAATGTGCATTATATGTTCCATTAACTTCGGTAATGTGCATTATATGTTCCATTCCCAAATTGAAAACATAAGACGCATTGTTGACCCAGAATGACCTTAACACGCATTATACTTTCAATTATGAAAAGTAAAATTACCACCGGATAATCCTACCGGACCATCATTGGTTTATCTTCAAAACAGCAATGTAAAAAAGACTCCCCAATAGCATTATGCTCGATGGCAAAATATTCAATTATGACTTCGATAATCCGGATACTTTGCAACCTTCTCAATCGTATCACACATCGGAACATAAACACTATCCGATTGCTCATCCGTCATCTCAATCCCAAATTCTTTCAACTTGTCCTCAACCACCTTCAAGGCATCCAAAGCAATTGACTTCACATCTTCCATTGCGATTGTCTTACTCATAGTATTCACTCCCTTTAAATAGAGCAGATATGAATTTCAGGTCGCTCTATGTGTGTGATCTCGACACCGATTTTAGTGAGTACGGAATCCTCGTAACCAATTTGAGCATTATTACCATCACGACTTGAAATCGTAACGGCAACTAGAGGCTCGTCAGGGAGTTAGCCTGCATCACATTAACGCTCGGTCAACACTTAGCCCACACAAACGCCTCAATACGCATAGCCCTCAATGATTCATATCTGCTGGAGCGGGTGACTGGGCTTGAACCAGCGACAGCCAACTTGGAAGGATGGTGCTCTACCAACTGAGCTACACCCGCAAATACAAACGACATGTTCTCAAAGAAAAGTAACGCTTTAACCATTTTCCAATTCTCGGTGAATCGGATTTTTGCTCTCTACGTCCTTTCTTTGCTTTCATAACTTTCCTCCTAAAAACTGGCGGAGCATAGGGTAATCGAAACCCTGACAAGAGCGTGACAAGCTCCCATTTTACCACTAAACTAATGCTCCATACTTTAATCCTTGTCAGATGAGAAAGCAAACGAGAAAGCGATATAAGCAAAAATGAACTGAATGACTCGATCAATTAACCCATCCCATGAATGTTCCGGACTCGCAACTACCAAGAACATAACACCAAGGGTAGCCATGAGAGGACGAAACCTGAATAACTTCTTCAAGCCTGTCATTATCCTATTCATGTTTTACTTTAGCCTTTTTACTATGCCAAAGCCTATGCTTTTTCAAGACTTCCCTTTCCAAGACTTTTCTTGCCAAAGGTTGCAATGTCCGGGCATGTTCAATCATTTCTTTGGTTGGAATCAACTTGGGAGAAAGATAATGATTGATGGCTACCAGAGCCGCACCCGCAGACAAATGACCACTTTTCCATGTGTCTACGGCTTCCTGAATCAAGGCTACCTTGTCTTTATCTGATCTCATTCTTGTTCCTATCCATGATCTTCAACAGTTTCTTCATTACCAACTGTTGCTTTTTGACAGATAACTCACGAAACCACATATCAACTTCTTTACAATCTCGTGGACATCCCAGTTCAGCCGCATTCTCACAAAAAGACAGAATGAATTCACGAACAATCAATTCTGACTTTGGAACTGGAATCCTATCGCCCACCTTGAATTCCAATCTTCCCTTGTTTACCTTGATGTTGGTAATCATCACATTGGCTGATAAGTCATTCAAAGCCAACTGAATTCCTTTAATAAGGAACTCGTACCTGTTTTGTTCCAATTCACTTAAAGAAACTGAAACATCAACACTACTTGCTCGTTCTTTCTTCATTCTTGTATCCTTTTTGAAATTCATCTATACAGGCATCCAACATCCGATGAGCCTCTTTACGCTTATCTTCCAGTGTTTTACCTTCTGGAAAACAAATTGGCAACATAAAAACAGAACTGCCGGGGTGTTTCTTCCTTGTTATAACCGAACCCCAAGTATTGGCTTTAGCCACGTCCGGGTCAGCCTTGAAAACACCCACCGATAGAGCAATCATGTTCTTCATGATCTTACGCCTTTTTGGGGGTCGCTGGTTTGGGAGCCGCCACCTTCTGTGCATCCTTTGCCGCTTCCTTGGCTTCCTTATCCGCCTTTGCCTTACCTGCCGCTTCAGTAGCCTTCACAAAGTATTCCAGTTTGCCTTCAACCGGCAACTCAAATACTTTACGGTCAATCTTGATGGGTTCTTCGCTATTACGAACCATAGCAATACCCCAAGCCGCAAATCCATCACTGTACAGCCAATACCCAGACTCCAACTCATCCTTCTTGCCATTCTCTGTTTTCATATTTTCCTTTCGTTGTTCTAAAAAATGAAAGCACCGATAATCGCCCGAAGGTTTATTCCTCGTCGATTATTTGTGCCATCAAAAATCTCCTATCCCTAGCTGTCTTTTCAGCATGACAATTAGAGCACCTAATGTCACACTTTTCAATTTCAGTGATGAATCTATCCCATTTAAATTGACACCTAACGCCGTCACTTATATTGAACAATTTCTTACCCCTAACATGGTCAAATTCCAAACGAAGTGGACGATTTTCGCCACAATCAACACATGGATGTTCTCGTAAACAATCAAGTAATTTTTTTGTAAGTTTTCTTTTTATAGAACGATTACATATTGCAGCACTCTTGATACATTTTTCCTTATTATTTACATAGTGTTTTCTTGAAGATTTTGACTGACACTCCTTACAACAATTATGACGAATCCCCCGATTTTTATTTTTCCATACAAATTCGGATGCTTTTTTTTCTTCCTTGCAACTAGAGCATCTAAGTATTGTGTCATTTGCAACACGAAACTTTTCCTCATATTTCAAATGAGATAAAACATTTTTCTCCCGATTATTCTCTCTCCATTTACGGTTTTTCTCATTATGACAAAGACGACAATATTTACCATTACTGTTAAATTCTTCAAGTGGTTTTTCTAGCTTACATGTAGGACATTTTTTATTCATATCTCAATCTTATCGAGAAAGTTACTTCAAGTCAAATTGTTTTTTCATTATCAGTGAAGTAACCCTCTTGCTGAAGTGTGCTTCCAAAGTCGTTTCATCTCTCCTAATTCCGTAACCCGATACTCAAAGTTTGAACATCCCGCCTTCTCTTCTTCCCTCTCATACCACTTTTTCCACTTTCTAGCCTCATGGAGTGGAAAACCCACATCAAGACACCCTTCCGGGCAATTACCGCCTCTATGGTCAACCCAGACCCCTTCTACTACCCTATTCCTGCCAATATACTCAACATATCTGGATTGTACCTTCATGTCATCATTATACACCACAGAATTGATTATTTTTGGTGCCCCTAGTATGACTCGAACATACAACCCTTTGCTTCGTAGGCAAATGCTCTAATCCAATTGAGCTATAGGGGCAAAAAGAGGAATCCGAGTATGACAAGTCTTGTCAAATCCAAAGTAATTCTGGTCCCTGTGTTCCGGTCATATCGGATTCCTCAAAGTCTAAAAAATGGCACCCCTACCGGAACTCGAATCCGGTTTTGAACCTTGAAAGGGTCCTGTCCTACCACATAGACGACAGGGGTATTAAAAAACTGGTCGGAGTGGAGGGATTTGAACCCCCGACTTTCTGCTCCCAAAGCAGACGCCCTACCAACTGGGCTACACTCCGTATGTAAACTTCTTTTGCACGATACACTCAATCACTTTATCATGCAATAACAACTTTACCTTCCTTCAAATAAAAGTCCGACGCTCTAACAATATCTGAGCTACCCCGCAATGCGGGAGATGGATTTAGTACCATCGACCTTCGGACACTGGCGGGAGAAGTAGAACAATTAACTTCTACGTCCATCGGTTAATCGCCGATTGCTCTTGCGACCAGATTTCAAAGTAATACCATGTACACGACATTACCTCTACATTTCCAATATCTGAGCTACACTCCCAAATGGTGGGCCTTGAGGGATTTGAACCCCCGACCAGAGGATTATGAGTCCCCTGCTCTAAACCAACTGAGCTAAAGGCCCTAAAGAAACCAGTACCAATAATCATAAAGAGGCTTTTTATACTGTTGCTCTAGCCAATTGAGCTACCTCCCGGTTAAATCTGGTCGGGAGAGATGGAGTCGAACCACCAACCCACAGTTCCATGAAGTATCTCTCTATTGAAGCGTACTGGAAAATTTTATTGTTTCGGAATCAATATTCCGCCTTTATCTTCTAATCCCGGCGAATGCACTACCCCTAATCTCCATGCCTGTACATCCTTCTCATCTTTTGGTACATACCCATAAAAATCTGTTGCTATATGCAACCTTGCCGCTTCTGCCGCCCTGTTTCCCCACATTGATCTGACGGCTTCTATTCCCTTTTCGTGATGACGAATATCCCGGTGTCTTACATCCCATCCCATCTTGGCAAAATAAGCATCAAGCCACTTATGAACCTGTGGAAATTCCTCTCCCAGTTTCTTCTTACATTCTTCACAATGATCTTCAAATGATGCCATTTTGTTTCTCCCTATTTCTGGTGGGTCTGATCGGGATCGAACCGACGACTCCTTGATTAAAAGTCAAGTGCTCTACCAACTGAGCTACAGACCCATAGTCCGTTTACCATCTACTGCTTTCATAGTGGTTTTTCCTTTCCAAGTATTGTTAAACAACCATCATTCATCGGCAATCTCCAAGAATACATCAAGGTGAAGTATCCTACTTCTTTAGTCGCCGTCCTGACATCATATCTCAACTTCTTCCTCACATACTTCATCATCCAATCCCTGAAATCCTTCTCATCTTCTCGTGTCCACGCTCTTTGCAGATACCATCTGTCTTGAGAAACGAATTTTTTATTGGGATACCGCAATCCTACCCGCCTGAACATCTCTTTCAGACAGTCGTGTAATACTTTTTCTGTATTCATTCCGTGTCCTCCTTTATAACAAAAGTGTTATATTGTCAGACACGTAGTCTGTGAAATCGTCATCACCGATAATCGTAAAGAGTCTTAAATACCTTGTAAAGGGTATTTATTGGAGTTGAACCAATTATAACCGATGGAACTCTCTACTGAAGTGTGATGATTTAAAAGGTCCGTTAGCACCAATAATCACAAAGCGGCTTTTAGACTGCTGTGCTGTCGTTACACCAACCCCCACATTGTGAGGGCAGGGGAATCGAACCCCTACTCGCAGTTGGAATTTGAAGTATCTCTCTGCTGAAGAGTGCTAACAGAAAAACTGGTGGACGTGGGAAGATTTGAACTCCCGCATGGTAGTGTATCAGACTACTGCCGTAACCGGGCTTGGCTACACGTCCAAAAATCCCTCCAACACCAATAAGTGAACAGGGTTGTTTTTTCATAATAGTTGAAGTAACCCTATTCTGAAGTGTGTCTTCGGGAAAAGTGCTGAAACATAATAGGCAACTCTCGTTTTAACGACCTTCGTTTTTACCTTTGGGAACGGTCAAGCCAACGACCTACTATGTTTCAAAAATGGAGTGGTATATCTTCAGAATCAGCGTTCAGGAACCGCTAAGAACCGTTCTGTTGACTCATAGATTCACTATAGAGGTAATCGAGACCCTTATAGCTGGTGTGATTTGTCCACACTTACCACATAAGACTTAAAAAGGTGCTTGCCCCAGATATTACTGAGATATTGAGGAGGATTACCCATAACTGATACAGGAAGTGG
>SESG01012325.1_pt1 | contig 19484 bp, 14 predicted proteins | sample 3171421 | NCBI WGS metagenome assembly SESG01 (sample SAMN10866946, study PRJNA518727) | freshwater metagenome | biome: subpolar coniferous forest; feature: holomictic lake; material: water; isolation source: holomictic Lake 227, 6 m and 8 m depth | place: Canada: near Kenora, Ontario | collected... | reverse complement strand
GTGAGCAGGAGCGTGGCCACGGTCACGGCGAGGGTGGCGGGCTGGTGGCGCAGGACGACGAGGAGCGAGCGGTCGTAGGCGCGAAGGGTCGCGTCGAAGCCGGCCTCGAAGGCCCGGCCCAGCCGGCCCGGTTCCTCGTGGGGGCGGAGCAGCCAGGCGCACATCATGGCGGTGAGCGTGAGGGAGAGCACCGCCGAGACTCCGATGGCGATGCTGAGCGTGACCGCGAATTCCCGGAAGAGCCGCCCCACGATTCCGCCCATGAAGAGGAGCGGGATGAGGACCGCCACGAGCGACACCGTGAGGGAGACGATGGTGAAGCCGATCTGCTTGGCCCCCTTCAGCGCCGCCTCGAAGGGTGGGTCACCCGCCTCCACGTAGCGGGAGATGTTCTCGATCATGACGATGGCGTCGTCCACCACGAAGCCGGTGGAGATGGTGAGCGCCATGAGCGAGAGGTTGTTCAGGCTGTATCCGCACAGGTACATCACGCCGAAGGTGCCGATGAGCGAGAGCGGAACGGCGACGCCGGGGATGACGGTGGCGCGCAGGCTGCGCAGGAAGACGTAGATGACCGCCACCACCAGGAACACGCTGAGGAGCAGCGTGAACTGCACGTCCTCCACGGAGGCCCGCACCGTCTGGGTGCGGTCGGTGAGGATGCGCACGTCCACGGCGCGGGGGATGGCCGTCTCGAGCCGGGGGAGCAGCGCCTTCACCCGCTCCGCCACCTCGATGACGTTGGCGCCCGGCTGCCGCTGGACGTTCAGGATGACCGCCGGCCGGTCCTCGGCCCAGCCGGCCAGCTGGTCGTTCTCCACGCCGTCGATGACGTCCGCCACCTCCTGCAGCCGGATGGGGGCGCCGCCCCGGAAGGCGAGGATGAGCGGACGGAAGCTCGAGGCGCGGGCCAGCTGGTCGTTGGTGGCCAGCGTGAAGTCCTGGCGCGGTCCGTCCAGGTTCCCCTTGGGCTGGTTCACGTTGGCCCGGACGAGCAGCTGCCGGACGTCCTCCAGCGAGAGCCCGGCCCCCGCCAGCGCCGTGGGGTCCACCTGGACCCGCACCGCGGGCTTCTGGCCGCCGTTGATGGTGACGAGCCCCACGCCGGCGACCTGGGAGATCTTCTGGGCCAGGATGGAGTCGGCCACGTCGTCCACCTGGTCGATGGGCAGGGTGTCCGAGCTCACACTCAGCGTGAGGATGGGGGCGTCGGCCGGGTTGCTCTTGCTGTAGGTGGGGGGCGAGGGGAGCGTGGTCGGGAGCAGGTTCGTGGCCGCGTTGATGGCCGCCTGCACGTCCTGCTCGGCGGCGTCGATGCTCCGGTCCAGGTCGAACTGCAGCGTGATCTGCGCGGTCCCGAAGCTCGACACCGACGTCATCTGCGTGAGCGACGGCATCTGGCCGAACTGCCGCTCCAGCGGGGTCGTGACCGCCGAGGCCATGGTCTCGGCGCTCGCGCCCGGGAGCATCGTGGACACCACGATGGTGGGGTAATCGACCTGCGGCAGCGCCGAGACGGGTAGCTGCCGGTAGCCGAGCAGGCCCGCCAGCATGAGCCCCGCGGTGAGGAGCGAGGTGGCGACCGGTCGCCGGATGAAGGGTTCGGAGACGCTCATCGGTCGCGCGGCGCGACCTTGGCGCCCGGCCGGAGCTGTCCCTGGCCGTCGGCGACGATCCGCTCCCCCTCCACGAGCCCCTCCTCGACGATGGCGGTCTGGCCCAGCGGGGGATCGGCGCGCACCGGACGAGGCTGAACCGTGTCGTCCTTCCCGATGACGTAGATGAAGGAACCGTTCGGGCCCCGCTGCAGCGCGGTGGCCGGGACGACCAGCGCGTCCTTGCGCGTCCCGAGCAGGAGCCGAGCCTTCACGAACTGGTTCGGCCAGAGCGCGCGCTGGGGGTTCGGCAGCACCGCCTTCAGCCGCAGCGTGGCGGTGGCCTGGTTGATCTGGTTGTCGATGAGCTCGAGCCAGCCGGTGCCGAGCAGCGTCGCGCCGTCGCGGCTGTAGGCGCGGACCTCCAGCTTGCCGCGGCGCATCTGCGCCGAGATGCGCGGGAGGTCGTCCTGGGGCACGGTGAAGATCACCGAGATGGGGTCGAGCTGGGTGACCACCACGATGCCGGCGGGGTCGGTGGCCCGCACGAGATTGCCCGGATCGACGAGCCGGACTCCGGTGACGCCGTCCACGGGTGAGGTGATGCGCGCGAAATCGAGGTTCAGCCGGGCGCTCTCGATGGCGGCCTGGTCCACCGCCACCGTCCCCTCGAGCTGCCCCACCATCGCGACGGCGTCGTCCAGGTTCGAGCGCGCGTTCAGCTGCTTGTCCCAGAGCGTCTTCGCGCGGACCGAGGTGAGCTTCGCGTTCTCGAGCTGCGCCCGGTCCCGGGCCAGCGCCCCCTCCGCCTGGTGGAGCTGCACCTCGAAGGGGCGCGGGTCGATCTGGGCGAGGAGCTGCCCCTTCTTGACCGACTCCCCCTCCTTGAAGTGGACCGCCTCGAGCCGCCCGTCCACCTGCGACTTGACGGCGATGGTCTTGAAGGCGACGACCGTCCCCAGCCCCTCGAGCCAGGTGGGGACGTCGCGCCGCTGGACGGTGGCCGACGTCACGGGGACCACCCGCTGGGCCAGGTCACCACCCCCGGGGGAGGGGCCGCCCGCCCCGGACGACCGGGAGCGCAGGAGCCACGCCGACCCGGCGACCACCGAGGCGAGGGCGAGTCCGCCGAGGATCCATCGCCTGGCTTTCATGGACCCATCCTTACCCCGGATCGGCCCGGTAGACGACCTCCCCGCCCACGATGGTCTGGGCCGCGCGAACCTGGTCGATCCGCTCGGGCGGGATCGTGAAGAGGTCCTCGGTGAGCACCGTCATGTCGGCGAGCTTCCCCTTCTCGATCGACCCGCGCGAGCGCTCCTCGCCGATGGCCCGCGCCCCCCAGAGGGTCCACATCCGCAGGGCGTCGGCGACCGAGAGGGCCTCCTCCGGCTGGACGATGCCCATGTCGCTCCGCCGGGTCACCGCCGCCTTCATGTGCACGAAGGGGTTCGAGGCTTCCAGGTAGGCGCCGGTGGTGTCGGACGACCCGGCCGGCTTGAGCCCGGCCTTCACCATCGACCGGTAGCGCCACGCCGTGGCGGTGCGCTCCTCCCCGAGCAGGTCGAGGGTGGACTTGCCGAGGAAGAGGAGCCAGGCCGGCTGGGTGACCACGTGGATCCCCAGCTCCTTCACCGCCTTCGACACCTCGGGCGTGGGGCCCACGAACTGGCCGTAGTGGTCCATCCGCTGCAGGGTCGGCTTCCCCCCCTCGCGCGCCACGGTGCGCAGCGCCCGCACCGCGATCTCGCTCGAGGCGTCGCACGAGGCGTGCAGGGCCACGCCCAGGCCGGCGGCGCGGGCCCTGCGCGCGAAGTCGGTTGCCTGCGCCTCCGTGGTCACGAGGAGGCCGCGTCCGCCATCCGGGACGCCCGTGGGATCGGCGTAGGGGTCCTTGCAGAAGCCGGAGCCCGCGTCCACCTCGCCGTCGATCCAGAGCTTGATCCCGGTGGTCTTGAAGTCGTCGGTCGATGTGCCGGCCGGCATGGCGAGGACGGAGAGGTCGGCGGGCATGCCCACGCCATTCGGCTCGGCGAAGACGAAGTGGGAGTAGCGGATGGTCGGACGGGTACCCGACCGGGCCACCGCGCGCAGCGCAGCCGCCTCGTCGAGCGCCAGCATGCCGTTCACCGTCGTGAAGCCGCGGGCGTTCCACAGTGCCGGGATGTCCTTCGCGAACCAGCCCACCACGGTCTTCGCGTCCGGGACGAACGGGACGTTGGCCTCCCCCTCGAACATCTGGCCGGTGGGCTCGCCGTTCGCGTCCACCTCGACGCGGCCGCCGTGGGGCAGCTTCAGGTTTCCCTTCGAGATCCCCAGCGCGGCGAGCCCCTTGGAGTTCAGCACCTCGGCGTGCGTCCCGTTCCAGAACCAGACCGGGTTCTCGGGGGCGGCCCGGTCGAGCTCCGCCCGGCTGGGGAGTCGCTTCTCCAGGAACTTGGTCTGCGAGGCCGACGACCCGACCACCACGACCCAGTCTCCCTTGGGCGTGACCTTCACCCGCTCCTCGATGTTCAGGAGCACCTTCGCCACCGTCGGGACTCCCGGCGCGCGCGCATCCACGGCCTGCGTGAAGACCATCGTCGGTGCCGGATGGCAGTGGGCGTCGATGAGCCCGGGCACGACGGTCTTCCCGTCCAGGTCCACGATGCGGGTGCCCTTGCCGGCGAGCTTACGGACCGCGCTGTCGGTCCCGACGGCCACGAAGCGGCCGTTCCGGATGGCGACGGCCGACACCACCGAACCCTTCGTGTCGAGGGTGACGATCTTGCCGTTCAGGAAGACGACGTCGGCTGGACTGGGCACGGCGGCCTTGCGCGGAAGGCCAGCCGGCGCGGCGTGCGACGCCGTCGGACCGAGGAGGAGCGCGAGGGCAGCCAGGGCCGGCAGGAGGAGGCTCAGGAGAGTGTTCATCCGTACACATTCGCCCAGGGAGGGCGCGGGCGAAATGGTCAGGAGTGGTTATCCGGGTGGTCATCGCGATAACGCAGCGCGTTACGCCATTTCGGGTCAGGCTCCTCCTCCGCTCGTGCTAGCGTTCGCGCAAAGATAAGTAGCGGCTTCCAGGCAGGAAAGCCCGCGCCGGGCCCCTCGCTCCGGCGCCCTCAACAGGAAGGGAAGACCACGATGAAGGCACTCCTCGCTGCGTTCCTCTGCGTGCTCGCCGTCCCGGCGCTCGCCGCCGACACCATCAAGCTCGCGCTCACCGGTCCGTACTCGGGCGGCTCGGCCCCCATGGGCACCTCCACCCGCGACGGCTCCAAGCTCGCCATCGCCGAGATCAACGCCGCCGGAGGCATCGACGTCGGCGGGAAGAAGATGAAGATCGAGATCGTCGAGCGCGACGACGAGGCCAAGAACGAGCGCGGCGCGCTCATCGCGCAGGAACTGGCCTCGATGTCCGACCTCTCCGGCGTCATCGGCTCCGTGAACACCGGCGTGGTCATGGCCGGCGACAAGTATCTGCAGGAGAAGGGCATCGGCAAGATCATCTGCCCGGCGGCCGGCTCGGCCTCGATGACCCAGTGGGCGAACAAGGCCGGCCCGCCGCCGGTCGAGGGGCCGAAGACCCTCTCCATCTTCCGCTTCGCCGCCCACGACGGCATCCAGGGCGCCATGGTGGTCGAGGAGGCGATCCGGCTGGGCCTGAAGAAGGTGGCCATCTTCTTCGACTCGACCAACTACGGCGTCTCCGGCCGCGACGACCTGCAGAACCAGATCAAGCTGCAGGGCAACAAGCTCGAGGTGGTCGCCCTCGAGAAGTGGAACATCGGTGACAAGGACATGACCGCCCAGCTCCTCAAGGCCAAGGCCGCCGGCGCCCAGGCCATCCTCATCTGGGGCATCGGGCCCGAGCTCGCCGCCATCGCCAACGGCAAGGCCAAGGTCGGCTACAACGTGCCGCTCATCGGCGGCTGGACGCTGTCGATGTCCAACTACATCGACAACGCCGGCGCCAACGGGAACGGTGCGCTCATGCCCCAGACCTTCATCGAGGAGAAGGGCATCTCGCCGAAGATCGACAAGTTCATCTCCGACTACCACGCCGCCTACAAGGTGGAGCGCATCCCCTCGCCCGTCTCGGCCGCCCAGGGCTACGACGCGGTGCTGATCTTCGCCGAGGCGGTGAAGCAGGCGAAGAGCACCGACCCGAAGGCCATCACGGCGGCCCTCGAGGACTTGAAGACCCCGGTGAAGGGCATCATCGCCACCTGGAACAAGCCCTACACGAAGTGGGACCCGAGCAACTTCGAGACCCACGAGGCCTTCCGCCGCGCCCAGGTGGTGATGGGCAAGGTCCAGGACGGGCGCGTGGTCTTCGCCAACCCGGCCGACCGCGACCGCCTGAAGGCCCAGGCCGCCAAGTAGCTCCTGCCATCCGGGGGAGGAGGTTCCGCCTCCTCCCCCGCCCCCTCGCGCGAGCACCCCTTGCCCGGTTCGATCATCGCCCAGATGGCCGTGAGCGGCGCGCTCATGGGGCTCGTCTACGCCCTCATCGCCTACGGCTTCCAGCTCACCTACGCCACGAGCAAGAGCCTCAACTTCGGCCAGGGCGAGCTGGTGATGGTGTCGGCCTTCTTCAGCCTGACCCTCATCAACCTCGGGCTGCCCTACCTGCTCGTCATCCCCGGCGGCCTCCTCTTCGGGGCGCTGCTCGGGCTCGCGGTGGAGCGGACGGGCGTCCGGCTCGCGCTGGAGCAGAAGAGCGAGGGCTGGATCCTCCTCACCATCATCATCGGCCTCTTCCTCTTCTCGTTCGCCGAGAACATCTGGGGGCGCGACGACCGCCCCTTCCCGACCCCGATCCCCTCCACGCCCGTCCACGTCCTCGGCGTGGACGTGACCTGGCTCGAGATCTCGGTGCTCGTCGGCGTGCTCGCCGTGATGGGGCTCATCGAGCTCTTCAAGCGGCGCACCTTGCTCGGCAAGGCCGTCGAGGCGGTGGCCGCCGACCGGGACGCCGCCGAGCTGATGGGCATCTCGGCGACGCGGACGGTGGTGCTCTCCTACGCGCTGTCGGGCGGCGTGGCGGCGCTGGCCGGCATCCTCGTCTCGCCCATCACCACCGTCGGCCCCACCATGGCGGCCTCGTTCGTGCTCAAGGCCTTCTCGGTGGCGGTGGTCGCCGGCCTCGAGTCGGGGTTCGGCGTGGTCCTCATCGGCCTCTTCCTCGGCGCGCTCGAGAGCCTGGCCTCCTTCTACATCGGGAGCGGCTGGCGCGAGGCGCCCGGGCTCCTGCTCCTCATCCTGGCGCTCGCCGTCCGCCCCACCGGCGTGTTCGGCAAGGCCGTCATCCGCAAGGTCTAGGGAGGCCGAACCGTGCTCAAGCGCCTCCTCCTCGTCCGCGGTTCCGAACTGGCGATGTTCACGCTGCTGGCGGTGCTGCCGCTCTTCGTGACCTCGAGCTACGCGCTCGGCCTGCTCACCCTGCTCGCCATCTACGGCATCCTGCTCATCGGCCTCGACGTCACCGTCGGCTACCTCGGCCAGGTGAACCTCGCACAGGCCGCCTTCCTGGGGCTGGGCGGCTACGCCGCCGGCATCGGCGTCATCCGGCTCGGCCTGGGCGTCCCCATGGCCATCGTGCTGGCCACGCTGGTCTGCACCGTGATCGGCGCGCTGCTGGCGCTCCCGGCGTTGCGGCTCGAGGGGCCCCAGTTCGCTCTCGCCACGCTCTCCTTCACCGCGCTCACCACCATGGTGCTGAACGAGTGGGAGCACCTCACGCTCGGCGCGCAGGGACTCCCGGTGCCGCGCCCGCCGCTCCTCGGATTCGCGCTCACCTCGCGCGAGTTCTACTGGCTGTGCATGCTGCTGCTCGCGCTGGTCTGGATGGCCATGCGCAACCTGCTCTCCTCGCAGTGGGGGCGGGCCTTCGAGGCGCTGCGGGACAGCCCCATCGCCACCGACGCCATGGGCGTGGGCACCTACCGCCACAAGGTGGCCGGCTTCGCGCTCGGCTCGGGCCTGGGCGGACTGGCCGGCGCGCTCTACGCCTTCAACTTCCAGTACCTCCAGCCCACCGTCTTCGTCTACGAGCTCACCGTCATCCTGCTGCTCGGGGTGGTGCTGGGCGGGCGCAAGAGCCTCTGGGGCGCCGTGGTCGGCGCGGCGCTCGTGGCCCTGCTCCCCAACCTGCTCTCGAACAAGTTCCTCTTCCAGGCCTTCTCGGCGGCCGGCCTCGCCGTGGCGCTCTTCGCGGGCATCCGTGGGATGACCAGTCGCCGGCTGCGGGCCTTCCAGGCCTTCTCGCCCATCGTGGCCACGGCCACGCTCCTCGGCGGGAGCCTGCTCGTGAAGAACACCGAGGACTGGCGCAAGGCCATCTTCGCGCTGATGCTCTTCTCGGTGGTGGTGGGGCTCCCCGAGGGGCTCATGGGCTTTGCCACCTCCTTCCTGGCCCGCCTCTTCCGGGTCGAGCCGCCGCCGCTCCCGGCCCCGTCATCTCTCGACGCGGTGCTCCCGGCGCGCCCGGCGGGCACCGGCGATGCGCTGGAGATCCGGGACCTCAAGCGCTGGTTCGGCGGCGTGAAGGCCGTCGACGGGCTCACCATCCGGGTCAAGGCCGGCAGCGTCCACGGCCTCATCGGGCCGAACGGCTCCGGCAAGAGTACGGTCGTGAACGTGGTGTCTGGGCTCTACACGCCCACCGAGGGGACGATGCTCCTCGGCGGCAAGGCGCTCCCGGTGGGGAGCCTGTTCGCCGCGGCACGGGCGGGCGTGGCCCGCACCTTCCAGAACCTGCAGCTCTTCAGCGGCATGACGGCGCTGGAGAACGTGATGGTGGCGCTCCGCGGGGTCTACCGGGTGCCGCTCCCGCTCGTGCTGCTCGGGTTCGCCCGGCGCGAGGAGCGTCGCGCCCAGGCCGACGCGCTGGCGCTGCTCGCGTTCGTGGGGCTCGGGGACCAGGCCCGCAAGCCCGCCAAGGACCTCACCTACGGCGCCCAGCGCTTCCTGGAGATCGCCCGGGCGCTGGCCCGGCGCCCCGAGGTGCTCATCCTCGACGAGCCGGCCGCTGGCCTCGCCCACCCCGACGTGGTGAAGCAGGTCGAGATCATCCGCAAGATCCACCAGCGCGGCATCACCATCATCCTCATCGAGCACCACATGGACGTGGTGACCGAGCTCTGCGACGTCGTGACCGCCCTCGACGGGGGGAAGCTCATCGCCGAGGGCACGCCCGCAGAGGTGAAGCGCCACCCCAAGGTGGTCGAGGCCTACCTGGGGTCGGACGCGCCCGGCGATCCGGACACCCACCCGCTCGCGCCCGAGCCGGCCGGCGGCTGACGAGGAGACGCGAATGCTCGTCGTCCGGAACCTTCACGCAGGATACGGCCTCAGCGAGGTGCTGGTCGGCACCTCGCTCGAGGTGAAGGCCGGGACCGTGGTGGCGCTCATCGGCGCCAACGGGGCCGGCAAGACCACCACCATGCGGGCCGTCTCGGGCCTGCTCCGCCCGTCGAAGGGCGAGGTGATCCTCGACGGCACGCCGGTGCAGGGGATGGAGGCCTCGCAGATCGCGCAGATGGGGCTCGCCCACTCGCCGGAGGGGCGGAAGGTGTTCGGTCCGCTCTCCACCGAGGACAACCTGCTGCTCGGCGCCTACCGGCGCCTGCCCCACTTCGTCGGCTTCCACGCCAAGGCCGCGGACGATCTGGAGCGGGTCTACGAGCTCTTCCCGCGGCTGAAGGAGAGGCGCAAGCAGCCGGCCGGGACGCTCTCCGGCGGCGAGCAGCAGATGCTCGCCATCGGGCGCGCGCTCATGGCCCGGCCCAAGGTGATGCTGCTCGACGAGCCCTCCATGGGGCTCGCCCCGGTGATCGTGCAGGAGGTCTTCCGCACCATCGCGCGGCTGAAGGCCGAGGGGATGACCATGCTGCTCGTCGAGCAGTTCGCCCGCGCCGCCCTCCAGGTGGCCGACTACGCCTACGTGATGGAGCGGGGGACGATCGCCATCGAGGGGACGCCGGACGAGCTGCGCGCACACGAGCGGGTGGTCGCGGCCTACCTGGGTTAGGATGACGGCGTGAGGGGTTTCCTTCTCGCCGCCGCGCTTCTGACGGTCGCCTGCGCGACCGTGCCCGTCCAGTCGGAATTCATGGAGCAGCAGGGGGTGAAGGTCTCCTCCGAGGCGCTCCGGACCCGCCTGCGCTCCGAGGTCATCCCCTTCACGGGGCTCATGGAGCAGGCCGCCGACAGCGCCCGCGCCGCGAGCACCGACCCGGCGGTACAGCGGCGTTTGCTGGTCTGGAAGATCAACGTCGTCCCGGCCCTCTACCGAACGCTCTTCAACCAGCGCCCCATGGTGGCGCTCCTCGACACCTGGACGCTCCTGCTCCAGGTGGAGGGATACCTCCGCTCCCCGCAGGGCAAGGCGACGATGGGGCCGGGCTCCCCGCAGGTGCTCGCCACGGCCATCGATCTGGAGTCGAGGGTCCAGGAGATCGTCGCCTGGGCGGCCCCGGGCCGGGACCTCAAGAAGGTTCGGGCCATGCTCGAGCGCTGGGCCGACGAGCACCCGGTCCAGAGCACCTTCGCCACCCGGGACGGGGTCGAGCAGTACCTCTCCACGGTGACCCCCACCGAGGAGCTCGGCGTGCTGGTGGTGGCGGGGCGAATGAACGAGGACCTCGACGGGCTCGTCGCCCGGATGGACTACCTCCCGGTCGTGCTTCCCCGCCAGGCCACCTGGCAGGCCGAGCTCACGTACATGGACCTCATCGACCCGCGCCTCGACATCGCGCTGACGCGGGGCGCCCAGGCGCTCGAAAAGTTCGACGACATGCTCACCTGGCTGGGGAAGGCCGGGCTCGAGGTCTTCGCCGAGGAGCAGCGCGTCCAGCTCGTGCGGGCGATCGACATCGAGCGGGTCGAGGTGGCGCGCCTCCTCGAACGGGAGCGGACCGAGGTGGAGGCCTTCGTGCGGCGGGAGCGAACCGCGTTCATGGCCGATGCGCAGCGGCTCGTGGACCACGCCGCCGAGGAGGCGGCCCGGCGGGCCGGGGAGGTGGTGGACCGCGCGGTGACCCGGATCGCGATCCTGCTCGGGGCGGCGGTCGCCGTCTTCGCACTCCTCGGCTGGGCGGTGCGCCGGAAGGGTCGGGGAACCTGACGCCGCTTCCTACGATCGCCGCCCGCCGAACACGGCGAAGTGGAGCCACTTGTAGCTGCAGTCCACGTCCACGAAGCCGGCGCGCCGGAGCCAGGTGAGCTGGTCCGCCAGCGGGGAGAGCCGGTCGAGCCGGGTGCGCAGCAGCGCCGCGGCCAGGTCGGCCTCGCCGATGCCGCTCTCCCGGATGCGCGCGATCCAGGAGCGGCGGTCGCGGGCGGCGAGTCCCGCCGTCGGGGCGAGGACGTTGTCGGCGTCCACGAAGACCCCTCCCGGGCGCAGCGCCGCGAAGGCGCGCCGGAAGACCGTCCGCTTCCCCGCGTCGGGCAGGTGGTGGATGGAGAGGGCCGAGATCACCGCGTCGAAGGGGCCGCCCAGCGGGTCCCGGAGGTAGTCGGCCGTCCGGATCTCCACCCGGGCGGCGCGGCCCTCGAAGCGTGCCCGGGCCCGGTCGAGCATGTCGGTGGAGAGATCGACGAGCGCGAGCCGCGCGCGGGGCCAGCGGCGGAGCACGAGCTCCGAGAGGAGCCCGGTCCCCGCCCCGAGGTCGAGGATGCGCGGGGCGGCGCCTCGCCGGAACCCGAGCCCGTCCACCGCGGCACCGTAGAAATCGTCGAAGCAGGGGATGAGCTGCCGTCGCAGGGCGTCGTAGCCGGGAGCCGCGGCGTCGAAGGCCCCCTTCACGTCCGGTACGCCGGACATCCGGCTCACTCCACCGTCACCGGGACGTCGAGCCGGGCGGCGCCGAGCCAGCCCTTGGCCGCCACCTCCCCCTCCTTCCAGAGGACCCAGCTCGGTGCGCTCCGCTGCCAGCTGCGGAGCATCCGCCACTCCTGGACCTTCGTGTTGGCGAGGTAGAGGAAGGCGGTCCGCTTCGGATTCCACGGGTTCGGGAAGGCCACCGCCAGGCCGTCCTCGGGGCGGGCGTAGGTCCGCCCCTGCCAGCGGAAGTAGCCCTTGCCCGTCTCGAGCGGGAGCTTCCACGAGGCGGCCATGCGGGCCGCCACCGCGTTGTCCTCCGGCCCGCCCACCACCTCGAGGTCGTGGGAGGCGAGGTCGGCGTCGGAGACCTCGGCGTCGGAGAGGAGCGGCGGCAGCACCTCCACCGAGGCGTCGGCCACGACCTCCCGCCACAGCAGCGAGAGCGTCCGGTTGGCCTCCACCTCGCGCGAGGTCCCCCGCACCCAGAGCAGCGCCGAGAAGTCGTCGAGCACCGAGGTGAGGGCGATGCCGCCGTCCCGGGCCACCGGCACGTCGGCCGCCGCGTCGAAGGCGACGCGCAGCGGCTTCTCCTTCGCCGGGAAGGTGAAGGTCTCCGCCTCCTTCGTCACCTCCACCCGTTCGTAGCGGATCCCCTTCTCGCCGGTGACCGCGAGCGCGGCCGCGTAGCGCCAGGGGCGGCCGTGGGTCACTTTCACCGTGAGTGTCCAGGCGTCACCGGTCTTCACGGCGATCGCCGAGACCACCGGATCGGGCAGGTCGGAACGTTCGACCCACGGGGAGAGCACCGGCCCCATGTCCTTGCCGGCGATCTCCGAGGCCAGCGCGACGAAGCGAGCGGTGGTCATCGGCTTCACGGCCGACCGCTCCACCGCCGCCCGCAGGATCCGGGAGAAGGCGGCGTTGCCCGCGGCGAGCCGGAGCTGGTGCAGGGCGAAGGTGCCGCGGATGCGGGGGACGCCGTACGGGGCGTATCCGTCGTAGGCCGAGCGGCTGGCCGCCGGGGCCACCACCGGCTCCCGCGCGGTGAGCCAGGCGAGCCGCAGGTCGGCGTCGGAGAGGGCCTCCCGGATCCACTCCAGCGCCTTCACCGGCTCGTCGGGGAGCTTCTTCAAGATGGCCCAGTAGGCGGCCGAGCCGCTGGTGAGCCAGTTGTCGGCGTCGGAGGCGGGGAAGAGGGTGCCCTCCCAGAGCAGCTTCCGCTCGAAGGAGAGCTCCGCCTTCAGCGCGGTGACGTCCGGCTTTCCCTCCGCCGGGGGCGCCGCGGTCTTCCCGGCCCGGGCGCGCGCCGCCTTCAGTCCGTCGGCCACGAAGATCGGGCTGAAGGTCGTGTAACCCAGGGTGAAATGGGGGACGGCGTTGGGCAGATCGGGGATGAAGCGGCTCCCCACCCACTTCTCGCGCAGGGTGGTCTTCCCGTAGTGGGCGATGAAGACGAGCCGGTCGGCCATCTCGCCGGTGGTGAGCTTGCCGTCGCAGGCGTGCGGCCGGTTCACCGGGGAGGAGGCGAAGAGGCGCACCGCCGCCTCGAGGTCGATCTTCCCCTTGCCGTACGTCTCGTAGAACCTCCAGAAGGCGATGTCCCGGTTCCAGGCGTTGAAGGCCATGTCGGCGGGGACGCCGTCGGTGGCCCGCGCGTACTCGCGCCGCACCTCCGGGTCACGGGTGTTGTTGTTGGCCCACACGAAGTCCGTGAGGCCGCCCGGTGTGTCGCCGGCGTGGCCGGGGCTGCCGGTGCGCCAGAGCTTCCAGGCGGTCGTCCCCAGCAAGAGGTCGGCCCCCTCGTCGGTCTTGGCGTCGGCGATGGTCCAGTCGTTCGTGTAGAGGCCGTTGTTCCGTTCGCGGAGGATGCGGGCCACCTCGTCGATGGAGGTGCCGTACTGGGCCGCCTTGCGCGCCCGGTTGGACTGCGGCGTACCCTCCGGTGCGAAGGGGGTCTGCCCCACGGTGGTCTCTCCGATGACGATCCCCGCGTCGTTCAGGTACCAGTCGGAGCCGGAGTGGATGCCGCCCGGGAAGGTCTGCAGCACCACGCGACGCCCCTTCGTCGGGACCACGTCGAGCATGACGTCCCAGTGGATGCCGCTGTAGCCGTTCCACATGAAGAGCTGCCCCATGACGAAGCGCCCGTCGGGGGTGGCGCTCCTCGTGGCCACGAAGGAGGAGCAGCGGTCCTTGGCGGTGGCCGCCGGGTCGGTCTCGTCGTCGGCGGAGAGGAAGGCCTTGCCGGTGACGGCGGTGGGGGAGACGTGCAGGGCCTCGTCGAGCTGGGAGAGGTCCACCGCGCTGTTCAGCGTGACCACGTCGAGCAGGTCGATCGGACGCCCCTTGAACTTCGCGCCCCCCTTCGCCGCCCCGTCGGCGATCCCCTTCATCTCCTCCAGGTACTCGGGGTCGAAGCGCCGGAGCATCAGCGCGTCGGCCAGCTTGCGCAGCCCGTTCCAGCCCTTCTCCGGGTCGGAGCGGTCCTGCAGGGTGGCGAGCTTCTCGAGATACCGGGCCAGCTCGGAGGCGACGAGCTCGCCGTACTGGCGCCCGCGCGGGTAGGGCTCCCCCTCCACGTGGACGAAGATCCAGCCGCCGTCCTCGTAGCGGAACCCCGGCCCCGACCAGCGCACCTGGGCGAGCGGGATGTAGGCGGTGACGTCGGGGACCTCCTCCAGCCGGACGGCGGAGAAGGTGGCGGAGCCGGTGGCCTTGCCGTTCCGCCCCAGGTGGAGCGCCACGCGGTCCTGGGCCGTGGTGGCGAAGAAGAGCAGCTCGACGCGCCGCCGGGCGTCGCCGGCCAGCGAGGCCGAGCAGTTCGTGAAGGGGAAGCTCTTCATGGCGATGCAGGCGCCGACCGGCGTGGGGTAGCGCCCCACCGGATCCACGGCCACGCCGCGGGTCTCCACGTCGGCCGAGATCCGGTAGAGCCGCCCCACCGACAGCGCCACCGGGGCGGAGAGGGCGCTCGTCTCGCCACCGCCCGCCGGCGCCGCGAGGGTGACGGACCCGGTGCGCGCGACCTCGCCGCCGCCCGTGGCGGTCCACCCGGAGGGGGAGAGGGCGAGGAGCTGCGGGGCCGCGGCCGGGGCTGCGAGGGCGATCGCGAGGAGGAGGGCGTTCATGGCGCCCGAAAGAAACCACGGATCGGCGCCCGGGGAAAAGGAAAGGGCCGCCGGTTTCCCGACGGCCCTCCGAATCTCATCGTTCCGGTCCGGAGACCGGTGGCTACATGTCCATGCCGCCCATGCCGCCCATTCCGCCCATGCCACCGCCGCCGCCACCGCCGCCGCCCTTGTCCTCCTTGGGCTTGTCCGCGATGATCGCCATGGTGGTGAGCATCAGCGAGGCGACCGAGGCCGCGTTCTGCAGCGCGCTGCGCGAGACCTTGGTGGGGTCGATGACGCCGGCCTTCACCAGGTCCTCGTACTCGTTCGTGGCCGCGTTGAAGCCGAAGTAGACCTCCTTCGACTCCTTCACCTTGTTCACCACGATCGAGCCCTCCAGGCCGCCGTTCTCGGCGATCTGGCGCAGCGGCTCCTCGAGGGCGCGCTTGACGAGCAGGACGCCGGAGCGCTCCTCGCTGTTGACGTCGAGCTTGTCGAGCTGCTTCTGGCTGCGCAGGTACGCCACGCCGCCGCCGGGGACGATGCCCTCTTCCACGGCCGCGCGGGTCGCGTGCAGGGCGTCCTCGACGCGGGCCTTCTTCTCCTTCATCTCGGTCTCGGTGGCAGCGCCCACGTTGATGACGGCGACGCCGCCCACCAGCTTGGCGAGCCGCTCCTGCAGCTTCTCGCGGTCGTAGTCGCTGGTGGTCTCCTCGACCTGGGCGCGGAGGGTCTTCACCCGAGCCTGGATGTCGTCCTTCTTGCCGGCGCCGTCGACGATGGTGGTGTTGTCCTTGTCGATGACGATGCGCTTGGCGCGACCCAGGTCCTTCAGCGTGACCTGCTCGAGCTTGAGGCCGAGCTCCTCGGCGATCATCTTGCCGCCGGTGAGGATGGCGATGTCCTCCAGCATGGCCTTGCGGCGGTCGCCGAAGCCCGGCGCCTTGACCGCGGCGACGTGCAGGGTGCCGCGCAGCTTGTTCACCACCAGGGTGGCGAGGGCCTCACCCTCGACGTCCTCGGCGATGATGACGAGCGGCTTGCCGGCGCGGGCGACCTGCTCGAGCAGCGGGAGCAGGTCCTTCATGTTGGAGATCTTCTTCTCGTTGATGAGGACGTAGCAGTCCTCGAGCTCGACCTCCATCGCCTCCGGATCGGTGACGAAGTAGGGGGAGAGGTAGCCGCGGTCGAACTGCATGCCCTCGACCACCTCGAGCGTGGTCTCGAGGCCCTTGGCCTCCTCGACCGTGATGACGCCCTCCTTGCCGACCTTCTCCATCGCCTGGGCGATGATGTTGCCGATGGTCTCGTCGCCGTTGGCGGAGATGATGCCGACCTGGGCGATCTCCTTCTGCGAGGCGGTGGCCTTGGAGAGCTTCTTCAGCTCGGAGACGACGGACTCGACGGCCTTGTCGATGCCCCGCTTGATCTCCATGGGGTTGTGGCCGGCCGCGACGAGCTTGGCGCCCTCGCGGTAGATGGCCTGGGCGAGAACGGTGGCGGTGGTGGTGCCGTCGCCGGCGACGTCGGAGGTCTTGCTGGCGACCTCCTTCACCATCTGGGCGCCCATGTTCTCGAAGCGGTTCTCCAGCTCGATCTCCTTGGCGACGGTGACGCCGTCCTTGGTGATCGTGGGGGAGCCGAAGCTCTTCTCGATGACGACGTTGCGGCCCTTGGGGCCGAGAGTGACCTTGACGGCATCGGCGAGGACGTTGACGCCCCGGAGGATGCTGTCGCGCGCGACCTGATCGAAGAGGATCTGCTTGGCAGCCATGTTCAGTGCTCCATTCCGTTGGGGGAAATCACTTCTCGATCACGCCGAGGATGTCGTCCTCGCGCATGATCAGGTTCTCCTCGCCGTCCACCTTGACCTCGGTGCCGGCGTACTTGCTGAAGAGGATGCGGTCGCCGACCTTCACGTCGAGCGGCTGCAGCTTGCCGTCCTCGCCGATCTTGCCCTTGCCCACGGCGATCACCTTCCCCTCGGCCGGCTTCTCCTTGGCCGAGTCGGGGATGATGATGCCGCCCTTGGTCTTCTCCTCTTCCTCGACGCGCTTCACGATGACGCGGTCCTGAAGGGGACGGATCTTCATGTGTTCTCTCCTCTTTCGAACGAATCCGCGCGAGTCCCTGGGGAGGCGCGGAAACCGGTTGGAACGATTTGGCTCCTGGCAGTCGGATGACCCGTCTGCCAACGAGCGAGTGGAGTGTAATCACGCGCCGGCGGGTGTCAACCCGCGGAACGAAACTAGAAACAACAGTAAAATCAGGTAGTTACAATCTCAATCTGGCAGTCTACCCAGATGAGTGCTCGCCGCGCCGCTCGGGGAACGGGGCGCTACTTGCGGGACGGGGTGGAGGAAGCCACCGGCTTCTCCCGGTCGAACTTGCCGGCCAGGGCATCGCGCACCGAACGATCGAAGCGGACCTTCCCGGTGGCGATCTCACGGAGCGACTGCACGGTGGCCTTGTTTCGGCTGGTCGCGAGCAGCGGGCGAGCCCCTGCCATCAGCTGGCGGGTGCGCTTCGTGGCGAGGAGGACCAAGGCGAACCGGTTGTCCACCATGGGGAGGCAGTCTTCCACTGTGACACGTGCCATCGCTCGGAACCTCTCGCAAACGGATGTTCGGGGACCGGGAAGATAAGGGCAAGCCCCCGGAAGATCAAGCGCATCCCCGGGACCGCTCGCCGGACGGCCGCGCTGGGGCCGTTCAGGGCGCGGCGATCGCCCGATCCGGCGCAGGGTCGAAGAGCACCGACGGGACCCCCTCGACCAGCAGGATCTCGCCGCCTCGCCGGGCGTTCCGCGTCCGGTCGAAGCCGTTCTCGTCCCCGAGGTCGAGCGCCCGGGTCGAGCCATCCCGGAGGGTGAGGGCGACGCGGGATGCGGGAGGGTCGAGACCCCGGGAGGCGAGCCCGCCCTCGCCCGCCGGCAGGACGACCCGCACGCGCATCTCCGCGAGCCGCTCGAGGAGTCCGTCCACCACCTCGGCGCGGGCCGCAGCGCCCGATGGCTCGGCGCGCCATCCCCCCTCGACCCGCGTCCATCGCACCTGGGGGACCCCCCGCGGGGCGATCTCGAGCAGCGTCACGTCGCCCGGCCGGAAGGGGAGCGCGCGGGCCTCCCGGTCGTGGCGGGCGCGGGCCGCCTCGTCGGGGCGCTCCACGCCGAGGAGCGCCCAGGCGACCAGCCCGCCGAGGAGGAGGGCGAGCGACGCGAGCAGGAGGAGCGTCCGGGCCCGGGCCTTCACGCTCAGCGCTCCCTGCGCGACAGCCAGACGGCGATGCCGACGAGGAGCAGCGCGAGCGGCACCACGTCGATGGCCACGAACTTGAGCGTGGAGGCCTGTGCCTCGGTGAGCGTGAGGCGGGAGGCCTCCCGGTTGCGGGGCCGGATGGGGATGCGGTCGTCCCGCTCGGCGAGCCAGCTCACCGCCGAGAGGAGGAAGTCCTGGTTGCCGAGGAGGTGGAGGTAGCCGTTCGTCAGGAAGTCGGAGTCGCCCGCCACGATGGCCCGGAACTCGCGCGGCGGGTCGCCCGGGACGGGCCAGGAGACGGCCATCGCGAGCGGGACGGGGCCCACCTTCTCCCCCTCGTCCAGCCGGGCGGTGCCCGCGAAGACCGACCCGAGGTCGGTCTCCGCCCAGGCGCTCTCGGAGGTGAGCACGAGCGGCACGGCCCGGGCCGGTGCGCCCCGCCGCGCGACGAGGGATCGGGCGGTCGGGAAGACCACGCCCACGTCGGCGAGCGGGGTGCTCACCGGGTGGGCGGTGGTGGCGCGGAGGATCGGCATGGCCGGCGTCGCACCGGCGAGGCGCGCGGTCGGGCTCGGGTCGACGATCATGTCGTTCCCGGCCTCGATGCCCAGCCCGGCCAGCACGGGGTCGAGCCCCGGGTCCAGCTCCGGCTCGAGGAAGATCCCCAGGTGGCCGCCGCGCCGCGCGTAGGCCTGGAGCGTCGCCACCTCCGGATCGAGGAAGGGGCGGCGGGGGCCCACCACCAGGACCGCAGCCGCGTCGGCCGGCACCTCGCCGGTCCCCCGGAGCTGCAGCGGGACGAGCTCCAGGTTCTCCCGCGCGAGCGCCCGCGCCGCCAGCGACCAGCCCGGGCGCGCCGCGTCGGTCGGCGAGGGCTCTCCGTGACCCTGGGTGAAATAGACGCGCGGCCGGTCCGGGTGGGAGATGCGCACGAGCGCGTTCGTGAGCGACTCCTCCGTGAGCTCGCGCAGCCGGGCCTCTCCCGGTCCGGGGGCCACCACCACCCGCGTCCCCGACTCCGAGATCTGGTGGCGCCGCACGAGCTCGGGCGCGCGGTACGGGTCGATGAGCTCGAAGCGGAGCCGGGGGCCCTGCTCGGCGAAGCGGCGCAGCAGGTCCAGCGCCGGGGCGTGGGCGGCGTCGTCCGGCCGGTAGAAGGCCAGCACCTCCACGTCCCGGGGCAGCGCCGCGAGGGTCCGCACCGTGTCGGGGGAGAGGGTGTGGAGCTCCTGCCCGGTCACGTCGAGCGCCAGCGGACGCCGGTGGGCCAGCCAGCCGGCCACGCCCAGGGAGGCGGCGAGCAGCAGTCCGGACGCGGCGGTGACCGCGGCGAAGTGGGTCCCGCGCCCCCGGAGCGACCGGGAGAGCCCGTCCCGTCCGGAGAGGAGCGCGCCCGCGGCCAGGGCGGCGACGCCCAGCGCCAGCTTCCCGACGAGCAGACGCGCATCGCCGAGCAGCAGCGTCACCACCGCGGACGCGAGCAGGAGGAGACCAGCAGCGAGGAGGATGCGGGCGGCGAGGGGGCGCTTCATGCGCCGCCCCACCGGCGCCCCTCGACGGCCCGCTCGGCCACGAAGAGGCCGAGGGCGACGAGGGAGAGGAAGTAGACGACGTCGGCGAGCGCGATGCGCCCCTGGAGGAAGGGGGCGAGGTGCTCGGAGAGGGAGAGCCCGCTGGCCAGGTTCCGCGCGGCGCTGCCAGCACCCACAGT
>SESG01008221.1_pt1 | contig 19484 bp, 17 predicted proteins | sample 3171421 | NCBI WGS metagenome assembly SESG01 (sample SAMN10866946, study PRJNA518727) | freshwater metagenome | biome: subpolar coniferous forest; feature: holomictic lake; material: water; isolation source: holomictic Lake 227, 6 m and 8 m depth | place: Canada: near Kenora, Ontario | collected... | reverse complement strand
CATTCTGGATGAGGGCTGAAGGAATTTTTGTTTTTCCCTTTTCCATTCTGATTGTTAGCGGGTCTGCTAATTCCTTTACGTCAACCTTCACATTATCCTTGGAATAATGAACGAGGTCGGGGGGGTACTTAGTGGCTGTAGTGATATCCACGATATACCCTATTGATCATGACGAGGTCGCCGCAAAACAATGCAAATGTGGTGTAACCCTGGGCACCCACACTCATTTTCAGCCGTTCAGCGTAATTTTTTCACCCGGTACATCACAAGATCTTTTTGGAACTTAAAGGAAGGACTACTACCGTTTTGCCGGTTCTTTCTGTTGGCATCCTAATATTGCGATACCCTGGTTCTGCCTGGTCCAGCTTGGTGGGCTATGCACAGAATTAATATTCACGACTGAACTGCTTCCTGGTACAAAGGAACCGGGTCTTTTATTTTCCCTTCGTGGATCCTGCAAGTCCTGCGGTCCAAAGATTCCTGGTCAGAAATATGGTGAGTGACCAGGATACACGGGATATCGCGTGACCTTACAACATTCTGGATGTATTCCTTTACGATAGGGTACATGGTACTGTCCAGTGCCCGGAATGGTTCATCAAGGAGGAGGAGGACAGGATCGATTGCTATTGCTCTTCCCAGGGCAACAAGTTGTTTCTGTCCCCCGGAAAGCTGGTCCGCTTTGTAATCTTTTAGTTGATCCAGATTCAATTGTTTGATTAAACCCGTTACCTTTTTTTCACGCAAAGGTTTTCCCATTCCCATGGCCCTTAACCCGTAGGCGATGTTTTCCGTCACGGTGAGATGAGGAAAAATAGCTGCATTCTGAAAAATATAGCCTATCCGGCGTTCTTCAGGAGGTACATCGATACGCTTCCCCGAGTCGAAAAGGGTTGTGCCATTTAGTACTATATGGCCCTGTTCCGGGGTCATCAGGCCGGCGACCATATTCAATAGTGTAGATTTTCCTGCCCCGTTATTCCCGGTCAGGATAAGGTTCTCCCCTGCTTTGACGGTGAGATCAACGGATAATTCAAAATCCCGCAATTGCCTGGATACGGAAATATCAAGCAATTAAACCCCGCCTTTTTGTGAGGATGCTGATGATGGCCATAATGCCGAATGATATCAACACGAGAAGTATGGAGATTGTAATCGCCGTATTGAAATCTCCCTGCATAGCACCATAAATTGCAAGGGGCATCGTCTGCGTGACCCCGGGCAGGTTACCGGCAACCATGATGGTTGCACCGAATTCACCGAGAGCCCGTGCAAATGTCATAACCAGGCCTGAAAGGAGGCCTTCAAACGTGAGGGGAAGGACGATCGTTGCGAACACAAAGAGTGGCGAGGCGCCGAGGGACCTGGCCGTCTGCTCATATGAAGGGTCCAGCTGCCGGAAGAGGGCTTTCGCCTGCCTGAGGTAAAACGGTGAGGCTACAAAGATCTGGGCCATAATAACAGCGATTATAGTGAACCCGATATCGATCCCGAATATATGGAGGTACTGACCGATCAAACCCATGCGCCCATACAGCAGGAGTAAAGCCAGGCCAGCAACTGCCGGGGGGAGGACAAGGGGGAGGTCAATCAGGATATCCACGATGCTTTTCCCTGGATAATCCATCCTGGAGTGGAAATAGGCAGCCGGCGTTCCTACCAGGACAATGACGCCCATGGCAATTGTTGAGGTAATCAGGCTCAGTACAATAGCATCGATGACTTTTGGTTCTGTGAGAGATGAAATAAACTGTTCCGGATTAGTATGAAAGAACAGGGCAATAATAGGGAGTGCAAGGTATGCTACTACCAGTCCTATACTGGTAACAGCTACAACAAGGGCCAGTGATTTTGATATCCGGAAATGAGTTGCCATGTATGAGTTCGTATCCCATCAATAAAGGGTTCAATATAATTTAAAAAATAATGGAACTGATGTCCTGATCAGGACCCGTATGGACGGAATCCGAAATCAGACAGGATCTTCTGGCCGGCGGACGATAGCATGAAATCCTCGAGCTGCTGGGCCGCTACCTTGTCCACCGTCGAATTGAGAATACCGATGGTGTAGATCTGGAGGACATTGTCATTTATGGGAATATTGATTGCACTTAAGGTCCCATTTTTCGCAGCCTTATAGGAGGACTCATAAACAAATCCGGCGTCTACCTCGCCCAATGCAACCTTCGTGACGACCCCAGGTTCAGTGGTCTCAAAGGTTTTCACATTCTTGTTAAGGTCCTCTTTCCAGGTTGTATTATACGTGCTATTGGCGAGTTTATTAATGACCTGGCGTGTATTCACGCCTACCGGAACTTCAGGGGTCCCCATTGCGATGCGTTTTCCCGGTGTAGCGAGATCAGCGAGCGATTTAATATTCCCGGGGTTCCCTGCCGGGATAATTACGATAATATAATTGGAGGTTAGGTTTTTCACCGTGCTGTTGATGAGGTAACCTTCATTTTTCAGCCCGTTTGTATACGTATTGCTGGCGGAGATGAAAACATCCGCATTGGCACCCTGTTCAACCTGTTGTTTCAGGACCTGTGTTCCATCGAGATTAAATTTAACCGTATTTCCAGATGTGTTAGAGAATGCGGGACCAATTTTATCTGAGGCACCCGTTAATGATGCGGCAGTAAATGCGATCAGTGTTTTTTGTATGGGCTGAGTCGTAGGCTTCACGGTTACAACCGTGGTAGAGGGAGTGGCTGTTACCTGGACCCTGGTTATTGATGTGGGGTTTGTCGTTACCTGTGCAGGTGAGGTGGAAGTACATCCCGCAAATGTTAGAGCGATGCAGAGGATGATGCAAAGAATTGTGCCGCTAAGCAGCTTGTCCTTTTTTATTTTCATAAATATCATCAGATTCATAGGTGCGAATAGAATAAAACGTTTATTGTTTATTCTTGAATTAGTTAATTATATAAAATTAATTTCAATCACAATGTATAAATATACAAATCACTATCCTAATCTGGTGAAACAATGAAGATCAGTGCACGAAACCAGATACCAGGAACCGTAAAGATGATCAAAAAAGGTCCGGTTAGTACAGAAGTAGTGATCACCATCGCTGGGGGTAATGAAATTGTCTCGTCCATTACGACCCATTCTGCGGAAAAAATGAACCTGAAGGAAGGATCGAAAGTCTACGCGGTCATGAAAGCATCAGAAGTGATGGTCGGGATCGATTAAAACACCTTTTTATAATTCCTTGACACTACAAGGCCCTAATTAAACCGGGTCGCCAGGAGGGCGTCCAGGTATTCTGAAGGATATGCACCGTTTTCCGGGTTGAACCAGACCTCAATACGAGGTTCGCCGATGATACAATGGAGTTCGACAAGACCATATTTATGAATAATATTCACCTGGCCGGATGGCGTATCCCGTGTATATAATTCTTCACTCCCTAAAAAAGCCGCAATGTCTGTTACTGTTACCGGGCGGGACACGCGGTACTCGCGTCGAACCCAATTGGGATAGGGAGATACCGGGTTTGAAAATGGGGAAGACATCACTCTATAGTATTTTTCTGTTGCTATACAATAATACGATCCGTGTGAATGGAGCTACGCATCTTTTTTTTAGTACCAATATCCGGTGATCCTGGACCTGCTCAGTGCAAATGCTCCAATCGGCCTGCGGGTTTTTGGTCGACTTGGATTTCAGACGACATCCGTTAACGGTAGAACGGATATAACTGCAGAAAATACCTCATAATGCAACCGTATTCCCGAACTTGAAATCTACAAGTTACAGTATAAAAAATTAAGTTATTATCATTAATAATATCATTTTGTTAATAGCAAATAATTATAATCAATGAAACCCAATGTATTCATTGTCCACCATGTGACTGCAAACACTGTGGACATATGCACAAAACTAACAAGCCAAATCACACGATAAAAATCGGGAATCTTACCAAATTCCCCAGGAATTATTACCGGAGAATACCGCCATGATGACCAGGCACCATGTCGCACTTGGTAATGCGTTGTACATAAATACGCTGCAGCACACTGGTGCCTTCTGATCCGGCTCTCATCATGATGATCTGCCTTTGTGCCAGCATAGGTGCTCCCAGACATCCAGATAAAAAAGCCGCAGGGCTTTCAGACCAGGACTGTTGCATGGATAGTTACCCGGTTTAGCAGTATCATACACACCGATGATCTGCTGGTTGTATCATGCCCTCTTTGCGCGTACATTTCATCCAGGGGACAAGTGGTTGACACACTCTGTCCCTGGCATACAATTCTTATGGCCTTTCTTTATTGCGTCCCTGGTTTTATCCACATTCGTCATTATAAGTAGTAATGCCCTGTATCATCCCGTCGCTCTCCTCTCCGGTTTAATATTCGGAATGGTACTGCACCCACTCAAGGACCTGTGTACCCGGAAGGGGATTGCTTCACTCTCCCCTTCCAACAATGCGAAGGTTTCCGGTTCGATCCAGCAACGTGATGCAACCGATCGGAGAATCGCACAATTCCATTTCCATCATTGCTCGGTTGCAGGTATGATCCCCGGGTTTCAGGACCCTGGAAACTGGCAGGGCATTACATCGGTACTAGTCTGCCTCTTTACGTTGTGCTCATGTCTTGTAATGATGATCTGGTCTTCAGATGTAACCATTTCAAGTGAACATACCCGGGACAGGGCAGCAGAGACATATCATCGGGGCATGATGGATCTATACATCAATCAGGGGAAACCCGATCATTCGTTTTAATGACCTATGCGGGGTATGTACTATTGATGCCCTTGACGGAACACCCATCCCTGACTTCAAAACCTCTATGCCGGAGTTCGATTGCTATCATGAGGAGACGGCCGGGAGATTTACCGGCTGACGGAAAAAAATTATCAGCATCAGTGTGGACCAGAGGTTTTACGAAAAGGGTGAATGAGAGCAGGTGAACATGGTCTCCCGATCAGCCGTGATACTCGTAGGGGGGGAAGCCCGGCGTGCCAACGGGCAGGAGAAGTACTTCTTCGTGTACGAAGGCAGGACCTTCATCGAACGGCTCATCGATACCCTTGAACAGGTCGTTGACGAAATCATACTCGTGGCAAAGGATCCCGGGCAATGCAAACGGTTCCGCCACCTGGACCGCGTCCGCTGCATCACCGACATCCGCCGGGGCATTGGCCCGATCGGGGGGCTGCATGCAGGGACGCTAGAGGCACACGGCGACTTGCTGTTTGTCTCTGCCTGTGATATGCCCTGCATCGAAGCCGGGGTTGTGCGGTACCTTTTCGATGCCATGGGAAACGCGGATGCCGTGATACCTTGCTGGAATTATGATATGATCGAGCCACTCCATGCAGTATACCGGCGTTCAGTTCTTTTAGGGTACCTTGAAGATCACGAGTCCTATTCCCTTCGCCCTATGATCCGCAACATCAACACCCGCTATGTCTTGGTCGAAGAGCTAAGACCGTTCGATCCGACCCTGAAAACATTTACCAACATCAACACTCTTAAAGATCTCGAGCGGATGAATGCAGGTTCCCTTCCCCATCATAAGGAAGAAGAATGAAAACCATCACCCACTCTGAATGTATTTGGATCATTAAACTTACGAAAAATATGGGGCTGGATTACGCGAATTAATCAATTTGATTAATGAACAGTCCCCAGATAACAGAATGGATCCATTAATAAAAAATTTCGTTCTCTCGGATTGGGAATTTGACACATTGGGAATGGATCACGCAATTTGGTAAGATCTAAGCAGGAAAAACTCTTTATCTCTGATAACCTTGAAGAAATCCTCTACCTGTGCAAAAAATAAACCCGTATCATTATCATTGAACAATATTCTGGAGGTAAGAAAATATGCTCAATCTAAAAATATCTCCAGAGAAGGCAATTCTACTAATATCAAGGACTCGCGAGGACGGGGTTATCTTCATCGCGTGAATCCGTTCCCACGAAATTTCTAGTTTTAACTTCTGGACTTTCTGGTTAAATTTTCTGCACCGTTCAGGTACGAACACCACTCCGTGCAACTTCTGAATTCTGCCTTCGAATGTTTCTCCCGGTCCATCACTTTCCAGGCTTCAGCCCAGTCAATCGCGCTGATATCATCCTTCCAGTCCCTCGTTTGCGCAGATGCGGGTTCACCGCACGAATATGTCTGTGCTAATTTACATATCCTGCATAATCTGTATGACCATGAAATGTGGAACAAAGGTATAGGGTTGATGCAATGTGCCCGGAGTAATCGGATTTTAGCGAAGTGAATAAATTTAATTTTGATGAAAAGTACACATAATGTGCAATATAGATTATCTTGTAGATATTCTCAGTTACCTATTAAAATCAGCCAGAAGCTTCCGAGTCCACCGATACGAGGTCCGATATGCAGAATTCTTTCACTCAATCCCCAACCCTGGATGGAAATACCATGAACGCAGTAACACGGGAATATGAAGTTATCGATATCACGGAACACGGTGTTGAAAAAACATGGGTAGAGGTATCTGTCGAGGATAGTGTCAACCTTTTACTCAATGGGACAAGAGTTGCGAGCCTTACACTCACGCCGAAAGACCTGAAGTCTTATGCATACGGATATTGTATTTGTGAGGGTCTCGTTACCTCATTCAAAGATATCACGAGTATCACAATAGAGCCCCCCAATATCTCGGTGACCGTTTCCAATCCTGCATATGATCCGTCGTCGAGAACTACTGAGATCCGGAGCTCCGGTTGTGTCGGTGTAAAAACAACCTGGGAATCGTTGACAGAACCTCTTCCTGATGGTCTTTGTGTAGATTTAGAGACGATATTTGACGCGATGGAAAAGATCCATCACCTTGCAAAGACATGGAGAATTACCGGGGGTACACACTGTACGGTGATCCTGGATGAACATGGCGAGATCAAGTCAGCGATGGAAGATATGGGGAGGCATAATTCAATAGATAAAGCGGTCGGAATGGCCTTACTCGATGGTGTAGACCTTTCACGGTGTTTCATGGTATGTACAGGACGATTACCTGCAGGGATGGTGGCGAAAGCGTACCGGGCGGGTATTCCCATATTAGTGAGTAATACCTCGCCATTTTCGACGGGGATCTGCCTTGCCCGCCAGGTGAATATGACGCTTGCGGGGTTTGCCCGGCCCCCGAGAATGATGATCTACAGTGCCCCGGACCGGGTAACCTTGCCAGACTCGCTCCTTTTGTGAAAGGGGTCATCAGCTTATTTTCTCGTAATATCCCTTCGATCCGCAGGCGGCACACCTGTTATTCTCCAGCATGTAATCCGGGACCATATCTCCACATTCAGGACAGATAACTGAATTCCATTTTGTTTTTTGCGAGGTTTTTACTTTCACCCATTCAAAAGAGAGGATGTTTCGCCCGGCTGTAATAATTTCCTCCTGAAGAGGTACTGCCATTGTTTGCTTGATAAATAAGGGTGAATTGATAAACCAGGTATTGATTGTTGTATATTTCTCCAGTTTTTGCAGATCAATAAAAACACGTATCGCATCTACGGTGGGCTCTTTCGAACTTACATTTATGGTAATTGCAAATTTACCGATAGGTAACACCTGGAGCCGTTTATTTCCGGTTGTGCAGTGAGCAATCGCCTGGATGGCATCGGGGAGACATTTTGGGGTTTCACAGACTGCAAACAATTTATCATCCGGTGTTGCTCCCAGGAGTTCAAGTGCATAATCTACCATAATCGCTCCAATGAGTAATCCCGGGGCTGGATAACTATGGAGAGTACTGCTACACTGAATATATTCCTGTAACTTTTTGTTCATTCCGACTTTATCCATTATTGCTGCAAGAGTTCTGTCATTATCAGGATGTTCTGTCATTATTATCCGTATATTATAGTATTTTTTAACAATATTAATAGTGGGTTTTGGTTAAATGGAACTATTTAATGCCAGCAATCCATCCCCCCGGATTCGGTACCCCGGTATTTTCCCGGAAGCATAACTGCCGGGAACACACCGCTACACCGTTTCCATAAAATTTTATTATCCTTCAGGATTGGAATTTATTTTTTCTTCCGATTCCTCACCCTCTTGTTAACCATGTAGATCAAATATAGTTAATATTACCCACCACTATTCACCATTTATTAGCATTAAAACAAAAATATTATATAATTTTCACAACAAGAAAACTAGGTTAAAAGTTTCTAACCTTAAAAAATTAATTATTTATTGTTAACAAAAAAAGGACAAGCCTGGAGTTTTTGGATGAGTGAAGTTAATCAGAATATGAAATATGTGCCGACAACATGCCCTTACTGTGGTGTTGGTTGTGGCCTGAACCTCGTCGTCGTTGATGGGAAATGTGTAGGGGTCGAACCATACAAGCGTTCACCGATCAACGAAGGTAAACTGTGCCCGAAAGGGATGACCTGTTGGGAACCCGTTCACAACCCGGACCGGCTGACAACACCGTTGATCAAGAAAAACGGCAAATTTGAGGAGGCCACATGGGACGAGGCCCTGGACTTGGTTGTCAGGAAGTTCACTGAAATTTCCAAAAAGGACGGGCCCAGGGCACTGGGTTTCCAGTCCTCGTGCCGTACCATCAACGAAGACTGCTACGCGCTGCAGAAATGGGCCCGTGCCGGGTTCCTGACAAACAATGTCGACAATTGTGCTCGTATCTGCCACGGACCTTCGGTTGCAGGACTCTCGCTCTCGTTCGGTTCCGGTGCAGCGACAAACCCCTTCGAGGATGTCCTTAACTCTGACCTGATCGTCATGTGGGGTTCAAATGCTGTCGAAGCGCACCCGCTTGCCGGTCGGCGTGTAGCCCAGGCAAAAATGAAAGGGACGCCTGTCATCGTGGTGGACCCGCGGTACAGTGCAACAGCACGACTCGCGGACGAATGGATCCAGTTCAATCCATCTACACACATTGCGCTCGCCAACTCCATGATGTACTGGATCATCAAGGAAGGCCTTGAGGACAAGGAGTTCATCAAGAACCGTACGAAAGGATTCGATGATCTCAAGAAGACTGTTGAGAATTACGCAGACGTCGAGTCGATCCATGGTGTCCCACTCGAGAGGGTCAAGGATTTTGCCAGGAAGTATGCAAATGCAAAGAACGCGGTCATCATCTACTGCCTCGGCATCACGGAACTGACTACAGGTACCGACAACGTCCGTTCGATGGGCAACTTATCGATGCTCACCGGCAACATAGGCCGCCCCGGTGTAGGTGTGAACCCGCTTCGTGGCCAGAATAATGTACAGGGCGCCTGCGACATGGGTGCGTACCCGAATGTCTTCTCCGGGTACCAGGCGGTTGCAGTCGCTGATAACCGTGCAAAGATGGAGAAACAATGGTTCCTGAAGGAAGGTTCCCTGCCCGACTGGTATGGCGTGACCTTAACCGAGCAGATCAACCAGTGCGGCGACCCGATCAAGGCGCTGTATTTCATGGGTTTAAATCCCGTAGTCTCCTACCCGGATTCCAACCACGTGATGAGACAACTCGATAAACTTGATTTCTGTGTTGTCCAGGATATTTTCTGGAATGAGACCTGTGAGTATGCGGATGTAGTCCTGCCCGGGACCTGTTTTGCAGAAAAGGATGGGACTTTTACCAGCGGTGAGAGGAGGGTCAACCGCGTTCGGAAGGCTGTCGACGGCCCCGGCGACTCGAAGCTTGACTGGGAGATCATTGGTCTCCTCGCCAAGAAGATGGGGCTCAAGGGCTTTGACTGGAAGACCGGAAAGGACGTCTGGGACGACATGCGGGCATGCACTCCCGGCCAGTTTGGTGTAACCTACGAGAAGATGGAGAAACCTGAGTCCGTCCACTGGCCCTGCCCGACCATCGAGCACCCCGGGACGCCTATCCTCCACAGGGAAAAGTTCTCTGCCGCCGATGGTCTTGGAACATTCTTTGGCCTTGAGTACCGCCCACCTGCGGAAGTAGCTGATAAGGAATACCCATTCACGCTTATGACGGGTCGCTTAATATTCCATTATCATACCCGGACGCAGACCGATCGCTGTAAAGTGTTGCACTATGAGGTGCCCGAATCCTATATCCAGATGAATACGGAGGACGCAAAGGAGCTCGGTATCAAACAGCACGAGAAGATCAAGGTGCGCAGCCGCCGTGGTGAAATCGAGACGATTGCCCGTGTGACTGATGATCTCGCTCCCAAGGTACTGTTCATGACGATGCACTTCCCCAAAGGGGCAAACACTCTCACCAATACAGCCCTTGACCCGCTATCGAAGATGCCGGAACTCAAGCATTGTGCCGTTGCTATTGAAAAGATCCAGGTGGTGAAATAACATGGCAGCAAAAGGTGAAATGGTCTATGCGTGGACCACGAATGCAGACCTTGCGAAGAAGGCAGAATGTGGTGGCGCAGTTTCTGCCCTCCTTAAATATGCTCTCGAGAGCAAGACCGTCGATGCCGTCCTCGCGGTTAAGAAAGGTGTCGATGTCTACGATGCGGTCCCGGTAATTATTACTGATCCGAAAGATATCGACCAGACAGCCGGGTCACTGCACTGCGGTACCCTTCTGATGTCCAAACTGATCAAGAAATACCTGAACGGGTCGTGGGGTAAGAAGCTCGCTGTCACCGTGAAGGGTTGCGACGCAATGGGCATGTACGAGCTTGCAAAACGCCAGCAGATAGACCTTGATAACATTATCATGATCGGGGTGAACTGCGGAGGAACGGTCAGCCCGGTCCTTGCTAGGAAGATGATCCGGGAAAAATTCGATGTTGACCCGGAAAAAGTTCACAAGGAAGAGATCGACAAGGGCCAGTTTATCATCGAGTACGAAGGTGGGCACAAAGGGATTTCCATCGACGAGCTTGAGGAAGCTGGTTTTGGTCGACGTTCCAACTGTCGCCGCTGCAAGATGAAAATCCCCCGCCAGGCAGATCTTGCCTGCGGTAACTGGGGTATCATCGGCGATAAAGCAGGAAAAGCCACGTTTGTTGAAGTTTGCAGTGAAAAAGGCGCGAAACTACTGAGTGCAGCAATAAAAGCCGGTGCCGTCGCAACGGAGCCGGCGAACCCAAAGGGTATCGAGATCCGGGCAAAAGTTGAAGGGGCCATGTTTAAGCTGGGCGATAAATGGCGGAAACATGATTTCACAGCACTCGGCGAGGGAAAAGAACGCTTAACGAAGATCGTGAAAGAAACTTCACGGTGCATCAAGTGTTATGCCTGTATCGAAAACTGTCCGATCTGTTACTGCGTTGAATGCAGTACAAAGAAACCGTACCTTGTGGCACCGGGAGAACTCCCTGTCAATTTCATGTTCCACATGATCCGTTTTGCCCACATTTCAGATTCCTGTGTCAATTGCGGCCAATGCGAAGAGAACTGCCCGATGGAGATTCCAAATGCCCTCTTCATGCACTCCCAGCAGGTCGAGATGGAGAAGATGTTTAACCATATTCCAGGGGTCAGCATGGAATTGCCCGTCCTTGGATTCGCAGAGGAACCGACAGAACGTGAAAGACTTGCAAATACCGGGTCTGACCAGATCTTTGATAATGTGTTTAGTCCTGGCAAAAACTAATTTTTTTGTGTTGAAATAACATTCCCGGTTTTTTTCCAGTTTACCGACGGATTACTTCTTTTTATGATAACGTTGATCGCTCCTTTGACCAACCCACTACTACCCCGCCTGTCGAAAAAATCCAGAAATGAACCATTTCGGGGTTAAAATTGTAGTTTTTAAAAAAACCAATGAACGGGATAAACCCCAATAAAAGGCCTGATACTAGTTGAATTAAGGGAAAATCGCCCAATTTAGCCGTATTCGGCATCTAACCCAATCGGAGCCAAATGCGGGCAATTTAAACGAACGAGAATGGATTATACAAGTAGGGGTGGTGTATGATACCCTCCTGTGGGTATCCTTTCGTTAAATCGGGCGTAAAATAGGGGGATTTATCCGATTTTTAGGGATAAACGGGGAAAGTGATTTCCAGGTGTGGCAAACGTAGGTCCGGATGTCGTTGTTTACTTTGAAGCCCAGGGGTTGGCCGCGGATAGTCTTAAAGGCGGTACAGTTCAGCCCTTCCATCAGTACGGCGGAGAGTGCCTTCCCGCCGATATTTCTGGCGAATGTAGCGGCAAGCGTGGTCGCCTCGCTTTTCATGTTCAGGTAATCCAGGTCCCGGTCGTCATGGCGGGCGAAGGCAGGGTGGTCGCGGGTGTCGAAGTCACTGTATAAGGCTGCATATAGGAGGGTTGTGTACATTCTGTGTACAAGAGAAGACACGAGAAGCATAAGGAGTACAATCCCACATTGTACACCGAGATTGAAATCAAACGGTAATGAATTACTCCGATATATTATCTTGTTTTGATAAGAACTGCCTGTTAAGACAGGTGCAATTGGGCAGTTGTATAACAAAACAAAGACAAGCCGCAGTAATTAAAAAAAAGCCTGCCATTCATAAAAAGGGAATTTCCGGAGTATTACTCTTCCCATTACAAGAGTGACATCCCAGGTCGGGATTGCCGGTAAACGGTGGAGTCGAGAGGAATATATGCCGGTTCAGTGACAAGATCGATGTCGGGCCGCATATGAGGGTATGTACCCGAACGTGGGCAACTGACCCAACGCTCTCATTTTGCACCGCTGCCGGTCACCCTTGTAAAAAGGTGAGGGGCATCACCCGGCCCAACCAAAAATGGTATTGGGATTGGACCCGATCTCTGGCACGGTGGGAAAAGAACAATTATTACTTCTACTCCACAAGCTTCTTCGCTTCTTCCATTGGTATTGCAAGAAGGGTCTCTATGTCCATATCATCTGCCCGACGAATAGCCATTTTCATCGCTATTTTCTCATTAGGGGCCTCAAATATCGCAACAGAATCGTATCTGCCAAGGGTCCAGTAAATACCGTGGACTTTTACCCCGTCCTTGGTTTCTTCTGTTTTTATTCGTTTTAGGTTTTCAGCAACAACCGTATTAGTCTGATTTTTTTAAAATTTCACCAGTGCGACAAAATACATCATTATCAATCCTGTCCTCATCGGACACGGGTGTGTAGTATTTCTTTTTTTAGATATGAATTTTTTTAAAATATTTACCGAAAAACTATTCAGTACGGGCTGGAAAAAGAGGCCAAGAGGGAAAAAAGAATTATCCTGTATCGAATCAAACAACAAGGGGGGTCAGACGGGTCCATACGGACTCCCTTCGTCTGCTGGCATGGCCACGAGCGTTTCAATTTCCATCCGGTCCGCTCGTTTTAAGACCAGGTTCATTGCTACTTTTTCGTCCGGGGCTTCAAAGAGGATTACCGTATCGTACCTTCCAAGTGTCCAGTAGATGCCCAGGTATCGAACTTGTCCTTTCATGTCAGCCTCTATATCCTTCAGGTTCTGGGCAACAACTTCTTTGCTCAGCTTTGTTTTGAATTTTACCAATGCAATAAAAAGCATAACTCACCTCGTCCCTTTGCAGGGCATTTGAAATTATGAGCTGGTGCTATAAATAGTCCGCGTACGGGGTTGTATATCCGTAATTATTTTTGGACTAAAAACCGCTAGTGATGAAATAATAAAAAAATGAGGCCGGAAATGAATTGTATCCTTCTCAATACTCTGTTCCTTTGCAACATGTGTTGGCGGTGCGGGATGGCAGGAACCGGAAAGCGGCAATGTATCCGGGGGAAGACGTTTGATTTAAGAGTCAGGTCTATGGAGGTTTAATCTCAAGATATAATCAATTTAGTAACGGGAATGTAATTGAGTGTAAAACAATCAGACAAAGAATTGCTCAGGTATCTGGAAGAACAAATTGGATTTTTACAACGATCTGCTGATGCCTATGATAAAGGTTTTAAGGGCGAAGCAAAACGAATCGCAACAACAATTCGGGTATTGTTGCATGACACTCGTCAATCTACCTCACTATTGACATCCCTGGGAAAAAAAGATATTAAATTTTACAGCACGGCATCATCCATCGATAACGGCACCGCAATGTCAACACATCGATTGGTTGGTTTAAATCGACCAGTAAATCGCAGTAAATCAAAAGGCACATATTATGCACCATTAGATGACAGACCCCCGTACATTGATATAAATAAAAAAATAGTCTTCCGCCAGTGGTGGAATGAAATTGTAATCATTGATACCATGAGAAACGAATTCAGCCGAAAAGACCTGGTCCTTTCTATGAGCAACAACAGTGGTAGATCCCACATTGATCCAGGATTAAACGATGCCTACGTGGCAATGACCAGGTATCATTCATTGGGCTGGACGGCATGCGATCCAAAACGAATGGACCGGGATTTGAGTGGTGCAGAATTGGCAGGCATTCGTCAAATCTGCCATGAAGTTTTAAAGTCGCTAACAGATGAATTCCCATCTTTTTTTGTAACCAATTCAGGAATGTGAGAGTGTATTCCAAAAAAATTGTTGGTAACGATCCATTATGATCGGCTCCCAGGACCCCTATCTGAAATTTTTTTAGTACTCCATGCCGAGGTCTTCCTTAAATTCCTGGCCCGGAAAAATTGATGCAGTTCTTGCAGAACAGGAGTGGGAATGGAAAATGATATGCTACAATCAATGGTTATTATTCGCCAAATTTAATAAAATCGTCACACCCAAAAAAATAGGGTCAACCCTCACCCCAATGACGGAAATACGTGATTCTGGTCCTTCAATCACACAAAATTATATATATTATTAGTAAAAGAGTACCATTTATCTGTTTTCGGTCAAGGTGGCAACCACGAAACAGTGCGGATAAGAGACAGTACCAGGTAGGAGTTGGTCACAAAAGACCAGGAATGGCTGCACATAAATGGTGATGTGAATGGATCATTTCACCGGGAATTCGCAGGAAGTGCAGGTGGACTGCAGCTCGCTCGTGAAGGAGAGCGGGTGCGCATGATACCAGTACACGCATGAGTCTGCGTGCTCCATTGCTAAAAGATCAGGAAATCATAGAGACCAAAACCAGAAAATCCGCACAGAGGAGCTGCCCTGTACCGGGAGGGAAAGGCTCACATGAAGAACTGTAACCGTAACTGGAAAAAAACAACCGGAATTTGGTACCTTGCACTATTTTTCTGCTTATTTTTCCTGGCTGGCACCGCTGTATCCGCTGAAACAATGGCGTCCGGCACGGAATTTATCAAGATAAGCGATGGCGGTTTCGGGGACCCGCAGAACAATTATGCATGGTCCGTTTCCGAGTTCAAGGGAGACCTGTATGTAGGCACGGGGCGTAACGTCCCCTACTTGGTTTCGCTTGCGATGAAGAAGCAGGGTGTATTCCCGGAAAACATGACGATCTCAGTCATCACACATCCTGGCGGGGCAGCTCCGCCGCCATTAATCCCCCCAAACCAGACACTTCCATCGCGTGAAGATGTAATCACGTGGTCAAATGATATGCGGCCGGAGATCTGGCGGTACCATGGGGACACATGGTCCCGGGTGCACCAGGCCTCCACGTTTGTCAACCCGTTGAACGGGTATACATATCCCGAAGGGGTCGGCTATCGTATCATGACCACGTTTACTGATACCGCGGGGAACGATGCCCTTTATGCGGGTGTTGGGTTCGGATTTGGAAGGATTCTCATCGTCAAATCTACAGACGGGGTCACATGGATGCCTGTGAACACCAGTAGCATCCCCTCGCGGGATACCCGGGCGATGATATCCCATAACGGGAAGATCTACGTGGGTACAGCCGATGGGATCTACGCATCCGGCTCTCCCTCCCCGTATACCGATACCTGGGAGAAGGTGGCCGACTTCCAGGTCGCCTCCCTCAGGAGCTTCAATGGTTACCTGTATGCCGGGACCGGGAATCCAACCGGGCCATCCGAAACGAATGGTTTCGAGGTATGGAGAAGTAATACCGCGTCCCCTTCCGGTCCAGGCGACTGGACACGGGTGGTCGAGGGCGGGGCTGGGGACGCATGGAATGTCCTTGCAGCCTCAATGCAGGATTACAAGGGGGACCTCTACGTCGGGTCGATGAACCTTCCCTTCGCGACCGGTACCGAGGGGTTGAAGGGGTTTGACCTCATACGGCTGAATGACGAGGACTCGTGGGACCTTATCGTCGGCAATTATCACCCGAAAATCCCCACGGTACCCCGTGGCCCTCCCCTGAGTGGCTGGCCGTCCGGGTATGCAAACCCCTTCAACCTTTATGCGTGGTCACTTGGGGAGTATGACGGTGAACTCTACCTGGGGACATTCGACATATTCAGCTTTGCCCGGTTCATCGGCGATATCCCGGGTGGAAGCGATATGCTTCTTGCAGCTGTCACCTCCCAGGAACTTGTTGATCCTGCCAACCTGCCGGAAGGGACCGGGGCACTGATGCCGGGGCTCGGGGAGTTAAAGCAGATAGGCCCGGTGAACGGTAACGGTACGTACATCATCCCCATCATCGAACTCCTGGGAAGAGAATTCGGGGGTGCGGACCTCTGGACAACCCGGGACGGGGTGCACTGGGTCCCGTTGGAACTGAACGGGTTTGGAGACCCGAACAACTACGGGTTCCGGACGATGCTGACGACACCCGACGGGTTCATTATCGGCACGGCAAACCCCTTCACGGGATGCCAGGTATGGCGCCGCTCCTCCCCGGACCATCCACCTGCCAGTATCATCGGGCTCCACAACGTCTCGTACCAGCAGGACTATATCAAATGGGCCTGGACCGATCCCGGATCAGCTGATTTCGACCACGTTATGGTCTACCTGGACGGGGAGTTCAAGGAAAACGTGCCCAAAGGACACCAGGCCTATACGGCATCTTCGCTCTGCCCTGATACCAGTTACGTTATTTCAACACGCACGGTCAGTAAGACCGGCCTGGTCAACCAGACGTGGGTGAACAGCACGGCGAGGACGGCACCGGACGAGAAGGGATGGAAGTTCCGGTCTGATCTCCACAACACCGGGATATACGACGACGGGGGTAAGAGGCCGGAGGGCGGCCAGCGGTGGAACTATGCAACCGGTGCCCCCGTAGATTCGAGTCCTGCAATCGCCGGAGATATTGTCTATTTCGGAAGTGTGGGTAAATCGGTCTACGCACTGGATGCGGTGACAGGTACGAAACTCTGGAACTTTACTACCGATGGAGAAGTACGTTCAAGCCCGGCAGTTACCGGCGGTGTTGTTTATGTCGGTTCTGAGTTTGGTAGTTTGGTAGAACAGGTTTACATTGGTAATCTCTATGCACTTGATGGAGCGACCGGAGCGAAGATATGGAACTTCAGCACGAATGCCGGGATAAGATCAAGCCCGGCAATCGCAGACGGTGTCGTCTATTTCGGGTGTTATAATGATCATGTCTATGCACTCAATGCAACGACGGGTGCGGAGATTTGGAATTCACCCGGAGTATATGCGCAGTCCAGTCCGGCAGTCTCAAACGGCACCGTCTATATCGGCGGTGGCGAAGTGAGTGTTTATGCGCTCAATGCAACGGACGGAAGCGAGCGATGGAGTTTCCCAACCGGGAATTTTATGGACTCCAGCCCAGCCGTTGCGAATGGTGTTGTGTATATCGGTTCATGGGATAACAACGTCTACGCATTGAACGAGACAACGGGAGCAGAGATCTGGCGTTACAAAACGGGGTCCCTGGTAACATCGAGCCCTGCAGTCTCGAATGGCACGGTCTATATCGGGGGCCAGGACAATAAGCTCTACGCACTCGACGCGGCAACCGGTGCATTCAAATGGAGTTACACGACAGGGAGTTATATCTTTTCCAGCCCTGCCGTTGCAAACGGGGTCGTCTACGTCGGAAGCTTTGACCATAAGGTCTATGCTCTCAATGCTGACACCGGAGTTTTGGAATGGATCTACACAACGGGTGGCCAGGTGTTTTCCAGCCCTGCGGTATCGAACGGTACCGTGTTTGTAGGGTCTAAGGATGGCAAAGTCTACGCGATCGGCTCTACCCCGGAGACACCCCCTGCAAGTATTATGGGTCTGAATAACGTCTCGTACCAACCGGACTATATCAAGTGGACCTGGACCGATCCTGTATCGTCTAATTTCGATCACGTGATGGTCTACCTCGACGGGGTGTTCAGGGAAAACGTGGCCAAAGGGGTCCAGGGCTACAATGCGACGTCGCTACCCCCTAGAACCGAGCAGGTTCTTTCAACCCGCACGGTCAGTACGACCGGCCTGGTCAACGAGACCTGGATGAACAGCACGGCGGGGACCGCCCCGACATTCTTCGCAGATTTCACCGTATCACCCGTTAGTGGGATTGCTCCCCTGACGGTGAAATGTACCGATACATCCATCGGAAATCCAACATACCTGAGTTATGATTTCGGGGACGGAATTTATATGACAGGTCCAAACCCGGTCCATACCTACCGGTTCCCGGGCATATACACGATTACACTGTCCATTATGAAATACAACACCACTACCTATTCCATGATGGGCAGCACCGCAACAAAACCGAACATCATTACGGTGAACAGCGCCCCCATCATACCACCGGTCGCAAAATTCTCCGCATCGCCGGTAACGGGGACTGCACCCCTGAGGGTTGCATTCACGGACCTGTCTACGGGAAATCCGACGTACGTGGTATACGATTTCGGGGACGGTATCAATGCAACGGGAGCTACCCCGGTCCATACCTACCTGTTCCAGGGGGTCTATAATGTTACCCAGTCAGTTTTTAAAGTTGACAGCACGAGTGGTTTGGTACTGAGTAATGTGTCTGTCCAGAATGGCCTTATCGTAGTCAACGGGGTATAATCCACAACTATTTTTTCCGGCCCGGCGACACTCTTCTGCCACCCTGTTTCAATATGCCCCAGGCTTATCCCGCTTTACCTCCCTACCAGAACAGGAGAGAACAGTGGACCATTTTTCAGCGGATCGGTCCACATAGTACAACCCTTACAATACCAGGGCCTCCCCACCAACCCCTGGTGCCAGATCCGTCCCGGCTTACCGGAAATTTTCATCCCGGTCGTTCCTGAATTAGGAGGTGTGCCCCATGGAGGAAAACGTGTGCAAACGGAAACAACACGATTTAGAAAAACCCCGGGTATCTAAAAAAAGTATCTCCTTTCTCAACCCCTGGGCTTACGGGGTTGGACACCCGGGTTCGTTTATCACCTTTTTATTTCGTTGGGTTTCATACCCGGCTGCGGCGTGATCACAAAGGTGCACCGGCCATCCCCTGAAGAATAACAGCGTTCCTCCACCACCGTGACCGGGCAGTCCATGTGGTACGAGAAGACCGCAGTGAGTACACCAGTATCAAATACACAGGAGCCATGGCCGGTGACAGGGAGGTCCTCGCATTCAAAACAGCCATGGACCTCCAGTGTGATCGGTCCGGTTCCGGCAAGGGTTATTGCCCCAAGACCGTGGGCCTGCCAGAACGCGTCCATCTTGTGTACCACGTCCTCCACAGTGTCGCCTGCTACCCGCGGGGCCAGGACCCCGC
>SESG01000925.1_pt1 | contig 19512 bp, 19 predicted proteins | sample 3171421 | NCBI WGS metagenome assembly SESG01 (sample SAMN10866946, study PRJNA518727) | freshwater metagenome | biome: subpolar coniferous forest; feature: holomictic lake; material: water; isolation source: holomictic Lake 227, 6 m and 8 m depth | place: Canada: near Kenora, Ontario | collected... | reverse complement strand
TAATTTCATTGATGGTTTCGTCAAGGCTTGCTGCAACTGCTGGCGCCGGTTGAACATATTTGAGGGCTAACTTAAATCGTTGTTCTGCCTGCCAAACGTCATAGGCGCTTTGTTCTGCCAGCCATAGGCTTGCATCGCCTCCACGCTGAATCCCCAACCAAGCTTCAATGCGCAGTGCCATTTCAGGAGAGATTGAAGCCCATCCATTCAGAACGCGTGACAAGGCTACGTGTGACACGTTCAACTGCTTAGCAGCTTGGGCAGAACTCAGTCCCAGCGCGGGCAACACGTTATCTCGAAGCGTAAGACCGGGGTGAAGTGGCTCAAACATACTGTTCACGCAACAAACGACGTAGGCACCGCCATATGTTTGATGCACTACTATGAATAGGCGTAAAAAATTTGATCATTGGTCTCATGCCTTGGTAGATTTCGCAATGAATGACCAATATATTCTTGACGGCCAGCAAAGACAGGATAAGTTTATTCACCAATCGTCAGCGTTGATTTCTGCAGCCAAGGTGTTATGTTGGCCATAGAACAAACTTACTTAAGAATCTTAGTAACTTGTTGTGCTCTAACAAGATTCAACGTTTCAACGTTTCAACGTCCGACGATTCATGCTCATGTCATTTCATCTAACGATTAAGTGGCGGATGAGCGAAAACTTGGGTTGGTCCACAGCGATATAAATTTTCATACATGACAGTATTCTTCCGTACAAATGTGACGTCGTCATTGCAGGAAAAAGTAGCCTAGATGACATCGGAAATTCCACCAAGCATCGCATAAATTTTTCGCGAAAATTCTCATGCGATCGATATTTTGGTCTCCAAATCAACTCTAAAAAAAGAGAAAACTCTTCAGTACATGTGATAAAAAAACCAAGTTAAATGGTTTTGTGATCAAACTTTCTATATATCGAAACGTCGATTTCAGTGACTGCTATTCCTAATCCATAAGTTTTGTCATTAGAGTTGTACAAATCCGACATGAACGTGACATCATGTATGTTGATAATTCTCATTAACTTTATTGGGGGTCGTTGTGAACATTCGTCATCGAATTACGTTGTTGGTGATTTTGGCATTTCTGGCAATTTCTCTGATTGGAGGCTATGCGGTCTTCCAAAGCAGGAGGAGCGCAATGGAAGTCAAAGTTGTAACTCAGGGTGTGGTGCCTAGCGCCCTAGCTTCTGTAGAGTTGGTCGGTCAGTTGAAGGACGTTCAACTCTCAGTGATGACGGTTGTTTCTACCTCAAACTTAAACCTGGTTGCGCAAGCCGAAGAACGTTTGCAAGCTACCCAGGCACGCCTGCAACGCGCTTTTGACGAACAACTAAGTCAAGCGGACAGCAATGCGCAGCGGGGATTGGTACTACAGGCCAAGGAAAGCCTTGTTAATTATTTTTCAGCTATCGGCGAAACAGTAGGCTACAAGCTTAAGGGCAACACCGCTATGGCAGAGGCTACTCTTGCCGCAAACGTGGGAGGCTATCTTCAGGAGATGGAACAAGTGGTTGAGACGCTTCAGGTTGAGAAGCGACGCAGCAAGGATGATGCGATTACTGTTCTCAATGACAATCTTACGGGTACCACCAAGATGATTTCGGCGGCCACCCTGATAGCGGTTTTGTGCCTAAGTGGTATGGGACTATTGCTTTACCGTCAAATCATAATTCCCATCAGCGAGATGGAAAGCAAGATGACTGAAATCGCAACCAGTCAAGATTTCAGCCAGCGCCTGCCAGTTCTTCGCATGGATGAAATTGGCCATTCGCTGACTGCGTTCAATGTGATGGTTGAGAAGATTCAGGAAAGCAGTGAACTGGTCCGCCAGAAAACCGCTGATATCCACGCCATGTTGCATTACATTCCGCAGGGCATCCTGACGGTCGAGGCTGGTAACCTAATTCATCCTGAGTATTCTGAATTCTTGGAGAGCATTCTTGAGACCAAGGATATTGCCGGACGCAATCTGATGGATGTCGTTTTCGCCAATTCCTGCTGCAATTCTGACAAATTTTCTCAGATCGAAACCGCCGTCAGCGCCTGCATTGGTGAGGACGAGATGAATTTTGGTTTTAATTCTCATCTGCTGGTGGCTGAAGTTCAAAAAACCATGCCGGATGGCCGCATCAAGACACTCGACCTGAACTGGTCTCCTATCACTGATGAAAGCGGCACCACGCTGCGCATCTTGTTGTGTGTGCGTGATGTGACCGAGATGAGAGCCCTTGCTTCAGAAGCCCATGAGCAAAAGCGCGAGTTGGGCATCATTGGCGAAATTCTGGCGGTCAAGCAAGAGAAGTTTCACGAGTTTATGGAAAGTGCAATCCACTTCATAGAAGAAAACCGCGAAATAATCAATGTCACTGACGTTTTTCCTTTGACATCATCAAATAGAAACCCTGTCATCTCGCAACTGTTCCGCAATATGCACACCATCAAAGGTAATGCGCGAACCTACGGCTTATTGCATCTGACGCATGTAGTGCACGACGTTGAGCAAACCTACGACCACTTGCGCAACAATGAAGATGCGGTGTGGGATGGTGAACACCTTATTTCTCAACTTGATGCAACCCGCAAGGCGCTCGACGAATACGTGCATATCAATGAAGTCAAGCTTGGCCGCAAAGGGCCAGGTCGTCGCGGTGGCGTGGACAAATTCTTGATGGTAGATCAATCGCACATTGCCGATACATTGGCCGTGATCGACGCTGCCGCTACGACCAGCTTAGCTGCCTTGCGCGACGCTCTGCGCCAAACCCGTAGCAGTATCGATCGGATGGGCACGGAGACGGTTGAAGAAGTGTTGGTCGGTGTGCTGGAGTCACTGCCGTCATTGGCCCATGAGCTTGGCAAGGAGGCGCCAGTTACTAGCATTGAGTCCAACGGCATCATGCTACGTACCCAAGTAGGCAGTTTGTTGAAAAATGTCTGTATGCATCTGTACCGCAACGCCGTGGACCATGGCCTGGAAGCAGCAACTGTGCGCGTGGCGCATGGCAAGAGCCCTGTAGGTCATATTCACATGTCGCTTAGCATGCAGGGAGATCAACTGGCGATGCGGTTGCGTGATGATGGGCGTGGCCTAGCATTAGCCCCGATTCGGCGCAAAGCGTTGGAACGCAAGCTGATTGCTGAAGATGACGTACTGTCGCCCGAGCGTGTGGCGCAATTGGTCTTGCTCCCTGGCTTTTCTACAGCTGAGCATGTGACCGAAGTGTCGGGTCGAGGCGTAGGCATGGATGCGGTGAAGGGCTTTGTCGAGGCTGAGGGTGGCACTATTGCGTTAGTTTTACTTGATAACGCGCCTGACCAGAACTTTTGCCCGTTTGAAACTCTGATTCTTTTACCTGGCAAATTTGCTGTAGCGCCTGTTTTGCGACTGTTGCAACTCACAGCCTGAACACAGACATGATGGTGAATTCCTTGTTTGGTTTTCTTCTCGGCCTTGTGCTGGGCGGTGGCTTGTTGGGCTGGTTTGCGTACCAGACAAGAAAGACCCAAAGCATCACCAGTTTGGCCCATGCTGGTGTGCAAGAACAGTTACAACAGCAAGAAAACGAGCTGGCCAATATGATGGCCCAGTTGCAAGCCGTGGAGCAGCAGCTCGAAGATGCTGCCCATGACTCTAGCAGTCAATTGCAGCATCTTCAGGTCGAACACGAACAGGTTCAACAAGACATTTCGACGCTGGCTGAACAGACGCGAACTCATGCAGTGGGTGGTTGTGACAACATGGCCGAAGAAGTAGCGGCGTTACTCGGACTGGTTAAGACCTTTGAGCGCTGGCATGACGACATGAATACGCTGATTCGCCACAACCGCGAAATGCACGCCATGAACAGCGATTTCGCTACTATCGTGCGTCAGATGGTGATCGTGACACTGAATGCCTCGATTGAGGCCGCGCGTGCCGGAGAGCAGGGACGAGGCTTTGCCGTGGTGGCCAGCGAAATGCGAAATCTCGCAACGCGCGCAGAAAAGCTGTCAAGCGACTACCGTCACCGTTTATATGAGAACGACTTGATTACCACTAGCACCTTTCAGGGTATGCAGGCCGGGAGCAAGATGATCATGGGTTCCGTTACCGGACTGGACTTGATCACCAAGAAGACACGGGAAGCACTTTGTGCCTAAGCTTCCATGATTAGCCCCAACGCGCAGCAGGCATTCAATCAGATGGTGATCCGCGCCATTCAAGCCAGTCCCCTAGTTGCAGCCGGTGTGCAAACGGACATCGCTACAAAGCCCACGAGGACTTGTGTGCAGACGAAGCAGGTGGTTCTGTTGACGGTGTCCTCGTATAAATTCCGGTTGAGCTTTCTGATCCATTTTTCGCCAGACGAGGCGACTTATGCGCACTTTTCTTCGGTCAATAAGCTAGCTTCGAACACCATGAAGGAAATTGAGTTTATCGATGCCATCAGTGAATGTGGAAACATTTGCTGCGGCAATCTCAACCGAGATCTGGCACACATCTTTCCGCATATTGGGATGTCCACCCCCAACATCATCGACAGCCGCTGCATAACCTCGCTCGACAAATTGGGTCTTGGTTATTTGCAGCATTTTGAGTGGGATAACCCCAACGGTCCTCAGTTTGGCGTGAGTTTGTTTGTCAACGCATTCAGCGAGTTGGACTTTGTTGGTGACTTCACTCAGGAAGAGTCGACCGGTGAATTAGAAATGTTTTAGAGGAAATTTATATGACTGAAGATATTAATCTGGTGAGCAAGGTATTGGTGCTTGAGAGCGACCCTGCCTGTTTTGAGAAAATTAAGGCTTTTTGCGATGCCAATAATTTAGTGGGGCTTAAGGTACAGCCCGAAAATGCCATGGCCGTGTTGCGCTCCAACATCGATCTAGGTGGTATTTTGTTATCCGAAAATTACAATGGTCGCAGCCAGGGCGGCATCCTGATGGCCCATCACATCCATGCGATTCGTTCAGAATTGCCAATTTTTCTGCGTCGTGAGACTTGTGATAATTTGGATGATATAGCGGAGTGTGATCGTAATTCCATCAGTGCGGCTTACACCATAGACAACGTCGTCAAACTGGAAAGTGTGATTAGTGAATACATATTCAGCCTTTCATATCCCAACGTGCTGGTGCGGGGTATTGCTGAGATTACTCAGGCCGCCTTGTCGAGTCAGTTTAAAGGTCTGACTGTGAATGTGGCTGCGCCCTATATCGTACGCGACCGGTTGATTTATGGCGAAATTTTCACCCTGATTCCAATTGAGGGCAGTTGGTGCCGTGGCTACATGATGCTGCAAACTGAAGAGCTTGCGTTGATGGAGCTTGTGAAAGCTGACCACACACACATGACTGCAGCTGAGGGATTTGATTTTCGCAACCTCAACGGTGTGCTGGGGGAAATCACTAACCTGGTGTGGGGATCGTTTAAGAATCGTTACCTGTCAGATGATCTAACCAAGAGCAATCACTTGTCACAGGTGCCCATCATCATCAACAACCTGCACCGCTACATCTCATTTGGCTCGAATAATCCACAACTATGCTTCAAATACACGGTATCAGACATGGATTCCGGCAAAGGGGGCATGCTGGATATTTACCAGAAGTTCGTTTTCAATCTGAATTGGTCGCCTGAAGACTTCACTGAAAATCTAACTTCGGTGCAAGACCTCATGGAATCTGGCGAGCTAGAACTTTTTTAACTTTTAAGAGGCTTATATGGCACAAATTTTGGTAGTCGACGACTCAAGCACGGTGCGTAACGAAGTAGGCGACTTTCTCAAAGCCAATGGAATGAATGTGGCTTTTGCAGTCGATGGACGTGACGGATTAAGCAAACTGAAGGCCGACCCTGGCATAAAGCTCATTCTGTGTGACGTGAATATGCCGAATATGGATGGTCTCACTATGGCCGAGAAGGTGCGCTCGGAACTCGGCAACAGCAGCGTGAACATCATCATGCTGACGACCGAAAATTCGGCCGCCATGAAGGAGCGCGGCAAAGCAGCGGGCATCAAGGGCTGGATCGTCAAACCTTTCAAAGGTGAAGCGGCCATCGCGACATTCAAAAAACTGGTTGGCTAAATTCGGCTGACCCAATTAATCATGACTATGCCCATCAAACTCTCCGAAAAAAGAGTGTTCCCCCGTTCCCAGTTCTTTCTGGTGAAAGCTGGTGATGAACTGCTTTCTTACTTTTCCTTCCGTCCTGAAAACGCTGTCGAAGCCACCCCCGCATTGGTGGTGGATCTCAGTGATGGCGGTGTGCAGGTGTTGACTGCAAATGATCCTCCATTGGTTAAATTAGTCTACAGGCTGGAATTGGTCACTGGCGAGCGGGTCGGCAGTGGAAAACAATACGAAGTGCATTTGATCTGGTCTCGACCGGATGGCGTTAACACGCGCTGCGGATTTGCGATTGAGGGCGGCGCCGCAATCGCAGAAGAGGTTGGCGTACTGCTCGCAGGCAGTGAGCGCAGTATTTTGCGCTGCGTTCTTTATCCAAACTGATTTCCTCCAACGCGCGACGCGCTGATGATGCCTAAATAATGAAACTCAGTCTCAAGTTGCCATTGGCATTTGCGTTTTCACTCGGCTTGTTGTTTGCCAGCAGTCTGTACGGCCTGTCCAAAGTCAACCACGCGATAGACGTCTATGAGCATGATGTATTCAGAGCCACGGAGTCTCACCGAACTGCCTCCCTGGCCGGTACGGACTTTGCATCAGCGGTTCAGGAATGGAAAAATGTTCTCTTGCGTGGCAAAGATGACAAAAAGCGCGAAGATTATTGGAGCGCGCATATCGTCAAGATGAATGAGGTCAGAGAGGACTTGCAACAACTGCAATCCCTGGTGATTCAGGGCCCTGCCAAGCAAATGTTAGCCGAACTTGCCAATGAGTTGAAGACCGTTGAAGGACGATATGTCTTGGCTTTTGCAGCCTACAAGGAAGCAGGTAATGACTATCTAGCCGGTGATCTATCTGCCAATGGTGCAGACCGTGCCACCGGGAAAATACTAAGGGATATAAAAAAACAACTGTCGATTGAAGAAAAGTCAGTTTCACAAGCCGCCAGTGCCGGCGCTAAATCGGCCAGCATGGTCGCTTATCTGCTCATGATTGCGATAACGGCGCTCAGTATGGTGGCCGCCGTGTGGCTTAGTCGCCAGATCGTCCTCCCGCTGATTGCGGCGGTAAATGTCGCAGACAGTGTTGCCAGTGGAGATTTGACCAATAAAATCGCCAATAACCGGACGGATGAAATTGGTGACTTGCTCCAAGCACTTGGGGCAATGCAATCCAATTTATCCAGGCTGGTGACCAATGTGCGTCAAGGCTCTGAAGGCGTTGCTACGGCCAGCGCCGAAATAGCGCAAGGCAACAATGACCTGTCTGTACGCACCGAGCAACAGGCCAGTTCTCTGGAAGAGACTGCTTCAAGAATGGATGAACTTGGCGCGACCGTGAAACAAAATTCAGATGCTGCCCGCCAAGCCAATCAACTGGCAAACAACGCCTCTGCGGTTGCGAAGTCGGGGGGTGAAGTGGTTGGGCAGGTTGTTGAAACCATGAAGGGTATCAATGAGTCGAGCCGCAAAATCATCGACATCATTAGCGTTATTGACGGCATTGCCTTTCAGACCAACATACTTGCGCTTAATGCAGCAGTTGAGGCCGCCCGTGCGGGTGAGCAGGGTCGGGGCTTTGCGGTAGTGGCATCAGAGGTCCGCGCTCTTGCCGGGCGATCTGCAGATGCCGCCAAGGAAATCAAGAGCCTGATCAATACCAGTGTTGAACGGGTTGAGCAGGGAACAGCGTTGGTGGACAAGGCTGGCATCACGATGACGGATATTGTCAGCAGTATTGAACGGGTCACTGACATCATGGGCGAGATCAGTGCGTCAAGTACAGAGCAGTCATCTGGCGTCGCTCAAGTGGGTGACGCGGTTACAAAAATTGATCAAGCCACGCAGCAAAATGCGGCGTTGGTAGAAGAAATGGCCGCAGCAGCAAGCAGTTTAAAGGGGCAGGCGCAGGATTTGGTACAGGTGGTTGCCACCTTCAAGGTCGGTGCGGGTAGCCATAGTCAAAATTATTCTAAAAGTTCGGTTCCACGACAAGTTGGTCAAACTCAGCAAATAGATAGACGCACGTTGCCAGTCTGCACACCGAATAAACCAGGTTCCAGAGCGGCTTTATCCAAAACGATTGCTTTAGCCAGACCGGAAATTTTTCCCAAAACAAAGAGAGCACCTGTGGGCAGTGATGATTGGGAGACGTTCTAATTAATTAACTGGTCAGGCTGCTAATTAACTAACCAGGTTCTAATCGAACAAGTAAGCGTAGTAACTACACTTTTTGGGCTGCTCTGTGTCAAAAAGGTCAGAAGAGTGAGCTGTTCATGTCCCGCGCGCAATTCGGCGGTCTACGAAATAGGTGCTCCCCAGCGATTTTTTAGCCTGTTTCTTAGCTTCAACCAATCGTGTTGAGATTTCTGACGGTAACTCGAAGTCACCAGGCGCTATGCGCACGATACCTGCGGAAAGGCTAACCAGGTTGTGAAAAACCTCGACGCCTTGCCGGTTGTTGGTTATCAGGCCGCCAGCATCAATGTGTACTTTCCAAAAATGTCCCGTGACCTCCTGATCAAAGTTGCGCAACGCTCTTTGCACTCTGGTTTCCCAGTCATCAGAGGTGAATACTGCAACGAAGTCATCGCCCCCGACATGACCTAAGAAATCATCAGCATCATCCCTTACATTCGTCAGTGAACGGGCTGCAAGCTGTATCACTTCGTCACCCGCGCTATAGCCGTAGACGTCGTTGAATGGTTTGAAATTGTCCAAGTCAAAATAACAAACTACGAACTTTCGTCGGGCCGACAGACAGCCTTGGATATGTTGGTCAATAGGCACGTTCCCTGGAAGCAGTGTGAGCGGATTGGCATATCGCGCAACCGTAATCTGGTGTTCAGTTACCGCCTTGATCAAGTCTGTCATACGACCCGCTCCAAGATAATTCCCATTTTCAGTGACGAAAAACCCATCGATCAGATGTCTATCGTCAAGCTCAGCAACAGCCTTAGACATTGCGAACAATGAGGCGCTCGCATCAAATACCAATGGATCAGGGTCCATGATCTCGGTGCATGACCGCCGCCCGATTAATTCATGGAAGAAACCCTCGGTGCCTCGTCGCAATATATTCAGCGAACGCAGGATACCAATAATCCTCATATCGCCATCCAGTACAGCAATGCAGTTCAGGGAAGGGTCATCATGAAATTTGTGAATAATCTGATTACAAGTGAGGCTCTTATTGGCCACGGGGGCTTCGCGTGCCAGTGATTTGGCATCAACGGCTTGCCCAAATGAAGTGCTTGTAATATGCATCGAATTGGGTGTCGTTGCGCTCATGCTAATGTAAAAGAAGGTTCCAACACGATCTGCTCTGAGGAATTCGACGCTGCGTAATCCTGAATCCACGCTAACAGCATGGATCCTTCAAGTGGTTTTGAAATGAAGAACCCCTGACCTTCATGACATCCCATAGCTTGCAGGGCGTCCCACGTGGCGCGATCCTCGATGCCCTCGGCCAGAACCCTTAACCCTAAGGCCTCACCAAGCTCAACAATCACTTCAGCAATTCGCGGCGCACCAGAGCGCCCGAGTTGACGTACAAAGGCCTTGTCAATCTTCATGCGATCAAGTGGCAGCTGCTCCAGATAACTCAGTGATGAATAACCAGTGCCGAAGTCATCGATTGCAATTGCAATCCGTAAATTTCGCAAAAGACATAACTGTTCCTTTATGTGGGCCAACCCTAACACTGACACCGATTCGGTGATTTCGAGCTCCAGTCGGCTGCCGTCCAGCCCGGAAATCTGCAGGGCACTCCTGACGGATTCAACGAAGCTAAGGCTCTTGAACTGCTCTACCGACACATTGACGGCCATGCGAGCGGGTGCCAAGCCGAGTGCCATTAGCTCTTTCATCTTGGTGCAAGCGATCTGGAGTGCCCAATGGCCCATGGAAACTATCAGACCCGATTGCTCAGCAACAGGAATAAAGCGATCTGGGGATACCAGCTGTCCGTCCTCCCGGCGCCAGCGCATCAAGGCCTCAAGACCGATCAACTTTCCAGAAACCAAGTCGATTTGAGGCTGGTACACCATAAACAGGTGATCTTGGTCAAAGGCTATATGCAGATCAGCAAGCAAGAGCGCTCGACTGCGCGCCTCTGAGCCAATGTCAGACGTATAAAAAACATGCTGCCCTCGGGCAAGGCGCTTGGCCTGTTTGAGGGCAATGGTGGCATTTTTTAGCCAGTTCGAACCGGCCTGTAGCTCGGTTCCGATATGAACAAAACCACTGGTCACCGAGACTTTGTGCGGGCGGTCGTCGATTATCAGAGGTTCCTGGATGGCGCACTGGAGATGATCTGGGTTGATAATTATTTTGTGCCCTAATAGACCAAAAGCATTGCCAGAAACACGTGCCAACATCACCTCGCGGCCCGCAACGACTTTAAGACGTGCTGCAAGCGCCTTGAGTAATTTATCACCATAGCTGTGCCCCATCAACTCGTTGACCGATGAGAAATCATCAATATCAACCAAGGCCAGAGCCCAATCCCTCACCCCTTCAGTTTGCCGAACTTCGATTTCCGCTATGAAGCGGGTTCGGTTGGGAAGGCCCAGCAGTTCGTCAACAAACGCTTGTTCACGCAACTGCTCGATCAGGCTTTGGTTGTGCAGGCAGGCGCTCAGGTTGGCACAAAATACGTTCAGAAGCTCGGCTTCCACCGGCCCTGGCGAATAACCCGTGTCGATGTAAACCGCCATATCCAATCCGTTTCGGTGTCCGAAATATAGAACCATATCCTGGACACCAAAATCGCTGCTGCAGCGCTCGAAAGCATGAACCAACCGCTGACGGATAGAAGTATTGCTAAGTAGTTCCAGCGGTTGGTCAATGAGCTCTGCGTACTGACCGGCTGCGGCGAGTACGCTGTACTTGGCAGACAGCCGTTCAGTCTGGGCGCAGACCACGCCTTCCGCATTTGTTCCCAAGAGGGCTGCGAGTTGGGTGATGACGCCCGCTGCAAAATCTCCGAGACCCTGCATCTGCATAAATGATCCACTGGCCTTGACGATTAACGACAGTCCCTGTCTGTTTGCCTCGACGGAACACAGTTGTTGATAAGCACGCAAGGTTGTGATGAACAGTGTGAGTAATTTAACCTGGTTGAGCTCGGACTTGGACTTGTAGTCATTGATGTCGTATTTCAGGATGGTATCGAGTTCCGGAGCGTATCCAGGTTGTCCGGTTCTGAGAACAATACGTGTCTTGGTCAACCCTACACTGTGGCGTATGTACTCAATCAGATCTAACCCAGCGGTGTCAGATTCCATCACAACGTCAAGCAAAATAAAGGCCAGATTATCTTCGGCAGCAACAATGTCTCGCGCTTGCAGCGCAGAATAGGCATGCAAAAATTCAACCGGTCTGCCGCCAAAATGATGTGAGCCCACTGCGAAAACAGTCGCCAAATGGACGTCCGGGTCATCATCCACCAGTAAGACCCGCCAAGAGGTGCGCGAAGTAGCAACAACGCCCGTGTTGCTTTCGTCTTCAAACGCCATGGTGGGTTCAACGGATGTGATTGCTTTTGTCATCGTCTTTCCTATACCCGCGTTCAGGCAATTACATGGGGGGCCGACAGCGGCACGTTCATCACGAATCGCGACCCTTTGCCTGGGCTCGAAAACACCTGAATATTCCCACCCAGAATTTTCGAAACAATGCGATGGGACACAGTCAGACCTAGTCCTGATCCCCCTTCACCAAGTTTTGTCGTGTAAAACGGGTCAAATATGAAATGTTGGCGATCCACGGTCATGCCCTCACCATCGTCGCAAACCTCGATCACTACCTGGTTGTCAATAGCATTGTTAATCGCTGAAATTTGAATGCTTCCGACACTGTTGTCTTTAAATGCATGAATCAGTGCGTTGTTCACTAAATTGATTAACACCTGGCCCAATGGACCCGGAAAACTATCCATCGTTATTTCGGCAGGTATGTTGGTGATCAGACTGATACCCTTGTTTTTTATATTTGGGGTAAGCGTCTCTAGCACTTCTCTGGCGGTCTGTGCTAGATCAAATGGTCTACGCCGTTCCGATTCCTGGTCTACAGCCACTTGCTTGAAACTTGAAATCAGTGCCACGGCTCGCTGTAGAGAGCGTTGGGTCAAAACCGAACCCTGTTCGATCTCCGCGACAAAAGCGTCCAACACGGATTTTTTGAGCCTGCCTGACGATATGGTCGTGGATAACATTTGCAACTTCACTTGCATGGTGCTTGAGGCAAGCAGAGCATTTCCCAGAGGAGTATTGAGCTCATGGGCTACCCCAGCAACGAGGCTACCAAGAGATGCAAGCTTTTCTGATTGAACCAATTCGTGCTGAGTCTGATGCAGTGTTTCCATTGTTTTCTGCATTTGTATGTTGCTTTGGTCTAATTCACGAGTTCGCTCCGAGACCCGCTGCTCCAAATTGACATTCAGAGACTTTAGGTCGTTCTCCAGGCGTTTGCGTTCGGTAACTTCCACCGACATGGTCAATACACAGTCCTGTTCCCCGTACAAAAAACGCTCAGAAGAGAGTAAAAAAATATGCTCACTGCTGTCCCGCATCCGAAAAGAAACTTCATAACGGCTGATGCGTCCATCTTTCGAGAACAGATTGATCCAGTCTTTGCGCTCATGCTCATTTTTCCAGAAACCCAAGTCCACGGATGATTTTCCGATGACGCAGTTTTTGGGATAATGAAACATCCTTTCCCATGCAGGGTTGACATCCACATAGACGCCTGTTGCATAGTCCGCCACAGTAATGGGCAATGGACTCGCACTCAATATCTGCAACACTCTTTTTTCGGCCAGCAGATTAGCGGCGAGTTTTATACCTAACTCGTTATTAAGTGTTTGGATGTGGTCCACATGCATTTTGTAGGAGTTGAAGACCAACTGCATAGCCAAAAAACCAATGCTCCAAACAGTAGCTAGTGCAAGCAGATAGCCGCCTGGTTCAGCACTAGGTAAGGGGTTCCACCAACCATTCAACGAGGCCAACGTTAGAACTGTAATCCAAGTCATAGACGCCAGCCAAAGCCAGAACGCAAAGTGCTTACCCAGCAACCAACCGGCGATCAAGATAAGTACCAAACTAAACTGTAACCCCGGATTGAGCAGCCCACCACGGATCACAGATTGAACAGCGATAGCGCCAAAGATAGACCAGATATAAATGGCGCACATAGTGCGTAAGCGACCTTTGCGCAGCAACAATAGGCACAATGGTCCTGCGAAGGAAATGATCAGCGTTGCAATGATTCGGTTGACATCGCCCTTATACGCGTACATTGCCAGGGAATAGCACAAGCAACCCGAAGTCGATATAAGTACCAACTTCGCAAAGAAAGAGCTTAATTCAACGTTGTGTGCATCTATACCTTTTTGCACACTTGAAAAATCAGGAGATATCCTTGTCAATGCCTCGAAAAGCCGAGTCGGATTGATCGACTTCGCAAAGTCCAACATAGTTATTTACCTGGTTTTGACTCTTAAGGCCAATTTTCAACTTCAACGCTTCTCGTGTATTTTTAATCAATCGTGTTACATGGGGATGACGATGTTCTTATTATCTCGGTCAACTCGACGAAAGCCATGACGAAGACCTGTTCGTTACAAGAAAAGGCATTGGACTAGCGTTCGCCCACTACAGGGTGCCCCCATTGAAATACGAAAAGTGTCAATATTTTTACTTTAGAAGCTCACGCGACTACTAAGCCAGTAAACGGTCACCGCCACCGACATCCACCATTGCAAGGGTGAACTCTGGAATTTGAAGACATCGCGCATTTCGAGCATTTTTTTCTTTTTTTATATCAATATATTCAACTTTGAAAGGTTGAAAGAGATGTAGAGTCAACTCTTGTTCAGTAACCTTGCTTGGCGAAGTTACACAACTTTCTTGATTTCTCCACACCGCGAAGAGAGGTAATCCAAGGTAACTGTCCATGCGCTGGCGTACCGGTTTGCGCTTGGTCGTCGTGTGCTTAAAAAATCTGACCCGGTAGATGGGTCATGACCTATTGCTAGCTGAAATAGTCAGTGATAGAGCACAGAGTCACAAGCAGGCTGATCCGCCATTGAGTATGCAAACAGTCGATCATTTAGGTGCTCGTTAGCATCAGTGGATGATAAAAATGATTACCGTCTCCAGCACGCAAAGCAGAAATTAGTTGGCCAACAGGGTTGCCTAAATTTCCTGCGCTCTATCCTACTCGCCGCGAGTGTGCTGGGTCAAAAAATCCAATGCAAATCATCCTTTTGGCGAAATAATTGGTTGTTCTTCCAACATCAGTCGACTCGTACTCGAGCATTAATGCCTGACACCGATCCTATACCCTGAACCACTGCCACGCAGTTGCGCCCGCTGCGTTTGGCAGCATAGACGGCATCATCGGCCAGTTGCAACAAATTATCAAAATCAGTCATTGACGGGGTCCGTTCTGCGACACCCACGCTTACACTACCTTCCCAAAAACCGCTGCCTGTTGGGACTCGTAATTCCGACACATCCTGACGCAGTTTTTCTGCGCTGGTCTTTATACCGGCTAAAGATGTCTGATCACACAAAATCAAAAATTCGTCTCCACCCAAGCGACAAACCACGTCATCGTTGCGAACAGCATGTTTCAGACAGCGCGCCAATTCACGCAACACATCATCGCCGGCGACATGTCCGAAACTGTCGTTGATTACCTTGAAACCGTCGGCATCAATCACCATGCACGAAAGTGGGGTAGCAAATCTTGTGGACTGATGCCAAAAGTTTTCCAAACAACGCATGGCATGGCGGCGATTGGGGAGCCCAGTTAACTCATCAGTCATGGCCATATTTTCAAGTTGTTGGTTCTTGTTCACAAGTTCGCTGGTTCGAGCCTCTATTCGAGCTTCCAAGGTCTGATTAAGTGTCAGCAAAGAGCGATTGCGCTCTGTGACCTGATTGAACAGGGTAGTCATGGAGCGCAAAAGCATTGCCGTGGCAGGGTCTTTGACATTTTTCTCAGCCAGATAAGCCTCATGCTGTGACCGCCCCTCTTTGATAGCAGTCAACAGCCTGGCCATATGTTGGTCAGTACCCAAAATGTGATATGCCAGCCAGTTGGTCAAAAACGCCAGCAAAGTACTCGCAGAATCACGATTGGCATACTCTGTTGCTGCATGCATCTGCGTCACATTTCCCAAAAACTTGTCATGTGCCTCGCAATGATGTTTGACATGACGGCCATCAAGTCCGGATGCGCGCATCATGGCCTCTTCTTCGCTGAAGTGAAACTTTGAATAGTCGGCCAATTCCCTGAACACGCGGTCAACTGCTTCTTGCAAGGGGCCGCCTGGTTGCATCAACAAGTTGCCAAAGCGGTTCATGATGTTGACCAGTTCGTGATGTTGCTCGTCCACATTGGGAAAGCCAGTTACGAAACACTCATCCCATTGAAACGCGTCTATCAACTTATCTCCTGTTCAAACAGTTGCATTTATAAAATTGCGATCAATCTGGCCTGGGTGTCAGTCCTGGCTGAGAGTGATTCACATGCTAGCAAGGATTGCTGCACTAGGTTGGCGTTCTGACGAGTAACATTATTGTTGATGACTGTGCGAAGAATACTTTGTGTCAAGCATTTGGAAACCATTGAGAAGTTGAGGTGCATAAAATACTTCTTCCGGTCATACCGTGCTGATTTTCATTCATGATGATTTAATCTGGAACTCAAATCGTTTCTAGATCGGGTCGATCTTCTCTTCTCATTTGCACAAGTTGGATCGGCACAGTTTTCACTACAGAATAGCTAGGACAGGCATAGCGTTCAATATCGTGTTTATTCAAAGGGAAGGAGCCACAATTGGACAAGCGCCGAAATGGCGAGTGATATATGCCACATAGGTACTTGTCATCTGGCGCAATTTCAAGAAATACACAGCGTTTGTCCATGCAACAATTGCCGCACTGCATGCAGTGACCACGAATCTCTTCAGGAACGGCTTGGACTTGTCCTAACACATCTCGGAAATAGTGACGCACCGGACCTTCACGAAGGGCTTCAATATGAATCACCAATTGCTTGATCGTGTCGACATAGTTCAGCACATATCTTTTTCTGAAAAAGATTAAGCTAGCCAATGGTGGCATCAAAGGCAGGAAAAGCCAGAGACAGCCGATATAGATGTGTGATGCACATAGCGCCAAGTACTTACGCAAGTTTTAACTTTCGTCATTGGTTAATCCAATGCACTTGAATGCTATTCGAGTCTCAAGACGGCTTCATTACAGATCCAAGACAATCAAGAAGAGTTCGTCAAATGCATAAGCCAATTCAATCATCCAACTCATTTTCCTGGCGTATCTCATCTGTTGCCTCCACAATTCTCTTGAACGCGTGTCTCCAGTTTTCGACTGAATGTTTGTAAAAAATTTCCATTTCATTAAGGAATTCTTCAAACCCATCTGTCGTCGCAAACGGTTCTGGCAGGAAATTGGTTCCTGCATGAACCCCGCCAGTCTCAACTGCCGCCGTTATTCTGTTGATAAGACTGCAATATTCAATTTCACTGTTACTTGCCAATGCTGTGTACAGTTTGCGGTGCAGAATTGTTTCTCTGAACTCACCTTCTGCTTTTTCGCAATGCTTGTACGTGACTTCGGGCTGAAGTGAAATGGTCTGCGACGTCTTATGATTTTCCAGCATTATTTTTCCCCTACCAGTGCGGGTAACCAAATTACTTAGCCTGACGACTAAGCTTCTTCAATATTGAAAATTGAAATCTCTTTAGCTCCCCGCGTTGATGAAACCGATGCTTCTGTCAATCAAGCGAAGGCTTGGTTGACTCACACGCGGTTGGCAACGGCGACTTACCGCCCTCACAGCATCACCGAACGGTATGAATGTTTGATGACGACCCAGGGCCGTCATCAAAACCTTACTCACGATTTCAGCCAAAACAATAAACCTGATTCATCCCATCTGCACGAAAGCGCGATTGAGATGCCACCAACAATGTCAGCCAAAACGTGCTTTACATTGCAATAAAATCCGTTGGCAAAAGCATTCGTCACAAGCCCAAATCCCGCTTTTACAAAAGGAAAAAGTCGATGTCCAAACATTTAGGCAACATGAAAAGGCTGCAGTCAAAACTGCTTGCCCGCTACGGGGCAGAGGATGACTTGGTTTTACAAGTCACAAAGGAACTTGAAGTGCTCAGGGCTATTGAGTTCAAGCGTACCGGCAGTTTTAGCCCCCGCGCGTCATTGCGCAGAAAGGCTGACTTGGCGATGCCACCACCGATATCAAAATAATCGCGTTCAGTCGCCCCCCTGGTCACCCTGGAATCTAAATGACCACCACGGCAAGTAACGCCCTGAAAACAGTCTTAACCGTGGCTATGTCACGTTTTCTAAAAATTGCAGTGTTTCAGTCAGGCGGGGTCACACACCAATTTCCCAATTTCATCCAAGTGGTACTTAAGACTCATCCGGTCCAGTGAATCTGTCGGCAATGAGATAAAAAGCTCAATGCGCTTGCGCAAGTTGAACCCAGCAGCCATGAACGCGTGTTGTTTTTCTTCAGCGCTGCCGTTGACTTTCCCTGGGTCCGGCACACTCCAGTGCGCTGCAACGGGATGACCGGGCCAAATGGGACATTGGTCTTCCAGCGCATCGTCACAAAGCGTCAAAATAAAGTCCATAACAGGTGCGTCTGGCGCCGCAAATTCATCCCAGGATTTACTGCGCAGACCGTTCGTGGGCAGGCCGATATGCTGAAGAAATTCAAGGGCGTTGGGGTTCACCGTGCCGGTCGGATAACTGCCGGCCGAGAACGCCCGAAAGCGCCCTTTACCCATTGCGTTCAATTGAGCCTCCGCTAACAGACTGCGGGCCGTGTTGCAGGTGCACAAAAAAAGTACGTTGAAGACTTTGTCACTCATATCTTGGCTTTCGGGTTGTCAATGTTTGAAAAAATCAGGGACGCTCATCAGGCTTTTTATAATCGCTCAAGCGGTAATTATTGCTCTAAATTTGCATGCAAATCGACGACACCTAAGGATGCTGTGACCGCGCGCGATGAAAACAATCGTTCGGAAGTTTGTTTTAGATCAATAAAAACTAAAACTCATGCAGCTTACTTATCAACACCGGGGATACTTTTAATCTAAATTAAGGTAAATCCATGTCAAAACACGCATGCAACTTGAATCGACTGCACTCAAAACTGCTCGCCCGCTATGGCTTCGACGATGCCTTGGTCGTGCAACTCAAATCTGAACTTGATTTGCAAAAAACCCAGAGCGCCGTGCTCAGCCGCTGGTCAGTTTCATATTTGGATTTCATCAAAGGGGCGCTTCAAAGCGACCCGGCAATTGCTTCGCACACCAGACCGCATTAGCATCTGGAACTGCATCCGGGTCGGCTTACTGGCTGGGGCGAATCACATTTCTTTACTCTCCAATGCTTTTTACTCCTGCCTGCACGCTGGGCAGGCAAAATTGACACATTGACGTCATAACCCAGCGCTAATATTTTAAAGAATACACGCTTAAAAAACAGGAGTGGCCATCATGGCATCACCCGCCTATCGCATAGAAAGCACGTACCCGCTCGTTGGACCCTTGCTGCCGCATTTGCATGCTGCTAAATCAATCCTCATCTCCGAGCGGGAACTCGCCGTTGCGATGGCCTCGAAAAGTTCAACGGAGCCCTTCGGACACGAAATTCGTGTTGTCCACCTGCCATCGGGGGAAGTCATTTTTAGAAAAACTGATGCGTTTTCACCGGGTTTCGCCAGCGATTTTTGACCATGTCGGCTGCGCTTTGCCTAAAGGCGTTCAACGTCCAGCCGCCACCTTAGCTAGTCGAGACGAATGGACGGGCTGGTAATCGGCATTTTTATGACTCTTATTTTTATTGTGCTCCCCCTGTTTCCCCTGCTGCTTTGGCTCGGCGTTATCCGCCTTGACAAGGAAAGGGTTCGCAAACTCATTATGGCGAGCAGTGGAACTACCGTTTCTATTCGGTGGCGACCGCTGAAGCACGGATGGACGTCAGATACTTTGCGATATGGCGATGGCAACAGAATCTACGAGGTTCATTACATTGACTTGAATGGGAATTCCCGCCACGCGTGGTGCAAAACTTCAATACTGGGTGGTGTCGCCTTGGCGACTGATGATTTGAGTAGCACTGAAAAGATGGACAGCTAATCGACCCCTCCAGCGAAAGTTTCTAGCCGGCGACATACATTTCGCACTTCAATGCGGCACTTTGGGCGGCGCCCATGAATCATAGGGCAGGAGTGAGCCCGCAAACATACCGATATGTTGCGGCAAAGCTGGTTGAATTAACGACCGTAAGGACGCCAACAACCTATTGCCGAAACCGCCATCAGCAAGA